>Ga0114977_10001256_pt1 | contig 16529 bp, 27 predicted proteins | sample S_130805_MF_Meta_FD_87026 | JGI IMG/M metagenome (GOLD analysis project Ga0114977, IMG submission 87026) | Freshwater microbial communities from Lake Simoncouche, Canada to study carbon cycling - S_130805_MF_MetaG | ecosystem: Environmental > Aquatic > Freshwater > Lake | place: Lake...
CTTCCTTATAATACTTCTGGTTAAATCCCTCTTTGTTTCTAGGAGAAGGTAGAACATGGACAAAGTGATTACGTTGGCCATATAGCATATCAGAGTCATCGTCGATAATGATGTAGTTTTCAATCCCAGATCTATCCATATACTGCTGTTGGGTATCTTTGTCCCAATTTATATGGTTGAATTTTAGATCATGTTCCAGATAGTAATCAATCTCACATCCTCTTGGAATTGTATAACCGTTTATGTCTCCCCTGAAGCTAGGTGTGATTCCTATTATCTCTCCGCTCATGCCTTCTAGTTCCCACACCTTTCCCATGAACTCTATCCCAGAACTTCTCCAAGTTGATGAGATGACAATTTTCGCGCCAGTCTCATCAATCAAATTATTCAGGAGTTCTTTGCTCCATGAGCAAAATGATTGGTGGTGATCTTCTGTACCGTTCTCCCAATTCCACTTAGTGTAATTGCACTCACCACTTCGGTAAGCTTTCTCTGAGTTAAGAACTCCGTCGATGTCCAAAAATATTATTTTCATTTAATTTATTTTATCCCTAAGTAATCTAATACAGATTCCCATCCGGGAAATTGGTCTGTTCCAAAGTGAATGTGTTCACCAGCGAAATCAGATACACCATTGGCAATTCTATCATCGATAAGAAAATCTCCTCTAACCAATCCCTTGTTGTGACAAAGGATAAGCTTCTTGTTGGCAGATTTACCTAAATGTATTTCTACCCAAATTCTTTTCTCAGCCCATGCATCTGGGTTGCTCCAAGGTGGTGTACTTAAAATGTAGGTCTCGTACTTATCCTGCAAAGCAGCCCATGCACTTATTGCTCCTTCGATAGGCTCAAGATCTTTATATGCACTCGGATGTTTAAAGAGGCTTTGCCCCTTTATCCCCTGCAATTCTAGTTCTGCTGCTCTCTTATCAAAATCGCAAATAACCCCGTCGAGATCGATTAACAAAATAGGCTTTGTAATCTTAATACTTGCTCTTAACCACGGTTGACCCATATATTATATTTTTTAGCAAATATAATAAACAGGTACGAGGTAAAAAAATAAATAAAGGGATTTGTTGAAATTATGAGAATTTCATACGATCTTTGGCACTGAAGTATTTAGGATCAATTTCCTTTTCCAGATCAAATTCTATTCTCTGAGCATTACCGTTCGGCGAAAATTGCCAATCTACTTTCGTTCCGAATTCTTCGGAAAGTATTTCTGCGATGTCATCTATGTAATATGATATTCTCTGTGGGATTCTTCCATCAAAAGACTTAGGCCAGTATTCAATAACGAATTTTTCAGGGTCATCAACATCTACGAAATCTACGTCCATTAATCTGGAGTTGAAGTGAGATATGATATCCTTCTTAGAAAGCTCAATCATTCTGGATAGAAGCTCTATTCCTTCTTCACCCTCTTGCTTAGCACTATCCGATGGCAAGTTCCAGAGTTCATATAGTTTAATGTTCTTCATTAGATGTCTTTTAATATTCTAGCTGATCTAAGGTATGCTTTAATAACCTTAAGAATATCGGTTTCTTCCATTTTCTCTAATCCCTTTATGATAGAATCTAAAGTATCTCTATCCTCTATATCGGAAATAGTATTTAAAATTGTTTTATCTGATGCGTAGATTTCTGCTATAATAGATCCAAGATCTTCACCAATCGATTCAGGTACTTCGCCTTTATAGAAGAAAGAATCTACTGCATTTTTATAGCTTTCTAGTACTTTCTTTTTCAGAATTGGCTTTAGCGAATCAGGTAGATTCTTTTTACCGACTTGAACCATTACTCGAACTTTCTTGATTTCGTCTATGATCTCTTCAAAGACTTTGTTTACTATTGTAACTACCTGATCTTTATTATCAGCGTTAAAATCTATATGAAATTCTCTGAACTTAGCTTTATGTGATGATGACTCAGATCCTAATATGTCTAGTAGATATTTTCCGCTGTCCATCTTTTTATCTCTGACAAACGTTATCCTCATCTTAGATGTTTCAAAATAATGAGGTACGAATTCTATCTCGGATTTTTCTAAAGCATCGAAGTATTCTTTAAGCGATCCTGCTAATATGTCGATAGCAAATTTGTGCGAGTATACATGCTGGAAAAACCCGGTGCTAAGACCTTCTTTTTTAAGATTCTCCGCAATTTTGCAGTTTTTTAAAATATACTCAAAATCATCCTGGGTTATTTTATATTCCTCAGGTGACTCAGATTCTAATAGCCAATTTTTATATTTCAGTAGGGGATTCTGCATTCACTATATATCCCTCAGCAGGCTCTTCTTGCTGGCTGATCTGAACATCAACAACCTCTGAAGATCTCTCAATCTTCTCAGGTTTGTGCGGTTTCTCCTTAAATGGAGATATTTTCTTGTAGATGCACTCTATTTCGTCAAAAGAAAGGTTACTTTTCTTTCCGTTGATATCAACCGTACAGGCAACCACATTGCCTTCTATGTAACCCTTAGCCGAATCAACACGATCAAAGCTTCTGGAAAAGTTGCCCTCTTCCTCGAATTTCTTATTGGTGTAGTAGCATGTCTGGTAGCTTAGCAGTTTTTTAACAGATTCGAATGATAAATTGAATTCTAGCTTTCTGTCTGCTGCACTCTGGTATATTTTTAACATCTTTTTTGCAACCTCTAGATCATTGATCTCTGTAGATTCTTGTAAAAAGACTGGTCTTGGTTTTGTGTGGTTTATTTTCTTTGGTTTAGGATTTGTTTTTTCCATATATAATGTATGCGTTACTTAATTATTTTAATTCTATTTATCCCATTAACCTCTTTAGCCCAAATAAAAATTGATAAGGTTGGTGATTCTTGGGATCTTAAAGTTGATTCGGCTTTAAATAAGATAAAGCTGATCGACTCTGTTTATTATAGTCACATTCTCCGTGTTTGTGACACTGTTTCATTCTGGAATGTAAATTTTTCTAGCTGTTATGGGGGTTATGGAAAGAAGGGAACTATAATTATCTCGTCTAAAGACATGAGATCTAATGACATAGATGATATTTGTGCAGTCCTAGTTCATGAATCTCTTCATCTAAAAATATTGATGAATGGGGTAGAAATGGACGGTAATAGTGAAGAATCATTATGTTATTCTTATGAGAAATCATTCCTATTAAAGGTACCTGGTGTTAATTCATACCTAATAAAGCATGCAGATGACATGATCTTTATGATGAAGGCTAAAGGAAACTTATGTCCTCAATCTCCTCAAGTTCATATCCCGCATTAAAGCTTCCGCTAGCACCAACTGAAATAATGTAGTTTTTCCCGTCTGAAGTCTCATAGCTTTCAAAAGCTAATGTGGTCATCCCATCTTCTCGATATGTGTCTGAATGTTCGAATTTTCCAGTAACTAGATGCTCGCCATTCCAGAATAGCATATCTATGAGATTCTCATTAAAGTCTTTAGTTGAAATTTCCTCCATCGATTTACCAATAATTTTATAGGTTAATGATGCCGGAGTTATGTTAATGCATGCTTTGGAATTTACCCCTTTATATTCGCAATCAACCAAAATGGTTACCCCGTATTCCATTTTTTCAAATGGGTCAGAATAATCTATTCTGCTAGTCAAAAGCATAGCCTTTAGATTTCTTTCGTCTAATTTTGGGAATGTATCTATTTTATAATTACTGTCCGTCAGTAGTTTGATGAGACCGATAACTTTATCTGGCGAATATTTACCTTTGCCTAATTGTACATATGCAGAGGCTCTGTACATTCTAGATTTCTTTTGAAAATCATCTGTTATATCTAAGAACTCACTAATCTCATTAGCTAGATCTGATTCCTTTGGAATCACACTGCCTGTGAACTCCTCATACACTCTAATATTTTTCATGAATTATATATCCATCCCACGAACTCTTTGCTCCCATTCCCAGGCACTCTTTAGAATGTCAAAAGTGGTTAGCTTAGATTCCCAGCCTAAGATTTCTTTAGCCTTTGTGGTATCGCACCAGACTTCTGCGGTGTCGCCTGGTCTTCTGTCTGCTTTTTCACAAACAATCATATCTGGTTCAACGTCCATAACGAATGTTTCTAACATTTCGTAAACTGATGTCCCTTTACCAGTTCCGATATTAAACACATCGAATGTATGTAGATCCTGTTTGCCAAGCCATTCTAATGAAGCTAGATGTGCCTGAGCTAAATCTGTTACGTGAATATAGTCTCTAATAGCAGATCCATCAGGTGTTGGGAAATCAGTTCCCGTTACCTTGATTGGCTGTTCATAATAACCCGCTGCTGCCTGTGTGATAATAGGAACTAAATTTCCTGGCTTACCTATTGGCATCTCACCAATCCATCCTGAAGCATCTGCTCCTGCCGGATTAAAATATCTGAGTGCTACTGATTTTAATTTTTTGATTGCTGTGCAATCTTCCAATATCCATTCTCCAACAACTTTGGAAGATCCATAAGGAGTTGTACCTTTTGATATTGGATGGGATTCATTTATTGGTAGATATTGGGGTTGCCCATAAACAGTGCATGAACTGGAGAATATAAAATTCTTGATATCTAGGATCTCGCATAGTCTGATTGAGGTAAGCAAAGAATCTATATTATTTCTATAATAAGTCAAAGGATTTCCCACTGAATCAGGAGAAGATTTAAGTGCAGCAAAATGAATTAACGCATCTGCTTTTCTTGAGTCTTCACCTATTATATCATAAATATCAAGGGGTGAATCAAGAAGGGATAACTTATAGAAAGTCACGGGTTTTCCAGCGGCTTGTTCTATTCTCTGAATTGATTCGTACGAAGAGTTGATCAAAGAATCTATTATAATTACTTCGTGACCTGCTCTAAGAGCTTCAACTGCTGTATGTGAACCGATGTATCCGGCTCCTCCTGTGATTATTATTTTCATATACTGTTTTCCAATTCTTCTAGTGTTGTAAATATCTTTCCTGCTGCTATTCTAGCCCATTCATCGGGTAAAGATCTTGAATGTTTTTTGTGCTCTGTTTTTATCCGGTCCTCGATCATTAATATGATCCTCTCTTTTCTACTTGGTTTAATTGGTCCTTTGATCTTATCGACCCTTAATACAGAACCTTGTCCATGCATTACTTGAATAACGTATGACCCTATGTAATATGCTGCTCCAGTAAAGCCATTCAGATATTCCTCGTCGTCACACTCTTGACAATTTTCTTTCGCATAATTGAATACTAACCATAGGAGGGATTCTCTTGGCTCATATCCTTTCTCATATTCTCTGTCACGATACTTGTCAGATTCGTACCAGGTGCAAAGTTTTTCTATTGCTGCATCAATATCTGGCTCAGCCCATTTCTTGAATCTTTCAACCCAACGCATCTGATGGTCATGTTCACGATTCATTCTTTCAGCAAATCTTTCTAGAGATTTCTTGCCCTCTTCACTTTCAAACCAATCCTTCATATCATCTAGTTTCATGCTATTCATCTTCTGAATTAATAAATAATTTTGAACACTTGTACCCGATCCACATTCCGATTGAAATACCTAAACATAAACCTCCGAAGAATAATCTCATCTCCATTGGTGTAAAAACTTCGCTAATTGCTCCCATATTACTTCTCTTTTAATAAAAACGTATTTGATATAGCTTTGAAAGAAATACTCTTGTCTTTGTTTCTAATAACTATACCCTCTCTATCTGTTTCAGCATTTAATCTTGACTTACCGTCTGCATAGCTGATAATTTCCTCGATCACAGGAGGTAACTTATAATCATAATTAATAATCGGTACAAGCTCTAATGGCTTTTCGTCAACATTCACGATTTCGAGAAAATGAACCATTTCGTCCAAACCAAGATACTCCTGTGTATCGATGTTGAACACATTGAATATTCTAAGTGTGTGTCCTTTGATTTTATATGAATTCCCTTGAATACCCTCTCCTATAAGTTCCCCTTGAATTGCATAGTTTTCTTCTAGCAATCCTAGTTTTTCCTCGATGAATAGCTCTCTAGCAACTTTCCAGAATGTGTTTTCTTTTCTGGCTCTTTCGACCCCATCGTCGCAAAGAACTGATCCTGGTTCAAATACTCCGGGATCTGCTAACTCTAGATTTCTCGAGCACACTCCAAATACTCCGTCTCTGAAGTAATATGTTGCAGAACTTCCGTCAAGCTTTTCTGTAACGTAATATGATTTATCCTGCATGCCTTCAAACTCTCTGGTCATGTTCTGAATTCTTTCTTCATCAGTTTTTCTGATGAATCCAGGAAACCCCCCTTTAACTTTTCCTGAGAGTTCTGCTGGGATCGGTGGTTCATATTTCAGTACACACATGTAAGCTGTAACATCAGCTCCTTCTTCGATAACTATTGCATCATCATAAGGTCCAAGCTGAAGTTGATCGCCCCAAGGTTGCTTGCTGATTCCTATTTTCATTTCATCCTCTTTTTCAAGAACACTTAATGGTAAGCAAAGTCCTTGTGAAACCTGGCCTCTTAACTTAATCGTCTTCAATCTGAATCCCTCTAAGTCTCCCATCTTTTTGTAGGACGATTTTCTTAGAAATTCAAAATCTTTTTCCATCGGCAAGAAAGAATCGATCTCAAAGTAAACGCAAAGATCACCTTCCTTAAATTCACCTTTCTTAGTAACAACTCTCCAAGAGTTAATCGTTACCATTTCTATTGCGTCTGCTCCCATAATGGGCAATACTGCTCCTATCCTTTGTATGGATGCTAATTTTCTATTTTCCATTTTATTTTATTTATTGTACCATGAAACGTGAGTGGCGTCAAGCTGTGGATCGGAGAATACCATATCCTCTGATTCCATACCGTCTTTTACCCAGTAACCGTGGCCATCCCACTTTGTTAATTCTTTTCCTTCAACTGCAAGATTGAAATTTTCAACTGTCAGTACTTCTGATGCTCTCCTAGGAGAGTTGCTGTAAATTCTTAGAGCCGTTTCCATTTTTTTAATTGTTGTTCTTCGTATATCTTATTGATGGTTTTTGAAATTATTTCATTATAAGGTAGCCATTCTATTGATGCGGGTCAAATTCCTTTGTTTTCCTCAAATCTATAACATATAGGCGGGATAAAAAAATTAATTGTGATATTTTTCTGGGATATATAAGCCAATATGATTAAGATATTAGATTTTACCTCCTTTATTAACGAAGCTGAAAATGTTTACAGTGGGGGAGGAGATCCATATTCATATAAGGTGATTAACGGGGAATGGTGGACAAAAGGTCCCCAGATACCTAATTGGAAAAGTATAGGCGACAACGTAAGAGCCACCCAAATATTGGATACAAGATATCCTGGTACAAGGGGAAACGCAAGTGTTTCAACTTCAACCACGCCACAAAGAATTAGCCCTAATCCAAATAATGCACAAGCTCCAGCTATAACTCAGACTTCTAAGAACATTATGGTTTGTTCACATGCTGCTAGATGGGATGGTCCAGGAGGAACAAAGGTTTTCAATTCAATCAAGAATTTTGAGCTTAATGTTAAGAACGGGACGGATATGATCGAAGTTGATATTCAGATAACCGCAGATGGAGTTCCTGTTTTATATCACGATGGAACACTAGATGATAGAACTTCAGCTAAAGGTAAAATACAGAATAAAAATTGGGCTGAGGTAAAAAATATATCCTATGACGAGGATCCTAACGAAAAAATACCTTCCCTAGCAGAAGCAGTTAGAATACTTAAAACCAATAATAAAACTAAATTACAGTTAGACAAATGCGATGAATCTGAGCTTGCTATTATAAATAAATTAGGTCTTCTTAAAGGTATAGAGAATAGAGTTATTGCAAAGGGAACATCATATAATCCGCCATCAATAGTTAGAAGCATGGGTATCCAGTGGATGCCAATAATACCAGGAAATATGGTGGGATCTATTACTGATCAAAAAAATGTAGATTCTATTGTTGCTAAATGCTCACCTGGATATCTTGAATATCAATTTAGCGATTCAGATACTTACGTAACTAATGGATATCTTTCAGATTCATTAAGAGCTAAAGGTGTTATGCCTTTAGTTGTAGCTGTAGGTGGAACGGATAAGACCAACGGAAAATCTTTCAGAGGTGACGGTGATTCTGCATGGAATAAAATGATAACTCAGATTAATCCTAGTGTTATTATGACAAATAGTCCGAAGAGATTAAAGGATAAAATAAATTCTATTAGATAATGAAATACCCTAAGAAATACTTAAGCACAAATCCCAACATCATGAAAAGGGAGATAAAGAAGCATGCGGACAAGAAAGATGACGATTCTTCTGCCTATGGTCCATGGGACGCTGATTATAAAAGCGGAAAAGCAGGAAAGGGCAAGGCAGTTCCGACTAAGACTAGCAAATACACTAAGAAGTACAAGGAAATGTTTGGCGAGAGCTCAAATAGCGTGGTTGGTTATGATTCTTATACAGAGCCAGAAAACATTTTCGAAGAGATAGTACTAGAAGACGAAAGCATAACAGCTGAAATGCTAGAAGAAGCTTCTAAAATGGGCAAGGATAGCCCGGTTTACAAAGGACTTAAGAAGAAGTCTGACAAGACTGGATTTCCTTTAGGCATATTAAAGCAAGTTTGGGCTAGAGGATATGCTGCTTGGAAAACCGGACATATACCGGGAACAACACCACAGCAATGGGCAATGGCAAGGGTAAATTCTTTTTTAACTGGTGGTAAAACTACTAAGATGCATGATAAGGCTCTTTATAAAAGTGCAAAAGCTAATTTAAAGGATAAAAAATAATTATAATATCTTTTTACCGTAATCTATAACGGAATAACCCTCTGGCTCATGCACAATAGGAGCTGATGTGGCAAATATAGGAACTCTTGTATCGTAATTCCAATAAAGCCAGATATCCCAGGCATGCCAGCCACTATTCAATAACTTGTACTGAATGCTTTCCTTTTCTGATGCAAATACCATATAACAATGGGCACATAGAAAATGATCGATCTGTTTATAATCTCCCATGTGGATTGCAGTGTCGCTAACGGAAGCCCTTGATGCTGTTCCATAGCTAACTGCTCCAAAGGTAAATAACGATCCTGATCTTAGCAATCCAAATTCGTAGGCATCGTATATTTTCTTTGTGAATTCCTCCGGGCTCAGATCATACACCACATCGCTTTCAACTACTATCAGAGCATCATAGTTTCCAAAGTCCTCGATAGCAGATCTGTGAGCAACATAAGCTCCATAGTGTCCATAAGAAAGAACTGGAGGGATGTTGATAAATTCTTTAGAACGATTTATTATTTCAGGCTGGGCACAATTATCCGAGGGTAAATCTGTTCTATTAACAACTGAATACATCTGTGAATAACAAGCGAAGTTGCTTGCTATTTTTTCAAATGCAACTATTGAAGCATTCTGCTTACTCATAACTGAATCCCATTTCTCTAAAGCTATATCCTGGGGTTGGCCGGGATCCAGTAATAAATGACAGATTTTAATTCTTGGTCTTACGCTCATTATTTCTTAAATCTATTTAATGAATTTGTTGTGATCATATTCCACTTAGCATTTCCTATGAACTCTGAAAGTTTTGTTGCATTGCTGTAACTCATTGCCGAGCTAAGATAGCTTTTGAAATTTTCTGTCCATCCTGATAAAGTGTATTCAACGGGTTGCATTCTGGTAACACCCTCACTTGTTTTTATCTCGGTCTTGCCCATAGCCTTCTGAGCCTCTTTGGTACTCATTCCTCTGAACTTCTTAAACATCTTAGTTCCATATGTGAAAAGATTTCTAGTCTCGTCGGAATACTGATCTATCTTCTCTCCTGGCTCGGTCCAGCCTTCACCCTTCGTATTAGCTAAATAGGTGTCGCCTGCGCTCTCTAAAGTCTTATTTAATATTGAACCAAGCATAACGTGATCTGCGCCTAAAGCGAGAGCCTTAATGATGTCTGCGTAGCTTTTGAATCCCCCATCTGCAACTATTTTTGCTGGAGTTTGTAATGTACAGCTAATTTCATAGCACTCATGGATGAGTGAAGCCATAGGATAGCCAACGCCTGTCTGAACTGTGGTTAAACACCCACCACCGTTACCTATACCTATTCTAACATAGTCTGCTCCTGCTTCAGAAAAAAGTCCGTATGTTTCCGGATTGGCAACGTTGCCAACCATTAAAATCATACTGTCTCCATATAGAGATTTTGCTTGAAATGTTACATCAAGTAAACTCTGCATGTGACCATTTGCGATGTCGATTAAAACATAATATTTTTCAGAAACCTCTAACTTTCCGTTATCCAAAAATATCTTTTTGAATTCATCTTTTCCAAATGATAAGAAGTTATTAAAGTCACTATCTAAATTAACCCCGAACGACGGTGCTTTTCTAGGTCTCACCACCTTTATTCCTGCCTGCTGAAATAGTGGATAATTATTATCATCTATCACAGTGTCCATTGGTGCGGTAAATAATGGAAGATATCCATTATCATAGAAAACATCAATTTGTTTTCTTGATTCAATCCTGCTAATCGCTGCTGGCTGAATTAATATGTCGTCAAAGTCAAATTTCATTTTGATTGTTTTAGATAGTTAACGACTTCTTGCAGTCTCTCTGCATCGTTTGGATTGAATATGAATTCATCAAAAGCACCGTATCTAGATTTATATCCAAAAATATATTTGATCCCGTAATTGAATCTTTCCCAGAATGGTCTCTTATTCAAATGAACGTGCGAATAAACCATCGGATATCCATCATCCTCACTATATAGCATAATCATCTGGTGATCAGTGGAGTGGCATTCGCAAATAAAAATTTCTGGTGCTTTAGTCTTGTTCGTCATGTGATAGTGATTTAACAAAAGGTCTGTCTAGAAAACATTTATATGCTTCCCAAGAGCCTCTTAGTTGATAAGTGTAATAGCCGTGCGGATCATCATATTCATTGACGACCTCTACAAAATATTTCAGATCGCTGTCTTCGATCATGTCATTAATGAATTCCTTCAGATCTTTTTCATCTGATGGAATAATTCCCACGTAAAAATATATTTTATCCTTCATGTTTTTCTTTGTCCCAACCGTTTCCTGAATAGATATACTCGCAGCATGGATATTCCCTGCCTTTCTCGTCTATATGAGTCCATTCAACATCTTCATCTAGCCACTTCCAATTCTTCCCTTCAATCCCGTCTGTGGCATCAGGTCTTCTTTCGTACTCGTTATCTAAGTGATGGTTACTACAACTACATCCTCTAGGAACACAATCATCACAAGAATTAGGATTACCCCCATCGGAGTATCCTGGAAGATAGCACCACACTGCGATTTTCCCGCAGTCGCATAAATCTTTACCAGCTATCGACATCGGTTAAATCTAATTCTGTTTTAGTATTATGGCTGTAAACTACGATGCCGCTACCTATTCCTGTTGGTGAAATCTTCCAAGTGAAGCATCCGTATTCACCATAGATAGCTTTGATGTGTGAGATCCACTCATCATACATCTTTTGTTGCTTATCGTTAAGTTCTTCGTGTATTACAGTATTTCGCATTACTTATTCTTCTTGATGTCTGTTATACTCCTCTTCCTCTTGGAATTTTCGATAATTATCCAAATACATGAAGATATTTTTTCCTCCTGCTGGATTCATTGAGTGAACTATGTAATCAGGAAGATCCTGTTTTGTGTCCATACAGAAATCAACTAACCATTTAGCGCAGTCCATTCCAGTTTTTTCTTGGAATGTTTCGTAGTTCTTGTTGTAGACCTCAGTACCGGCATACATGTCAGAAGAATAATGTTCATCAGCCAAATCATGATCGAAAGATATGATGTTAGGTAAACCATTCTTCTTGATGAAGTTAACAAACTCATCATAGTTTCTAACGATAACAAATTCGCTATCAAAATAGAATTTTGCGTTTGGCATATATTGACAGCAGTCTTTTGGATTTCTTACATCATCCAAGAATAAATTGTATGTTTTCATTTTATCTTTTTATTAAAGCTTTACCTCGAATCGTTGTCTCATACGATCCAGCGTTTCCGCGGGAACGTTGTGGACATTTGAGTTGCCATGCCTGTTCTCTATGATCAATGCGGTAACCTGATATCCATACTTTTTAGCAAGGTCGATGTAGGTTTGCATCTCCCACTCTTGAGTGAATGTATTAGATACAACAATCTCTGGATAGAATTGGGGATTAACCTGATGATCCTTCATTTTGGTTTCAACCTCATTTCTGCACCATTCATGTGCTTCCTTCAGTCTTGATGCGTCAAAGTTGTATTCACCGGTTTCTTTGTTGTGAAAAAACTTATCAGCCTCACAAATAGCATACTCATTCCAGATGTGCTTTGCAAAAGTTGACTTACCTGAACCAGGTATTCCTCTTACAAGAAATAATGTGGGATTCAGTGTGTGATATTCTTCGCTTCTTACGTTTTCCATTATTCAAATATTATACCTTCTTTTTCTATGTACTCAACGAAAGCTTTCTCAGCTTCTGGCTTAGTTTCATAATAGCCAATAATTTCGTCAGGTTCTGTCGGATCCATTGCAACAAATGATCCTGCTAATGTTTTGTAGATAAATGTTTCTAAAATTTCTTGTGTTACCATTTTTTTATATTTTTTTTTATTCTTCTGTGTGATGATCTTTAGGTAGAACCAGATGTTTAACAGGTCTTCCCTTCATTATCTTTAGTATCTCATTTAAGCTGTAAGGCTCCAAATTGTTTCCGTCCACACCAACATCCATTGCCTGTCCTTCGTGGATTTTTAATCTAGGTGGTAAATGTACGTGCCCATGTAAATGCGGAACGTTCTTATTCATGCCATCCCAACTTGCGATAGGGAAGTGACAGCAAACAAATTGATATTTACCCATCTCTTTACCTTCAGGCCTACGAATATCCAAAATGTCATAACTGGAAACGTGTTTGAAGTAACCCTGTACACCTTCTTTATTATTACGAATGTGATGATCATGATTACCTAAAAACAGAATCACGTTCTTGCATGCTATTTGCTTTCTGAACTGTGCAATACATTCAAATCCACCAAAGCTCCAGTCACCCATGTGAACCAAATAATCATCCGGTCCAACAACAGAGTTAATGCCACTTACAATCGCATCGTTCATTTCTCCTAATGAATGAAAGTCTCGTGTGCCTCTTCCCCCGCCCCAATTTGAAGTCGCTCGACAGATATTAGAGTGATTGTAATGCGTGTCACTCGTAAAAAATATGTTCTGGTTTTTCTCTAATATAATTTTCATCTCTTAATCTTTTTTAATCCATTTTGAATCTGCTGGTATTTCTTCTTCCTTATTCCAGAAAGGTTTTTGATACTGGGGTCTTATCATTTTCCATATGATGTGATCGTAATCTTTTCTATCCCAAATTGCAAAACATATTGATCTTATGCTTGGTTCAACTTTACAAGATTCTAGATGCTCAGCAAACTCTTTCTTAGTAGGCTCTGTTTCACGATCATTATATTTACCGTATCTAAAATAATCGTGGGTCTTACCTGCTCTCTCCTCGATTGCGTATTTATGGTATTGCAAATTCCTGATAGTGTCCTTAACCCATTTGTCAAACTCATCTGGCACTCTATCTAGAAACTCGTCCAGATTCTTTCCATCTTTTAACAGCTCCCAGATATCAACGTTTGAGAAGTTTGTAAGTAACCTATGTAACCTAACATAATCTTCACCTTTGATCTTCATTCTGAATCCTGATTTGAACTTGATTACAAATCCTTCCGCATTGCTCTCGATCATAGATTTCAGCTGCTTATAATCTTCAATCCCATCATACTTCTTAACGATCTTAAATCCTAGGTTGTTGTAGAGATTAACAAATCTAATACCTTCAAGGTGTATGTCATTGTCATGTATTCTAAGCTCATATCCGTCCTTGTTATCAATAACAGCAAGCATAACCAAATCTTCATATCTGTAATCACAAACGATTCTGTTTTCTGGGTAGATGATTTCAAAAAGGTAAGTGAATCCAGGAATGAGCTTATCGTACCTGTATTTGCTTAGTATCTCCTTACCTTTTATTGCCTGCTCAGAAACAAAAGATCCTCTGGTAGCTAAATGCCATTCTCCTTCATGATGAAAAAGAATACCTAGCGATCCATCCATTTTTTCAAACACCTCGAACTCCTCGTTTGGAATTTCCTCCTGCTTATGTTCTTCCATATTAAAGAACTTAGGAAAAGTTCTAGCCACAATGTTACCTTCCCGATCCAAAACTGTACCTCTCATGTTTAACGTGATCTCATCCCAAGCCTCACTAAACTGGCAATCCCTTGAATAGTTGTAGATATCAAGAGGCAATGTTGGATGGGAATTCTTGATCAGAAGTCCACGTTCAATATAGTCGTTCAATATGTTTAAATCATATTTCATTATTAGAGAATTTTATTATCGTTGTCAAGTTTTCTTTCTATGTGTGCTGCAATATCAATAATAGAATTGCTATCAATCCAATTGTAACTTTCCCCGTTAAACACAACGGAGAAATCCCCGTCAGTCCAATCGTAAATTGCTTTATCGAAAGTTTTTATTTCGATCGTTTGCTTGTTGAGTTCATTTATTAGATCGTTGAATATTTTAGAACCACCTTTGCTCCTCTTGCTCCTCGTTCCGAAATATTGTGTGCCCTCGTGATTGGCACATCTTAACATCATATGAAGAGTCTTATAATCCTTTACCTTCTCGTAATTGTCGAGAATGTAGATCTTTGCTGCTTCTACAAGAGATCTTGTTTCTGCTGAAAGTTCTATATAGAGGGTTTCGAAGTTCCCACCTTTATATTTTTTACCTTCTCTGATTATGGAAAGAACTTCTTCTTCACCTTTTGATATGTCTACTAGCATAATTGTTGGGTTTAATTATTTTATTGCAATATTAAATAAATCTTTCGGGGTAAAAAAATAAAAAAGGGATAAATCACTCTATCCTTCGATTTCTCTTATTATTTTACATGGTGAGCCGTACGCAACCACATTATCTGGTATATCTTTTGTCACAACAGATCCAGCACCTATGATGCTATTCTTTCCTATCTTTACTGTGTGTAATATATTGGTACCCATACCTATTGTTGTTCCCTCACCTATGCTTACATTTCCCGCTATATTAACCCCTGGATTGATCGAACAGTAATCACCGATTGTTGTATGATGCCCGATGGAAACATGTCTGTTAATCGATACAAAGTTCCCCACCGTTGTGTGTGCTGCAATTGAAACTTTTGAGTTGATAAGAAGCCCACAACCAAGTGTACTCGTATCAGATATATCCAAACCATCATGTATTACATTCGTGAACTTATTTATATCTGGGTTCAATGTTTCCATGATTGTTTTCTTATGGGACGGTTGATATACACCAAGGGTCATCATGATGTAATCGTCCACGTTGATCTCCTCGAGTACCTCAATATTAAACCCATTATGTTCAAATGTGTTTTGTATTGGTAAACCCAGGTTATTGTATATGTGAATATCAGATGTTCTTATCTTGTTCGAATACAAGTTATCCAATATCATTGTTATGATATTGTCCCCCTTACCTAATATTAGTAACTTTGCTGCCATACCCTTTTTCTTTTAACTCTGTTGATGTGTAGTGTGTCATGTCCAACCCATTCATTAACCTATGAACACGCTTCAGCAACTCAATGTTTGTTGTCTTTTGTTTGTCCTTGTAGTATAGATTATCCTCCAACCCTATCCTAACCCCATCGAAATCCAATAGACCATATGTTGTGGCTTTCAATTGTTGTGAACCTATACCGCCAAGACAAGCATAGGAGCTTGTCGGTAGATTGGTTTTAATGGTCGATAAGGTTCCAAAATCGCATTGACCATTGTACATGTTACCCAAGATTACATTGATGTGATATGGCGCTTTTAATATGTTCTTTGAAATAAGATAATTGGTATAGTTTAACATACCAGGATCAAAACATTCTATCTCAGGCTGAACCCCATACTTATCCATCTCATCAATCAATGATAAAATCGTATTGGGTTGATTAACCGATGCGCCTGATGGAAAGTTTAATGATGACATTGTTAACGAACCCATGTCAGGATGTAACTGTAAAACCTCGGATCTTTTCTCTAGCTCCGGAAAGTTTCTCCCTGTCAATGATACGCAGATCAAAAGATCCGGACAGTGTTTCTTAACACCCTCTATGATCTTCTGGTATACTTCTTTCCTGTAGGTATTCTCTAACGTAACCTCATCCCTGGCATGTAAATGAACAATAGATATCCCAATCTCGTTTGCTTCATGAACAGAATCAATTATTTCATTTACTGTTAATGGTGCAAATGAATTATCTCTTGTGGTTTGTGTTCCTGTTGGAGTGAAATTAATTATCTTATTCATTTTTGATGTATGATTTTATTTTGAAGAGTTCTCTAGATTCACTATTAAATGTTTTATCATAGATAACTTTTTCTGAATTGTCTACTCTTACGTGATTAATCTCATCAAAA
>Ga0114977_10001260_pt1 | contig 16516 bp, 19 predicted proteins | sample S_130805_MF_Meta_FD_87026 | JGI IMG/M metagenome (GOLD analysis project Ga0114977, IMG submission 87026) | Freshwater microbial communities from Lake Simoncouche, Canada to study carbon cycling - S_130805_MF_MetaG | ecosystem: Environmental > Aquatic > Freshwater > Lake | place: Lake...
CGCACCTCGTTTTCGGCCTCAAAACCCATGCTGGTCCACACATCGGTGGTGACCAAATCAGCTTGGTGACAGGCGTCCAGGGGGTTTTTAAACACTTGGTAGCTCTCTGGGCGGCGCAGGCCAGCCACCGACTGATCGATCTCATAGCCGCTGGGGGTGCTGACATGGACTTTGAATCCCAACAAGTCGGCCGCTTGTAGCCAGGTGTTGGCCATGTTGTTGCCGTCGCCCACCCAGGCCACGGTTTTACCGCGAATGCTGCCGCGGTGTTCGATATAGGTAAAGATGTCGGCCAAAATTTGGCAGGGGTGAAACTCGTTGGTCAGGCCATTGATCACAGGCACGCGGGAATTGGCGGCGAAGCGCTCCAATTTGCTTTGCTCGTAGGTGCGGATCATCACCAAGTCAACCATGCGGCTGATCACTTTGGCGCTGTCTTCGATGGGTTCGGCACGACCCAGTTGGCTGTCGCCCGTGGTCAGGTGCACCACGGAGCCACCCAGCTGGTACATGCCCGCCTCAAAACTCACACGGGTGCGGGTCGATGCTTTCTCGAAAATCATCGCCAAGGTGCGGTCTACCAATGAATGGTGTTTTTCATAGGCCTTGAACTTTTTCTTGATCAAGGCTGCGCGCTCAAAAAGATAGGCGCATTCGGCAGCGTTCAGATCGCTGAATTGCAAAAAGTGACGCATGGCCGCCTCAGACCGTTGAGCTGGTTTCAGCCAACAAAGCTCGAACCAGTGGAGCCAAAATGGCCACCACCTCGTCGGCTTCGCTCTCGGTGATGATGAGCGGGGGCACCAGTCGAATCACTTTGTCGGCCGTCACACTGATGAGCAAACCAACATCCAATGCGCGTTGCATCAACGCACCGCAGGGCCGTTTCAGTTCGATGCCAATCATCAGACCTTGCCCGCGAATTTCATGCACCCCGGGCAGGGCGCCGATTTCGCGCACCAAGGCGGCACGCAGATGCGCACCGATCTTGGCGGCGTGTGCCAACAGGCCATCTTCTTCGATGATGCGGATGGTCTCCACCCCTGCGCGCATGGCCAGGGGGTTGCCACCGAAAGTGGTGCCGTGGTTGCCAGGTTGAAAAATGTGGGCTGCTTTGGGACCGGCCACCACAGCTCCAATGGGCACACCCGAGCCCAAGCCTTTGGCCAGGGGCATCACATCGGGCACGATGCCGGCCCATTGGTGGGCAAACCATTTGCCTGTGCGGCCCATGCCACACTGAACCTCGTCGATCATCAGCAGCCAGCCGCGCTCATCACACATGCGACGCACAGTTTGCAGGTATTCGATGCGAGCGGGGTTGACGCCGCCTTCGCCTTGGATGGTTTCCAAAAACACGGCCACCACATCTTGTCGACTTTCTGTGGCCTTTTGCAAGGCGTCGATGTCATTGAGCGGCACCCGGATAAACCCCTCAACCATGGGGCCAAAGCCTTGCTGGATTTTTTCGTTGCCGGTGGCACTCAGGGTGGCAATGGAGCGGCCATGAAAGGCCTTGTCGTAGACCACGATCTGGGGCAAATCGATGCCTTTGTCATGGCCAAATTTGCGCGCCAGTTTGATGGCCGCCTCATTGGCTTCCAAACCTGAGTTGCAGAAAAAAACATTCTGCATGCCCGACAACTCGACCAGTTTGCGGGCCAAGTTCTCTTGGTCGGGGATGTGGTAATAGTTGCAAGAGTGGATCATTTTGGCCACTTGGTCTTGCAAGGCGGGAACCAACTTGGGGTGGCCGTGCCCCAAGGTATTGACCGCAATACCAGCCAATGCGTCCAAATAACTTTTGCCAGCGGTGTCCCAAACTCGCACTCCTCGTCCGTGCGAAACCGCCATGGGCAAGCGACCATAGGTGTTCATGGTGTGGGCAGAGGCGGGCGCAGCTGGCGTGGTCATGTCATGTCCTTGGGAAAAAGGGCAACGCGGTTCAAGGTTCTGATCCGCAGGGGGGCTGATTTTAGGGCCAGCAAATGTGGCTGGCCTGTGACCGTCTTGGCCAACTTGGCCACCGGGTGTTAATGAAGTCATCGTCGGCATTGTCAGGCCCAGACAAGGCGCATCGATAGAATCAACACGGGGCCAAGTGTTTGTTGAGCGCCCCAATTCAAACCCCAACAATGTCATCCCCCTCTGCGCATGAAGTCTGGATTCTGGGTGTGACCGTCACAGGTCACACCTTCCGTCCCAGTGATTGGGCCGAGCGCTTGGCCGGTGTGATGTCGTCCTTTCGCCCTGGGGGCGTTGCTCCAGGGGACCACTTGAGCTATTCGCCCTGGTGCGTGCCGACCACCAATGAGGCGGGACAAAAATGTGTCATCGTGCATGTGGATTTGCGCGATGCCGAGGTCATGGCTTGGGACTTTGTGCTCAATTTCGCCCGCGATAACCAATTGCAGGTGGTCAAAGGGGTGTTGGCACAGTGAAAACAAAAAAGCCGTCTTTCGACGGCTCTTTGCTTTGCTGACAGCGCACCCGTTACAAACGGCGGCCTGAATATCAGGCCGGGCTGGTTGGCCTGATATTCAGGCCGAGGCGGCCAAGGTCTTGACCTTGGCGCTCAGGCGGCTCTTGTCGCGAGCGGCCTTGTTCTTGTGAAAAATGCCTTTGTCGGCCACAGAGTCCACCACCGTTTGCATTTTGGCAAACAGATCGGTGGCCTTGGCCTTGTCGCCAGCGGCGACGGCTTTTTCAACGTTCTTGACAGCGGTGCGGTATTTCGACCGCAATGAGGTGTTGGCGGCGTTGAGGTGCACGTCCTGACGGGCGCGTTTGCGCCCCGACGCCAGGCGCGGGTTCTTTTTCTTGGGCTTTCCAGATGCCATGATGTTGTTCCTATGTGTCTGTGGATGTTGTCAGCAAAGCCCGCGATTGTATCAAAGCACTGGCCCGCTGGCCCGCCCAGCCTCTTGCGGGCCCAGAACGGGGGCACCACAAGGGAGCCAGGGCTACACTTGTGCCGTGTCTTTGTTCAAATCTGCTTCCACCGTCTCTTTGTGGACCTTGGTCTCGCGTGTCACTGGTCTGGCCCGCGAGTTGTTGATCGCGGCCACTTTTGGCGCCAGCGCCATGACCGACGCCTTCAATGTGGCGTTTCGGATTCCCAATTTGTTTCGGCGCTTGTTTGCCGAGGGTGCCTTTGCCCAGGCGTTTGTCCCGGTGCTGGCCAGCTCCCGCAGCCAAGATGGCGACGATCGTGCCGTTGAGCTGCTGGGCCACGTTGCCACAGCGCTTTTTTGGGTGTTGGCACTAACTTGTGTGATTGGGGTTGCCGCAGCCCCTGTGTTGGTCTGGGGCATGGCGGCGGGCTTGGGCCGTGACGCAGCGGCCCAAGAGGCGGCGGTGTTCATGACCCGTTGGATGTTCCCCTATATCGGCTTCATGTCGTTGGTGGCGTTGGCCGCGGGCGTTCTCAACACCTGGAAGCGCTTTGCAGTGCCAGCGGCCACCCCGGTTTTGCTCAATGTCTGCATGGTTGCTTGTGCCTGGTGGGGCGGGCCATGGTTCGAATCGCAGGGATGGCCTGCCATTTACGCATTGGCCGCTGGCGTCATGTTGGGTGGCGTGATGCAGTTGGGCGTGCAGTTGTGGGCGGTGCACCGATTGGGATTGCGACCGCGCTTGGCGTGGCCGGGCCGGGGATGGCTGGCGGCTTGGCGTGATCCGGGCGTGGGGCGCATCTTGGGCTTGATGGCGCCGGCCTTGTTGGGGGTGAGCGTGGCGCAAATTTCACTCATCATCAACACCCAAATTGCTTCGCATTTGGCGCCGGGCAGTGTGACCTGGTTGGGTTACGCCGATCGCTTGATGGAGTTTCCCACCGCCATGCTGGGCGTGGCATTGGGGGTGGTGTTGTTGCCTGCGCTGACCCAGGCCAAGGCCAGCGGGGACTTGCAGCGTTACAGTGGGCTGATTGATGACGGCCTGCGCTGGGTGCTTGCCTTGGGCTTGCCATGTGCAGTGGCTTTGCTGGTGTTTGCCAAGCCCTTGGTCAGTGTGTTGTTTCACTATGGTGCGTTCACAGAACGCGATTTGGCGCAAACCAGTTTGGCCTTGGTGGGCTATGGAATCGGTTTGGTGGGCTTGGTTGCGATCAAAGTATTGGCCCCTGGGTTTTATGCCAGCCAAGACACCCGCACGCCCATGCAAATAGCACTGGTGGTGTTGGTATTGACGCAATTGCTCAATCTGGTGTTGGTGCCCTGGTTGGCCCATGCAGGTTTGGCCATGGCGATTGGATTGGGCGCGTTGGTCAATGCCAGCGCCTTGTGTTGGGGCTTGGTGCGCCAAGGGCGTTATCGGCCTGGCCCTGGATGGATGAAATATATCGCCCAAGTGGGGGCGGCATGTGTGGTTCTTGCCGCACCACTGCTGTGGTTTGCGCAGGTGATTGACTGGGCGGCATGGCGTGTCACGCCCTGGGCCCGCATGGCGGCTTTGGCGGTGGCTTTGTTGATCAGCGCCATCACCTACGGCTTGTCGCTGTGGGCCTTGCGCGTGCCCTTGCACACTTTATGGCGGCGCTGAGGTGAGCATGGCTGCTTGGAGCCCCATGGATGTGCCCACGCCATTGGACTATTTCCGTTCTTTGGTGGCCTCGGACGCGCAGTTTCCCCTGCTGGAGGCCGCGGCCAGTTTGGCCCAAGACCCGTACCCTCAGACCGACGTGCAATCGGTTTTGGCCCAAGTCGACGCTTGGCAGGTGCGCTTGCGTGGGCAACTGACCAGGAACGCCGATCCCATCGCTAAATTGCGCTTGGTCAATCGATTCTTTTTTGATGAATTGGGTTTTGCGGGCAACGTCAATGATTACTACGCGCCAGAAAACAGTTACTTGCACTGTGTGATCGACTCACGCCGAGGCATCCCCATCAGTTTGTCGGTGCTGTGGTTGGAGTTGGCGCAAGGCCTGGGCTTGCAGGCCCAGGGAGTCGGTTTCCCAGGGCATTTCTTGGTCAAGGTGAAGTTGCCCCAGCCCCATGAAGGCTTGATTGTTTTGGATCCTTTCACTGGCCAGTCTTTGGGTCGCGAAGAACTGCTCGAGCGCATGGGCCAATGGATGGGGGACGCTGCCAGTGGTTTGGGGACTCGCAAAACCGACGTGGTGTTGACGCAGCATTTGCAGGCCTGTTCTCCGCGCAACATGGTTTTGCGCATGCTGCACAACCTGCAGGAAATTTACCGCACCAAGCCAGACGCTCCAACGCTGGGACAGGTGCAGCAACGCATTGCCATTTTGGAGCGTGCCCCACTGGCCTGAGGGGGGCGATATCACGCCAAGGCGTGGGTCAGTGAAGCACCACCGCCGCGCCTGTGCCGCGCGCTTGGATGTGGCCCACGGTGTAGACCTGCTCACCCCATTCGCGCAATGTGGCAGCGCAAGCGGGCGCTTCGCTGGCAGGCACCACCAACACCATGCCTATGCCATTGTTGAAGGTCCGGCTCATTTCATGGTCATCGATACCCGCTTGTTCTTGCAGCCATTGAAACAGTTCACTGCGCGGCCAACTGGTCAGATCGAGGTGGGCGGCCAAACCTTCTGGCAGCACACGGGGGATGTTTTCCAATAAACCGCCCCCGGTGATGTGGGCCAAGGCGTGGATGGGGTGGCGGGCCAAGGCGGCCAGCACCGATTTGACATAAATGCGGGTGGGGGCCATCAGGGCCTGGCGAAAAGCCAGGCCATCGAGCTGGGCGGGCAAGGACGCAGCGCTGCGCTCGATGACTTTTCGAACCAAAGAAAAACCATTCGAATGCACACCGGTGGAGGCCAAGCCCAACACCACGTCCCCAGCAGAGACTTGGGCACCGGTGAGGATTTTGGATTTTTCAACCACACCCACGGCAAAACCGGCCAGGTCGTATTCGCCCGTTGGGTACATGCCAGGCATTTCGGCGGTTTCGCCGCCCATCAATGCGCAGCCCGCCAACTCGCATCCGGTGGCGATGCCTTGAACCACGGTGGCTGCGGTGTCGACATCGAGCTTGCCGCAAGCAAAATAATCCAAAAAGAAAAGGGGCTCAGCCCCTTGCACCAGCACATCGTTGACGCTCATGGCCACCAAGTCAACGCCCACGCTGTCGTGCATGTTCCACTCAAACGCCAGCTTTAATTTGGTGCCCACACCATCGGTACCGCTGACCAGCACTGGTTCGCGGTACCGCTTGGGCACCTCGAACAAGGCCCCGAACCCACCCAAGCCCGATAAAACACCCTCGCGCAAGGTTTTGGCGGCCATGGGTTTGATGCGTTCGACCAAGGCATCACCAGCATCGATGTCCACGCCGGCATCTTTATAGGAAAGGGGTTTGTTCATGTGGGGGATGGAATAAGGGCGGCTCAAGGTGCGCCGATAGAATCGGGGGATTTTAAGCCTGACGCAAGACCAAGCCCATGACACCCAATCAACAGCAATTCGCCGCCTGGAGTGCCATCGTCGCTCTGGTCGGCCTCGTGTTGTGGGTGTTGTCACCGGTGCTGATGCCCTTTGTGGTGGCTGCGGTGTTGGCCTATGTGCTGTCCCCCGTGGTCAAAGGGCTATTGCGCATGTCTGGTGGGGCTATGCCAGTATTGTTGGCCGCAGCCTTGATTGAACTTTTGTTCTTGGTTGTTGCTTTGGCCATCGTTTTATTGGTCGTGCCTATTTTGGCCAAAGAGTTGCCGTTGATGCGCGAGCAGTTGCCGGGTTTGTTGATCAAGGCGCAAACGGTATTGGCCCCATGGCTGAAAGAATTGGGTGTGGAGATCGCCTTGGATCCCGCATCGTTGAAGGCCTTCGTGATCAAATATTTCAACACCGCGCTAGATGATTCACTGGACGCTTGGTTGGCCTCCCTGCGCATTGGCGGCAGCGTGGCCTTGGCCTTGATCGGCAATGTGGTGCTGATCCCCGTCGCTTTGTTCTATCTGTTGGCCGACTGGGACCGCTTTGTGTCCCAGGTGATCGCTTTGGTGCCCGCACGGTTTCGGCCTGGCTTTGATGGGTTTGTGGGTGAGGTCGATGAGGTACTGGGCCAGTACATGCGCGGTCAATTGACCGTGATGGTGATCTTGGCGGTGTTTTACAGCGTGGGGCTGGCATTGTTTGGCTTGGATTTGGCATTGCCCATTGGTGTTTTCAGTGGCTTGGCCGTTGTCATTCCCTATTTGGGGTTTGGCGTGGGCTTGGTTTTGGCCTTGGTCGCTGGATTGCTGCAGTTCGTGGCTTGGAAGGCGGCCTTGATGGTGGCCGTGGTGTTTGGCTTGGGCCAATTGCTGGAGGGCTTTGTGCTGACACCGCGCTTGGTGGGAGAGCGCATTGGCTTGCACCCTTTGGCGGTGATTTTTGCTTTGCTCGCATTCGGGCAGGTTTTTGGTTTTGTGGGTGTATTGGTGGCCTTGCCCGCCAGTGCCATTTTGTTGGTGTGTTTGCGCCGAGCACGCGAGCGCTACCTCGCCAGCCGCTTGTTCACAGGTTAAGGCGCGGTTATGAAACAAATCGTCCTTGACATTGGATTGGCCCCTGGCCCGAGTTTGGCCAACTTTTTGGCAGGACAAAACCAAGCGGTGGTGGCCCATTTGTCGCTTTGGGTGTCCAACCAAGTGCGCTCACCAGTGCCCACCTACATCTGGGGTGAGACAGGATGTGGCAAAAGCCATTTGTTGCAAGCGGTGCGAGCGGCGCTGGCCGAACAAGGGGGGGTGGGCTCGGTGGGTTGGATGGACTCGCACCAGGTCGAGCCCGGCGCGTTCAGCGAAGATTGGCAAGTGGTTTTGCTCGACGACGTGCACATGTACAACGCAGTTCAGCAGCATGCGGCTTTCAATTGGTTTGTACATGCCACCGCTGCCACCGATGGGCAGCAGCGCTGGGTCTTGGCCAGTGGGGCCATGCCCCCGAGTGACTTGCCGGTGCGCGAAGACTTGCGCACCCGCTTGGCTTGGGGCCATGTATTTCATTTGCAGTTGTTGACCGAATTAGAGCGCCGATCGGTGCTGCGCCAACATGCCGATGCCCGCGGCTTATTTTTGAGCGATGAGGTGATGGACTTTTTGCTCAATCGCTTCAGCCGAGACTTGGCCAGCCTGATCCATTGGTTGGACCAACTGGACCGCTATGGATTGCAAACCAAACGGGCCATCACCGTGCCCTTGGTGCGCGAGATGATGGAACAAATGTAAAGAAAGATGGGTTTGGAATCGATTTGCCTTTTTGACCTGGATCACACCCTTTTGCCCCTGGATTCCGATCACGCGTGGGGCGAGTTCACCACCCGTTTGGGGTGGACGGATGCGCAAACCTTTGCTCAGCGCAACGATGACTTTTACCGTCAATACCAACAAGGTGAACTCGACATCCATGCCTATGTCAGGTTTGCCACGCAGGCAGCCAAAGAGCGCGGGCTCAAAGCCAGCGCCGAGGCGCACCAGGCCTTCATGCGCGAGGTGATTGGTCCAGCCATCCGGCCCCAGGCCACAGCGTTGGTGCAGCGCCACCGTGAGCAAGGCGACCGCTTGCTGATCGTGACCGCTACCAACGAATTTGTGACTGCGCCCATTGCCCAGGCCTTTGGCATCGATACCTTGATCGCGGTGCAACTCGAGCGTGACCCCAGTGGTGAGTTGACGGGGCGAATAACAGGCACGCCCTCATTTGGGGCAGGCAAGGTCGTGCGTCTGCAACAATGGTTAGAGAACCAGGGCTTGACTTGGTCGGGAATTCGCAGCACTTTTTACAGCGATTCCATCAACGATTTGCCTTTGCTTGAGAAGGTCAACCACCCTGTGGCGACCAACCCGGACGCACGGTTGCGCACCCTGGCCCAAGAGCGTGGCTGGCCTATTTTGGAACTGTTCACATCCCCATGATCAAAAAATTCATCGACAAGTTGCTTGGACGCGGCGACGCAGGCGACAAGCCCACCTTGGGCAAGCGCCACGTCATTTCTGCCAGTGTTCACGGCATCGATGCGCAACACGTCGATGATCGGGCTGTGCAAGTGGTCAAAACATTGCAAGAGCGTGGCTTCGCTGCCTATATTGTGGGCGGGGCTGTGCGCGATTTGTTGATGGGTTTGTCACCCAAAGATTTTGATGTGGCCACCGACGCCACCCCTGAGGAGGTCAAAGCCTTGTTTCGGCGCGCCTTCATCATTGGGCGTCGCTTTCGCATCGTTCACGTGGTGTTTGGTCGTGGACGCGAACATGAAGTGATCGAGGTGTCGACATTTCGTGCCTATTTGGACAGCGCCGATGCGCAACAGGTCAAGGGCAATGAGCGCAGCAGCAAGTCTGAGTTGGCGGGCATGAAGCATGCGGTCGATGCCAGTGGCCGTGTTTTGCGTGACAACGTGTGGGGTCCGCAAGACGAAGACGCAGCTCGGCGCGATTTCACCATCAACGCCATGTATTACGACCCGCTCACGGGGGACGTGGTTGATTACCACGGGGGCATGAAGGACGCCAAAAAGAAGCTTCTGCGCATGATTGGGGACCCGGCAGCGCGTTATCGCGAGGACCCCGTGCGGATCATCCGCGCGGTGCGCTTTGCGGCCAAGCTCAGCGCCTTGGGCTTCAAGATTGAAACGCACACCGCGGCGCCCCTCAAACGCTTGGTCGGTTTGCTGGCCGATGTGCCACAAAGTCGGTTGTTCGACGAGATGCTCAAATTGCTTCAGACAGGACATTCTTTGGCCAGCATTGCCCAACTGCAGACAGTTGGCTTGCAAAAAGGCATTTATCCTTTGCTCGATGTGGTGGTGGAGCGTGCCGAAGACCCCTTTGTGAAGGCGGCCTTGGCCGATACCGATCGCCGAGTGGGCGAAAGCAAGCCCGTGGCGCCAAGCTTTTTACTCGCTTGTGTGCTGTGGTCGGATGTGCGCCAGGCGTGGGCCCGTTTGCGTGATCACGCTCCCCCATTTCCCGCATTGCAACAAGCCATCGACGAGGTGTTTGATGCGCGCATTGGTGACGTATCTGGCCGCGGGAAACTTGCCGCAGACATGCGCGAAATTTGGATGATGCAACCCCGGTTTGATAAGCGAACTGGCAGCGCGCCCTTTACCTTGATTGAGCAGGCACGTTTCCGGGCGGGTTTTGATTTCATGCGCTTGCGCGCCGATGTGGGTGAAGTCGACGAGGCGTTGGCCGATTGGTGGCAAACCTTCAGCCTGGCCGACGATTTGGGCCGAGAGGATTTGCTCAACCAGCTTCGCACCACCACCACGCGGACCCAGCGAGTGCCCCGCACCCCTCGCGCTGATCCACCGGCCGATGCGTCACCTCCAACGGACGGCAGTGAAGATGTTGACGCACCCAAAAAACGCCGCCGCCGCCGCCGTCGGCGTGGTGACACCGATGCGGCACCCACAGCCGCGGACTGATTGAGAGCGCCGGGATGGGGCGAGATTGGGTTCGGGTGTTCATTGGGATGGGTGCCAATGCGGGCGAACCCAGTTCGCAGTTGCAATTGGCCTTGGCAGCTTTGCAAGAATTGCCCCTGAGCAAAGGTTTGCGGTGTTCAAGGTTTTATCGCTCCGCGCCTTGGCAAGCTGAAGGACCCGATTTCATCAATGCAGTCGCTCAGTTGGACACCCAGTTTTGCGCCCCAGAATTTTTGAAACAACTGCAAAAGATTGAGCAAAGTGCCGGTCGAACTCGCCCCTATCACCATGCGCCCAGAACGCTGGATCTGGATTTGATTTTTTTTGGCCAAGCTTGCATCGATAGTGGGCCTTTGGTGGTCCCTCACCCGCGCTGGCGCGAACGTGCTTTTGTGCTGCACCCGCTGGCAGATTTGGCGCCAGAGCGCATCCATGCCAGCGATTGGCATTCGGTTGCCAGTCAGGTGATACAAGCCCTTTAAAGAGGGTTTTTGTCAAGCCCGTTTCACTGTGAAATTTTGCGTGCTTCTTCGATTTGGTATTCAAAGTAGCGCTGAAATCCGTAGGCCAGACTGGACAACAAGGCGGTTGTCCCCACCAACAAACTCAGGACCACAGCACCAATCGTGAGCCAGTTGGTTTGGCCGCAGGCCGACGAGGGGTCAATGTTTGGGTTGAAACGTTGGTTCCATTTTTGCGCGTCCATCAATGCATAAACAATGGCATTGAGTGAGCAAGCAGCAATGTTCAGGCCCAAAGGCAGGACCAACCACCAACTGGCCATGTCGTCGATGCCGAATTCTTGTGCCCGTGATATTCCATACATGCCCAGTGCAGTGGGGATGGGCAACAGCCAACCCAAACTGTCGCCCAAGCCAAACAAATAAAAACGATGCAATCCCATGGGACCACCCAAAAAAGACAGCCAGGCGGCCCAAGTTTTGTTTTTCATCATTCCATTATCGTAGGGGCAGTGGCATCTCCCAGGCCCAGTGCGCGTTGCATCAAGACGGTGTCGAGCCAGCGTTGGTGTTTCCAACCGGTGGAGCGCATCAGGCCAACGTGTTGAAAGCCCAATGCATGGTGCAGCCCAATCGACCCCACATTGCCCGAATCTCCAATCACGGCAATCATCTGGCGTGCGCCGGCTTGCGCGCAACGCACCATCAGTTCGGCCATCAGGGCGCGCGCCATGCCCATGCGACCAGCCTGATGATGGACGTAAACAGAGTTTTCAACCGTGAACCGGTATGCGGGGCGTGGTCGAAACACGTTGGCGTAGGCAAAGCCCATGGGTTGCCCGTTGATCTCGGCGATCAGGTAAGGCAGGCCGTTGTCCAGCACGCTTTGGCGGCGCTTTGACATTTCCTGTTCTAGAGGAGCAGTGACCTCAAAACTACCGCTGCCATGCTGCACGTGGTGGGCATAAATGGCGGTAATCGCTGGCACATCGGTGTCCAAGCTGGGGCGTATCAAGGGGGGCATTTGGAGAGGGGATATAATCATTCGTTTTCAGCGTGTCGCTGGCCGGGTGGCCTAGTCGCGTGTCTCAAACGCTGGAGAAATTCCACCACCCGAAGGATAAACCATGGTCGTCATCCGACTTTCCCGCGGCGGCGCAAAAGCCCGTCCATTTTTCAACATCGTTGTGGCTGACAAGCGCGTGCGTCGCGATGGCAGCTTCATCGAGCGCATTGGTTTCTACAACCCTATCGCCAAAGGCGGCGAAGAGGGTTTGCGCATCTCCATGGATCGCCTGACTTACTGGAAGGGCGTGGGCGCTCAAACTTCCCCCACGGTCGACCGCTTGGTCAAGCAATCTGGCCAAAAAGCCGCTTGATGGGCGGCGCCTGCCGCTGAATCTTCCAGCCAAGGCTTTGTCATGATGCCCTGGCTGGAGCCTGCCACCTTGCCGCCCGATGCTGTCGAGGTGGGCAAAGTGGTTGACGCTTGGGGCATCAAGGGCTGGATCAAAGTCCATGCCTTCAGCCCGGACCCTCAGGCCTTGTTCTCGGCCAAAAGGTGGTTTTTGCTGCCGCCTGAGAGCGGGCCCAAAAATTTTGAAGGCACCTCTGTGGTGCGCATCCAACAAGCCCGTGAGCATTCGGGCGCGGTGGTGGCTTGTCTGCATGACATGACCGATCGCAATCAAGCCGAGACTTTGAAATCGGCGCGGATCTTCATTGCGCGCTCGAGCTTTCCAACCGCCGAACTTGACGAGTACTACTGGGTTGATTTGTTGGGCCTCAAGGTCATCAATCGGCAGGAATTGGTGTTGGGTGAAGTCAGTGAACTGTTGGCCACGGGTGCCCAAACCGTGCTGGTCCTCAAATTCTTTGAGGGCGGACAAGCGATGGAGCGCATGATTCCCTTTGTGGGGGTTTACATCGACAAAGTCGATTTAAATGCCCGGGTGATTCATGTGGATTGGCAGGCCGATTACTGAAAGCTTCGCACAGCATGAGGTTTGACATCATTACTTTGTTTCCCGAAATGTTGACCTCATTCATGGCGATGGGCGTGACCCGACGCGCATTTGAAAGTGGGCAACTCCAAGTGCATCTGTGGAATCCGCGTGAATACGCCTCGGGCAATTACCGCCGTGTAGACGACCGGCCTTTTGGTGGAGGCCCTGGCATGGTCATGTTGGCCGAACCTTTGTGGCAGTGTTTGAATGCCATCCGTTCTGATCGCCAGCAAGATCGTGTGCAGGCCCCCTTGGTTTATTTTTCGCCATTGGGTGAAGCTTTGGATCACACGCGGGTGGATCGGTGGGCCAAATCGGCCACGGGTGCGGTCTTGCTGTGTGGTCGCTATGAAGGCGTTGATCAACGCTTCATCGACGCCCATGTTGATTTTCAAATCAGCGTGGGCGACTTGGTGTTGTCAGGTGGAGAGATCCCTGCCATGGCTTTTTTGGATGCCATTGCGCGTTTGCAACCTGGTGTGCTCCATGATCCAGACAGCCATGCCAGTGACAGCTTCAACCCGAGTTTGGATGGGTTGTTGGATTGCCCACACTACACACGCCCAGAGGTCTGGCAAGGCCAACAGGTGCCTGAACCGCTATTGTCTGGGCACCATGCGCAGATACTGGGCTGGCGGCGGGCGCAAAGCTTGACCCAAACTTGGCGGCATCGCCCAGACCTGATCACCGCCGCCCGTGCCGCCCAGCAATTGACCCCCCAAGATGAAGCCTGTTTGGCCGACCTGGTCAACGTGACCGCCGCAAAAAAGAATCGGCTACAATAGAAGGCTTTCCGATCCTCTGGTTGGCCGCCCCCAGGGCGCAGGTTGATGCCTGCAACTCATGGGGGCCCCCAGTGCAGCGCAACCAAGATCGTCAGAGGTTTTTATGAATTTGATCCAAATCCTGGAGCAGGAAGAAATTGCTCGTCTCGGTAAAAAAATACCTGAGTTCTCCCCTGGCGACACCGTGATCGTCAGCGTCAATGTGGTCGAGGGCAGTCGCAAGCGGGTGCAGGCCTATGAGGGCGTTGTCATTGCCAAGCGCAATCGCGGTCTCAACAGCGGTTTTACCGTTCGCAAAATCTCCAGTGGAGAGGGTGTCGAGCGAACCTTTCAAACACACAGCCCCTTGATCGCCAGCATCGAAGTCAAACGCCGCGGCGACGTTCGCCGTGCCAAGTTGTACTACTTGCGTGAGCGCAGTGGCAAGTCGGCCCGCATCAAGGAAAAGCTCGTTCACAAGGCCTCAGCGCCCAGCGCATAAAGCGCGTACCGTTGGCCTTGTCAACAACCGCCCTTTGCCTGGTCGCAAACGGGCGGTTTTTTTAAGCCCTGCGCTGTGACCACGCCTTTGTCAAAATTGCCCGGGTTCGATGCCCAAAAAGCCCCGGTCTTGTCGATCGATGCTCACTTACCGGCAGTGCCCGTTGATCGCTTGCATGAGCAAGCCCTCAAGGAGCGATTTAAGTCCCCCCCCGTTTGGACGCCTGAGTTGGTGCAAGAGCGTGCTTATCTGGACCGGCCCATCGCGCGTGCTGCGGTACTGCTGGGTTTGGTCATGCGTGAAGAACCCATGGTGCTTCTCACCCGGCGCACGGCCCACATGTCAACCCATTCTGGCCAAGTGGCCTTTCCCGGCGGCAAAGTGGATGCCCAAGACACAGATGCTCGCCACACGGCCTTGCGCGAGGCACAAGAGGAAGTTGGTTTGGATCCCTTGCTGGTGCAAGTGCTTGGTGAGTTGCCCGTGTACATCACCGGTTCTGCCTTCGTCATCACACCGGTTGTCGCCTTGGTGGACCCGCGCTTCATCGCTGAGCCCAACCCTGATGAAGTCGACCAGGTGTTTGAGGTTCCTTTGTCTTTTTTGATGAACCCGGCCCATCACCGGCGACATGCGCATGAGGCCGAGGGTTTGCGACGTGAATGGTTCTCTATGCCTTACCGGCATGATCAGCAAGAGCATTTCATCTGGGGGGCGACTGCAGGCATGTTGCGCAATTTCTATGGCTTCCTCTCAGCTTGATAAACCCCTGTAGCGGTCTGCCAGTCCCCCCGTTATGATGGACCCATGAGTTTTATCGCCCTCATGTTCGCCTTGATTTTGGAGCAGGTGCGGCCCTTGTCTGAGAAAGGCTGGGTGCAGACCGGTTTGCGCGCATGGATCTCCTGGGTGTGCAGGGTGCTTGATATGGGACAAAGCCAGCGTGCCTGGGTGGTTTGGTTGTTGGCGGTAGGCGTCCCCACACTGACTGCCTGGCTCATTTACGGATTATTGATGTGGCTGGTCGGCTGGCCTTTTGCCGTGCTTTGGAGCATGGTGGTGCTTTATGTGACGCTTGGATTTAGGCAATTTAGCCACCATTTCACAGACATTCGCGTGGCATTGGAGGCTGGCGATGAGGTGCTGGCCCGGCAATTGTTCGCCGACTGGCATCAGGTCGATGCGATGGATTTGCCCCGCAGCGAAATGCTGCGCCATGTGATTGAGCATGCAGTGATTGCTGCCCATCGCCATGTTTTTGGGGTGCTGGCATGGTTTTCGTTGGGTGCAGCTTTCGGTTTGGGGCCCGCTGGCGCAGTGCTCTACCGGATGAGCCAATATGCCATGGCCATCAAGCCCCAAAGGACGGCCAGTCCCACCGATGTGCTGCAAGGGGTCAGCGAGGCATTGTTTTCTGTCACCCAACGTGCCTGGCATGTGATTGATTGGATTCCCGCGCGCTTAACGGCTTTGTTTTTTGCCGTGGTGGGTAATTTTGAAGAGTCCATTGATTGCTGGCGACTGCATGCAGCACTTCACCCACACGACAACGACGGTACGTTGATCGCGGCCACCGCCGGTGCACTCAACGTTCAGTTGGGCGGTGAACAATTGGGTGGCAAAAGAGATACTTTGGCCGAAGAATCAAGTATGTTGACCAGTGAAAGCTTGCCGGGGCGAGAGCCCGAATTGGGCCATTTCCGAAGCTTGGTTGGCCTGGTTTGGCGAACCGTGGTGCTGTGGTTGGTGCTGTTGTGCCTGCTCAGTTTGGCCCGTTTGTTGGGCTGAACAACCACGCTATTGCAAAAGCTTCGATTCAGTGGGTGGGGCTGAGTTGGGCAAACAAGCGCTGGTAAATTTGGTATCTGCTGGGGTCGATCAAGCCTTGATCCAGTGCCGAGCGCACACCGCAGCCTGGCTCGTGCAAGTGCGTGCAGTTGTAAAACTTGCACTCTCCCAAATGAGCCTGCAAGTCAGGCATGAAACGGGCCAGTTCACGGGCGTCCAGGTGATGCAAGCCAAACTCTTGAAATCCAGGGGAGTCGATCAATGCACCCTGGTGTGCATCATCTAACCAATACCAGTGGGTGCTGGTGGTGGTGTGTCGACCACTGTGCAAAGCTTTTGAAATTTCGCCAGTTGCGGCACGGGCACTGGGTATCAAATGATTGACCAGTGTACTTTTGCCAGCACCCGATGGGCCCAGGACCAGGGTTGTCTTTCCATTCAATTGGCCTTGCAACTCAGCCATGCCAGCGCCAGATTTCAATGACAAGGCCAGGGTGCTTTCGCCCATTCTCCGATAGGGTTCCAGTCGTTTCCAAGCCAGGGCAAATGCGTCGACCAGATCGCATTTGTTCACCACCAGCATGGGCGCGATGCCTTGTGCGTGGCAAGCGATGAGCG
>Ga0114977_10001262_pt1 | contig 16513 bp, 9 predicted proteins | sample S_130805_MF_Meta_FD_87026 | JGI IMG/M metagenome (GOLD analysis project Ga0114977, IMG submission 87026) | Freshwater microbial communities from Lake Simoncouche, Canada to study carbon cycling - S_130805_MF_MetaG | ecosystem: Environmental > Aquatic > Freshwater > Lake | place: Lake...
CTGCGCGCGGAGAATCTGCTCGAGGCGGCTGCGGACGCCCGGCTCGAGCGCATAGGGCTTCGGCAGTGGCATGTCGATCTCGCTCCGCATGGGCATGTCGGCGAGCGGCCGGGGCTCAACGCCGAAGGGGCTCGCGAAGAAGGTCACCTGCCCCCGGCCGCACGGCACCGTCGCATCGACGGCCTCGGTCCGTCCGGCCAGGCCACCGGGCAGCGTGGCGAGGTTGGCCGCGGTGATCACGACATGCCCGCCACGCTCGGCGTAGGCCTGGAGCTTGTCCCGCGTCTCGCGGCCGCCCCGCAGCGCTCCCGCCACGATCACCACCGGATACCGTTCCAACACCCACCCGGGCGCGTCGCTCAGCAGGCAGTCCGCCAGGTCGCCGTAGGGCGTCGGCGCCAGAAAGCCCGATTCATCGTGGAAGTACGAGGCGTTTTGGTAGCCGGGATAGAGCAGGTCGAACACCGCGTCGGTCAGGTAGTCGCCCGGCTCGTAAGGGAGGTTGCCCCATGAGCGGTAGACGGGGCTCCAGTCCATGTGCCGCGGAACGGTCCATCCGGAATAGAAGTCGAGGAGCAACGCCACCGGCGTGTGCATCACTCCTGGCTGGCCGTGGGCCTTGACCCAGCGCTGGGCGGCCTGTTGGACCTGGCCGATGGGGGTGAGCTTCTCGTCGGCGAGCCAGCCGCTCTCGAAGCCGACCGCGACGCAGTTGGAGAGGATGTGCGTGTAGAGCAGACGCTTCATCAGGCTCAGGCTCGTGCCGAGCGTCGGGCCGTGCGCGTCGCCGCCGGCCGCCGGGTCGTAGGACTTGTGGCCCCAGCGATTGAAGATCGAGACATTGCCGAACCACGGCACGCCGTGCTGCTTGCCCGCGCCCCGGATGAACGCGTAGCTGACCTGGTTGTTCGGCAGGGCCTGGGCCGTCTCCGCACCCAGGAGGGTGAACGTACCTTCCTTGAGCAGGTAGTGGCCAAAGTTCAGCGCCACCAGCGCCGTGTGCTTGTGCCCGAGATCGTCACCCATCCGCTCGAAGTGCCGCTGGAAGTTGAGATACTGCTCGAAGCGACCGACCGACGCGGGCGTCATCTGCCCCGCGTAGGCGCCGATGTAGCGTCCGTCTTGCTCGCCGATATCCGTGCCCAACCAGCGTTCGCCCAGCGTGGCCTCGAGGGCGTCCAGCGCGGCGGCGGGCGGGATGAACTGCTGCCAGGGCCCCCCCGCTCCCGACCCCGGCACATAGCCGCTGACGTCAAAGAGATAGAGGTCGCGGCGGCTGATCTCGTCGGCCACGTCCCCGAGATTCCTCGCGAACAGCACCGGGTACGACGGCCAGATGACGTCGCCGAGTTCGTGTGTCCGCGTGAACTTCTCGAGGTCCTCGGCGAAGCCGACCGCCTGCCCGTCCTCCACGCGGAACCCCCGCAGGCAGGTGAACTGCGTGCGGTTTTTGAACGTCGTCCACGTCGGCGGCTTCACGGGGCGGCGGTCGTAATCCGGATGCTCGACCGGTTCGAGCAGCCGTGAATAGACCCGTCGCGGCGGCACGGGCTCCGCCGCCATCGCGGCATCCGCCAGCGGGAGGCACGACATCACCTGGCATGCCAGCGTCAGGCACGCGATCCACGCAGCTGGTCCCGGCCCCGCGGCCGCTCCCCGTCCCACGGCCGCTCCTGTCGGCAGCCGCGCTTCCAGGCGCCGCGGTTTCCTCAACGGGGCGATCATGGGCGATGGATGATGGGACGCTGGTCGATCATGCGACGCCGGCTTCCCGGGCACGCGGCAGAACCGGGCCACGCGCGAGCACTATACCGCACCTCGGCGGCTCGGGGTTGCCCATGCCCGTCGCCGGACGCGCGCTGCGGGCGGCCATGACGATCGCGACGTCTTTCACCAGTCGGATAGAGGAGATGCCTGCGATCGACATCCGCAGCCTCCGAACGCTGCGGCCGCTCATCCGCTCGGCAATGCCGGCGGAAGTGCCATTGGCCGGGCTGTCCTTACCCTTTCGTCCCGGCAGCGGGCCGGTTTCGCCACAGCGACACATTGACGGCCGCCGTCATCGCGGCGAGGTCGAGCCGGTCGCCGAGAAACGCGGCCATGCGGATGGCGGCGCTGGCGGTTTCGGTGAGGCACGTCCGGTGCTCCACCTCGAGCAGCGGGACCCCGCTTGTCGCGCACCACTGCCTGGCGTTCTCGAGATGCCGCTCGAAGGCCCGCAGGAGCTGATCGTCGGCCGCCGCGGGCGCCGCGCCCGACGAGCGGAGCATGGCCCGTTGCGATGCGAGCACCTCCTGCAGTTCTCGATGCACGAGGATGACACGGTAGTCATGCCCGGGGGGCAGTTCGGGCAACAGGCTGGCGATCACTTTCACGGCCCGACCGCTGGCTTGGCGGATCCACGACCGATCGCGGGCGATCCGTTTGACGGCCTCGAACTCCAGGTATCCCAGCGGGTTGTGCTCGTCGGCGCCGCGGATCGCGTCGGTCAGCGGCGGAATGCCGCCGGCGGCGAGCATCTGCATCACCAGGGACGTGCCCGCGCGGGGCAGTCCGCTCACCACCACGATCCGCCCCGTGCCGGTCGTGGCCATGCCCGGCGCCGCGGATTCATCGGCCTCGCGGACCCGCCGCCGACTCGCATGAGCGGCGGCGAAGTCGCCCCGCTGGCGGGCATGCACGGCGGCCAGTCGCTCTCGCGCCTCGGCAAGCGCCGGATCCTGCCCGCAGGCGGTCTCCAGGGCGGCGATGGCCTCGGCCGCACGGCCGCAGGCTGCCAGCGTCGTTCCGAGGAGGAGGTGCGTCGGCGGGTCGAAGTGTCCGAGCGAGACCGCCTGCCGCGCGGCCTGAGTCGCCTCGTCATACCGCCGCAGCCGGTACAGCGCCGAGGCGAGAATCACGAGTGCGGGGCGATGTTGGTCGTCGATCTCGAGAATGCGGCGACAGGCTTCCGCCGCATCCGCAAACCGGTCGCGCGAGGCCTCGGCCTGCGCGATACCGACGAACAGGTCGATCCTCGGGCCGTGAGCAGCCAGCCCGCTGCGGAGCCTCTCGACGGCCTCGGCCACCAGCCCGGCCTCGGTGAGCGCGGTCGCCAATGGCACGGCGAGCACCTCCCCGGTTCCGACGGGGAGCGTGGCCGACAGGTGCCGCAGCAGTTCGACGGCTTTGAGCGGCTGGCCGAGCGCCCGCAGGCACTCGGCCAGTTCGATCGCGCTTTCCACGTCGGCGGGGTTCGTCTCCACGAGGCCGCGGAGGGCTGGCTCCGCGGCGGCCGCCTCGCCTGCCGCGAGCAGGCACCGCGCCCGGGTCAGGGCGTGTATCCGCTCAATGGCGCCGCCCGCAGTGCCGGTCGCGAGCGACGCTTCAGGCGGCTGATCCCAGGAGGCGATCTCGGGCCGGCTGCCGGCTCCGAGCGGATGCTGCGGCTCGAAGGCGTCTGTGAGCACGTGGCCGTCCATGTCGGCGGCGCGTGGCAGGCCGAGCACGTGAAGCAGTGTGGGGCAGATGTCGAGGATGCTCGCCCCGGAAACACGCTCATCGCGGCGAATGCCCGGTCCGGCCATGGCCAGCAGCCCGAAGGGAGTTGCCCGGGGCCGGTCGCCGCGGCCGCCAGGCGTGCGCAGGTGCGACCAGTTCAGCCCGCGATCGCTCACCACGGCGACGCACGTCTCCGGCCCGGCTGCCGCCACGAGTTCGCCGAGCAGGCGGTCGAGGAGCACATGGGCGGCGGTGATCACCTCGCGATACGCCCGGAACGCATCCTCCAGCACGCCGGGACCGCGCGGGGGATGAAACATCAGGAACTTCTCAGCCAGCCGATCGACCAGCGCATACCGCACCACCGCCAGGCTCCAGTCGCCCGCGGCAAGTTCGCGGACGAGGGCGGCGACGCCCAGCGTATCGGCGATGGCCGACCGCACGACGTCGACCGCGGCGGGGTTCACCTGCGCCGTCTCCACGTCCGCCAGGAAGCGACCCAGGAGGTCGTCGGGGACAACCGATCCCGCCACCCACGAGCGGACGAGATCCGCGGCACGATCTGCGGGATGCACGAGCCCCGGCGGCACGAGGCCGGCGGGGTCTAAGCCGCGCCGGCCAAGGCCCGCGACGAACCTGTTCGAGACCACGACGCCGTCGATCGGGTCTGCGGGAAAGGTCGGCCCCGCGTCGATCGCCAGCGAGACGAGCCCCGCTCGCGACGCGATCGTCCAGAGTGGCGATGCGATGCGGTCGCGGGTGGTGATCGGTCGCACGCCGCCCTCGCCGTCAGGCTCCTCGAAGCCGAGGATGCCGTGCCGCTGAGGTCGCTTGCCGGTGGTGAGACTCGTCCAGAGGAGCGGCGGCAGATCCGGCCAGAGCGACGCCAGTTGGCCGCATACGCCGTCGTCCACGATACCGGCGAGGTGAGGCAGTCGGCCGGCATCGAGGAGCGGCGACACGATCCTCCAGTCGCCGCTCGACCAGCCGACGAGCACCGCGCGGCGGGCGACAGGATGAGCGTGCAATGGAGGTCCACGGGAAGCCGAACCCCTCGAGAGGCCGGCCAAGACCCCCGATTTTGACAAAACCCCGCCGTTCGGTACATTCCTTCCCCATGAGGATCTCGCACGTCCTCACGCCGTGATCGGTTCCGTGGCGGACGGGGCCGGTTGAGTTCTGCCGCGGTTCGATGCCTCGGCATCCCTTCACTCGAGGAGTTCGCCCATGGTCACCCATGCCGATGCCCGCTGGCCCCAATCGTCGTCAGGTCGTTCGGCGGCCAGTACGGCCAAGCGCCGTGCCGCCTACTCCCTCGCCGCCGTCGCGGCGGCCGGTTCAACCGAAGCGGCCGTGATCTATTCCGGCACGCAGAACATCTCCATCGCCCAGTTCAACTCGCTCAACCTCGACATCGACGGTGACGCGCAGAGCGACGTCCTCCTGAAGAACTACGTGTTCGGAGGCGGCAACTACCAGGGGGCGTCGGTGAACTTCTTCCCCGGGAAGATGGTCACGTTCAACCCGGGCGGGTTCAACTACGTCACGGCGCTCAATGCCGGCTTCACGGTCGATACCGCTGCGCTGGGAACCTTTGTCGGCTCGATGGCCTACGGGGCCGCCAATCCCAACGCCCAGTTCAACTCGGCGAGCGGCAAGTTCATCGGGCTGCAGTTCCCATCCGGCACCAGCAACTACAACGCGTGGGTGCGGGTCAATGTGAATAACACCGCCGGCTCGTTCAGCGTGGTGGACTGGGCCTACGAGAACATCCCCGGTACGAGTATCGTGACCGGCGTCGTGCCCGAGCCTGCGTCCCTCGGCCTGCTCGCGGCCGGCGCAGCCGGGCTGGCCCTGCTCCGCCGGCGAAAGGCTTCGTAGCCGGCATGGCTGGCGATGGCGGATGACCGAGACGGCCGGATCGCCGCCGCGGATTCGCTCCGCGCGGCACCCCGACCGGGTGCTGCTCGTGGGCTGGGATTCCGCAGACTGGCAGCTGATCGAGCCGCTGATCGGCGCGGGATTGATGCCCGCCCTCGGCGGCTTTCGTGACCGCGGTGCCTGGGGACCGCTCGCCACGCTGCGGCCGATGCTCTCCCCGATGCTCTGGAATACGATCGCCACGGGTACGCGGGCCGATCGCCACGGCATCCACGGATTTACCGAGCCGACTCCCGGCGGCGACGGCGTGAGGCCGGTGTCGAGCGGCAGCCGGCGGTGCAAGGCCCTCTGGAACATCGCCACGCAGTGCGGCCTGCGGTCGCACGTGGTCGGCTGGTATGCGTCGCATCCCGCTGAGCCGATCGCCGGCTCGATGGTGTCGAACCAGTTCGAGCAGGCCGTCGGGCGGGCGGCGCTGCCGGACGGCTGCGTGCACCCGCCGCAGCTCGCCGCCGAGCTGCGGGACTGCCTGGTGCATCCGGCGGAGATCGACGCCGCTGCGGTGCTCGCCTTCGTGCCCGACGCCGCTCGCGTGGCGCTCCAGCCGGTGCATCGGCTCGACCGGCTGCGAGGCCTGCTGGCCCAGACGGCCACCGTGCATGCCGTCGCCACCACGCTCGTGGCCCGCGAGGACTGGGACTTCGCCGCCGTCTACTACGAGGGTCTGGATCGCTTCGGCCACGAGTTCATGGAGTTCCATCCGCCGCGGATGGAACAGGTGTCGGCAGAGGAGTTCTCCGCCTACCGCCACTGCATCGACGCAGCCTACCGCTTTCACGACATGCTCCTTGACGCGCTCCTGCAGCTCGCGGGACCGAACACCGCGGTGGTGCTCGTGTCGGACCATGGCTATGCGAGTGACCACCGCCGTCCGGACCCGCGCCCGGGGAAAGCCGGTCCGGTCGACTGGCATCGGCCCTACGGCGTGTTCGCCGCCGCCGGCCCCGGAATCCGTCCGGGCGGCCGGGTGTTCGGTGGTGGACTGCTCGACATCGCTCCCACGCTGCTCGCGCTCCTGGGGCTCGCCGCTGCCGCCGACATGCCAGGACGCGTGCTCGCGGAGGTGCTCGATGCCATCGAGCCGCCGCCCCGCATTCCCTCGTGGGAGGCCATTCCCGGTGACTGCGGCATGCGGCCCGACGTCAGCGGCCGCGCGGCCGCCGACGAACGGGCCGCGATCGAGCAGCTGGTGGCTCTCGGCTACGTCGAACCACCGCCTGAGGATGGAGCGTTGGCGGCGCGGGAGGCGGCGGCGTCGAACCGGCTGCAGCTGGCGCAGGCGCGGGCCGATGCGGGCGACTACCGCGAGGCTCTGGCCGAGCTCGCCGCGGTGGAGGCCTCGCAGGGCGAGGGCCCCACGCTGCGGGCGATGCGGGCCTCCTACCTGCTGGGCGCCGGCGACGTGGTGGCTGCCCGCAGCATCGTCGACGCCCTCCGCGTCGAAGGCCATGCCACCCCCGGCATCGAGATGCTCACGGCTTCCGTCGAGTTTGCGGAGGGGCGACCGGCGGCGGCGCTCGAGCGACTCGAGCGGCTGGCCGCGGTGGAGCCCGCTCGGGGGCCGGTTCACGATCAGATCGGACAGATTCGCTTGGCGATGGGGGCCGCGGCCGAGGCGGTCGAGGCCTTCTCCCGGGCCATCGAACTCGATCCGCAGGACGTCACGGCGCATTGCGGCCTCGCCGAAGCAAGCCTCGCCCTGGGTTTGCCTGGCGCTGCACTCGACAGCGGCCTCGAGGCCGCGAGCCTCGTGCATGCGATGCCGCGGGCGCACCATGCCATCGGCCGAGCGCTGGCTGCCCTCGGGGATCATGCCGGAGCGGTCGAAGCCCTCCGGGTCTGCATCGCGCAGGCGCCGTCGTGGATTCCGCCGCGGCGGGAACTCGACGCCCTCCTTGGCCGCGGGGACTCAGCGGGGTGATCGGCCTGTCGGGGCTGACTTTCCTGTCGGGGCTGACGTCAGGGAGGTGGGCGCCGCAACGGCGGCGGCGGTGGTGGACGGTCATCCGCGGCTGGGGCCTGCGGAGCGGGGATCCCCCGGTTCGCATCGGGTTGCATGGCGTCGCGGTCGCCGCACCCCAAGGCACTCGCGCACGCGACCGCCGCGGCGCCCACCAGCCACCGCGGCCTCTGGGATCCTGTCGTCATCACGGTTCTCCTACAACCCCGCGTCGATGCTGTGCCCGTCCCGCATCCCCGTGATGAACAGGAGCGTGTCGGCGTCGATCGTTGCCGACACCGGCCGCACCGAGGCATCGCCGAGGCACACCAGCCAGACGTCGGTGTGGGCCGAGCCGTGCTGGTACCAGAGCGGCCGATTCAGCTTGATCGGCAGCCCGAATGCCGAGGGCATGTCGCCCATGCCCATCCACGAGAACGCGAAGTCGAAGGTGTCGCCCGAGTAGCCACCGAGCACCTCGCCGAAGGCCACCGTCTTGCTGAGGCCATCCTGGACGTTGCGGAAGGTGTTCCGCGAACGCGGCCAGAACATCCCCGCATACTTGGCCCAGTCTGGATCGGTGTGATTGCCGCACCCTCCCGCGGAGGCGGCGTAGTTCGTCCTCCCGACCTCGGGCATCGGGGTCGCCCAGTTCGTTCCCTCCACGTTTTTACCCGGGTTGGTGTAGACGTTGGAGAACGTGCGGCGGTTTTCGTAGGGGTTGGCGGACGGACATTCGAAAGTGGGGATCTTGGTCTGGCCGGCCGCCCAGCTTTCAGCGACGCTCCACCACGGCTGCACCGCCCGACCGCCCGACCCGGGAGAGGTGGGCGTCGACTCCGTGTCGAGATCGAGCGCGGTGGCGACGCGGTCGTAGAGTTGATTCTGTTCCACGTAGGGCAGCAGGTAGCACAGGATGCCGACGAACTGGTGCCCAGGCTGCTGCTCGGCGGACGTTCTCCGGGCGAGGATGCTCGGCGGGCACCGCCGACGGGCGTCGTGGTAGGCCTGCAGCCCGATGCCGATCTGCCGGAGATGGTTGCTGCACTTCGAGCGGCGGGCCGACTCGCGGGCGGCCTGCACGGCGGGCAGGAGGAGGCCGATGAGCGTGGCGATGATCGCGACCACGACCAAGAGTTCGACCAGCGTGAAGCCTCTCGTCCGCATGCCGGCGCACCGGCGGTTGTGGACCTCCGCTGGCCCAGCAGCGTGGACGTCGGATGCTCCGCCCAGAGGGCAGCGAGCATGGCTGGAGTATTGCCGCGTGAGGCGCATGGCCCTCGATCGGCCAGAATCGTGCCATCCTCGAACGCCCCCCGAAAGGGTCGCTCGCCGCCAGTCTTTGGGAGTATACGCCGCTCCGGGTGGCCGTCAAAACCGCATCGCGCCGGCGCGGCCTCCACCCTGCCTCCCGATCGCTCCTTGGAGCCTCTTGCACGCGGTGCTACGCTGCCGCCAAGGCGGACGATCACCCTCTCGAGGAGACCGACATGATGCGCCGCACCGTGATGATCTGCCTGCTCGCCTGCGCCGCAGCCTGCGGGCCGCGGGCCTTCGGCGATCCCGTGCTCCAGAATGCCTGGGACAACGGCTACTTCACTCCCTTCACCGCCACCAGCTTGGCCACCGTGAAGTATGGCGACAGCGGCTGGCTGGGAGGCCCGGGAGCCCTGCCGATCGCGCTTGATCGCATCGATCTCGGGTTGGTGGGCTTCGACAGCCCCACGGCCGGCACGGCCGATGTCACCATTACCGTCAACAACGGCGATCCCAGTGGGCTCGTGTTCGGGAACGGGGCCCAGCTGTTCAGCACGACGCTCTCGGGCGTGACGCTCCCGAGCACCCCGGTGGGCGAGGCGGTGGGCTTCACCTTGTCGGTGCCGCTCGCGGGCGTGACGACCGCCGGCGGCTTCAACAACGTCGGCTGGAGCGTGCGCCTGTCCAACTACGCCTATAGCGGACGAGTCGGCTTCCAGACGAGCAAGCTCTCGAGCTTCAGCACGGGGTTTGGGACCAACAATGCGTCGTACTTCAACGGCACCTCCTGGAGCCTGTTCTCCTTCGGCTCCGATCCCGACACCCAGTCGGCGAACTTCGTGGCCACCGTGAATGCCGCGCCCGAGGCGATCGTGCTGACGGCCGCGGCGGGGGCCACCGTCCGGCAGGGAGCGGTCGGCAGACCGTACATCAACTCGGCCTCGTCGGTCACCAAGACCGGCTCCGGCACGGTCGTCCTCGACGCCCTCAACAACTACTATGGCCCGACCTCGATCCAGGCCGGCACCCTCAAGCTGGACTACAACACCGGTGGCACGGTGATCGGCACGATCGCGAAGTCGTCCACGATCAGCGTGGCGGCGGGGGCCACGTTCGACGTGTCGGCCCCCACGACCTTCCTGCCGACGGCCGCCTACTTCCTGGAAGCGGGCCAGGCGCTCGCTGGGGCCGGCACCGTGGTTGGTAGCATCGCCACCAGTTCCAACTCGCTCGTCTCGCCCGGCAGCGGCATCGGTGCGCTGACCGTGACTGGCAACTTCAGCCTCGCGCCGACGGCCGAATATGCCTGGCAACTCCTGGATGCCACCGGCACCACCGGCGGGGGCTGGGACGTGCTGGACGTCGGCGGATCACTCTCGATCGACGCCACTCCGGAGAACCCCATCAGCATCGACCTCTGGACGGTGTCCGGCTCGACTGGCGCGAGTGGCCAGGCCGCCAACTCCAACGCCTCCAGCGGCTACGCCTGGACGATCGCCCGCGCCGGCGGCGGCATCGTCGGCTTCGACGCGGCGAAGTTCCGCGTCGTGACCACGGCCACGCGGGGCACCGGGGGATTCGCCAATCCCTTCGGAGCCGGCACGTTCAGCGTGGCGGAGACCGCCGGGACGTTGCAGCTTGTGTTCACCAGCGGCGGTTCGGCCGGGATTACCATCAACGTGGCCAGCGGCACGCAGACGCAGACCGAAGCCGGATATCCGACGCTCACCGGCACCACCGCGGTCCTCAAGACCGGTGCCGGTACGCTGGTACTGGACAACGCCAACCCCCTCGCGGCGTCGATGACGGTACAGGGCGGCAGACTCCGCCTCGCCAACGGCGGCGCGGTCGCGAGCAGCACGCTCGTGCCGGTCGCCGGCGGCACCGTCACCCTCTCGCCGGCGCTGCAGACCACGTTGGGTGGCCTCGCGGCCAACGCCGGGGGCCTCGTCGACGTCGGGACGGGCCTGGTCACCGTCGCGGCGGGGCTTTCCCAGTCCGACATGCTCGTCGCCCTCGTGACGGGCCGCGGCGACGGCTCCTGGAACGGCGGGAGCGGGATCACCTCATCCACCGCGGCCGCCAGCGGCGGCAATCGCACGGTCGGCTGGCTCAACAATGGCGACGGCTCGGTCACCTTTGGATTCGCCGCCGCCGGCGACACCAACCTCGACTGGAGCGTCGACATCCTCGATGCAGCCAACTTTCTCGCGGGCGGCCGGTTCGACACCGGGCTGCCGGCGACGTGGATCGAGGGAGACTTCGGTTACGACGGCGTCGTCGACATCCTCGACGCCGCCGATTTTCTCTCGACGGGGCTGTTCGATGCCGGCCCCTACAACGCCCCCGCCACGGAGGCGAGCGCGATTTCCCCCGTGCCCGAGCCCGCGCTGCCGGCGGTCGCCGTTGCGATCGTGGCGGGCTGGCGGCTGCGGCTCCGGCGGTCGGCCCGCCGCGGATGACCGAGGGCCAGCGATCGCTGCGGGCGATCGTCGCGGTCGCCGTGCTGGCCATGGCCGCCGTTGGCTCAGCGGCGGCTCCCGACGACTACGCCGCCGACGTCGCCGGCCTGTGGCAAATCATCGCCGACGAGTACGCCTATTTCGACGAGAAGCTGGTCGATTGGTCGAGCGTGGCCGAGGTCTATCGCCCCGACGTGGAGGCCGCTGGTGCAGATCCGGCCCGGCAACTCCAGGTGATCGAGGCCATGCTGGGGGAACTCTACGATTTTCACGTCACGCTGAACATCTTCAACGACGGCTCGCCGGCGGTGATTCCTCAGGCCACGGACCTCTGGGCCGAAATCGTCGACGGCCACGCGGTGATCACGGCGGTGCGGCCCGCGTCGCCGGCGGCGGTCGCGGGCGTGAGGCTCGGCGATCGGGTGGTCTCCATCGATGGAATCGCCGTGCTCGATGCGGTCGACCGACGGCTTGGCCGCTGTGGCGCCCGTGGCGATCCGGCGGCCTTCGACTGGGCTCTGGTCGCGGCCCTGGCCGGCCGCAGCCGGGGGGACCGGCGGATCTCGGTGCGCCGCGGCGGCGACACGTCGGAGGTGACCCTGCCGCCATGCCCACGCCGGGTCGTCGCCGACCGACTGGTAGCGCACCGGATGCTCCCGGGTGGCATCGGCCTGATCCGGCTCAACGACTCCCTGGGCGACAACCGCACGATTGCGGCCTTCGACGCGGCGCTTGCGGCCGTGGATGACAGCGTGGGACTGATTCTCGACCTGCGGGACACGCCGAGCGGCGGCAACACCACGGTCGCGCGGGCGATCATGAGCAGGCTGGTTGGGGCGGAGGCGGCATACCAGAAGCACGAGGCTCCGTGGGAAGAGAGGCGTTTCGGCGTCCGGCGGTCGTGGCTTGAACTCGTCGCGCCACGGGGGCCCGCGGCCTACGCTGAGCCGCTGGTGGTGCTCGTCGATCGATGGACCGCGAGCATGGGGGAGGGTCTGGCGGTCGGTCTCGATGGGCTCGGGCGGGCGACCGTGGTCGGCACGCGGATGGCCGGCCTCCTCGGTGGTACCCGGGCGTACACCCTGCCCCACTCTGGCATCGTCTGCCGCTTTCCGAGCGAGAAGATCTTCCACGTAGACGGCACACCGCGGGCCGAGTGGCTTCCCGAGGAGTTGATCGACCTCGCGGAAGTGCAGGCCGGCCACGACCCGGCACCAGAACATCGGTCCGTCGCGGGACACGATCCGATTCTGGCTGCCGGCCTGCGGGCGCTCGGCACGGCGGCCACGGTGCCCCCTTGAGGAACGGCGGCCGGTGGTCAACGGTCTCGTAGAGCTGCGTGGCTTCGGCCTACCGGCTCGACGGTTCGAAGACCTATGGCCACGACGGGGCGGCGGGGTCGTCGGTGGCCAGGGCGCGCCGCAGGATGAACCGCGTGAGCAGGTGCACCAGGAAGCCCACCGGGCCGAGGAGGAACGTGAGCACGAGCGCGAGCGTCCGCAGGGGCCAGGGGATGCCGAGGCGGACGGCGTCGCGGGCGATCCAGGCGCCGACCACCATGTCGAACACGAGGTAGTGGGTCCAGGCCGCCGCGAACACCCAGTCGTCGGCGAACATGCTCTTCAGGCCGCCGAGCGTCATCATGTCGGCGGGCGGCGGGCCGTCCTGCGTCATCTTCCAGACGATCACCGCGGCGTAGCCGACCGCGAGCGCCGCGGGCACGAGGATCGCGGCGAGCACGTGCGACACGAATCGCCGGGCGGGCAGGAGCACCAGCGCGATCCACGCCAGCAGCGCGACGGTGTTGGTGGCTTGAAAGAACGAGTCGGCCGTGATCGGCATGGGCGTGGGCTCCGCCGCCGGGGCGGCATGATGGCTCGGGCCGGATGATCAGCCCAGGATCCCCTTCACCACCTCGCCGTGCACGTCGGTGAGCCGGAAGTCGCGGCCCTGGTAGGGGAACGTGAGCCGCAGGTGGTCGATCCCCATGAGGTGCAGGATCGTGGCGTTGAGGTCGTGGACGTGCACCTTCTGGTCGGGCGTGGTGATGTTATAGGAATAGTCGTCGGTGGCGCCCCAGGTGAGGCCCGGCTGCACGCCGGCCCCGGCCATGAGCAGCGTGAAGCACCGCGGGTGGTGGTCGCGGCCGTAGTTGGTCTCGGTGAGCGTGCCCTGCGAGTAGATCGTGCGGCCGAACTCGCCCCCCCAGACCACGAGCGTGTCGTCGAGCATGCCCCGCTGGGCGAGATCGTCGAGCAGGGCCGAGGTCGGCTGGTCGACGTCGCGGCACTGGCCCTTGATCGCCGCGGGCAGGCCAGCGTGGTGGTCCCAGCCCATGTGGAAGAGCTGCACGAACCGCACGTCCTTCTCCGCCAGCCGCCGGGCGAGCAGGCAGTTGAAGGCGTAGCTGCCGGGCCGGTGCACGTCGGGGCCGTAGGCGTCGAGCACGTGCTTCGGCTCGTCGGAAAACCGCACGAGTTCCGGCACGCTGGCCTGCATGCGGAAGGCCATCTCGTATTGGGCCGTGCGGGCGGCGATCTCCGGATCACCGATCACACTCGAGCGGGCGGCGTTGAGCGTGGCGATCCGGTCGAGCGTGGCTCGCCGCGTGTCGCGGTCGATGCCGGAGGGATCGGCGAGGTAGAGCACCGGGTCGCCGGAGTTGCGAAACTTCACCCCCTGGTGCCGGGTGGGCAGGAAGCCGGCGCCCCAGAGGCGGTCGTAGAGCGGCTGGTCGTCTTTGCGGCCCGAGCCGAAGCTCGTGAGCACGATGTAGGCGGGGAGGTCGGCGTTCTCGCTGCCGAGGCCGTAGCTCACCCAGGCCCCGATGCTCGGCCGGCCGGCGAGCTGGCTGCCGGTCTGAAAGAACGTGATCGCCGGATCGTGGTTGATCGCCTCGGTGACCATCGAGCGGATCATGCACCAGCGATCGGCGTGCTGCGCCATGGCCGGCATCAGCTCGCTGAACCACATCCCGCTCTGGCCGTGCTGCGCGAAGGAGAAGATCGACGGCGCTACCGGAAAGCTCTTCTGGCCGCTGGTCATCGTCGTCAGCCGCTGGCCCTGCCGGATCGAGTCGGGCAGTTCCTCGCCCCGCCGCGTGGCGAGCGCCGGCTTCGGATCGAAGAGGTCCATCTGCGAGGGCGCGCCCGACTGGAAGAGATGGATGATCCGCTTCGCCTTCGGCGGATGGTGCGGGAGCGCGGGTCGGCCGGCCGTGGCGGCGGCCGCGCGGTCGCCGCCGAGCAGCACCGCCAGGGCCGTGGCGCCCAGTCCGCCCGCCGTGCCGCCGAGAAACACGCGGCGGTTAACCGCGTCTTGGAGCCGCAGGATGTCGGCCGGTGTCGTCATCGCGGTCACTCCCGGGTCACGAACTCGTCGAGGTTGAGGATCACGTTGGCCGCGAGCGAGGCCGCCGCGAACTCGGCGTCGGTCGTGCCGTCGGGCTTCCGCACGAGTCCGACCGCCGCATACTTCGCCGCCTCCTCGGGCGCCGCGCGGAACCGGGCCAGATCGGATTCGAAGCCGGCCACGAGCGTGGCGAGTTCGGCCGCGTCGGGCTGCCGCCCGAGGGCCAGCCGGAAGCCGTGGGCGATCCGGTCGGCCGCCGCCGCGCCCCCCTCGTCGAGCATTCGGCCGGCGAGGCCGTGGGCCGCCTCGACGAAGGTCGTTTCGTTGAGCAGGGCGAGGGCCTGCAGCGGCGTGTTGGTGCGGGCCCGCTTCACGGTGCAGATCTCGCGGTTGGGTGCGTCGAAGACGAGCATCGTCGGCGGCGCGGCGGTCCGCTTCCAGATCGTGTAGAGGCTGCGACGGTAGCGGCCGGGACCGGTGTCGGGCTTGTAGCCGCGGAGGTCGCCGTAGACGCTCGTCTCGTCCCAGACGCCGTCGGGCATCCACGGCCGCACGCTCGGGCCACCCACCGTCGGCACGAGCAGCCCCGCGGCGGCGATCGCCTGGTCGCGGACGATCTCGCCCGGCAGGCGGATCCGCGGGCCGCGGGCGAGGAGCCGGTTCTCCGGATCGGCGGCGAGCTCGTCGGGCGTCACCACGGCCGACTGCCGGTAGGCGGCGCTCGTCACGATCGCGCGGATCATCCGCTGCGTGTCCCAGCCGGTTTCCATGAACTCGGCGGCCAGCCAGTCGAGCAGCTCGGGGTGGCTCGGATACTCCGCCTGGCTGCCGAGGTTCTCGCTCGTTTTCACGAGGCCCGTGCCGAAGAACCGCTCCCACTGCCGGTTGACCCACACGCGGGACGTGAGCGGGTGGTCGCGGGAGACGATCCATTTGGCGAGCGCGAGCCGGTCCGGCTTTGCGTCCGCGGGCAGTGGCGGCAGGAACGCCGGCACGCCCGCCGTGGCCTGCTCGCCGGGCTTGTCGTATTCGCCACGGATGAGCACGAACGAGTCGCGGGGCTTCCCCTCGCGCATCACCATGGCGCTCGGGAGCGACTCCTCGAACTCGCGGAGGCTCTTCGTGGCCGCCTCGCGGGTGGCTTCGGCCCGACGGATCGGGCCGTCCACGCTGGTGCGGTAGTGCTTGGCGAGGATGGCCGCCTGCGCGGGTGTCCGCTGGCCCGCCTCCGCCATGACCGCCGCCTGCACGTCGGCGGGCAGGCCGAAGCCGTCGACCCCCAAGAGCGCCGGCTCGGCCGGTGCGAAGGCGAGGCGAAACCGGCCGATCGTATGCCGATCGAACGACTCCTGGCGGATGCGGAGCACGATCCGCGAGTTCTCGTCGATGTCGAGCCGCCGCACGGGCATCACCGCCAGCCGGCGCGGCACCCGCAGCGCGGCCTCGCGCTTGTGGCCGCCGATCGCCCAGCCCTTCTTCTTGTTCTTGCCGGCGAGCGCCTCCGCCGCGGGGTAGCCGTCCTGGGCGTAGTCGGCGGCGGCCCGGGCGAGCTCGACCTTCTCGACGCTGCCGTCGGGCTTTTCCAGTTCGGCCTCGACCTTCGTGACCACGACGTTGCCGTTGCCGCCGCGCGAGAAGCCGCCCCCACCCGCGAAGGACGGGTCGGGGATCACCTCGATCCGCAGGCCGCCGAACGTGCCCTCAGGCAGCTGAGCCTCGATCTCGTAGGTGTCGCTCGGCGGATCGGCTCCCTCGGCGATCCACGAGCCATCGTCGAGCCGGCGGAAGGTGGCGCCGCCCGTGGAGCGGATCTCGAGCGGCTCGAGCGGCTCCCAGGCGTCGGCCGGGTCGGCGAGCAGGCCGCGGACGTCCTCCGCCCACTTCGCCGCGAGGCCGCCGACGTTCTCTTCCTCGGCCTTCACGGCGGCCGCGGCATCGTCCACCACGCGGCCGAGTCGGGCCAACTCGGCCGCCTGCTTGTCGTCGGGCAGCCGCAGCACGGGATCGCTGTTTCCGCCGCCGCGGTTCTCCGCGAGGATCCCCTTCTCGTCGATCGAGTTGAAGAAGGCGTAGAGCGAATAGA
>Ga0114977_10001267_pt1 | contig 16506 bp, 21 predicted proteins | sample S_130805_MF_Meta_FD_87026 | JGI IMG/M metagenome (GOLD analysis project Ga0114977, IMG submission 87026) | Freshwater microbial communities from Lake Simoncouche, Canada to study carbon cycling - S_130805_MF_MetaG | ecosystem: Environmental > Aquatic > Freshwater > Lake | place: Lake...
CGAGGGCGGCTGATGTGCTGACGTATCCGAGTGCGGGGAATATCTTAGCCGCTGGTGGATTCAGTTCCTACAAAGAAGTGACAATGAATGGTGCATACTCCAATAACCCCGTATTGCTCCAAATAGATGATGGAACCGATAATAACCGCACAACTGAATACTTTGACGGAAGTAGAAATATCAGAACATTTACAGTTACCGGGGGCGCGCTTCAAGCAGGGGAAATAATCCCCAACGTGGTCACAAACACTGGGGTTACATTTAAGACGGCAAACGTGGCTTTCACCAATGACTTTAGGTTTGTTGTGAATGGCACCGCCGGTACTCCAGATACTAGTGGAACAACCCCTGTTGTGACAACTATACGAGTTGGGAATGGACTAGGTGCTGCGGTAGTTACTGGCGGAACTATTCGTAATGTACGACTATGGCAACGCGCACTGAGCAACAGCGAGCTTCAGGCAATCACCACCACATGAAAACCCTAGCCCTCCTCCTCCTCCTGTCGGCCTCGCTGTTAAGTACCACAGCTTGCACCCCAAGCCATCTCATCGGAACCGGCGAGATAGTCGCATCCCCGGTCGGGTGGGAGACTCACTGTGCCAAGCAACCCAAGCCTGTGGAGTGTGGGAAGTGAACCTCGATCAGCTAACCGCAGTCAATCACCAGATCAATCGCTGCGACTACACCGCAGAAGTCGATCCGCTGTGGGAGCCGATTGACGATGACACAGACGGTGGAACGTGCAGCAACTTTGCCGTTGCCAAGCTCCGAGCATTGGTGAAGATGGGCTGGCCGGTGGAACTGCTACGGCTGGCGTGTTGCTACGTCGAGACAGGCGAATACCATGCTGTCCTTGTCGTGACACTAGGGGATCAGGATTGGGTACTGGACAACCGGAACCCGTTCCCGATGGAGTGGGAGTTGTGTCCGTACAAGTGGGACAGGGCGTGGAGTTGGAAGCTGAATGCTTGGGAGAAATTGTAGTGCGACCAATAGATAGAATCAAACTACAAGCCAATCAGTTATGATGGCGACTTGATGGGCATCAGGTTCATAGAGCAAGTGGCTGGTGCTAAACTGAATATAGCGTATTATTCGTAACGTACCGGCACGATTACCGGGAACCAAAGGCAACGCAGTGATGCGCCCCGGAGGTTACAAATGTCAGACGAAGTAGTCACAGAGTCACCTGAAGTATTAGCGGAAGTACCCGCGCCGGAACAGTCCGATACGGCATCGACTGAACCAGGTAATGAAGCGCCGGTAGATGCAACCGAAGAAAAACCTGCGGAAGCAGCCAAGGTCTTCACACAAGAGGAACTTGATGCCGCCATAGGGAAACGGCTTGCACGGGAACAAAGGAAGTGGGAACGGGAACAGGCACAACGACAGGCTGAAGTTAAGTCTGCAATGCCTGCTGCGCCACTTGATCCGAACCAGTTTGAAACGCAAGAAGCCTTTGATGCAGCGCGGATCAGGGCAGAAGCGGAGCGTCTGGTTGCGGAGAGAGATGCAAGTAGGCATCAGTCGGAAGTGCTTGGCGCTTATCACGAAAAGGAAGAAGAAGCTCGGAACAAGTATGATGACTTTGAACAAGTCGCATACAACCCAAGTCTCCGAATCACGGACGTTATGGCGCAGACGATTCAATCCTCGGATGTCGGGCCGGATGTAGCTTACTACCTCGGAACGAACCCCAAGGAAGCAGATCGTATTTCGCGTCTTGCTCCTCTCGTACAGGCTAGAGAAATAGGGCGAATCGAAGCTAAACTTGCTTCTGAACCGCCAGTAGCAAAAAGAACGTCGAGCGCCCCAGCGCCGATTGCACCTGTAACGCCTCGCACGGCGGGAACCCCGTCATACGATACAACTGATCCTCGGTCTATCAAGACTATGAGTACGTCGGAATGGATCGCAGCAGAGCGCCAACGGGAACGCAAAAGACTGGAAGCGAGACAACGCTAACTACTTGAAAGGAATTTAACGTGAGTAACAGCATCCTGACGATTGACATGATCACGCGAAAGGCTCTGGAAATTCTAGAGAACTCGCTGGTCTTGACCCGTAATGTGAACCGCCAATACGACTCGGCCTTTGCTGTTGAAGGTGCGAAGATTGGTTCTTCGGTTCGTATCCGCAAACCTGACCGCGCTTTGGTTACTACTGGTGCAGCCCTGCAAGTGCAGGATGAAAACCAACAGTACACCACGCTGAACCTTGCTACCCAAAAGCATATTGGTGTTAATTTCACCACTGCTGAACTGACCATGCAGTTGTCAGACTTCGCTGACATCGTTCTCAAGCCGCGTATTTCGCAACTGGCTTCCAGTATTGATGCTGACGTTGCCAATGCGTACAAGAGCATTTACCAATCGGTAGGTACTCCCGGTACGACTCCTTCGACTTCTTTGGTTCTGCTGCAAGCGCAACAGAAGCTGAACGAAGCCGCCGCCATGCAAGACCCGCGTTACTGCACGGTTAGCCCTGCTGCCAACGCTGGTCTGGTTGAAGGCATGAAGGGTTTCTTCAATCCTACCGGCACTATCAGCCGCCAGTTCCAGACCGGCATGATGGGCGAAGGCGTTCTGGGTTATAGCGAAGTGAATATGTCTCAGTCGATTACGAGCCATACTCGCGGCACTACTCCGACTGCTCCTATCGTTGCGACTACGGTGTCGACTCAAGGTCAGTCTACTCTGGACATTAGCTTTACGTCCGGTTCGCCCACGTTCAAGATTGGTGACGTATTCACCATTTCTGGTGTGTATTCGGTTAATCCGCAGACTCGCGTTTCTACTGGTTCACTCCAGCAGTTCGTAGTTACGGCTGACCTGAACATCTCCTCGACGACCACGGGTACGCTGAATGTCTCGCCTCCGATGTACACTGCTGCTCATGCCCTGGCTACTATTGATGCTTTCCCTGTTGCTACTACGGGTACGCTGACATTCCTCGGCTCGACTTCTGGTGTGTATCCGCAGAACTTGGTGTATCACAAGGATGCGATCACGTTTGCGACTGCTGACCTTATCATGCCGCAGGGTGTTGATATGGCTTCGCGTCAAGTCCATAACGGTATTTCCATGCGTATCGTGCGCCAGTACGACATCAACAATGACCGTCTGCCTTGCCGTATTGATGTTCTGTACGGCTATGCTGTTATGCGTCCTGAGATGGCTTGCCGTATTTGGGGTTGATCATGGCGACCAACACTAAATCAGTGGGGGTTGCTTTTAGCGATCCCCAACTTGACGGTGCGATCATTGGCGATACAGTAGCTAATGGAGGAACTGCCGGTTTCTACGGTACTACTCCTATCGCTCAACGGTCTGGTGCGGCGCAGGGAACTTCTACTGTTGGAACGGCATCTTCGGCTGACGTTACTACGGGAATGAAAGCGGCGCTTATCGAAGTCATGAACACCCTCACAGCCCTTGGCTTGTGGAAGGGTGGAGCTTAATTAAAGGAGATTGAAATGGCACTTCCGAAAATTGGTGATGGCGAGCAAGTTGGTGATGGCAATACCAATGAAACTCTGGTAGTCGGCGCTTCCGGCCAACCCGTAACTTTTGGCACAGCGGCAACGCTGACCGTTGGTTCCGGTGCAAGTACGATCAGCATTGGTAGCTCAACTGCTACTATCAATGTGGGTACGACTACTGCAAGCAAGGTTGGCGCTTATGGCGTTACTCCCATCGTTCAGCGTTCCGGCGCTGCACAGGGTACGGCGCTTGTTGCAACGGCATCCTCGGCAGACATCACAACCGATGTCAAGGCGGCGATCATTGAAATTATGAATACGCTGACTGCTATTGGTCTGTGGAAGGGTGCTGCATAAGCATGAAGTTCGATGCCGCTCTGGGGATAACTTTCTCAGGGCGGCTTCTTCATGTCGGGTGTGGGGGTTCTCCCTGCCCTGAGTTTCTGCAAGACTGTGAAGAAGTCCGTCTTGATATAGTCGATGACTATAAACCCCACATAGTCGCAAATCTTCTTGATATGGGGAATATAGGCGAATACGACATCGTTTATAGCAGCCATGTCTTGGAACACGTTAATCAGTACCAAGTCCAAACAGCACTGAAGTAATTCCACAGGGTATTAAAACCAGGTGGATTCGCTTTGATGTTTGTGCCAAACCTTGATGGCGTTTCTCCTACTGAGGAAGTTCTTTACGACTCTACTGCTGGCCCGATTACAGGGTTGGATATGTTTTACGGAAAAAAGAGTCTGATAGAGAAAATGCCTTACATGGCACACCATACGGGATTTGTCCCGGCAACTCTGAAGCAATCCATACTTGACGCGGGATTCTCTATTGGGGAAACCTCCGCAATGTGTGGATATAACCTTTTGGGGATTGGCATTAAATGACTGAAGAACCGGAAAAGAAGAAGAAGGTTATCTTTGCCACACCTTCCATATGTGGCCCAACAAAACCGTATTTAGAGGCATTAGACGCATCTATCCCTTTGATTAAGGCAGCAGGGTGGGATGAGGGTTATGCACAGATTGTAGGGTCGCCCTACATCAGCAATGCCCGTGCAACTATGACCCGCAATGCGCTAGACCACGATCCTGATGTAATCATCTATCTGGATTACGATCTTTCATGGAAACCGAAAGATTTGTTAAAGCTATTGGAAACCAAGGGGGACGTTGTAGCTGGAACCTATCGGTTCAAGAAAGAGCCAGAAGCGTACATGGCTACGCTCAAGGAAGATGCTGCGGGATACCCTGTGTGCCGTGAGGATGGGTGTATCAACGCTGAGTTTGTTCCAGCCGGTTTTCTCAAGGTAACAAAAACTGCTATTCACAAGTTTATGCGTGGATACCCAGAACTCCTGTACGGATGCCCCTATCGGTATTCTGTTGACCTGTTCAATCATGGAGTGCATCAGGGCGTGTGGTACGGCGAGGATTACGCATTTAGCCGGAACTGGCGCTGCCTTGGGGAGAACATATGGCTGATTCCAGACTTGGATATTACGCATCACAGTGCAGACAAGGCGTATCCAGGGAATTTCCACAATTTCATGCGCCGCCAGCCGGGAGGTGATCTATGTCCGTAATCTACCTATCGCACCCTATTCATGGGTCAAAAGTGGCCTGTACTGAGGCTGAGGCGAAATATGATGAAATTAACGGATGGTTGCGCTATACTGATGCTACGCAAGTAGATTCTCCTGAAGTTGCGGCGCTGGAACAATCAGTGAAACGACCATACCGACGCAAAGAATTAGCGGTTGAAGGAGAGATATAGTGTCTAGCACGGCTGGTGACCAAATCAACGGAGCATTACGGCTAATAGGAATGCTTGCAGAAGGCGAAACCGCCTCTGCTGATACCGTACAGGATGCGCTCTATGCAATGAATCAGATGCTTGATTCTTGGTCAGCAGAACGTCTTTCCATATACGCTACTCAAGACCAGACCTTCACATGGCCTGCGTCTACTATCTCCAGAACCATTGGGCCATCTGGTGATTTTATTGGTAATCGTCCTATTGCATTGGATGATTCAACCTACTTCCGAGATGCGTCTACCAATGTGTCGTATGGCATCAAGATCATCAATCAGTCTCAGTATGATGGTATTGCCGTAAAGACCGTAACATCGACTTATCCACAGCTTATCTGGCTGAACATGGATATGCCGAATATGTCAATGTACGTCTATCCTGTACCTACGCGGGATATTGAGTTCCACTTCATCTCGGTGAATGAGCTTACTCAACCGGCGACACTGGCTACTGTATTGGTAGTACCTCCGGGCTATCTCCGTACATTCCGATACAACCTTGCTTGTGAGATTGCAGCAGAGTTTGGCGTTGAACCGCCTCCGTCTGTCGCTCGGATTGCAATGGTTGCCAAGCGCACGATCAAGCGTCAAAACAATCCTGATGATTTGATGTCGATGCCGTATAGCATTGTTGGAACCAGGCAGAGATTTAATATTTTTTCGGGTAATTTTTAACTACTATGAAGTCCCCGATATTAGGTAGCTCATACGTTGCCCGTAGCGTCAATGCTGCGGATAACCGTATGGTCAACCTTTTCCCTGAAGCTACACCGGAAGGGGGAAAGGAAGCGGGGTTCTTGAATCGTGCTCCGGGGCTGCGATTCCTTCAGACGATTGGGACAGGCCCGATTCGTGGTCTGTGGTCACACCAGACTAACGGGAATGATTTCTACGTTGCTTCTGGAAATGAGTTCTATCAGGTTGATGGTATAACGCAATCACCAAGATACTTAGGAGCAATATCCGGTACGGGGTCTGTTTCTATTGCAGATAACGGGATACAACTGTTCATTGCTTGTAATCCTGATGCGTATATTTACAACGAATCGACTGACCAGTTCAGCCAGATAACAGACCCTGACTTCCCAGGAGCAGTGACTGTTGGCTATCTTGATGGATACTTTGTATTCAATGAACCTAACAGCCAGAAGTTGTGGATCACTAGTCTATACGATGGGTCTTCGATAGACCCACTCGACTTTGCTAGTGCAGAGGGTTTGCCAGATGAATTAGTTTGTGTTGCTGTTGACCACAGAGAAGTATGGCTGTTCGGAACCGACAGCATCGAAGTCTGGTACAACTCTGGGGGCGCTGACTTTCCGTTACAGAGAATTCAAGGAGCATTCAACGAGATTGGATGTGTTGCTCAGTTCTCTGTTGCGAAACTAGACAACTCGCTGTTTTGGGTTGGCAAGGATAACAGAGGTCAGGGGATCATTTACAGGGCTTCTGGATACAATGCAAAACGTATATCAACACACGCTGTTGAGTGGCAGATTCAGGAATACACAGATATATCGGATGCTGTTGCGTATACCTATCAACAGGATGGTCACGCATTCTATGTACTGAATTTCCCATCTGCTAATACAACATGGTGCTATGACGTTTCAACTCAGGTATGGCATGAAAGGGCATCATTTATTGAAGGACTGTTTACAAGGACTCGCGGTAACTGTCAGTGTAACTTTAATGGTGCGATAGTTATTGGTGATTTTGAGAACGGTAACATCTACCAATTGTCACTTGATGTTTACGAAGACAACGGAGATATTCAGAAGTGGATGCGCTCTTGGAGGGCATTGCCTACGGGTCAGAACAATCTGACAAGAACATCCCAACATAGTCTTCAGCTTGATTGCGAAACCGGGATGGGGCTAACTACAGGACAAGGAAGTGATCCGCAGGTAATGCTTAGATGGTCTGATGATGGTGGTCATACATGGAGCAACGAACACTGGCGGTCTATGGGCAAGCGCGGAGAGTATGGGTTCCGTACCATATGGCGCAGACTTGGAATGACGACTAAGCTGCGTGACAGGGTATATGAGGTATCGGGAACTGATCCGGTAAAGATTGCGATCATGGGCGCTGAATTGGTATTGAGTCCGACGAATGCTTAATGTAACGCAGATTCCTGCTCCGAGAGTTCCATTCTTGGATAATACGACAGGGCTTATATCAACGGAGTGGTATCGGTTTCTGTTTAATCTGTATGTTCTGTGTGGGGGTGGTTCTACTGATGTATCGCTACAGGATTTGATGGTTGGGCCAAGCTCTCCTGAAAGCAACAATGAGATTTATGAGTATTTGTATCAGGCAGCACCGCAGACTGAAGATGATTATTTTGATTTGGCTCCAATTCAGCAACAATCAGTAATTGTTCGATCAGAACAAAGCATAATCACTACAACAGCAGCACAAACAGTAATACCGCTTACATTCTCTTATTCTGTTGGAACCAACTCTATTTTGGTGTTTAAGAACGGAGCTAAACTTACGATTCCAGACTACACAGAAACATCAGCATCCTCCATTACATTAGCAACCGGAGCCTATGTTGATGACACTATTGTAATTATTGGATATTTTGCATAGGAAAAAATATGTCAGTTACTCCTAAAGAACTAATCGCTTCTGCACAACTCACAACGTCGAGTGCGCTGCAATATACCGCAACGAATGTAAGGGCGATTATTGACAAGTTCACGCTGTGCAATACGACGGCTTCGGCGGCTACAGTTACCGTGTATATCGGAACTGCCTCTGCTACTAATACGATCATCTCGGAAAAGTCTATAGCTGCGGGATCAACCTATACCTGCCCTGAGATTGTCGGGCATATCCTGAATCCCGGTGAAACGATCTATGCTTTAGCGAGCGCAGCTATGTCGATTACGATCCGTGCTTCTGGTAGGGAAGTGACTTGAACATAGTTAAAGGAAACGACGAAGCACTACATACTTTCTATGAGAGACATAACGGAAGGCTTGGAGTAGAGTTTGACAGATTGGCTAATGCAATATCAGATTGGAATGTATGGGTTGTTTGTGACGATGAGCCAATAGCAGTTGTAGTAGAAAAGAATGGATCAGCTCATGTATCTGCTTATGGAATGAGCAGGATTGGAATATCAAAACTTAAACAAGCAATGGATTTACTTAACGTAACACAGACAACGGTTAGCGAAGAATTCAAGGCTGGACACGCATTGGCGAAAAGACTTGGATTCTATGAAGATCATAAGGAAGGAACGGTGACACACTATGTTCGCATTTCACACTAGCAGAAGTAATGCGCGTTCATTAAGCGCAGAATTTCCAATTGGTGACCCTTTCGGGCATGGTCAAAAGAACGACGTAGGATCAATTATCGGCGCAGTTGCAGGGCCACTAATTAGCGGGGTGATGGGAAGTAACGCTGCTTCCAATGCCTCTGACGCTCAATCTCAAGCCTCTGCACAATCCCTAGCTCTACAGAGGGAGATGTGGCAACGGCAACTTGCTGACCAACAGCCTTGGCACGATGCAGGGGTTAATGCTCTGGGAAAGATGCAGAATTATGCCGCTCCCGGCCAGTTCAACTTCGACGCTAATGCTTTCGCGGCCAACAAAGACCCCGGCTATGCCTTCAGGATGTCTGAAGGACTTAAAGCACTAGATGCTTCGGCTGCCTCCCGTGGTGGATTGCTCTCAGGGGCCACTTTAAAGGGCGCACAGCGGTACGGACAGGACATGGCATCGCAAGAGTACCAGAATGCTTACGGAAGGGCGCTGACGGGCTATAACGCCAACGAGAACGCAGCTAACACCGGATACAACCGTCTGGCTGGATTGGCCGGTATCGGGCAGACCGCAAACAGTCAGATCGGTGCGGCTAATGCCAACTATGCCAACAACGCTACCAACCTAATTACAGGTAATGCGAACGCTCAGGGCGCTGCCGGTATAGCCGGAGCGAATGCTTGGAGCAACGCTATCGGGCAGGGTATGAGCAGTTACCAGAACAATAACCTGATAAATATGTTGAGAAATAATGGCAGCGGTAGTAATTGGGGTACTGGATACCAGAATACCGTAACTGGAACGCCTGATCAGGGAGTTTGGGGATAATCATGCCTATTGATGCCGGAATCTACTCGCAGATCAAACCTATTGAACTGCCTAATCAGTTAGCTCAGATGGCTAACGTGATGCAGTTGCAACATGCCATGTCGCAGAATGAGTTAAGTAAGTATCAGTTGTCGTCGGCGCAGAGGACTGATGAGCAGAAGACTCAACTGACAAACTACCTAAAAACGGCTGATCCTAATAATCCAAATCTTCATGCAGAGTTGATGCGATTCGGTGACCCCGGAATTGCTGTGTCTAAATCTATTCAAGACCAGCAACTTCATGGGGTATCCATGAATGAAAAGCAAGTCAAAATAGCCGCAGAGAAAAAAGCTATGAATGATTCTGCTTTACGAGACTTGAGTGTAAATCCTTCGGATGCACAGATTACGGCTCACCTAGAAGATCGTATAGCAAGTCCTTTGTTTAGTCCTGTTGAAAAAGCAAGAACAAAGGCCATTGCAGATCAACTCTTGGCTTTACCATATGAGAAACGCGCTGCAATGATTTCTGGTATGGGTGCTTCAGCTAAAGATACGCTTGAGCTTACTTCATCTAAGCCTGTTGAGAAAACCGACGGTCAGCGTACATGGATGGAGGAGAGTAATCCTCGCCTGCCTAACTTTGGCAAGCCAATCACTGCGCCTATTCAGCAAAAAGCATCGCCAAATACAGTGTATTCACAAGGCCAGGAAAACTATCGTGCGAATCTTGGGAAGTTTGTTCCTGAACTTGGTGGAACGGTTACTCCTAGTGGGAAGTTAGCTCCCGTTGCTGGTGCTGCTGCCGCTGCGTCTAATATTTCTGCTGCGAAAGAAACCGGAACAGTTACGGCTAAAAATACAATAGCTGCTCAACAAGCACTTCCGCAGATAATTGACTCTGTACAAAAAACTAGCGACGTTATCAATCAAATGATTGGTGACGCTACTGTTAAAGACGGAAAAATTGTAATTCCAAAGGGAGGTAAATCTCCACACCCCGGATTTAGTGTTGCTGTTGGCGCATCTGCACAACCGGGATTCCAATATATACCGGGAACCGACAAGGCTAATTTCTACGCATTGAAAGACCAAGTAACTGGAGATGCGTTCTTGCAAGCGTATAAGGATTCACTCAAGGGTGGTGGTTCTATCACCGAGATTGAAGGTGAGAAGGGTACGCAAGCATTGCTTAGGGCTAGAACAGCACAGTCTGAACCTGAGTTCATAAAAGCAATGAGAGAATTCCAAGACGCTAACCAGAAGATGTTGAAACGAGCGCAAGGTGCTGCTAGTGGAGGTTCTGGAGTAATTACGCACCCTAGTTTCCCCGGTTTCAGCATTCCAAAAGGGTAATAGCTATGCCTCGCTATAATGTCACTGCTCCTGATGGTTCTGTTATTCCAGTAGACGCCCCTGATGGCGCTACGGAACAGCAGGCGATTGCTTTCGCCGCGAGTACATGGAAACCTAAAGATGCCGTGTCACCAGCGCCGACTTCTGCTGAAGTCACCCCTGAGTTCAAGGCAGCATCCGCCAAGTCATTAGCCAGAGGCGAAAGCCCAATACTCGCTGGGGCTGCTGATCTGTTGTCAGGGCTTACTACGCTTCCTAGGAACGCAATCAATGCAGTATCGAACCTGTTCCCTAGCAGCAATACGTTGTCGACGCTGGTTACAGGACAACAGCCACAGAATAACCTAGGAAACAAGATATTCCCGCAGACAGGTGTCGACACGAACAGTGGATTATATCTAACCGGAGAAATACTCGATCCTAACGCGATGGCGCTTGGTGGAACAGCGTTTAAGGGCGCTGCTGCTGCTGCTCAAGGTGCTGCTAGAGTTATCCCAAAAGTCGGATACCTCGGACAGTACGGACAAGGCGTACTCGCTGGGGCTGGAACTGGTGGCGCAGTTGGCGCAGTAACCCCCGGACAAGATGCGGCTACCGGCGCAGGTATAGGGGCTGTTGCTAGTGCTGTGTTACCCCCCGTAATCTCCGGTATCGGTAAAGGCACTGGATTCTTGTGGGACTTGCTTAGAGGAAATCTTGCTGGTGTTAATGCAGGGAAAATTGCGCGTGAGGCAGCAGGCGGAAAGATTGCTACCATTCAGGCAGCAAATTCTGCTGCTCCTGCGGATTTGAGTGCTGCACAGGCGGCTTACGGTATCAATCAAGATACATGGCAGGCGTTGGCTGAAGTCGCCAAGAGAGGCGATAAGGAATCGTTCTATCGGTTATTGGCAGATACGCAGAAAAATAATGATGTTGCTGCATTGGCTAGGCTTGCTGGTGGGTCTAATCAGACTGAGGCTAAAGTTGCTCGTCAATCTGCAAGTGGTACGCTGAATGCGATTACTACGCCTATGCGGGATGCGGAGCTTGCTGCGGCAAACAATACTGGAACAATAGCTACAAACCTACAAGGAAAGATTACATCAAAGCAAGGTGCTGTTGATGGTCTAATGACTGCTGATGCTGCTGAAGCGGCGAAAGCTCTCCCTTACATGGCATCTCACGATTCAACGTATGCTCGTCTTGCTGCTGGTCAGGCGGCAGATCGTGATTTCGCGCAAAGGCAACTTGATAGTTTGGCCGCACATGGTCTTGAGCCGATTAACACGAATACTATTGTCGGCGCACTGAAAGAAAAGATTGCTGACCCATCTATCGGGCCAAACGATCTTAACCGTAGGGTTCTCAATAAAATATCTATACTGATACAAGACTGGACTGAAAAGAACGGTGGAGTCATCGACGCTAGAGCATTATACGAAATTCGTAAGAGCGCAGTGAACAACGAAGTCGAACGGCTACTTGCAGGTGCCGATCCGAAAGCACAGGCTAAACGTGCTGCTTCATTGGCTATGGAGATCAAACCACTCATAGACAGTGCGATAGAAAAAGCCGGGGGTACTGGCTGGAGTAACTATCTCAAGACGTTTGAGCTTGGTATGCGCGATATTAACGCCAAGCAACTCTCGGCAAAGGCATTGGAGTTGTACCAGAAGTCTCCGCAGAAGTTTGCTGAACTGGTCAACGGGAATGACCCGAAAACGGTAGAGAAAATCTTTGGCCCCGGTAAGTATGATATTAAAGATGTTATGGGCGTAAAGTATCCTGTACTGCGTCAGATTGCAGATAATGTGGAGCGTACTGCTGGCATCAAGACCCAAGCAGAAGCAGGGGCAGCGCCGCTTCAAGGAATCCTCAACAAAGATTTTATGGGATACCGAATTCCCGCACTATTCAATCGTGCAGCAACTGTTACAAACAGCCTTTTGTCAGCAATCGAAAACAACGTAAATCGTAAAACAATGGCTGTTTTAACAGAGGGAATGAAGTCTGGAAAATCAGCAAACGAACTGCTGAATACGCTTCCGACTTCAGAGCGGTTCAAGGTTCTCAATGCAATGCGCGGATCAGCCCCTTGGTTGCCCTTGGGAACTGGTGGAGCGGTTCAAGCAACAGCACAGGAGCAATAAACAATGTCAGCCACACTTACCCCCACTCCGGTACAGCAGTTCTTCGATGCTAACGGTATTCCGTTAGTTGGAGGGAAGCTGTATTCCTATGCGGCTGGTACATCTACTCCACAGGATACATATACAGATGCTTCTGGAACAATAACCAATACTAATCCTGTCATACTGAATGCCAGAGGTGAGTGTCAAGTATGGCTTAACGGGATATACAAATTAGTCCTGAAAGACTCAACAGATACACTGATATGGTCTGTTGATAGTATTCTAGGAACTGGAAACGCTCTTATTCCTCAGACGATAATATCTGCTTATGATGGTCAGACTACTATCCCACTTACTTTTAGCTACACTGTTGGTGGAAATTCTATTCTTGTTTTCAAAAATGGGGTTAAGCTAACTATCCCAGACTATGCGGAGACAACTGCCACATCTATTACGTTGGCTCTAGGAGCTACTGTAGGTGATGAGATTGTCGTTATTGGGTGGGCGGTAGGAAGTGTGACCTCTGACCTAGCTGCTCCGGGAGCGATAGGCGAAACGACTCCCGGTACTATCCGTGGTTTAAATAAGGAAATCTTCAAAACAGATTCCGCCGATAGTCCCCTAACGGCAGCGGAAGCGTCTGGAACTATCGTGTCGAACTACGGTATGACCGACGCAGACTGTGTAATTTCTCTTCCAACGGCAGCAGCAGGATACGCATTTGTCTGCATTCTTCCTGCGGTACGGGCTAGATATTTCAAGTTCAAAGCAGGAGCAACGGACAAGATTTACCTATCTGGAACCGCAGGATCGGACAATGGATATGTCGGGGTAGCCTCTGGGTATGCCACAGGGGCATCATGTTCAGTTTCTTCATTTAAGGCCAGTGATGGCGGATACGATTGGTTTGTCCTGCCGCTGTTTGGAACTTGGGTAGCGTCATGATTAAGACGTTTATTACGAAGGAGAATAAATAATGACAACAACAAAATCGGTTGCATCATCGAACCTAATCAATACCTACCCTAATGCAAAAGAGTACGGTGCAACCGCTACCGGAGCTATTGGTGCAAGTTCCGGTACAGATGATACTGCTGCAATACAAGCACTGCTGACAGCAGTAAAAGCATCAGGAGGGACTGCGGTTATCCCTTCTGGCGTTTATCGTATCTCTAGCGCAGAACTTTTACTTGACTATACGAGTGCAACAACTGGAACCATATTTACAAAACAGGTAAATATATCTGGGCGAGGTCACGGAAACACTGTTCTGATAGCCGACTACAACAACCACACTGCGCTCAGAATTATTGGTGATGCCGCCGGCGGATTCGGTTCAGATGGGTGGTACAAGCTATCTGATTTTGAGATCATGCTTGGGACAGCATCTAACGTAAATGGACTTACGATTCAATCGTCGGCGTATTTCAATCTATCAAACATCAGAGTTCAAGGAATGGCAAACGCTTTTGTTCTTGATTCTGTTGTCTCTTGCAATATAGATAATTGTCACCTTAGCAATAACACTTACGGAATCGTATTATATTCAACTGGATTTTCATACAACAACGCAGTTACCATATCTAATTCAAGAATTATTAGCAATTCTTATTGTGCCGTTGCTGGAGGTAACGCAACATCTATAACATTTAACTCATGCAACTTTGAAGAAAATGGAACGCATGGAGTATCTGTAAAAGGTGGAGTAGACTTGGTTTTCAATGGACTACAGGGAACTCAAGGCGCAACATTCGACTCCTGTTGGTTTGAGAATAATGGTGGTGGATTTGACGTTAACTTGACTAATGAAGGAACAAAGAACGTAGTTACAGTATTCAAGAACTGTGGCTTCTACCGTGTATCGGGAACAAACTATGTAACCAACAACATTCGTGCTGTATGTACTGGTGGAGCGGGAACTTCTCAAACATTAGTGTTTATGGGCTGCACGTTTGGAGGGTATAACGCATACACAGCAAATGTTGCTCGTTTAATGATAAATACTGATGCTAATGTCACTGTTTATCTCATTGGATGTACGTTCACTGGATCATCAACTGCTGATCAACCGTTGGTTGGTGGGATAGGAACAGGGACACTTATAAATGTTGGGGCGGGTGGTGGTGGTGGTGGCGTATCAACAGTATCTGTTGTTCCTGCAAACGGCCTTTCAGGAACTGTAGCAAATCCAACTACTACTCCTGCTATCACTTTAACAACATCTATTACAGGTGTTCTTAAGGGGAACGGGACGGCAATAAGTGCCGCAACATCAGGAACTGACTATTCACCAGGAACTAGCGCGTTGGCTTCTGGCATCGTTAAAAGCACAACGACAACTGGAGCCTTATCCATAGCTGCGGTTGGATCGGATTACTGTGCAGCAACCAGCGGAAGTTCAATCCTGAAAGGAACAGGAACTGGCGGGACTACTGCCGCGAATAGCTCAGACGTTATAAGTACGCTAGGCTATACGCCGGTAACAACTACGTTCCCCGGATGGACGGCAGTAAGCTCATTCAGCAATTCATGGGTGAATCTGGCTGGAGGAGCATGTGCTGCTGGGTACTACAAAGACCCTCAAGGTGTAGTGCATTTGAGGGGGGCTATCTTGAGCGGCACATTGGGGGCTAAAGCCTTCACGCTGCCTGCTGGATACTATTCAACTACTGGGCATATGTCATTACCTGCTATGTGTTCCGGCCCTGCTGCGGCATTAATAAGCATCGACTATACAAACGGAGACGTGATTCCTACTGGTGGGAATAACACATACATCACTCTTGACGGAATCACATTCCAAGTAGCATGAAAAACATAGAGGGAAATCCTGACGATCTACTCAATCAGTTTCCATTTCTGATTGATACCGACAGCGTTAAGTCTGTAGGCGTTGCGTGGCTATTCAAGGAGAACGGAGCATGGTCATTATTCCCGCGACTAACTGGGAACGATTCTCTGTTCTACAACAGCGTGTTCTTCGTCAGGATTGGCTTTCCGCTATGTTTTTTCTTGAGTCTCCGTTGGAGCAGTTCAACGACCCAGAAATCTCTGTTTCAGACAGGGATTGGTTGGAAACTGAATGGTCGATTCGCAATCACATTCAGAGTTCAATCTGACACAACAAGTGCAGCAGGATCAGCAGGACGACCAAACGTTGGGCAAGCCACGGGATTTGACTACGGGACACATTAACAACATCCCCGACAGAGATCGGAGAAGGGAAATAGAAATGGGTTCTGATGAGGTCACAAATCTGCATCGCCGCATGGACACGCAGGATACGCTGCTTCGTGAGATCAGGGATGTTATCGTTGCTCACATTGCGACTGAAGCGGAAATTAAACCAACTCTCGCAGAACTCGTTGCGCTGTGGAAGGGAAGCAAGATTATAGGAACCATAATCGGCGCAACTGCTGCCTTCCTTGCCGGTGTATGGGCATTGTTCTCATGGGCTAAAGAACACGTCAAATGATCTCCTTTGCCGAATACTTCAGCGACTGGATTGCTCATCCAGACGCTACGGAAGAAAGGCAAGCTAATGCAATTCGACTTCTATCTGCCGTTTCGAGTCTTGAGCGTTTGGCAGTCACAGATGGTGTTGAGTTTCCTGACAATCCAGTTACAGGTAGCGGAGTC
>Ga0114977_10001269_pt1 | contig 16477 bp, 11 predicted proteins | sample S_130805_MF_Meta_FD_87026 | JGI IMG/M metagenome (GOLD analysis project Ga0114977, IMG submission 87026) | Freshwater microbial communities from Lake Simoncouche, Canada to study carbon cycling - S_130805_MF_MetaG | ecosystem: Environmental > Aquatic > Freshwater > Lake | place: Lake...
ATCGACGCCGAGGCGGAGAAGGCGATCCAGGAGGCGCTCGCCGTTCTCGTCCGCGGCAGGACGACGATCGCCATCGCCCACCGGCTCTCGACGCTCCGCAATGCCGATCGGATCCTCGCCTTCGACCGGGGCCGGCTGGCGGAGCAGGGGACCCACGCCGAACTGCTCGCCGCCGACGGCATCTATGCCAGACTCGTGCGGATCCAGACGCAGGTCACCAAGCAGCCCACCGTCGACACGCTCCTCGCCGGGGAGCCAGCCAAGACCGCCGCCGAAGCGGCGGGAACGGCTGTGGCTGTGCCGTCCGGGCGGGAGGCAGATACCGAAGCGCCCACGGCGGCGCCGGCATCGATGCCCGCCAGCGGCTCGATCGAGTGGCTCATGCCCGGCAGGCACACCTTCGCGATCGGCCCCCATGATCGGATCGAACTCGCGGAAGCGGGCCGGCGGCTTGCGGCGGGGCTGTTCATCGTGCGAACGTTCCCCGCCTCGCACCCCGAGGAATTCCTCTCCGTTCGCGGATGGAACGACGCCGGCGACGAGATCGAGTTGGGGATGATCCGTCGACTCGCCGACTGGCCCGAAGCCGACATCGCCGTTCTCCGCACCGGTCTCAAGCGGCGCTCGCTCGTCCGCACGATCCAGCGCGTCCACGACGTCAGGCTCGGTCATGGCTACCTCGACTTCGACGTCCAGACCGATGTCGGCCGGCAGAAGTTCACGGCGCGCTGGACGCAGAGCCAGGCGATCGATTTCGGCAAGGAGGGGAAGATGCTCATCGACACCGAGGAGAATCGGTACGTCGTGGCCAATGTCGACGAGCTCCCCAAGACCGACCGGGAGAAATTCCTCCAGTACGTCTACTGGTGAACCACCGGTTCCGGGCGGCCGATTTGACAACGGTTTCCGTCGGTTCCAAGATCATTTCCTTCCCTTTTCCCGCTTTGCTCCCCGAATACCGAATGCCGGAGAGTCCCATGCCCTCCACCACCTCGTCGCCCCGTCGTGGGCCGCGTGGATTCACGCTCGTCGAGCTCCTCGTCGTCATCGCCATCATCGGCACGCTCGTCGGCCTCCTCCTGCCGGCGGTGCAGGCGGCGCGCGACGCGGCCCGGCGATCGCAGAGTTCGAACAACCTCAAGCAGATCGGCCTGGCTCTGCACAACGCCCACGACACCCTCGGCTGCATGCCCCCGGCCGTGGCCTTCTGGTGGAGCAATCCGACCTACACAGGCGGCTACACCAACAGCGACGGCACCTTCTTCTTCTGCCTGCTCCCCTTCTTCGAACAGGGTGCCCTCCCCAAGAACATCACCAACTGGAAGGGGAGCGGCCTGGGCCAGATCGACGCCAACCGGGCCGCCATGAGCGTGCCGATTCCCGCGCTGATCGCCCCCAACGACTCCAGCGCCAGTTCCCCGATCTTCCGCGGTGGCTTCTCGGCCGACTGGATGTGGAAGAATCCGGTCGACGTGGCGCTGTGCAGCTACGGGTGCAATTTCCAGGTCTTCGGCCGCCCGGAGAACATCAAGAGTGACATTTGGAGCTGGCACAACACCCACGGCCAGCGGCGGATGGCGGACATCTCCGACGGCACGTCGAAAACGCTGTTTCTCGCCGAGCGTCGCATGGCCTGCGGACCCGAAAATGGCCCGAACAACACCGACACCTTCGGCAACGCCTGGGGTCATCCGGCCGACGATCGCTACTGGCCCGTCTTCGGCCGCATCAACACGGCCTATACGAACGACCCCAATGCCGCCGCCTACAAGACTTTTTTCCCCCCCCTGTCGACGCCGAAGCCGGCGCAGTGCCTGTGGCAGGAATACCGGGCGGTGGGCCACTCCACAGGCACGATTCTCTGCGGCATGGGGGATGGCAGCGTCCGTTCGGTATCGTCCGCGATCGACACGATCCCCTGGAGCCAGGCCCTCCTGCCGAAGGACGGCTCGAACGTCGAGCTCGACTGATCCTCGCTGTCCTTCAATGGGGTGAGCCGCTGCCGGATGCGGCGGCGCACTCCCACCGACATCCTCCCAACCCCCGCCATGATGCCGTTCATCTCCCGACCCCCAGCGTTTTCCCTGCTCCTCATCGCCGCCCTCGTCGGATGCGCGCCGCAGGGCTCCCCGTCCAAGGGCATCCAGGCCACGGGCACTGCCACGCTCGATGGCACGCCCCTCGAGATGGGGCTGGTCGTGCTCGAGCCGGAGGCCGGGGGCGAATCGGCCAGCGCCCAGATTGCCGGTGATGGCTCGTTCAAGCTCTATGACGTCAAGCCGGGGCGCTACAAGGCTGCGGTGCAGACGTCGATGTTCGCCGGGATGGCGGCGCAGGGAAAGAAGTCGGCGGCCGGGGCTGGCGACGGGAGGCCAGTGGCGGTCCGGCGGCTGGATGGAACGCTCCGCCCGGTGCCGGCGAAATTCGAGAAGACCGCGACCTCCGGCCTCACCGTCGAGGTCAAGGCGGGGGAGCCGATCGGGATCGACGTCGTCGGCAAGTGATCCCCGGGAATCAGCCCTCGAGCAGATCCTCCATGGAATCGCCGCGGATGCGGACGTGCGACGCGAGCGTCACGTCACCGGCGTCGGCGGCGATGCGGGCCACGTGCGCGGCCCCGCCGGGGCCGGCGAGGTCGAGGATCACCTCGAAGGCCCCCGGATTCCCCTTCACGTCGTCCCAGGAGAGCGTGATGCGACTTCCTGCGAGCATCTGCAACACGACGCGCCGGCACCGCCCCGTGGCCCGCTCCTCGATGTCGAGCGCCACCTGACGCGTCTGGCGGACGCCGGGGGGGATGATGTCGGCGAGGTCGAGGAACCGCCACTGGAGGAAGCGGTCCCACGTCGCCTCGGGATAGTCCTCAGCGGCGAGAATCCCGGATGCGATCACGGGACTGTCGAGCTTGTTCCCCTCGGAGTCGGTGATCTGCAGGCGGACGGTGATGACGTCGTTGATATCCATGGAAGCCCTTGAAGTTCGCTGGCGACAGGGACGATCCCCCGCCGAGGCAGAGGATAGCAGCCCGAACGACGGCTGACACCGCTGGTGTCAGATGATCGCCAGCGGGTCGCGTTTGGATTCGAGCGTGCCCTGCGTGACGCCGACGCGGTTGAGCGCCCGCAGTCGGGTCCAGACGTCCCGCCCTCGGCACGAGCCGGCCAGGAGGTCACGGTACGCGGCGAGGATCTCGCCGATCACCGCTGCAGGCTCGTCGAGGAGCTCGACGCGGAGGTGGCGGACACCGCTGGCGAGGAGCATCGGCACGACCTCAGCACCACTCTGCGGCACCGCATTGAAGAGGGTGTTGCGGCAGCCGACGTCGGCGGTGAGCGGGTGCTCCACCCCCACGCGGTCGCGGAGCTTCACGGCATGATCGTCGCAGGGGCGGCCGCAGTTGGTTTTGTCGGTACCGGGGGAGAGTACGGCGCAGAACACGCAGTGCTCCATGTGGAACAGCGGCATCCGCTGATGGATCACCGGCTCGAGGACCGAAGCCGGTACCGCGGCGACCAGATCGCCGAGCTGATCGCGGTTGAGATCGTGCGCCGGGACGATCCGCCGCACGCCATGGGCGCGGAAGAAGGCGGCCGAGAGCCGATTGGTCACGTTCAGCGAGAAGTCGGCGTCGACCGCCACGCCATTCTCCCGGAAGAATTCGAGGGCGGCGAAGTTGCGCACCAGCACGCCGTCGGGCTGCTGCTTGTGCATGAGCTGGAAGATCCCCGTCTCGCCGGGCTTGTGGATCCGGGGAGTCGCCGTCCGGATCGAGCCCCCGGCGCCGTGGACGATGTTGACAGCATCCCGGTACTGGCGGATGTCGGAGAAGTCGGCGACGATCTCCCGCGCCCCTGCGGCGATCGTCGCACCGACCTGGTCGAGCGACCGGCAGAGGACATGCAGCACCGGCTCACGCTCTGGTGGCGCCAGAATCACCCCCCGCCACACCGGCTCGTCCGTCCGGCAGACCGCCGCGACCGCGCCTGCCCTGACCGTCCGCTCCGGGGCGCGGGTCGCCGCGGCCGAGAGCCGCTCCACGAGCTCGCGGCGGAGCTTCCCGATCACGCTCAAGGGGAGCATCGGGGCACCGACGATCCGCGCCTCGAGGCCGGAGAGCTCGAAGGGCGTGCCCCCGAGTCGTCCGAGCTGGTCGCGGAGGATCTCGGCGGTGAGCGGATGCCGCCTGGCAGGCTCGGCAGGCTGGTCGCTGCTGACGGTCACGATCGTGGCCGGGGCGCTCGAGCCCCCGAGCGTGGCTTCGACACGGAGCGCTTCTCCTTCCGCCACGGTGGCGACGACATCGATCGGTTGCCGGCGGCGGAGAAGGTCTCCCGAGAACGAATCGCGCAGCCGCTGCGTGACCACCGGATCGTCGGTCTTCCACACCGTCTGCCCGGGGAGAATCGTGGCGAAGTCGAGCGTGCCGTGGCCGAAGGCGAGATCGACCCGGCCGGCGGACACCCGCTCGGTCACGGAGATGCCGTGCTCGAAAACCTCGTACACCCTGCCCCCCTGGGCACCGTCGTCGCCGCCGCCGGCCGGATCGAACGCGATCCCGTCGCCGCGCTTCACCGCGGCGGCCAGATCGACCGTCACCCGGCCACGGGAAGTGGCCACGACCGTGCCGAGCCGGACGCCCCGCTTGGCACTGCTGGTGGCGGGCACGAGTCGCTTGTGCTCGCAGCCGAGGAGCCAGCCGGGGGAGAAGCCGCGCGAGAAGGAGAGCTCCATCTCCTCGACGTCGCGTGGCGTGAAATCGGCCCGGCCGCCCCCCGCCGCCGCATCGATCGCGCGCCGGTAGTGGGCGACGATATTGGCGACATACTCGGGGGTCTTCAGGCGCCCCTCGATCTTGAAGCTCGACACGCCGGCAGCGATCAATTCCCTCGAGAGGTCGTAGGCGGCGAGATCCTGCGGCGAGAGCAGATAGCGCTGCGCCCCGAGATCGACGTCGCGGCCGTCACAGACCAGCTCGTAGGGGAGGCGGCAGGCCTGGGCACACTGGCCCCGGTTGGCGCTGCGCCCCCCGAGGGCTTCGCTCGTCAGGCACTGCCCGGAATAGGCGACGCACAGCGCCCCATGGACGAAGACCTCGAGTTCCAGTCCCGTCCCCCGCCGGATCGCCGCGATCTCGTCGATCGAGAGCTCCCTGGCAAGCACGACCCGCTCCATTCCCAGGGCCTCGGCGAGCCGGATCGTCTCGGCACTGGTGAGCGTCATCTGCGTCGAGGCGTGCAGCGGGAGGGCGGGGCAACAGGCCCGCAGCAGTCTGGCCACCCCGACGTCCTGGACGAGGACGGCATCCACGCCTGCCTCGGCGACCGCCCTGGCCACCCCCTCCAGTTCGCCGAATTCCCGATCGAAGGCGAGGGTGTTGAGCGTCGTGTAGCCCCGCAGCCCGTGGAGATGGAGCGTCTCCATCAGCCGCGGCAGGTCGCCTACCTGGAAGTTGGTCGCCCGAGCGCGGGCATTGAAGCCCTGCTCCAAGCCGAAGTAAACGGCATCGGCGCCGTTCTCGATCGCCGCGCGGACGCACTCCCAATCCCCGGCCGGAGCGAGGAGTTCGGGGGAACGGTAGGGAGGGGTGATGGGGACCTGCGCGGCCATGAGGGTGGAGTATAGGGGGGCTCGGTCCCCGGCCTGGCAAGATCGCGGGGAAACTCCGTGTCTGACGGCGTCCCCCGACAAAATTCCACCGCCAGCGCGGTGCTTGTGGTCGCCTCCCCGAGCGTGTAAGACAAACTGACCTTTGTACAAAGGATCACACCCGCACCGGAGGCCTCTGCTTCCGTTCCGGTGGCCCCATCGCGGCCGGTGACGTTTTTTCTTTTTCGCTTCTGGAGTGTGGAATGAACATTGTTGATCTCGTCAAGGATCAGCTGACCAGTCAGGTGCTCGGCAGCCTGGGTTCGCTGGTCGGCACGAACGAGGCGCAGACGAAGGCCGCAACGGCCGCTGCTGTGCCCGCTCTTCTCGGCGGCTTGTCGAAGCTCGCCGGCACGGCACAGGGTGCTGGCCAAATCGCCAGCGCCCTCGGTGGCCTCGACCTCGGCGCGCTGGGCAATCTCGCCGGCCTGCTCGGCGGCTCGAACGCCTCGAAGGTTTCCGACAAGGGGGGCAGCCTCCTCGGAACGCTTTTCGGCAATTCGGCATCGTCGCTGCTGATCGACACGCTCGCGTCGTTCCTCGGCATCAAGGGGGGAATCGCCCGCTCGATGATGTCGTACCTTGCCCCGGTTGTGCTCGGCACCATCGCCAAGCAGATCACCGGCAGCGGCAAGTCGATCGACGCCTCGAGCGTCCAGAGCCTGTTCGCCGATCAGGGCCGCAACATCCAGTCGGCTCTGCCGGCCGGCCTGTCGCTCGGTGATTTCGGATCGGTCGCGAAGGCCGTTACGGGCACCACCGGGCACACGACGCACGCATCGCACGGCCCTGACCGTGGGCATGTCGAGCGCCGCGAGCCGGAGCAGTCGGGCTTCCCGTCGTGGCTGCCGTGGCTCGCCCTGCCGCTGATCGCGCTTGGCGCCTACTTCCTGATGAATCGGGACAAGGGCGCAAAGCCGGTCGAAAAGAATGTCCAGGTTGACCAGACGGCGCAGATGAAGAAGTTCGCCGAGAGCCAGAAGAAGGGTGAGGAGCTCGCCACGAAGGCCGCCGAGAAGACGGTCCAGACGGTGAAGGATTCGATCCCCGAAATCGACATGACCGCGTTCGGCGGTGACGTCAGCGGCCTGTTCGGCAAGCTCACCGACACCTTCAAGGGCATCACCGACGTTCCCTCCGCCGAGGCCGCCGTGCCAGGGCTGAAGGATCTCGCCGGTATCCTCGATGGTTACAAGACGACTGCCAACCAGCTCCCCGCCGCCGGCAAGGCCACGGTGAAGGAGATGGTGGGCACCAACCTCGGCACCCTCCAGCCGATCATCGACACCGCCTTGGCCATCCCCGGCGTGGGCGACATCCTCCGTCCGATCGTCGAGCCGATGCTCAAGACGCTCGGATCCCTGGGGCTGTGATCGACAACTGCTGATCGAATCCCCCGGGATTTCCGGGCGGGTGCGAGCAGAAAAAAACGGGTCGGGCCGGCGAACGCCGGCCCGACCTTTTTTCATGGACTCTTGCCGTCCGAAGGAGACCATGGGATGGCCACGGCCTGTTCGTCATCCTTGACGGCGGCGCCGCCTTGGCAGCCAAGGGGCGGGTGCAGGTCGTGGACCAGGACGGCGTGGCGTTCGAGCAGACCGCGGATGACGTCCGGCAGTGTCGTTGTGGTCCGCCGCGTTCACGCCCCCTCTCACTCGTCATTCCCCCGCAGCGTCGCCAGGACGGTGTAGTCCTCGAGCGTCGTCGTGTCGCCGACCGTCTCGCGCCCCGCGGCGATGTCGCGGAGCAGGCGCCGCATGATCTTCCCGGAACGGGTCTTGGGGAGGGTCGCGGCGAAGTGGATGTCGTCGGGGGCAGCCAGCGCCCCGATCTGCTGGCGGACATGCTTCCGCAGCGTCTCCTTGAGGGCATCGTTCGGCTCACCACTCCGGAGCGTGACGAACACCGCCACCGCCTCCCCCTTCACCTCGTGCGGACGCCCCACCGCCGCCGCCTCGGCCACGCTCGGATGGCTGACCAGCGCGCTTTCGATCTCGATCGTGGAGAGGCGGTGGCCGGCGACGTTGAGGACGTCGTCGATCCGCCCCATGATCCAGTAGTAGTTGTCGCGGTCCTGGCGGGCGTTGTCGCCGGCGAGGTACTTGCCGGGCACCTTCGACCAGTAGGTCTCCACGAAGCGCTCGTCATCGCCCCAGATGCCGCGGAGCATGCCGGGCCAGGGTTGCGTGATCACGAGCCACCCCCCATGCCCGGGCTCCACGGGATTGCCGGCGGCATCGACGATCTCCGGGACCACGCCGGGGAGCGGGAGCGTGCAACTGCCCGGCTTCGTCGGCGTGCAGCCGGGGAGCGGGCTCATCATGATCCCGCCGGTCTCCGTCTGCCACCAGGTGTCGACGATCGGGCAGCGCTTGCCGCCGATCACCTCGTGGTACCAGATCCAGGCCTCGGGATTGATCCCCTCGCCCACCGTGCCGAGGAGCCGCAGGCTCGAGAGGTCGCGCCCTTCGATGTGCTCGATGCCCCATTTCATGAAGGAGCGGATCGCCGTGGGGGCGGTGTAGAAGATCGTCGGCTTCTCCTCCTCGATGATCCGCCAGAAGCGTCCCTCGTCCGGGGCGTTGGGTGCCCCTTCGTAGATGAGGATGCTCGCGCCGGCGGCGAGCGGGCCGTAGGTGACGTAGCTGTGGCCGGTGATCCAGCCGCAGTCGGCGGTGCACCAGAAGAGATCGTCGTCGCGGAGGTCGAACACCCACTCCGCCGTCGTCTGGGCCCAGAGGATGTAGCCGGCGGAGGTGTGCTTGATCCCCTTCGGCTTCCCCGTCGAGCCACTGGTGTAGAGGATGAAGAGGGGGGCCTCGGAGTCCATCGGTTCGGCCGGCGTGTCGTCGGGCTGCCCCGCCACGAGGTCGTGCCACCAGACGTCGCGGCCGGCCGCCATCTCGACCGGCTGACCGGTGCGCCGCAGCACGACGACGTGCCTCACCGTCGGGCTCTTCTCCAGCGCGATGTCGACATTCTTCTTGAGGGGCAACTGCGCCCCGCGGCGCCAGCCACCATCGGCGGTGATCACCGCCACCGCCTTGGCATCCTGGTTGCGGTCGGCGATCGCCTCGCTGGAGAAGCCGCCGAAGATCACCGAGTGGACGGCGCCGATCCGAGCGCAGGCGAGCATCGCGATCACGAGCTCCGGCGTCATCGGCATGTAGATCGAAACCACCTCTCCCGGCCGGATCCCCAGCTTCCGCAGGCCGGCCGCCACCCGACAGACCTCGGCGTGGAGTTGGCGGTAGGTGTATTCGCGGCGCTCGCCGGTCGGTTCGCCCACCCAGACAAGCGCCGTCTTGTCTCCTTTGCCCGCCAGAACGTGGCGATCGAGGCAGGCGGCGGAGACATTGAGTTTTCCCCCCACGAACCACTCGGCTCGGGGCGGATGCCACTGGAGGACCTTCGTGTACGGGGTCGTCCAGGGGAGCGCTTGGCCACGCTCGCCCCAGAAAGCCTCCGGGTCGTTCTTCGCCGCGTCGTAAAGCTTGCCGTACGCCTCGAGCGAACCGATTCTCGCCGTGGCGGAGAATGCCGCCGGCGGGGGGAACATCCGGTCCTCTGTCATGACGCTGGCGACGGTGCCAGCGGGCCTCTGCGGTGCGGTCATGCTCTCCCCCTGCGCAAAAATCGGCGCGAAAAATCGACGGCGGAATCCAGAAAGGACCGCCGATCATACCCAAAACCCGATCCCCCGGCGCAAGCCCCGGGCCGGAGGCGGAGAGCCGGGAAGGAGCGGCGATCGATCGCGGCGATCAACCCGCAGAGGGGGCAGACGGGAGCGGGTCGTCGCCGAAGGAGATCCCGAGATCCCGCGCGGCGGTCACCGCCGAGCTGCCGACGTCCACCTGCGACAGTCGGCTCACAGCCTCGGCGATTGGCACGCTCGTGATGTCGGGCGGACGGTAGCAGACCATCTCGCCGAACCGTCCCTCGTGAACCAACCGGACCGCGTGGGCCCCGAACTGGGTGGCCAGCACCCGGTCGAATGTCGTCGGCGGGCCGCCGCGCTGGAGATGCCCGAGGACGACTGCGCGCACCTCGCGCCCGAGACGCTTCGCGATCTCGCCGGCCACCACTTCACCGACACCGCCGAGCCGCACCTGCCGACGCTGGCCGCCGTCGCCGGCGTGCACCGACATGCCCCCCGGGAGCCTCGCCCCCTCGGCGACGACGACGAGGGTGTAGTTCTTTCCCTCCGCCTCGCGGGCCTGGATGGCCCGGCAGACGTGGTCGAAATCCCATTCGATCTCCGGCAGCAGGATCACGTCACCGCCGCCGGCGATGCCGGCGTGGAGGGCGATCCATCCGGCGTGTCGCCCCATCACCTCGAGCACCATCACCCGCTCGTGGCTGGCGGCGGTGGTGTGGAGCCGGTCGAGGGCGTCGGTGGCGGTGGCGACGGCCGAGTCGAATCCGAACGTGAACGCCGTGGCGCCGAGGTCGTTGTCGATCGTCTTCGGCACGCCGACGACCGGGATGCCGAATTCGTGGAACTGCTGGGCGATCGACAGCGAGCCATCCCCTCCGACGCAGACCAGCCCACAGATCCCCAGTTTCTCGAGCGTCCCGGCGGCGGCGGCGAGGAGTTTGGGGTCGATCGCCACCCGGTCATTCTCCCCCACCAGCGCCGTGAAACGGCCGCTGTTGGAGGAACCGAGGATCGTGCCCCCCCGCGTGAGAATGTTGGCCACCGCACCCTGGTCGAGCGGCGTCCAGGCAACCGGATCGACGAGGCCCTCGTAACCCCGGAGGAATCCCAGGCACTGGTAGCCCAGCCGAAGCGAACTCTTCACGACGGCGCGGATCACCGCGTTGAGCCCGGGGCAATCGCCCCCTCCGGTGAGGATCCCGATGCGGGGGCGGTGGCTGGGCATGGGAGGATCGGCTCCAGAAGGACGGGGCCGCAGTGTAGCAACCGGATCGGAAACGTTCCCTCAGGTAGGCTTGGGGCCTCGTTCGGCGGGGACGTGCCCCGCGGTCTGCCCCTTCAATGGCCTGGGTGCGCGAATGGACGTCGTGATCCTCTGTGGCGGACAGGGCGCGCGGATGCGCGAGGAGACCGAATACCGTCCCAAGCCCATGGTGGAGGTGGGGGGGCGGCCGCTCCTCTGGCACATCATGCGTCTCTTCGGTCACCACGGCCTCGATCGGTTCGTCCTCTGCCTCGGCTACAAGGGGAGCGTGATCAAGGACTACTTCCTCGATTACGATGCCCATACGCGTGACTGCACGGTGTCGATCGGCCGACGGAGAGACGTCGTCCACCACGGCGACCCCGACCCGTTCGCCTTCACCGTCACCCTCGCGGACACCGGTCAGGAAACCCTCACCGGCGGCCGCATCAAGCGGGTCGAGCGTTTCGTCAGCGGCGACACTGTTTTGGTCACCTACGGCGACGGCCTGTCGGACGTCGACATCGGTCAGCTGCTGGCCTTCCACCGGTCCCACGGGAAGCTGGCGACGGTCACCGCCGTGAAGCCACTGTCCCGATTCGGGTTGCTGGCGATCGACGGCGACTCCCGGGTCGAGCGATTCGTGGAGAAACCCCGTGTGGAGGGCTGGATCAACGCCGGCTTCTTCGCCTTCGAGCGGAAGGTGTTCGACTACCTCGACGGCGGTGACCTCGAGGCCCTCGAAGGCCGCCCCCTCGAGCGCCTCGCCGCCGATGGCCAACTGATGGCCTACCGCCACGAGGGATGGTTCTTCGCCGTCGACACCTACCGCGATTACCTCCAGGTCAACGATCTGTGGAAGGCCGGTGCGGCCCCCTGGAAGGTGTGGTGACGGCGATGGTATCAGGAGAGGGGAGGGGACTGGCCGGAAGGAGGGTGTTCGTCACCGGACACACCGGATTCAAGGGGTCGTGGCTGGTGCAGATGCTCAGGCGCCGGGGGGCACGAGTCACCGGCTATTCGCTCCCCGCGGCGACCGAGCCGTCGCTGTTTGACGCAGCGGGGATCGCCGCACTCCTCGACCGGCACGTCGAGGCCGACGTGCGCGACGCCACGCGGCTCGAGGCGGAGGTCGCTGCAGCCGCGGCCGACGTCGTCATCCACCTGGCCGCACAGCCGATCGTCCGCCGCAGCCACCGCGATCCGGTCGACACCGTATCGACGAACGTCACCGGCACCGCCACCCTGCTCGACGCGGTCCGCCGTGCCGGCCGGCCCTGCGCCGTGATCGTGGTCACGAGCGACAAGTGCTACCTGCCCCACGACGACGGTCGTCCCCACGTCGAGGACGACGCGCTGGGGGGCCGCGATCCCTACAGCGCCAGCAAGGCCGCCGCCGAGATCGTCACCGCCGCCTTTCGATCGAGCTATTTCCCCCCGGAGAGGCTCGGGGATCATGGCGTGCAGGTGGCCACCGTGCGGGCCGGGAACGTGATCGGCGGCGGCGACTGGGCCGAGGACAGGATCATCACCGATCTCGTCCGTCACCTCGCAGAGGGGCGCCGGGTGCCGGTGCGGAACCCCGCCGCGATCCGCCCCTGGCAGCATGTGCTCGATCCCCTGGAAGGCTACGTGGCGCTTGCGGGTCTGATGCTCTCCGAACCGTCGGGGCGCTGGTGCCGGGGATGGAACTTCGGGCCCGACCCGACGGTTGACATCACCGTGGAGGAATTGGTGGCGATCTTCATCGACGCCTGGGGAAGCGGCTCCTCGGACGACGTCCATGACCCGCGGGCGCCGATCGAGACGGCGACGCTCCGGCTCGCCATCGACCGCGCCACGAGCGATCTGGGATGGCGGCCGCGGTTCTCCCCGGCAGTCGCCATCCGTCGCGCTGCCGAGTGGTACCGGGCCTTCCAGCGCGATCCCTCCGCCGCCCGGGCGCTGTGCGATGCCGATCTCGACGCCCACGAATCAGCCCCTGGAGACCTTGCTCGATGACACTTGAACCGGACGAGGAGATGGCAGCCCCGCCGGCGCCCGCCCGGAGTGCCGACGACGTCCGCGACGAGATCCGTCGGCTCGTCGCGGAGTACCACAGCCTCGCATTCCCCGCGCGGCCGTACCGCGCGGGGGATGCGATTCCGGTCGCCGGTCGGGTGTTCGACGCCCGCGAGGTGCAGCAGCTCGTCGACTCCGGACTCGACTTCTGGCTGACGACGGGGAGGTTCGCGGAGGAATTCGAGCGCCGATTCGCCGCGCGGGTCGGCGTGCGCTCGGCGTCGCTGGTGAATTCCGGGTCGAGCGCGAACCTGCTGGCCGTCACGGCGCTGACCAGCCACAAGCTCCTCGAGGCCCGTCTCCTCCCCGGCGACGAGGTGATCACGGTCGCCGCCGGATTCCCCACGACCGTCAACCCGATCCTCCAGTGCGGCCTGGTGCCGGTGTACGTCGACGTCGAGCATCCCGAACGGCGTGCCACCTACAACGTCGACCCGAACCGGCTCGAGGGGGCCGTGAGCGACCGGACCCGCGCCGTCGTCCTCGCCCACACCCTCGGCAATCCGTTCGACTGTGCGGCCGTCGCCGACTTCTGCCGCCGCCACGACCTGTGGCTGGTCGAGGATTGCTGCGATGCCCTCGGCGCCGAATTCGCCGGTCGGCACGTGGGGGGCTTTGGCGACGTCGCCACCTGCAGCTTCTATCCCGCCCACCACATCACGATGGGGGAGGGGGGCGTGGTGTTCACCGATTCCGCCCGGCTCGAGAAGCTGGTGGAGAGCTTCCGCGACTGGGGGCGTGATTGCTGGTGTGAGCCGGGCCATGACGACACCTGCGGGAAGCGGTTCGATTGGCAGCTCGGCGAACTCCCCCACGGCTACGACCACAAGTACATCTACTCCCATGTCGGCTACAACCTCAAAGCCACCGACATGCAGGCGGCGGTGGGGGTCGCGCAGCTCACCAAGCTCGACGGATTCGTCGCGGCGCGGCGGCGGAATTTCGCCCGCCTGCGGGCCGGGCTGGAGCCGTTTTCCGACGTGCTCATTCTCCCCGAGGCCACCCCCGGCTCGACGCCGAGTTGGTTCGGCTTCCCGCTCTCGGTGCGCCCCACCGCCCCCTTCACCCGGCGCGAGCTCGTCGGCCATCTCGACGCCGCACGGATCGGCACGCGGCTGCTCTTCGGCGGCAATCTGCTCCGCCAGCCGGCCTATCACGACCGCCCCCACCGCATCGCCGGCGACCTTGCCGGCGCCGATTCCATCATGCGGCATACGCTCTGGCTCGGGGTCTATCCGGGCCTCTCCGACGCCCACGTCGATGCGGTGGCGGCGAGCATCTCGAACTTCATCCGTCACCGGCGGAGCGGTTCGCGATGACTCCGCCACAGGCCGCCACCACCGGGCAGGCCGTGGTCGGCACTGACATCGATCGGCTCATCGCCCGCACCGGCCCCCTGTGGGAGGGCCTCCGCGGCAGCCGGCTGCTGATCACCGGCGGGACCGGGTTCTTCGGGACATGGCTCCTCGAGGCACTTCTGGCCGCCGACCGCGCCTGGCGGCTCGGCCTCCGTATCGTGGTCCTCTCGAGGGATCCTCGCCCGTTCGCCGCCCGGGCGCCGCATCTGGCCTCCGCGGAAAACGTGACGATGATCGCCGGCGACGTGCGGAGATTCGCCCTCCCCGCCGGGCCGCTGACCCACGTCATCCACGCCGCCACCGCGGCCAGCGTGACACTCGATCGCGACGACCCCGCGACGATGTTCGACGTCTGTACCTCCGGGACGCGACGCACCCTGGCGCTGGCCGCGGAGAGGGGATGCGACCGATTCCTCCTCACGAGTTCCGGCGCCGTCTACGGTCGCCTTCCGCCCGGGATCATTCGGGCGCCGGAGACGCTCCGCCGCTGCGATGCACCGGCGCTCTCCCGGCTCGGCTACGCCGACGGCAAGCGCGACGCCGAACGGATCTGCGCGGGTGCTGCAGTGGGCCCGATGGGCGTGACGATCGCCCGGTGCTTCGCCTTCGTCGGTCCGTATCTCCCCCTCGATGCCCACTTCGCGATCGGAAATTTCATCGGCGATGCGATCGGCGGCGGGCCGATCGCGGTTCGGGGCGACGGCACTGCGGTGCGGAGCTACCTCTATGCCGCCGATCTGGTGGAATGGCTCGTGACGATCCTCCTGCGGGGTCGATCGGGGCAGGCCTACAACGTCGGCAGCGAAGAGGGAGTGTCGATCATCGAACTCGCCCGGCGCGTGGCGGCGGTGGCTGGGGAGTCGTCGTCGAATGGCCCATTGGCCGTGGAGGTGGCCGGAGCGCCGACGGCGGGGGCCGCACCCGATCACTACCTCCCCGACTGCGGGCGGGCGCGTGAAGAGCTGGGTCTCCGGGAGACGACCCCGCTCGAAGAGGCGATTCGGCGGACGATCCTCTTCCATGCCCCTGCCCGATCCAGGAGCGACTGAAGACCTCGTCGCAGGAGTCCTTCCGTGCCCGCCCGATCGATCAAGCATGTCGCGCCGATCGTCACCCCGACCAACCCGGCGGGCGGACGAGCAGGAATGCCCTGGGCTGCTTCCACCGCCGCCATTCTCCTCGTGGCGGGATGGCTCGTCTTCGGTCTGCCCTGGCGGATCCCGGTGCCGGAAGGGATCCAATCCGACTCGGCGGCCTTCGGGTTCAACAACTCCGCGGCGACACTCGGGGTTGCCGCGACGCTCCTCGTGCTCTTCCTGCGGAGAGTGTGCGTCCGCCGGGTCGCGGAGATCGACGCCCAGAGGCTGCGTTCCCTCGTTGTCCGGCCAGCCCGCGCCACGGTCGTCGAGCAGGTGGTGGTCGCGGGCTGCATCGCCCTGTCGTGGGGGATCGTCGGCGGCTGGTGGTCAATGCTCCCCAACGCCTTCTTCGGTGAGACCACCTATTTCCTCACCCGCCTCGACATGATGACCCTCGGTCACCTTCCCTACCGTGACTTCGATTTCGGGTATGGCCCGGGGCTGCTCTGGCTCCCCGTCATCATCCATCGCGCCGCCGGAGGCCTGCTCGCGATCGACACCGCCTACATCCTCACCGTCCTCCTCCATTACGCCTTGGGGCTTCTGGCGACGGCGTCTCTCCTCCGCCGCTTCGCGCTCGGCACGGGGGCACGGATCGCGCTGGTCGTCTTCGTGACACTCGCCTCGCTCAACATCACCCTCGGTCCCATCTACGCCCCCCTGCGATTCGTCTACGCCCTCTGGGCGATCCTCCTGTTCGATGACACGCAGCGCCGCTCGCCGGCCTGGGAGGGGTGGCTCGCCGGCTTCATCCTGCCGCTGTGGGGGATGCTCATCTCGCCGGAAGTCGGGATCACGACCGTGCTTGCCTGCCTGACGTGGCTCGCCACCGCCGCCTGGTGCGGAAGGGGTGATCTGGCAATCCGCGCCACGGCCGTCGCCGGGGCGGTCGCTGCGGCCTGGATGGCGACCGGCGCGGGAATGTTCCGCTCCATCGGGACCTTCGGTGGCGGGGCGTTGAATTTCCCGCTCCTGCCTGCACCGTATGTTCTCTCCCTCCTCGGGGTCGCACTGGGCATCCTTCCCGCCCTGGCGGCCGCCGGCATCGGTGGGAGGAATGACGCCTCGCCGATCCTCGTCTCGCTCGTGGTGGCCAGCGGGTTGTTCCTGCCCGCGGCCCTGGGGCGCTGCGACCCGGGGCATGTTCTCCTCAATGGCCTCGGACTCCTCCTGATCGGCTTCGCGGTCACCATTTCAGCGCGGCGTCGATGGGCCATCGGGGCGATGGCCCTCGCGGCAGCCGTGCTCCTGGTGACCAGCCAGTGGAGTTTCGTGAACCGCTACGGGGAGCTGGTGGCAAACGCGTTGGATGTCCGCGGCGTGATCCGCAGCCACCGAGAATTGATCGACGGGAACGACCGGCGGGTGCTCG
>Ga0114977_10001270_pt1 | contig 16476 bp, 17 predicted proteins | sample S_130805_MF_Meta_FD_87026 | JGI IMG/M metagenome (GOLD analysis project Ga0114977, IMG submission 87026) | Freshwater microbial communities from Lake Simoncouche, Canada to study carbon cycling - S_130805_MF_MetaG | ecosystem: Environmental > Aquatic > Freshwater > Lake | place: Lake...
ATGTATTCCTCTTCGTTCCACATGGGAAAGAAGAACGAGAGCTTCTGAAAATGGGGAATCGCCGATTCTGTGGCCACGACTGCAAGTTATCGCCATAATGGACCACCCGTCCTTCAGGTAAGTTAGCGAGGTGAGCGAAATTGAGCATCAGCATTATCTCGGGCAGAACTCTCACACACAGCCAACCGAAACAGCAGCGTTCACATTTTTCCCTGATGCGGGCCAGCAACACCGTCTTGCTCTGGCATGGGGGCGAGTCATCGCTCTTGGTTGGTTGCTCAATATGTTCGCCTTCATTTGTGTCGGTGCTTCGTCGCAAATGATTGGCCGACCCGTGATCTGGCTTGATGACCAACGCTGGAATGCAGTGACCCTGACTCTTTTGGTCTTGGCCGCGTGCTTCCCATTAATGGCAACAGGTTTATGGTCGCTCTTTCACGGACCGCATGTCTGCTACATCTCGATCGTTCCCACGATCATTCTCGTGATGCTTGCTGCAGTCGATCGCCACAACTCACCGGGCAGTGCAATCGTTACTTTGATTCTTGCTATTGCTGGCGCCTGCTTGGTGGCTGGAGCATTTGCCGGCCGTTACCGACTCAACAATTCGTCAAGCGCGACCACTGCGTCTAACTGACTACCAACTTCAGGGCCAGCCCCTGGACGATGCTTGCGAACATGCGCAAGCGCCTCGTCGAGTGGCATACCCATTAGTTGGCAAACCGCAACCGCCAATGTGCCTGCCCGCCCAATGCCAGCCGCGCAATGCACGACCACTGACTCACCGTTGCTCAAGCGATCAACGACGCCTTGATAAAGAGGCAAAATCTCAGTGATCGGTGGCGAAGATAAATCGTAAATGGGATACCACGTTGCGCGATCTGTCGAGCGCAGCCACGAGATATAGCCGTCGTAACGATCTCGCAATTCGCGTTCGTGAACCAGACACACCACATGGTCGGCGCTAACACCCGCCAGCACAGTCTCCGGATCGGGTCCGATGAAATGTTTGCCACACAACCACAATCGGCCACTGAGCGTCGGCATCGGAATCTCGTGTATGCCCCCATCAATGTTCATGGCGATGTTCACGGCGTTATTCATGCAATACCTACGATATGCCACCTCATAGTCCCCCGACTCGGGCGGGCTGAACCGATAGCGTCAGAACTTATGTCGGCCAAGGTTCTTACATCTCTCCCCATCGGCGAACGAGTCGGAATCGCTTTCTCGGGCGGGCTCGATACGTCAGCTGCCGTGGCGTGGATGCGCGCCAAGGGCGCAATCCCCTATTGCTACACCGCCGACCTCGGTCAACCCGACGAACCCGACCTTGCCGGCATTCCAGGACGGGCCAAAGAATACGGCGCCGAAGAAGCTCGACTCATTGATTGTCGCGCCGAATTAGTTCGCGAAGGTTTGATGGCTTTGCAGTGCGGGGCTTTTCATATCACGACGGCCGGCAAGACTTACTTCAACACCACTCCACTTGGCCGCGCCGTCACCGGAACTTTGCTCGTTCGCGCGATGCATGAAGATGGAGTCGACATCTGGGGCGATGGTTCGACATATAAGGGCAATGACATCGAGCGTTTCTACCGTTACGGCCTCATGGTCAACCCGAAGCTTCGCGTGTACAAGCCGTGGCTTGATGAGGCGTTTGTTTCCGAACTTGGCGGCCGTACCGAGATGAGTCAGTTCTTATTGGCGAATAACTTGCCGTACCGAGCAAGTACCGAAAAGGCTTATAGCACCGACGCCAACATTTGGGGCGCAACACACGAAGCCAAGTTGCTTGAAGAGTTGTCAACGTCGATGGAAATTGTGGAGCCCATCATGGGCGTCGCGCACTATCAAGAAGATGTAGCGATCACGACTGAAACGGTGAAAATTCGTTTCCATGAAGGCTGGCCAGTCGCAATCAACGATCAAGAATTCGCTGATCAAGTTGAGTTAGTCCATGAAGCCAACCGTATTGGTGGACGTCACGGACTTGGTATGAGCGATCAAATCGAAAACCGCATTATTGAAGCAAAGAGCCGTGGTATTTACGAAGCTCCAGGTTTGGCGTTATTACACATTGCCTACGAACGACTTGTGACAGCTATTCACAACGAAGGAACAATTGAGAACTACCGCACGATGGGTCGTCGCTTGGGACGACTGTTGTACGAAGGCCGCTGGTTTGATCCCCAGAGCCTCATGTTGCGCGAGCCAATCATGCGTTGGGTCGGTTCGGCGATTACCGGTGAAGTGACTGTGCGTTTGCGTCGTGGCGACGATTACACAGTGCTCGATACCACTGGTCCACATCTCACCTATTCGCCAGAGCGTTTGAGCATGGAACGCGTTGAGGATCAGCCGTTTGGACCGCTCGATCGCATCGGACAGTTGACGATGCGCAACCTTGATATTGAGGACAGCCGGAGCAAACTGGCGATTTACCGTGAGGCCGGAACATTGGCCGCGGGCACCAACCTCCTCGAACTCGAATAACCCCATTTTCCGCCACTTTGGAATATGGCTGCCGCTAGGCGGTAACTATCTTCCAAAGTGGCGAGTTATGAGCGGTTTTGTTGGAGGCGGGTGACGAGGCCGGCGATCAGCACGGCCCGGCTTGGCATCTGGCTCACATCGATCCACTCGTGATCGGCATGCGCTCCTCCACCAACTGCCCCGAGTCCATCAAGAGTTGCAACACCAGCAGCCGCAGTGAAGTTGCCATCAGACCCACCGCCCACGGCCACGCCCTCCAATTCGGGCAAGCCCAATTCTCGCGCCACTTCAACCGCCATCGGAAACAACCACGTTGACGCCGTCGGGGGCATCGGCGGACGATTGAAACCACCTTTGATTTCGAGTCGCGCTTGCGGATTGTCAACTGCCAACGAATTCATGAGTCCTTCGACACGTTCACGTTCGGCCGCTTCAACGACGCGCACATCAATTGAAATCTTTGCGAGCGCAGGTACCACATTGTCTGCCGTTCCAACCGCAGCAACAGTCGGTGTCACGGTTGTTCCTAGTTCGGCGTTTCCGAAAGTATTGATTCGAAGAATTTGTGCCGACGCTTCAACAAGCGCATTCACTCCTTTTTCAGGTTCAAGACCCGCATGAGATGCTCGTCCGTGAACGTGCAGCTCAAATGTTCCCGTTCCCTTACGAGCTGTCTTTAATGCTCCACCGTCTGCGCTTGGCTCTAAAACTAAAACTGCACCGCAAGCCTTCGCACGTTCAATAATCAAATCGCGCGAATGAACCGAACCGACTTCTTCATCTGACGTAATCAGTATCTCGACACCAGTTTTGTCAGCGAGTGCTGCAACGCCATGAATCGCTTGAACGATTCCGGCCTTCATGTCAAAGATTCCTGGACCTGTCGCTTTGTCTCCGTCAACCGTAAAAGGTCGAGCGGCGAGTGCCCCCTTAGGAAACACCGTGTCGTGGTGACCAACAATCAAAACTTTTGGAGTTCCGCCACCGACCCAATGAACATGGGGACCGGCAACACATTCAACAATTGTTGCTTGTGAGCCCAGCCGTTGTTCAAGAATCAAAGCCAACTCGTGAGCGCTCTTTGTGAGCGCCTCAATATCAAACGACGGCGACTCAATTTCGACAAGTCTGCCAACGTCGCCAATCATCAAGTCGCGGTCTGGGGTTACGATCTTTTCTTGAGCCACGACACCATTGTGCCCGATATCGAGGCTCTAAGGTCGAATGAGTTACCTGGGGAGGAACCAATGTCATTTACATCTCGTCGTATTTTAGGCGTCACCGTCGCCTTCGCATCGATCGTCACACTCGCCGCTTGCTCAAGCGACAGCGATTCAACCACCACCGATGCGCCGACATCCGAATCGGCCAGCACGCTGGCTCCGCTGCCACTGGCCACGTATACGGTCCGACCTGGTGCCCACCAGATCGCGGTCATCGACGCCGAACCGGGCACAGATCTACAGATTCAAGCCCAAGACGGCACGATCGCTGCCGAGGGAACCACCGATGAACAGGGTTCATTCTTAGCCCGCAATCTTGAGGTTGGGCTATACACGGTCATGAATGCCGACTTGTCAGCTGCCAGCGCGGAAGTTGTTGTCTACGACGCCACGTTTATTCCCGACCAAAGCTTCTATGCCGACCAAGAACTTCCGGCACCTGGCTTCGGATACTTAACAACTCGTGATGGAACAACACTTTCCATCAACGTGATGTTCCCTGGACCAGTTGAAGACGGCCCATACCCCACTGTTGTTGAATACTCCGGATACGCACCAAGCAACCCTGATGACACAACTTTCGGCCAACTCTTCACAACTCTTGGCTATGCCTATGTCGCGGTCAACATGCGCGGTACGGGCTGCTCGGGTGGTTCATTCCGCTACTTCGAAGAATCTCAATCACTCGACGGATACGACGCAATTGAAGCCATCGCTGCTCAGCCGTGGGTACAAGACAACGAAGTTGGAATGGTTGGCATTAGCTATCCCGGTATCAGCCAATTGTTTGTTGCCTCAACTCAACCGCCGAGCCTCGCTGCCATCACGCCGCTATCAGTCATCGACGACAGCGCACGTAGCACTCTTCGCCCGGGCGGAATTCTGAACACTGGTTTCGCCGTGAAGTGGACCAAAGAACGCATGGACAGCGCCGCTGTTTACGGTCAAGAGTGGTCGAAAAAGATGGCCGACTCGGGAGATACGGTTTGCGCCGACAACCAAAAATTGCGCCTACAAAACCCCGACCTCATCAAAGAAATTAATGACAACGTGTTTTACGCTCCCGAGGTTGGAGACATCATCAACCCATCGATGTTTGTTGACAAAATCAATGTTCCAGTTTTCTTGGCAGGAGCTTGGCAAGACGAACAAACCGGCGGACACTTCCCCGCATTCATTGAGAAATTCACCGGCTCGCCGCACATGTACACCACATTGGTCAATGGTCTCCACACCGAGTCACTTGGACCGGCTGTGTTCCCACGTTACGCAGAGTTCTTAAGCCTCTACGTTGCCAAAAAAGTTCCCGATCTCACTGCTGCAGGCCTGATCGCCACAGTTTTGACACCAGGAATTTTTGGGGTTGTCACTCCAATTGTGCAAGAGAATCGTTTTGCTGGAATGACCTTTGAACAAGCGCTCGAAATTTTTGAAAACGAGCCTTCAGTACGAATCTTGTTTGAAGAGGGCGCGGCAGATGGTCAAGCACCAGGCACACCGCTCAACCGTTGGCGTGCTGATTTCTCCGCTTGGCCAGTACCAGAAGCTCAAGTACTTCGCTACAAATTGGGCGATAACGGAACTCTTGGCACCGATGTTGCGCAAACGAGTAGCACCAAATACACCGCTGATCCGTCGGCAACTCCTGAGACATTCTTCGAGGGCGAAGGAAGTATTTGGGATGCCAACGTGAAGTGGAATTGGGTCCGCAACCCCGAAGGTACGGCCGCAGTATTCACGACCGCTGCTTTAACGACTGACACCGTCATCATCGGACCAGGATCTGCCGACCTGTGGATTTCCACAGAAGCCGCCGACACCGACCTCGAAGTAACAATCAGCGAAATTCGTCCCGACGGTTCTGAAACCTACGTACAAAGCGGATGGCTCCGAGCCAGCCTTCGTGCCCTCAACGATTCGACCAGCACCGAACTTCGTCCAGTGCATGACTTCTTTGAATCAGACGTCATGCCATTGACACCCAACGAACCAGTTTTGGCGCGAGTTGAAATGTTCCCGGTCGCTCATCCATTCCGAGCTGGATCAAAAATTCGCATCACGATTGACACACCAGGTGGCAACCGTGGCGAATGGAAGTTCGCAACTCTCAATGCCGGAGAAAAAGTAACGATTTGGCACGACGCCGAGCATCCTTCATCGATTGCTCTTTCAGTCGTACCCAACCTCGATGTGCCAGCCGGAGTTGCGGCATGCGGTTCGCTCCGCGGCCAGCCTTGCCGTCAGAAGTAAGCGTTAACTAAAAGCGAAATAGTGTTGCTGAATTTGTCAGTCGGCGACGACTGACAAATTCAACAACACTTCGCCGGTGTCGTGTGCCTCAAGCTCAAAGTCGCCCAACTTGTCGGCAACAAATTCAAAGGTCACGTCATCACCATCAAGTTCGATGTCATATCCGTGTAAGTGAAATTCTTCTTCGGTCTCCGAGATCACATGAATCGTGACAGGTGTTCCAACAACGACTGACGCATCATCAGCAACCCCAGAATCTGCATCAAGTTCGATCGTTACTGATTCAGTTGCGGGCGTACCTGTTGCAGGAGTTTCCTTACTGGCGGTACTCGTTGGTGCTTGGCTACTTGCGGGATCGGTCGGAGTTTCTGTTGTGGCGTCTGTTGACGGTGCCTGCGAAACCGATGCCGGCGTGCTATCGCTCGAACAGGCTGTCAATCCAACAAGACCAAGTAAAGCGAGCGATGAAATCAATATTGGACGGCGGGTTATTTTCATGCCTTTATTGTGCCACATAGCGATGTGCTCAAAGGTGCTGCCGCGTGATGCGACACATCAATCGCTGGCTGGTAGTGCCTTTGCTTCTTTCAATTGCAACAATTCTCCATTGACAGCTACTGCTCCAGTGCCAGCCTTAGTGCACAGCAGTTCAATCGTGTCGGCCTCGTCGACATAACGCTTCCCCATCAGAGTTCCGCCTTCATGACCAGCAACTACTGCGGCCGAGCCATCCCGGGCCGCAGCCGAAGCAATCGTCACCACTCCGCCGATCGTCACCTCGAGTTCGGTTTTGGGTGCTTTTACCGTCATCAATTCGGCAGTACATACTGCACTGATCAGTCGGGCGCCAGGTTTAAGAATCATGTTGCAGTTCCTCCTATGCGCGCTAGCAATTCGCTTTGCACAACACGCCTCAACATCTTGCCAGTTTCGGTATGAGGCAATGAGTCTCTGACGATGATCTCCTCTGGAGTTTTTGATCCTCGCAATACTTTGCGCACTGCATCTTGCAAAATATTCAGCTCAAGATTGTGGCCACTTTGCCGCACAACAACCGCAACTATCCGTTGACCCCATTCATCATCGGGTAATCCCACGACGCAAGCCTCAGCCACCCCAGGTTGGGCCAGTAACACTTCTTCAATTTCGGCCGGAGCAATATTTTCACCGCCGCGAATAATTGTGTCGTCCACTCGACCCTCAATAAAGAGATAGCCGTCTGAATCAATAAAACCTTGATCGCGGGTGCAAAACCAACCATCGTCAGCCAGCAAATTTATGCCGGCATATTCGCCCGATACTTGTTCGCCTCGCAAATAAATCAAACCTGACGTACCTGCTTCAACCACCCGTTCATGATCATCACGAATTTCAATCTCGACCATGGGCAACACTTGACCGACCGAGAACAATCGTCGTTGAATCATTGGATCATCAGATGCCAATGCTTCACGATGATCTTCTGGTCCCAATACGGCAATCGTTGACGCAGTTTCGGTGAGACCGTACGCGTTAACAAAACCAGTTGTCGGAAATGCTTGAAGAGCCAGTCGAATAATTCGTTCTGAAACCTTGGCGCCGCCGTAAGACAATGTTCGCAATGTTGATGTGGCCATTACTGCACCATCAAGTTCTTCAACAATGCGTGCCAGCATCGTCGGCACGACCATCGCATGTGTCACTTTTTCCTCAGCAACTTTTGACAACCATTCTTGAGCGGAGAAACTTTTTAGATATACCAGTCGGCGTCCCGAAAAAAGATTCGACAACATGTTTGCAATACCAGCGACGTGATATGGCGGCACCGAAACCAGCACTGCTTCCGATTCATCGGCACTGCCAAACTCAACTGAACCCAACAAATAGGCCATCAGGTGGCGATGTCGTAACAATGCTGACTTTGGTTCTGAGGTTGTACCACTCGTAAACAGCACGACCGCAACGTCGTCATCATTTTCGGCCGGCTCGATTGGCCCGACTTCTTCGAGATCAATGTTTGATATTTCACGAAGCCATTCATCTAAAATCAGCGGCGACAAACTTTCCAAACGAGCTGCAGTCGTTTGATCGGTCAGCACCAACGAATTCGGATAACGCTCGATCAATGAGCGCAACTGACGATCTTCGAGTCGATAATTCACCGGCACAAACGGAACACCAGCCCAGGCCACAGCAAACAAGGCGATGGGAAGTAACGGATGATTTTCGCCGACGTACATCACCGAGGCGTACTTGTTATGAACTTGGGTCGCTCCGAGGCGAACAAGAAAACCAAAATCTGTGCCGGTTATCCGGGAGTTGTGATCACCAAGAAGAGCACGATCGTCGAACCCCGATTCAACCATTTCAACAAACGACGAAAGATGCATGTCAATTCGCCGCAGTCAGATTAGAAACGCGGGCCGTTAGTCTTCTTCTTTTCAGGGGCCTTAAATGGGGCTTCGATCAACATTTCAAAGCGGCCGTCATCAGGCTGGTTCGGCTCATTGAGACGCTGCAAGTAGGTCTTGATTGCTGCACGTGCGCCAGCAACATGGTCTCCCTTAATTCCCACCGAACGACTCAAAGCATCTTTAGCCTTGGAGACTCGTTCTTTACGAGCCGCCTTCTCTTCTTCAGAACGAGTCTGAGGAACCTTGTTGGTTTTGGCCTGCTGAGCAGCAAGGCGGCGGGCTTCAGCGGCCTGAAGTGGGGTCAGTTTTGATTGATCGGACACAGCGGTTTCCTTTGAGCGACTTGGACGCGGAGCGCCAGTGGTTCTAACACCAGAGCGACGAAATGATACCCCTGCTCCGAGCCAGACCGCTTGTGCGCTCTGTGACTATATGAGGCAATATTCGACCAAATGTATCTTTAAAGAACAATTTCCCTATTATGAGGTGTCAGCAACTCCTCCAAAGTGTTTCTAGAGGTTTCCAACCCCTCATCGCAACAAGACAGCTATCAGAAGGTCTCACAATGTCGCAAAAAACTTCTCCCGCGGATCCATCATCAGAAGGCACCAACTCAAAACTGAGTTGGTTGCGCTATCGCTTCGATCTCGCACTGTCGCGTGGCACATCGGTGGTCATCGCTTGGCTCGCGGTATTGACACTCATCATTATTTTGATCGCTGCGCTACTTCTGACGATCTTCCAACTCAAAGGAATCAACGGCGAACCAAATCAGCTAGGTCTCATTGAGAATTACTGGCTATCAATGACTCGCGTCTTAGACCCTGGCACATTTTCTGGCGAAAGTGGCTGGCCCACCCGCTTCATCATGTTGCTTGTCACCCTTTCGGGTGTATTTATTGCTGGCAGCTTGATCGGTTTGATCGCCAACTCGGTCGATCAAAAAGTTGACGAACTACAACGAGGACGTAGTTCAGTTCAAGAAAATGATCACACCATCATTCTTGGTTGGTCACCTCGAGTTCCATCAATCGTCAGTGAATTGATTCTTGCGAACGAAAGTCGCAAGAAGGCTGCGGTTGTGATCTTGGCCGATGTTGACAAAACCGAAATTGAAGAACAGCTTCGCGAATCAATTGACGATTTCAAAACAACTCGGTTGGTGGCACGTCGTGGTGAACCTTGGGTTGCCGGAGATCTTTCGATGGTCAACATCTCAAAAGCTCGTTCCGTGATTGTTGTGAGCGACGGAACCGATACCAACACCGTCAAAACACTGTTGGCGATCCGATCTACTCAAGGTGAATCCTCCAACAAATTTCCAATCATCGCCGAAATTTCTGATCGCTCAATTGCTGCTTCACTGAAGAATTTGCTTGGCGACGAAGTCGTCGCTGTCAGCTCTGACGAAATCGTGGCAGAACTCACCGCACAAGCCTGTCGTCAACGTGGACTGAGCACCGTCTTTCGTGAATTGCTCGACTTTGATGGCGACGAACTGTACTTTGCGCCATTTCAACAATTCGTCGGCCAGTCGTATCAGTCGGTACTTATGGGTTTTGAAAAATGCGCAGTTTTCGGCGTGATGCACAAGGGCTCAATCGTTGAACTCAATCCAGCAAGTGATTACGTCATCGTTGAGGGTGACGAAATTCTTGCTTTAGCTGAAGATGATTCACTCTTCATCCCGGCGGTGTCTCCGATCACAGGCAATGTTTTAGCGGGCACACCGACCGCCATTGATAATCGGCCGCGACGAATCGTGGTTGCTGGTTGGAGCGATCTCGGACCACGCGTGCTCTCGGAACTTGACGAATTCCTTGACAGTCGCACAACTATTGAACTCCTCCTTGACCCAACGCTGGTCAATGTTGCAGAACTTCGCAATCAACTGAGCACCAGCAACGTGACTCTCGAGATCAGCGAATTGAGTGGTGGGCCAGAAATCATTGCTGCTCGGGCTGCCGAAAGGTCGTTCCACGAAGTCATTGTGCTCGGATACCGCAATGCAATGTCTGAGACTGATGCCGATGCTCGCACCTTGCTGACACTGATTGCTTTCAACCAAGTTCGTCAGGGCGACGATGTTGGCCCAGTTCGTATTGTGGCCGAATTATTAGACCAGAGAAATACTGCCCTCGCCGACTCAAGCGGTGTCGATGACTTCGTCGTCAGCGATGAATTAACCAGTTTGATGCTTGCTCAACTCAGCGAACGAGCAGAACTCGGTCTTGTGTTCGACGACCTGTTCGACCATTCACGTTGCTCGATTGAACTTCGACCCGTCTCAAACTACGGCGCAGAAAATGCCCAAACATTCGCCGATGTTGTGATGAGCGCGTCTGCGAAGGGTCAAACAGCTGTCGGCTATCGCGTGGCTGCGACTGGCCAAGTTGTGACCAACCCGGCCAAGTCGGCGCGCCTCTCGCTCTCGGCCAGCGACGAAATCGTTGTCGTCGCCGACGGAGTACCGCTCGCATAAAAACCTGAGCAAGCAATTCTCAGGTGGTGTGGTGCCCGGGATGGGACTCGAACCCATACTCCCTTGTAAGAGAAGGGGGGTTTAAGCCCCCCGCGTCTGCCATTCCGCCACCCGGGCACTGCCCCACAGGATAGGGGTTACGCGACCTGAGTCGGTCGGTCGATTGGCGATGCTTCACAAGTAAATCCGAGCGCCAACCACATTTCGCCCCGTAAACGATCGGCCAGCGGTGGCGTGAGTTGATTGGCGACAACAACGCCCTCGATCATGTCGGCCAACACAGCGACCCACGGGCGGCCTTTGACGCGAACTGCGACGGTGACCCCGCCTTCGAATCGACGAATGGTGCGATCGGCACCCAAGATTCTGGGCGGGCAACGAAATCCGGGAACGACCAAACCCCGTGCGCGAACCTCTCGGCCCAATGTGCGGGCGGCGGTGGCAAAGTGAACAGTCGTGGCTTCCATGAGAAAGATCACTCTGCCAAAGGGGTATGGCACAGAACACCCAGAAGACTTCACGGGTCAATCAACCGTTACCGCCCCACCCCCGACCTAAGGTTTCGCCGTGAGGAACCACTATGTCTGAGACCTATAACCCCGCCCAACAGAAGGTCATTGACATGCTCGGCAAGGCTGAGGTGCGACCAGATATTCCTCCGTCGCTTGCTGACGAAATTCGGGCTGATCTTGAACAAGCTCTTTTGCCCGTCGCCCATTTACTGCCCGATATCGCCACCTATGAAAATCGCTTTTATCTCAGCAAACAAAGCCTCACAAATGCACTCTCTTGCGAAGGCTTTTTTCTCGATGGTCAAGGGCCCTTCGAGTGGACCAACGCCAACTGCAAAGGCACCATCGTTCATAAAGCCATTGAGGTCTCCATCAACTTGCGTCACCCCATGCCCCCAACTGATCTCATTGAAGAATCAATTTCACGACTCGGCAACGACGCCGGAAAGTCAATTAGCGAATTCTTAATCACGCTTGACGAATTTGCTCGGGCCGAATTAGTTGGCGAATGCAGCGCCCTCTTCACACGCTTCACCGAATGTTTTCCACCCATCAAAAGTTCATGGATCCCGCAAGTTGAAAGTTCGCTCGCTCTCAATCTTTCGAACAATCGAATTCGTATTGGTGGCAAAGTCGACCTTGCACTTGGCAAACCGCCCGACAAAGTCATTATCGATCTCAAGACTGGCCGTTGGTCTCCAGCGCACTATGACGATTTGCGTTTATACGCTCTTATCGATTTCTTAGCGATTGGAAATGCCCCCAGAAAAGTTGCCAGCTATTACCTCGATACCGCCGAAGTTCATCAAGAGGATATTTCTGAAGCGGTGCTTCGCTCAACGGCGCGCCGCCTACAAGACGGACTCGTGCGCGCCATCGAACTCAAACTTGGAAAAGCCGATCCAGTTTTACGTCCGGCAGGACATTGCAATTGGTGCGCAAAGAGCAATGACTGTTCTGCTGGCCTTGAGTATCTCGCAAAAAAGCATGAAGAAGACGGCTGGTAAAAAGTCAGCGCACATGTGGTGACATCAACGCCACCGGTAAACCAAGTCCAACTTCTTTTTTGATTGACGCAATACGTCGACCATTTTGCACTGCATCACGAGGCGCTCCGACTGCATCGGGGCCGAGCCACGTAACTGTGGCGTCAAGATCGTCAACGACGAAAACAACTCCCCAAATTTCTGCTGAGGTCTCAGGAGTCAAGTCGGGGCGCTCAACAATTTCGAGAATCAACGAACCGGCTCGATGAAATCCTTGACGCACTCCACGCCCCGCATCACGAATTCTCTTCAGCGGCAGGCCAAGTTGTTCGGTGATCGCGCCACAGGTTCGTTCGAGTGATCCAGTCGTAATGACAATGTGATCAATCGCAGTCACTACTAATTCATGAGTCAGCTCAGGGACAGGTTGAAGTTCGGCGATGACCCTCGTTGCGACACCATCGACTGAGTGAGTGGTGGCATCATCAGACCGCACGGTCCAGCCAGTGGCGCAACTACCACTTGCCGAGGGTTCGATCATGTGCGGCAAGAATCGAAAACCCAAACCAGCAACAGAAACACAAGGGACGACCAAACCATCTGGCTGAGTTACTGAATAATCAGAAAAACCCAGGCGCCTCCAAGGGTCAATTGACGATGACAACCACACATCAGCGATTGTTGTCATGGCGATGACTCCCCTGAACAGGTGAATGAATTAGTGAGCCCAAACGAGACTCGGTGAGATATCTACCCCGTACCTTGGTACCGGGAAACCGGATGATCAGGTGAAACGAGAAAGAGTGACCTCAGCCGCGACCCATGTTGGGGCGCTTGCCGTGGTTCGCCTTTGAGCGGCGGAGCCGGGCCTTACGCTTCTTGGTCTTCTTTGACATAGGTATGTGAGCCTACAGCCCGAGTCGCCAGAACGAACTCGAGCGGACATGAATCCAAAATTTTTACCTTTCGGCCCGCGCAGCTTGACGTCCGCGACCCATTCCAAGACCGATCCCCACCCCAAATATGACCACCGACAGAGTCAATAACCATCGGGAAACCGGTCCCGTATGCGCAAGTTCGGGTGCGGGGACATCGACATTGCCTGTCTCGTTCACGCCAGCCTGGTTCACATATGGAGCGGTGTCGTAAATGTCGGCGTAGGTCACCCCTTGATCTCGACCCACTGGCCCATCCACCGAGGGTTGAATCGGAATCGTTGCGGCCACAATCACCGGTTCGTACGCCGTCCCCACGCTCGCCGAGCAGTTCTCTGGTGCGGGGCTTTCGGTCATAAACGCGACATTGGCTGCGCCTTGGGGCACCTCGACGACCGCTCGACCAAGTTCATTAGTCACGAGCAAGAGTGGTTCGCCCACGATTTGATCGTCCGGTCCCGCGAAAGTCGCAAAAACTTGATGGCTCACCAAAGGCTTCTCACCGAAATGCACGTACACCTCTGCTTCGAGCGTGTGGTCGAGAGATGAAGACTCGGCCGAGTCAATCGTGCCTTCAATTTCATAAGTCACACATGGTCGAGGCTCAGCACTGACCGGTTGCTCAGCACCAAGCTGTGCCAATGTCAGCAATCCACAGGTTGAGGCGATTGTTGTCACCACTAAAGAGTTGAGTTTCATGTTCAACTGTGTGAATGCCGTGAGCGTGTGCGGTGGTCGGTAGCCTGCCTAGCGTCATGGAACGCTTCGGATTAGTCGGTCTCCCCAATGCGGGCAAAAGCTCGCTGTACAACGCTCTCACTGGTGGAGGCGCCCTTGCTGCCCCGTACGCCTTTGCGACCAAAGACCCCAATATCGGAGTCGCCAAGGTTCCCGACGATCGACTTGACCGTATTGCTGTCATGTCTAAAACCAAATCGCTGATCCACGCTTCAGTTCAAGTTGTCGATATTGGTGGACTCGTTGAGGGTGCCAGCAAAGGTGAAGGCCTTGGAAACAAGTTCTTAGCCAACATTCGTGAAGTCGATGCCATCGTTCTTGTGCTGCGCGCTTTTGAAGATGACGATGTGCCCGGTCCGTCCGATCCGCTTGAGCACTTGCGCGTCGTTGAAATTGAACTCGCATTGGCCGACCTCGAAACTGTCGAGAAGCGACTCAATCAGGCGACCCGCCAAGCCAAGCTCGATAAATCTGCTGCTGCCGAACTTGAGGCACTGCAAGCCGCTTACGACGCACTCAGCCAAGGGCTCCCCTTGTACCGCGCCGGACTCAAAGAAGAGTGGCGCGACACGCTGAAGCCATATTTCTTGTTGACCAATCGCTCGGTGTTAGCAGTTGTGAATGTCGGCGAAAACGAACTCGACAAAATTCCGGCAGTTGAAAAAATTGTGCGCGATGAATTCTCTACAGCCGGCGCCAATGTTGAAGTCATTGGTATGTGCGTGCAACTTGAAGCCGAAGCAGCAACAATCTCCGATCCAGTCGAGCGCGCCGAAATGCTTGAAGGTTTCGGACTCGGTGAGGGCGCACTGTTCCGAATGGTGCGTAGCGCCTATCACTTGCTCGGATTACGCACTTATTTCACTACGGGCGAAAAAGAAACTCGTGCCTGGACTTTTTACGCTGGTTCAAGCGCCCCCGAATGCGCCGGCCGAATTCACACCGACTTCCAACGCGGCTTCATTAAGGCAGAGGTCATCCACTGGGATGAACTACTCGAGATTGGCGCCTGGAACAAAGCCAAAGACGTTGGCAAGATTCGCATTGAAGGCAAGGAATATCACCCAGAAGATGGTGACGTGATGGAGTTCCGCTTCAACGTCTAAATTTGTCTGAGGTTGAACTTTCACGAGCCGATTACTGCACAATCAAGGAGGCGAGTCATGACAGCACATTCAGCTTGGCTCGTCACTGATGGGCGCGTATTAGCGAGTGCCGAAATTGCCAACGACCGTGCGAGTCGTCGCAAAGGATTATCTGGGCAAACTCATATTCAAGGCGCCTTCGTGATACCTAACTGTCGCTGGGTGCACACTTTTGGTATGCGCGTTGCCATTGATGTCGCATATCTTGATGCCGAAGGCAATGTCATCAAAACTGTGCACATGCCCAAGATGCGACTCGGTGCGCCAGTGTGGCACGCACAAACAATTGTTGAAGCCGAAAAAGGTGCATTCGCTCGCTGGGGCATCAATGTCGGCAACAAAATTGAAGTGCGCAATAGCGATAACAATCACGACAACGTTGAACCGACTTCACAATGAGCAATCTGATTCTCGTCGCTACACCGCTTGGCAATATGGGCGATATTTCACCGCGCGCCATTGAGGCACTTACTAATGCCAGCCTGGTGTGTTGCGAAGACACTCGTCGCACTGGTTTGCTTCTGCACAATCTCGGCATTGCCGCCACGCTGATGCGCGTTGACGATCACACCGAACATGCATCAATTCCGCGAGTGCTCGATGCACTAAACGAAGGTCGCGATGTTTGCTTGGTCACTGATGCCGGCACACCCGGAATCAGCGATCCTGGTTCACGTCTCGTACGCGCCGCCATTGATTCTTCGCACAACGTGAGCGCCATCCCAGGTCCGGCTGCACTGATCATGGCACTGATCATCAGCGGTCTACCGACTGATCGTTTTATCTTTGATGGCTTTATTGCCCGCAGTGGCCAGGAGCGCTCCGCTCACATCAATGAACTTGCGCTACAAAGGCGCACCGTCATCTTGTACGAGGCCCCACATCGCTTACATCGCACACTTGTTGATCTTTCGGTTGCGTGTGGTCCCGAGCGCCAAGTTGCGTTGTGTCGAGAACTCACCAAGATTCATGAAGAAGTGTGGCGCGGATCTTTGGGCGAAGCAGTTGACCATTACGGAACAAATGAACCTCAAGGAGAGTTTGTTCTGGTATTGCACGGCGCTCCCGATGCCCCACCACCAACCGCGGACGACATTGATCGTTTGCTACTTGCCGAACTCGCCGGTGGAGCTTCGACCAAAGATGCTTCAACTGCGGTCTCTCACATTTTGGGCATACCAAAAAAGAACGTGTACAACCGGGCTGTCGAGATTGCAAACAACCGCAAAATTGCAGATTAAGTACAAGTAACAAATTGGATTTCCTCCCATCGAAGTCCTCCAACTTGTGGCTTAATCTAAGCGTGGACACTCGAC
>Ga0114977_10001271_pt1 | contig 16470 bp, 19 predicted proteins | sample S_130805_MF_Meta_FD_87026 | JGI IMG/M metagenome (GOLD analysis project Ga0114977, IMG submission 87026) | Freshwater microbial communities from Lake Simoncouche, Canada to study carbon cycling - S_130805_MF_MetaG | ecosystem: Environmental > Aquatic > Freshwater > Lake | place: Lake...
AATGGCTCCTTAACAATAGGCCGCGAAAAATTCTAAACTTTAAAACACCGCTTGAGGTTTTCTACGCTAACCTAAACAACTCAATTCCACCACCTGTTGCACTTCGCTGTTGAATTGGCGTATTATAAAACACATGATTTCATGTTTTTATATTTTCATGGATGCAATTGCAATCAAATAATTATGCTGTTACTACTTCATGGAATTTTTTATAATCGACACTAATTCTGCCACTAGCATCACGGTTAATTATATCAACGAAATAACCGCTGCATAATATTTCTTCAGCTATATATGAATGTTGGGAATGGACTATTTGCGAGAGTGTTTCATCAAGGCCGTTAAGGGAAACTATAATTTCTGTGTTATTTGCTTTAAGGGATTCGGGAGTTGCAGCATATAAAGGGCTTTCCTTATTAATTTTGTGGTAAACACTCCAACTAATTAATAGTACAGGAATAAAATTACGTACCAGTTCTAAATCATGTATACGGCGCACTTTGTGGCCCTCAACTGTAACCTCATCTCTTATAATAACAACTTTAATAGATGGGTCAACAATACGACTGGAGCGTTCATTTGCCAGGCGGAATATAAAAGTTTTAGCGCCGTCAAGCTGCCCGATTACTGCAACTTTGCTGAATAATACCCGGGCAGTTGGTTTTGAGAGTTTTGCAAATAAAATACCAGTTGCAACTGCAAGGCCTCCCAAACCTATCAAGGCTTCAATCGTCACCATGATGTTAGCAAATGTATCAAGTGGCACCAATTTACCATAACCAATTGTTGCCATGGTTTGCACACTAAAGAAAAACGCATCTGTAAACGAGCCAGCACGAGCATTTTCAATACTATTTGGCACAAGCAGGTATAAATTTGCAAAAATTGCATTAAGCAAAATATAAAGAACAGTCATGAGAGCAATAAGTTTTGGCCATGAAGCGTTCAGAGTGTGGATATAAATATCGCGGCTGGAGAATTTTTTTATACCGCTCCTCTTCACCCTTGTCCGGATTCCATCACGAGGAATAATCCTGTTAGTGCGCGGGAAATTATTCTGTTTTCTCAAATGTAATTTTTTCATATAGACTTTTACGATAAGATCATGTTCTATAATTGCTTATCATGAAATTATCTAAAAGCTATGACATATGCAAATTATTATCCAATGCCCGGTAATAAAATGCGGAATGGGGCAAATCTTATTCCGTATACCAGCCCTAGCAAATTAATTTCGACACCCTCTTTTTTTGCTATAAGCAGTCCAAAAACACCCACAACAGAAAATTGATAGCCAGTGCCACTTGGCGCTTTTACAAAAAATGTACCACGTGGTAGGAAATCTTTACCTACGGCATCAGATGGCAGCACCAAGCCAAGTTCAGGAACTGCTCTTGCAATATAAGCTGGAAATGTATTGCTGTTTGGGCCGGGCCATAGGGTATATGGGTATGCGTAAGGATGTGATTTTGCAGCTTTGTCAATTTTAGGAATGAGAGCTTGAGCTTGCTCGCCACGAATATCGAGCAGCAATCTAGGCACTTCATTAAACCAATTGCGGTCTGGAATATCTTCTGCAATAGAGAGCGCAGGAAGTCCCCTGAAATTACGCCATCCCACTACCTGATAAACAGTATAGAATGCCGCACCTTTTGGTTTTACAGATATCCAGCTATGTGAGGCGATGGCTCAACGCCAGTTAAACGCGCGGGCTGCATAAACCTGAATAACTGCATCTTGCATATTTTTGGATTTGGCGCTAAATTTGCACTATCACGGTTTGCTGTAGTATAATCAGCTTTTAAGTCTACCTGCTTGGTGACAAGCAACCAAATGGGGCCGGAAAAAGTTAATAATAACCAAATAATCAATAGCCGCCTCATAATGAATCCATTTTGCAAGTTTAACCCTCAACAGCTTTTTCTTCAACTATATCTTGTAATAACCAACTTATTTATATCCACATATTTTTAGCAACTCAAACATATGCGGCGGCGGTGTGGCCATCACCTCAATTGGCAGTTTATCATGCTGCGGAATGGAAATAGCGCGCGCGTGCAGGTGCATAAGTTGGTTTGCCTCTCTTTGGCCATAAACTTTATCACCAACAATAGGGGAGCCAATGGCTTTGCAATGCACACGTATCTGGTGGGTGCGGCCAGTGCGGGGATATAATTCCAGAAACGTAAAATTTCCTGATTCACCAAGCACTTTATAATCAGTAATGGATGGCTGCCCATCTGGGTGGGCTTCCTCCACCATTTATGAGTTTGCTGCGATTGTTTGCGTAGTGGAATGTCTATCCGCCCTTCAACCTGCTCGAATTTCTTGCCTTCAACAACTGCCCAATAAGTTTTGCTTATTCGCCCAGTCATGAACATTTTGCCAATACGTGCGAGCGCTGCTTTATTGCGGCCCAGGATAAGGCATCCGCTTGTATCGCGATCAAGGCGGTGGGCTAAGATTGGAATTTCAGGATAATCTAACTGCAACTCCCCGAGATGTTGTTGCAAATTATCACCTCCGCCGCGGCCACTATGCACTGGCATTCCGGCGGGTTTATTGATAACAATTATGGAATCATCCTGATAAATTATTTGGCTTTTTAGGAAGTCCGGCAGCACGAATTTATTTTCTGCCTCATCAATCATGCCTTCCTGCTCACAGCAAACGGAGCAAATGCTTGCTGCACTGGCATAATTTCAATGGTATTGATATTTATGTGCGCCGGGCGGTTTATGCACCATAAAATAGTATCAGCAATATCCTCGGTTGTGATTGCCTGCATGCCTTTATAAACACTATCCGCTTTTGCATCATCACCCTTAAAGCGCACATTAGAAAATTCTGTTTCAGCCATGCCGGGTTCAATATTTGTAACCTTTATGTTTGTGCCGAGTAAATCTGCGCGTAAATTCAAAGAAAAATGCCGCACAAATGCCTTGGTTGCGGCATAAACATTGCCGCCGGGATAGGGGTAATTCCCTGCAATAGAGCCTATGTTAACTATGTGCCCATGGTTTCGCTCTATCATGCCTTTCAATATAGCGTGCGTAAAATAAAGCAGCCCTTTAATGTTGGTATCAACCATTTTTTCCCAGTCATCAATGCTGCATTTATTTGCAGGCTCAAGGCCAAGCGCAAGGCCAGCATTATTTACAAGCACTGTGATATTTTGAAATTCTTTTGGTAAAGCAGAAAGGAGGCTGATGGCGCAGTTTTTTTTGCTAATATCCTGATTGACTATATGAATCTTATCGCCAAGTTCTTTTTTGAGCTTCTCCAGTCGCTCCAGCCTTCTGCCAGTTAAAATTAACTTGGCGCCAAGGCTTGCAAATAACTTTGCCGAAGCCTCTCCGAAGCCAGATGTTGCGCCAGTGATTAGTATAGTTTCGTTTTTAAGTGTTTGTTGCGCTGCTTCCATTATTTTTCTTCTTTTGATTTTCCTGTTCAGCAAATGCTTTTACTATAGAGCCTACCATTTCGCCAAAACGTTCTTTAAGCTCAGCGCAGCGAGTGCGGTTCTGGAGCTCAACCCCTTTGCGCTCACTAAATATCAGCCCTGCCTCGCGCATGATAGTAAAATGTTGCGATAAAGTTGATTTTGGTAAAGATTTTTCACTTATATTAATGAATGTTGAACAATTCTTTGTGCACTCGGCACTTGCGAGCTGCATGAAAATCTGCACGCGCACAGGATCAGAAAGCGCATATAAAATACCCTCGACTGTAATATCCTCAATTTTAGGATGGTATAATTTTCGCATTTATAAAAAACCCTGTTGACAAGTCAGCTATTAGTTCTATTTTGCTGAACTAAGGTGCTATATACCATTTTGTAATAAAAAACAATAGCTAAACTTAATATAATAAAAAGGAAAACTAATGACAATTGCAATGTATCAGGCCTCTGTGCCAACTTTTATTCATGCGCTTAAAAATCTTTCTGCAATCCTTAAAAAAGGTGCAGCTTACGCTGAAGCAAAAAAAAATTGACCCATCAGTATTAATAAATTCAAGGCTAGCGCCTGATATGTTTCCACTGTCGCGTCAGGTGCAAATTACAACTGACATTGCAAAAGGTGGTGCAGCAAGGCTTGCAGGTGTTGAAATTCCAAGCTTCGCAGATACAGAAACTACATTTGATGAACTGCAAACGCGTATTGAGAAAACTATCAGCTTCCTAAAAACAATTAAATCTGGCCAGATTGAAGGTAGTGCAGGGCGCCCTATCAGCCTTAAAGTTGGTCCTAACGAGATGAAATTTAATGGACAGGATTATCTTTTAAAATTTGTAACCCCGAACGTTTATTTTCATGTTACGGCTGCTTATGCAATTTTGCGCCATAATGGTGTTGATGTTGGTAAAATGGACTTCCTTGGTAATATTCAATAGTTAAATAAATAAGGAGAAAAAGTATGGATGCATTTCAGGCAATTCGCGAGCGCCGCTCAATTCGCTACTTTGATAAGGAACACCGTTTCACAAAAGCAGAATTTGATCAATTAATAGATCTTGCGATGCAAGCTCCTTCGTCATTTAATTTGCAGCATTGGAGATTAGTTAATGTTACCGACCCTGAACTTCGTAAGCAAATAAGAGCTGCTGCATGGGATCAGGCACAGGTAACTGATGCATCTTTATTATTCGTTGTTACTGCGGATGTAAAAGTGTGGCAGAAAAATCCCGGCTATTATTTCCGCAACGCGCCGAAAGAAGCGCAAGAAATGCTTATTCCAATGATTGCACCTTTTTATGATGGTAAGGAGCAATTACAGCGCGATGAAGCTATGCGCTCAGTTGGATTTATTATGCAAACAATGATGATTGCTGCAAAAGCAATGGGTTATGATTCTGGCCCGATGATTGGTTTTGATCAGGCGAAAGTTGCTGAACTTATTAAGTTGCCAAGTGACCATGCAATTGGCGCACTTTTGGTGGTTGGCAAGCGGGTAAAAGATGCATTTCCTAAACCTGGCTTTGTTGATAAATCAACCATGCTAATTGAAAATCATTTTTAATAATAATCAGGATTTAAATTATGACCAAAAATATTTCAGTTCTGTATCATAGCGGATATGGCCACACGGCAAAAGTTGCAGAGGCAGTTGCTGCAGGCGCTAAAATCAGCAATACAAATGTACATATCCACGCAATTGACTCTGAAGGTAATTTGAGTGAGGCTGCATGGCAAGCGCTCGATTCTTCTGATGCAATCATTATGGGTTCACCAACTTATATGGGCGGCCCTTCATGGCAGTTCAAAAAATTTGCAGATGCCTCATCAAAGCGTTGGATGTCACAAACATGGAAAAATAAAATTGCCGCCGGATTCACTAATTCTGGTTCATATTCTGGCGATAAACTCGCTAGCCTCCAGCAGATTTGGGTGCTGGCAATGCAGCAGGGAATGATATGGGTAGGGCAGGCTGAAATGCCACCAACATTTGATGGTTTGGAAGTTCCAAGCATTGAAGCTATAAACCGCCTTGGCAGTTCAAGTGGCCTGATGACACAATCAAACCATAAATCAGGGCCAGATATCGCTCCTCCAAAGGGTGATTTGCAAACCGCTATTACATTTGGGAAGCGTATTGCTGAAATTACCGTTAAATTTAATTAATAAAAATTCAAAGGATTTTTTATGTACTTCGATAATAAAACAATTTTTGTAAGCGGTGCAAACCGAGGTATCGGTAAGGCAATTGTTGAGGCGTTGCTAAAACATAAAGTTAAGAAAATATATGCTGCAGCACGTGATATAAATAATATAACATTCAGCGATTCAAGGGTTGTGCCAGTGGCGCTAGATATAACTGAGCGCGAAGAGATCCAGAACGCTGTTAAACAGGCAAGTGATGTGAATGTGCTTGTAAATAATGCCGGAGCACTTGCATTTGCATCTATTGTAGAAGGAAGTCCAGAAGATTTGATTAGCGATATGCAGGTTAATTATTTTGGTACAGTGAGCATTGTGCAGGCTTTTGCATCGGTTTTAGCAAAGAATGGTGGTGGTGCAATTGCAAATATTAGCTCAATAGTTGGCCTTGCCCCAATGGCTGGGATTGGTGGCTATTCAGCTTCCAAAGCTGCACTTGCTTCGGCCACACAAGCAATGCGTGCGGAATTAAAGCCTAAAAATATTAGTGTTCATGGTATTTTTCCTGGACCTATTGATACTGATATGGCAAAAAATTTCGAGATGCAAAAAACTAGTCCACAAGTTACTGCAGAAAATATTCTGGCGGGTATTGCAGCTGGCAAGGAAGATATTTTCCCTGATCCTATGTCTATGCAGCTTAGCGAGCTTTGGGCAAAAGACCCTAAAGGTTTAGAAAAGCAATTTGCATCAATGTAGATTAGCAACTTAAAAAAACATGTATGACTTTTAGGCAGTGATTTTTATTTGAGTTATGTTTGCCAGCTAAATATTATTTTTAAATTATTTAGCTGGCAGCATAAAAAATATTCACGCAACTTCCGCACGTTAGTTTTCTTTATTCCATAATATTAAATTTCTTGAATTTAGTATTTAGATTATTTAATCGCATTATAAGCCTGCATAGCCCTATCCCTGGCATATGCATGATCAACTATTGGGGATGGATAATTTCTTATAATTTTAGGTGATTCCCACGGAGAATGGATATACTTTCTATCAATATTTGCAAGCTCTGGAACCCACTTCCTTACATATTCTCCATCAGGGTCAAATTTTTTCCCCTGCAGCACAGGGTTAAAAATGCGGAAATATGGCGCAGCATCAGCGCCGCAACCTGCTACCCATTGCCAGCCGGCAGAGTTACTTGCTAAATCGGCATCGACTAAAGTATCCCAGAACCATTTTGCACCCTCGTGCCAGTGAATCATAAGATGTTTTGTAAGGAAGGATGCAACAATCATGCGAACACGGTTATGCATATATCCAGTGTGCCAAAGTTGGCGCATTCCTGCATCCACTATTGGATAGCCAGTTTTGCCTTGCTGCCAGAGGCGTAAATTTTCAGCATCTTCAAGCCATGGAAAATATGCAAATTTTTTGTTAAATGGCTGTGTGGCAAAGTCAGGATAATAATATAGCAAGTTATAGGAAAATTCCCTCCAACCAATTTCAGCCATGAATTTTTGTAAATTATGCCGCTCTTTGGGACTACTATTTATTTCTGCATGGAAATTCACGGCATGCCATATTTGCCTTGGGCTAATTTCACCAAAATGCAAATGTGGCGATAGCGTTGATGTGCTACCTAACGCAGGAATATCACGACCATTTGAATAATTATTTATAGAATTATCAAGGAAATGGTTTAGGAGTAAAATAGCGCCGGCTTCCCCTGGCTGCCATTTTTCTGCAAGGCCGCCAGACCAATCAGGATTTTTAGGAAGTAATTGCAGGCTTTCAATGTTATCGCTTTTAAGTGCAATATCTGTTGGCTTAAATTTAGGTTCTGAAAGAGGCTCACTTTGCTGGGGCAAACTCAGGCAATGTTTCCAAAAGGGAGTGAATACTTTATAATTATTGCCTTGCTGATTTTTAATTTCCCATGGTTCGAACAAAAGCGAGGCGTTAAAACTTTTGACCTTAATGCCGGATTCTTCAAGTGACTTTTTAATATCAGTATCGCGCTTTATTGAATCTGGCTCATAGCAACGGTTCCAAAAAATTGCATCTGCTACAGATTCAATAAGTAATTTTCCTAGAATTTCTTTTGGATTTCCACTTCTTATTATTAAATTGATACCAAATTTTTTAAAATCTTTTGCAAGCGATACAAGGCTATGGTGCAGCCACCATTTTGAAGCCCCGCCAAGTTTCCAATCATTTTGTGTTTTATTATCAAATATATAAACTGGAATTACTATCCCATGTTCCGCAGCTTCATATAATGCCGGGTTGTCTTTTAACCTTAAATCATTCCTGAGCCAGATGATTGTTTTTTGCATTATAACTAACCCCAGTAAAGACTCTGAAATAGTGGTTGTATGTTTTAAGTTATCTAGATGATTTTAGATGTTGTTAGCAGGCAGTTTTGCCAGAATACACATATCACAGAGTTGTAGATATGACAGTATTTTTGTATTAATTAAACAAGTTTATTATTTGGCTCTAGAGAGTCTGTTACATATTATTAGACTAGTGATGCTTTTTAGGAACAAATGCAGGAGGAATTGCTGACTTGATTTCCAAAAATGCGTGTAGTTAGTCTTCTGGATTTGCTGATACTACTTTCTCGAGATATTGAACTAACATTTCGTTTGTTTGATAAAGCCGATGTAACTGATGCAGAAGTTCTTACACAACTTGATTTTTTTGGAACTTCCTTAAAGAATGTGTGGTTTTTAGATGGTAGTTTTTCATTTTGCCTTGAGGGCTTCTTATCAAAACTTCTTGCTTCATTTAAAGATGCAGTATCATTATTATAACGCGTCCTAAGATAATAAATTTTCTGATTAACTATATCGATAGTATTACTTGATAATGCCTCAGACATTCCACTTAAATCTAAACGAGATACCGGGAAAGATTTGGACTTCGAACCAAGTGAAATTGTTTGTTGAAAGGAATTTGGAGATTGGATAAATTTTTCTACATCATAAATATTTGCAGGAGTAAAAACGCATGAACCAGAGAATATACCGCGAAACCTAGGTGAATTTTCGTTATTCTTTTCCTTGTAGTCACCACCCTCAGTCTGTTGCTTGAATTTTAAGCACCTATCAACGCTATCCATAATTGAAAATTCGGAATATTTTGTAGGCTTATTAGGCATAAAATTGCTTTTTAATATAATTTCAAATTAAGTTAATTAATTAACTTGCAAGGCATAATAAGATAAAGTCGTAAAAATGGCAAGAAAATCGTATACGAAATAATATTCGATACATTTCGGGACGTCATTTTAAACTATTGGTTTCATTGTGCTAATTACGACTTCGTGACTGCGCCTCATAAGCACATCGATTAAATACACAAAGTGCAGTATTAAGTAATTAGGAGTGGTCGATAGATTTCATACCAGCTTCTGCATAGCGTTCTCCTACTATGGCTTCTAACGGAGCCGCGGCTTCTAATTCAGAGATATCCTCTGCCGATAACTTAATTTCGGCTGCCTTTGAATTTTCTTCCAGATATTTGCGACGTTTAGTTCCAGGTATTGGCACAATATCCTCACCTTTTGCAAGCAGCCATGCTAGGGCTAGTTGGCCGGCAGTTATATTTTTTCTGGTTGCGATGTTCTTGATGCGATTTACAATAACCTGATTCTTATCAAATGCCTGATCAGAAAAACGAGGGAATCTTTGGGCACGTGAATCATTTTTTGATAAATCACCTAGTTTGGTAATTACCCCTGTCAGGAAACCACGGCCTAACGGGCTGTATGGTACAAAGCCAATATTTAGCTCACGCAAGGTGGGCAGGATTTCACTTTCTACATGCCGTTCCCATAAAGAATATTCTGTTTGCAAAGCGGTTATGGGATGAACCTTATGAGCCCTTCTTATTGTTGATGGTGATGCCTCAGAAAGGCCAAGATATTTTACCTTGCCAGCTTTTACCAACTGTGCCATTGCTTCTACAGTTTCTTCAATCGGCGTGTTAGGATCGACACGATGTTGGTAATAAAGATCAATATAATCAACGCCCAGGCGTTTCAGTGAGGCATCACAGGCAGCTTTAACATATTCTGGCTTGCCGCTGACCGCCCAATAGGTTGGGTCTTCCTTTTTGCGAACGTTGGCAAATTTGGTTGCAAGAAAAACTTGGTCTCTTTTACCTTTAATAGTTTTGCCTATTAGCTCTTCGTTATCGCCAATTCCATACATATCTGCGGTATCGAGAAAATTAATTCCTATTTCAAGTGCGCGCAAGATGGTTGCTGATGATTCAGCATCATTGCGCTCGCCATAAAAATCGCTCATGCCCATGCAGCCTAGACCCATGCGCGATACGATTGCTCCTTGCGATCCTAGCTTTACCTGCTTCATTTGTTTTCCCCTTATGCCGCTTTTGAATTTAAAAAAGGATAATCTGTATAGCCCTCTGGCCCTTGTGCATAAAATAAATCCGGACGTTGCGGGTTAAGATTTGAATTTGTGCGGAAACGTTCAGGCAGATCAGGATTGGCAATAAATAATTTACCAAACGCTATAGCATCTGCATCTCCAGATTCTAAAACCTTTTCTGAAGTTTCTTTAGTGAAAGCTTCGTTAGCTATGTATGCTCCTCCGAAAGCTTTTTTCAGTTCAGGCCCAATGCGCCCTTCGCCCAAATGTTCGCGGGCGCAGATAAAGGCTATTTTGCGTTTGCCCAGTTCACGTGCAACATAGCTAAATGTAGCAAGCGGGTTGGAATCACCCATCGATTGGGCATCGCCGCGTGGTGCAAGATGCATACCGACCTTCCCCGCGCCCCAAACGGAAATCACCGCATCTGTCACTTCCAGCATTAGACGCGCGCGGTTTTCTATGGAGCCACCATAAATATCGGTGCGTTTATTGCTGCCATCTTGTAAAAACTGATCGAGAAGATAGCCATTTGCGCCATGGATTTCTACGCCATCAAATCCAGCTTCTTTAGCATTTTGTGCGCCTTTTCTATAAGCTTCAATAATTTCAGGTATTTCGGAAAGTTCCAGCGCACGCGGCACAGGATATGGCTCTGATTTATCCAACAAGCGCACATGCCCTTCAGCAGCAATCGCGCTAGGGGCAACCGGCTGTGCGCCACCCAGATATACAGAATGAGAAATACGCCCAACATGCCAAAGTTGCAGCAGAATTTTTCCGCCTGCATCATGCACGGCTTTGGTCACCAGCTTCCAGCCTTCCACTTGCTGTGCCGACCAGATGCCTGGGGTGTCAGGATAGCCAACGCCCATTGGTGTAACCGAAGTTGCTTCAGAAAGAATCAAGCCTGCTGAAGCCCGTTGTGCGTAATATTGTGCATTCATGGCATTCGGCACGCGCCCGCTGCTTGCCCGGCAGCGCGTTAGTGGCGCCATGAAAATGCGGTTTGGAACTGTAATATCACCAAGTTTTAATGGACTAAATAAGTTTGACATATTGATTGTTCCTGTATCAGCAAATATATTGTTAGAAAATAAGAAATCCAGACTTCCCTCTCGGAAATTTAGAGGATTAATTTAGCTCTTTGCATTGTTGTTCTAAAATCGGGCTTGATTATATACCTTACGAATTTAGACTACAAATAATATATTAAACCGATTTGTATTAGTAGGTCTCTGCATAATACAAAAACCACGTCATTGCGAGGAGCGCAAGCGACGCGGCAATCCAGTAAATTCAATGTGCCTAAAACTGGATTGCCACGCATTTTATAGAAAAATGCTCGCGGGTGACGTATTATGCAGAGGTCTCATTAGTATTAGCTATGTGCAGATGAAAATTTGCTACGTAGTTTATGAAGTTTAGAGAAGCAATAAAATTCCAATGCAATAAACTTCAAAGCTGCTATAAGTATTTGGGACTGAAAAATAAAGGTCGTTATATATAACAAATTAGAAAGTATAAAATTATGCCTGAAGTTGGCAAAAGAAATAAATTGAGCGTAGTGAAGCAGGTTGATTTTGGTTTCTATCTTGATGGGGGTGAGGAATTTGGTGAGATTCTTATACCAACCAGATATGCGCCTAAAGATTGCGAAGCCGGTGATGTACTAGATGTTTTCCTTTATCTTGATTCAGAAGATCGATTGATTGCCACAACTGAGGAGCCATTTTGCGAGGTTGGTAAATGCGCCCATCTTGAAGTTGTGGATATAGGAGATTTCGGGGCCTTCATGAATTGGGGGCTGATGAAAGATTTGCTAGTTCCATTTAAAGAACGGCGCATCCCTATGTTAATTGGAAAATATTATACCGTATATCTTTATTTGGATACAACGGGGAGAATTGCCGCCAGTAGCAAATTAAGCACTTTTTTGAAGGAAGAAAATTCTGATAATTTTGTAGCAGGGCAGGCGGTGGATTTGCTGGTGGCAAGCCGTAGTGAAATTGGTTACAAAGCAGTAATAAATAACACGCATTTGGGTGTTATCCACAATAATGAAATCCTGAATCCGATTAATGTTGGCGATAGATTGACCGGTTATATAAAAAATATCCGCCCCGACGGACGTATTAATCTCATGATTCAGCCAAAGGGCGAGGATTTATGGGATCCGCTTTCTAAACAAGTTTTAGACTATATAGAAGCGCAAGGCGGTAGCATAACCTTAACTGATAAAAGTCCTCCAGAGGAAATTTATAGAATATTCAATGTTAGTAAATCAAATTACAAAAAGGCTTTGGGTAAGTTGTATAAGCAGAAACGCATCTTGCTGGATAAAGATACATTGACGTTGCTCTAGGAAGCTGTCACAAGAATATAACCACCAGATCTTGGGTTGATTATATTGCTAAAATATAATAACAATTATATATGAAAAATTTATATATAATTATTATTTTCTCTTTGTTATTTGCAACTGTTGCAATAGCAGAAACTTCGGGCTCTCAGATACTAAGTGACAAGGATTTACTGGCAATGGCTGGTAATAAATATGCTTCCGGTGAATTGCCACTAGGGGATGGGCGTTATGTAACTGATGCGCCGCGCAAAGGTTATATATATCTTTGTCATACTATGGGAAATGGTGAAGGCGGAGCTCGGCGCAATGGCGAATGGATACACGGACAAACATGGAATATATTCAAAAAAATCTATGTAAAAGGTCAGATAGCATGGCAAAATGCCTGGTTTAAGAATGATACAGATGGGCAAGAGCGCTTATTAAGCGGAAATGGTTTGCCTACAAACCATACAACAGGAACTTTTCCAATTAACGAATCAGACCCTGCATTTTATTACGATAGGAATCCTAATTCTATTACCGAGCAGAAGCTGGATGATAAATTGCCGTTGAACCCTGAATATTCAGAAGCGCCATATTGCATGGGTGGTGAGGTTGGAGTGATGCTTACCGGTGTGCCGCTATTTAATGGGTTTGATGCTACAATGCGCGATGCAGCTGCCCATGAAGTGCAAGATTCATGCAGCGGCCATCCACAAATGCAGGGTCAATATCATTATCATAGCCTGAGTTCCTGTATAAAAAATACTTCTGTTAAAACAGTTATTGGTTATGCTCTGGATGGCTTCCCAATTACTGGCCCAATAGTGTCCGAAGATAAATATTTAACTACAGAAAACCTCGATGAGTGTCATGGTATTACCAGCGAAATAATTGAGAATGGGCAGAAAAAAGTTACTTACCATTATGTTATGACACAGGACTTTCCTTATTCGGTGAGCTGTTTTCGTGGTAAGCCTACACGCACTATGCCATCTGGAATGATGCAACGTATAAATAGACAGTCAAAAGAAGGAGGTCGGCCAATGCACCCACCATATAAGGCGCTTTCTGCGTGCAATGGAAAATCCGAGGGTGATGCTTGCGGTTTTATTTCCCCGCGGGGTGATAATATCTCCGGAACTTGCCGCACACCTCCAAATAGCAACCTAGCATGCGTGCCTACAAATATGCGCTAGGTTGTGTTGAAGTTTATGCCAGACTCGTACTTCTTTGTTTTGCTTGGTGTTGGCAGCGATCAACCCAATTTAGCCCATCCGGAATTATATTTGCTTCTCTTTTCATAATAGTTTCGCGGTATAGTTTTGTGGCTTTATAGCCTTCAGCACCTACAGCTATCGCAGCAGTTATAGGATTTCTATCATTCTGGGCAAGATTAGTATCGCTAACTATTGAACCCATTGCCACCAAATCATGCGCACGAATTGATCTGCCCAGCATTTGCACCCTTTTCATAGCATCACCAGGCTGATACGCGCATGTTTCCGTTATCACTGTGCTGAGAATGTTAGTATTACTATACCCAGTGCCGAGCGGGCCATCACTTATCAGTTGTTGGGCAATGCCACTATTTAGCATTAATTTGGCATTTTCTATCTCTGGAATATCAGCGTTTTTGGGAAGCCTGATTGCAGTTTTTGCACAAATTTTTTCCAGGTCAATTTCTTCTGGTTTGATCAGTCCATCTTTTTTTGATATGCGCTGCGTTGCAAATATAACCAGTTCATAAAAACCTGCCATATTTGGATTTTCTGCAAGATTCGTATATTTTTCTTTTATTGATTCAATGTTTGAGGCAGCTTTCTCATCGCCCATTTTCTGTAAAGCATTTGTGATAGCAGTTTGTTCATCGCTAAAACTACTGTCATTACGGGCTAGGCGCTGCAATTTCTTTAAATTGAGGTTAGGGTTCAATTCGTGCATTGCAACAGTGTTTATGGCATTTGCTATATTTCTTTTATGTGCAGATACTAGTTCTGTACGTATATCAACAAACTGTCCACCGCTCTCATGAGCAATGCGTTCTTGAACGGCTAAGAGGGCAGGGGTTTGCCTTCCAGGTGACAAAGCTTCTATTTCCTGCAGCAGGCGCTCACTGATTACCGGATTATCGCTAAATACAATGCCCTGTGATTTTATGGCGAGTACAATATTTCTACAAGCTGCAATCTTATTTGCAGTATCGCCAACTATTTCTTGTTCTTTAATTGCTGATTTATCAATATGACTTTTATTTGTGGCACTTGCTTCAGCTTTGCGCCCTAGCATTTGGTACAAAGTTTCTTTAACGATGGCTTCAATATTATTTTGCCCTTTAGTGCCTACCACAACATCTTGCGTATCAACACAGCGCACACTCTTTATTTTATTTTGCGCCATATAAAGAGGGATATCAACCACTTCATTACCCACAAGATTATAAAGTTCAGCTGTTGGCGTTGCTGTAACAACAATTGTGCGGTTATTATCTAATATTTTTTTTAGTGCATTTGTTTTATTTGCGTTTTCCCTCCCCATAGTAAGTTCGTGGCCTTCATCGGCTAATATAATTTGGTTTTTTAGTAGGGGTGCGGCGGCAAGTAGTTGCTCGTGTGATAGCACGATGTAGGGATGCCTTTTTAGAGTATCTTCAAGCCTTAAGGGTGATGAAATAATAGCGCTGAACTCTTCATTGCTAAATATCGAAGGTTTTTGACCAACAAATCCAGCAGAATCACGCACCATATCAGATACCAAACTTTCTGGAACAGCTATTATCCCGGAGCCCATAGCCTTAGCATATCCAGCAAGAACGGCTGTTTTCCCAGTTCCTGTGCCAGCTGTAATTAATTGCGCCGAGGAAATTTTGTTCTGCTCTACAACATATTTAACGCCTTCTTTTTTTACCCCAACTAATTTTTGTAATACCTCTGTTTGGTATTTATGAGGGGAGTGTATATTTCGGGCGACCTCCAGTTTGTAATCAGGAGAGCCAAAGTGCTTTGCAATAAATTCTGGTGTCATACCGTAAGTGAGATTGGCAGATAAAGCATCGCCATCGCGGGTAATGCTGATATGCTTTGTATTAAAAGGAATTGATTCTAGAACGCCTTCCGAGCTAAGCTCATAAGAGGCGAGTTTGATTCTTATGTGATTATGATTTTCAACTTCTCTATCAACTTCAGCATTTAGAATTTTACCATTAAATTCTACAGCAACATTAGCACGCTCATATTTGACCCCAGTTTTTTCATCAAAAATTGATTCTTTAAAGAATGTATCCGCATCGTTTGCTTTATCAGAAGCGATATCATGAATAGAATGATAGACATCCCATATATTTTCCGCCTTTCCTCCGTCAATCAATTTTTCTTTTACAGCTTCTCGAAGTGCTTGATCCGCAACAGCATGACCATTTAATATATCTGAGGTGGTGGCAATTGCTAATGATAAATCACAGTAAGCAGTTAACCTATTGCGCAGGTAGTCTAATTGTAAAGATGAAAGATTAGGCATGTTGTTCATTTATTCTATAATATGTTATTATTCTATAATTATTAGAATTATGGAAATATAGAATTATTAGGCTTATAACATTGCCATGCGCTAAAGTAAATATAATAATTAGGATCTTATAAAGACGAATACGCACCTAAAGTTTTTATAAGCTTTATATACGGCCAGGTTTTTCGGGCAATTAATTGGGAAAGAAACAATGCATAAGTTATCATTTTCTCATTGATAATTGGCGACCTAATAAACACAATTTTATTTATAAAGGGGTGCCAGTGCATATAGCACACTACTTAACAATTTAATTTATAAAAGTGATTGTTAAATTTTTAATAATATGTTATGTTTACACCCGAAAAATTTGCATAATAATTACAATTCTATGGTGTTATATGAGTAGAGAATCCTGGGCAGATACTTTAGCCGCTAATTTATCAAACGTTGAAAGCGTACGGAATGCATTTGGAATTCAAGAGCAAAGCTCGCCAATTCAACAGCGAAGTGCAACAGGTGGTGGAATTGAGTTGTTTAGGTTAGCGTAGAAAACCTCAAGCGGTGTTTTAAAGTTTAGAATTTTTCGCGGCCTATTGTTAAGGAGCCATTG
>Ga0114977_10001276_pt1 | contig 16426 bp, 10 predicted proteins | sample S_130805_MF_Meta_FD_87026 | JGI IMG/M metagenome (GOLD analysis project Ga0114977, IMG submission 87026) | Freshwater microbial communities from Lake Simoncouche, Canada to study carbon cycling - S_130805_MF_MetaG | ecosystem: Environmental > Aquatic > Freshwater > Lake | place: Lake...
GGTTTGCCGTCTTTCATGGCCATGCTTGGCGTTAAAGTAACTCTTGGTCTTTTTCCTGGGGCTACCACATTGAATGGATTGATGGCAGAATCTAAAACAAAACTCTGCATTCTTTGACTCATGCCTACACCGGTATTGCCTGCAATGACTGCGGGTAACCAGCCACCACTAGGGGTTACAGAGACTACCCAACCTTCTTTGTCGGCAGCTTCTACTGTAGTGGTGCCCCTCCACAATCGATCCATGTAAGCAGCATCAGGCAAATTATTATTTTCATTGGCCACAATGGCATCATGGGCAGGTAAAAAATTAGTTTTTGATTTACTGCTGTCTGAATTGGATTTATACCCTCTTGATTTTAATAAATCTAAAAAAGGATTTTGTTTGCCTTCAAATGGATAAGGATCGCCCGGACCTGCATTTGGATTGTTCGCCACAAAATTTATTTCACTCGCTCTTTGCTTTCCATATTCTTTACTTAACAATCCTTTCATGGGTTGATTAATAGCAAAGCGTGGATCTCCATAATAAAAATCACGGTCTGCAAAACTTAAATTCATTGCTTGATACACTGTATGAATGTATCTAGCAGAATTATAGCCCATACTTTTTAAATCAAAATTTTCTAAAATATTTAACGCTTGCAATAAAGCAGGGCCCTGTGTCCATGGTTGTAATTTATATACTTCAATCCCTTTATAATTGATATGCGTTGGGGCTTCTTCCACAGGTTGCCAATTCGCTAAATCTTCTTTGGTAATTAAGCCGCCTTGCTCTTGCACGCCTCTGACAAATTCATCTGCAATATCTCCTTTATAAAATCTATCGTAAGCAGCAGCGATGGCTTCTTTTCTTGTCTTCCCTTTTTTCAATGCAGTTTGTTCGGCATCCACCATTTTTTCTAAAGTGTGGAGTAAATCTTCTTGTACAAAAATTTCACCTGCTTCAGGCGCTTCTCTTTTTTGTCCCAAATGGGGTAACAATACTTTTTTACTGTAAGGCCATTGTTTAATTTTTGCTTTTCCTTTTTCAATGCTGTTGGCTGTTTGTGCATCGATGGGATAGCCTGCTGCCAATTCCATCGCAGGGGCCAATACTTCTTTCAAACTCATGGTGCCATAGTTGGACAAAATAAAACATATACCACCTGGTGTGCCAGGCGTAGTAGCTGCTAATGGACCAAATTCTGGAGGAAAGTTGTAGCCCTTTGATTTAAAAAATGCAGGGGTTGCTCCTGTGGGTGCAAAGCCCATGGCATTGATGGCCATGACTTGCTTGGTATTAGGGTTGTAGATTAAAGCCTGCGTTTCTCCCCCCCAACTCAACACATCCCACATGGTGCAAGTGGCTGCCAGCATAGCACAGGCCGCATCGACTGCATTTCCACCACGCTCAAAAATTTTAGCCCCTGCAGTAGCGGCCAAAGGTTTGCCTGTGATGGCCATCCAATTTTTTCCATGCAAGGGTGGCTTTTGGGTTTGTTGCGCCATCAATGAAATTGAAAATGCCAACATGAATAAGAAAAGTATATGTTTCATAGATCTATTTTTAAAGCATTTAAAAATACTATTTTATTTGCAACTTAAAGTAAAAAGCCCCGCTTCGAAAACTCGAAGCAGGGCTCAACTAAAAATATAAACTTTTCTATTATTTAGTTTTCATTGAAATTGGAAGTGAAGGACTTTGGATCCATTTGATAAAATTGGAAACAATGCTATATAAGAAATGGTAGATAGCAAGATTGATATACAAAATCGCTAAACCCCAAGCTACATTTAAAAAAGCACCACCAACTAATAATACGTCATTAATATTCCATAACATATCACCAGTAAAGTTTTGTGTAGCACCCATTTTCCATGCAGTAAAAGAATTTAAAACACCAGTTAAGAAATCTAATTTTAAAGCACTGAATAAATTACTTAATCCTTCCATAGGCAAGCCAGCAACACCACTGATTCCAGACAAAGGAACTTCAGTAGCAGCATTGTATAAATTAGTATCAAATAAGAAAGATAAGCTGAAGCAACAAGCGCCAATAAAGGCACCTACGGCAGCCACTTCACCCAAAATTCTAATATTGGTGGTCACCAAATCTTTAAAAATAAAGCCCACCATGCCATGATGAGAAGCTCCAAGACTTTCACCTCTTGCTCTAATGATGTGCGCGATAGGAAAAACAGAATAAATGAGTAAAAGAGTAGTTAGTACACTACCTAATTTAGCCAGGCCCGAACTGGTAGAAGCGGTGAAATAGGTCATTGCCCCATGAATAATGGCAACTTCCATAACAATAAACACTACGATGGACAGGAGCTGATAGACCGATTTGGTATAAGCTCTTACCCCATTTTGAGCATCGAAATTATCCACTGCTGCATTTAATTGCGCATTCAAAACCTTTTGATTGACCATTTGAGGGAAATCCAGGATTTGTTGATAGATTTTTTTCATTTTGTTTTGGGTTTTTGGTTTGGTTTGGTTATTTATAAGCAAAACGACATATAAAAATTACAATTAATTATTATATATTAAGCGTATTTGAAGCTGGTCTCTTAAACACATGCGCTGATTGATTTTTAAAAGGTTGACTACCAACTAAAAAAAATTTATTTAAATTAAAACTTTATGTTTTTCTTAACATTTTAATTTTGTAAACTATATCTACATAAAAGGCTTTGCAAGAATTGATTATTAATAAAAAATGATATAACTTAATCATTGATTAATATGAAGTAAGCATGCGTTTTATTAAAATTCCAATGGCTTATTGGATAGTAGTTTCCTCTATTATATTGGTGACTGTTGTTTCCAGTTATTTTGTGAGCAACAATAAGGTTGATTTTAATGCAGAAATTAAACCGCTCTTAAATAAAAAATGTATTACTTGTCATGGTGGTGTAAAACGACAAGCTGGATTTAGTTTATTATTTAGAAGCGATGCCCTTGCAAAAAGCAAATCTGGAAAATTTGCCATCATTCCCGGTGATGCCCAAAATAGCGAAATGATCAAGCGTCTTTATCTCAAGGATCCTGAAGAGCGCATGCCTTACAAACATCCACCTTTAAACAACGACGAAATTGCTTTATTAATAAAATGGATCAATCAAGGTGCAGAATGGGGAGACCATTGGGCCTATGTGCCCCTAAAAGAACCTAGTATTCCAAATGTCACTAAGGGCCTATTTGGTTGGTTTAGCAAACCTGAATGGATAAAAAATAATGTAGATGCATTTATCTATGAAAAATTAAAACAAGAAAAATTAACGCCTGCTTCATTGGCAGATAAGTCAACTATTTTAAGAAGAGTAAGTTTAGATTTAATTGGAATGCCTGCCCCGGAGGCCATCGCCAAAAAATATTTAGCAAGTACCAAGGACAATGCTTATGAACAATTAGTAGACACTTTATTATCCTTGCCTCAATATGGGGAGAAGTGGACCAGTATGTGGATGGACATGGCTAGATATGCAGATACCAAGGGTTTTGAAAAAGATGATGCAAGAAATATTTGGAGGTACCGCGATTGGTTGATTGATGCTTTTAATACGGATAAACCATACAATATTTTTTTAACAGAACAATTGGCTGGAGATTTATTACCTGATCCTACCGATGCCCAATACATCGCCACTGCTTTTCATCGCAATACCTTAACCAATGATGAAGGAGGAACAGACAACGAAGAATTTAGAACTGCTGCTGTCATAGATAGAGTCAACACCACTTGGGTAAGTTTAATGGGTACTAGTTTTGCTTGTGTACAATGTCATAGCCATCCTTACGATCCATTTAGACAAGATGAATATTATAAATTTTTAGCCTTATTTAACAATACGCGGGATGAAGATACTTGGGCAGAATATCCAGTGCTCAAAGAATTTCACCAGACAGATAGCATAAAATTTATTGCTTTAAAAAATTGGTTAAATAAAAATGCGCCCAATAGAGCAAAAGAAATCACTCAATTTATTAAAACCGGACAACCGGCCATCAATTCTTTGGTCGCAGAGGAAATAAAAAATGGCGCCTTAGCGGATACCAAATGGTTGCAGTTTAGAAACAAGGGTTCAGCTAAATTAAAAAACATAGACATCACTGGTTTTACAGAATTGTATTATAGATACATCAGTTGGAAGTCAGGAGGACAATTTCAAATACGCATCGATTCTGTAAATGGAGAAATAGTAAAAAATATCTCTGTTGAAAATTCAAAGGGGGCTTGGAAAATTGCCAATATTGCCATCCCTCAAACCATTGGTAAACATGCGTTTTATTTAACCTATAGCAATCCACAATTAAAAAGCCCCGAAGAAAATGGGGTACAATTTGATTGGTTTCATTTTACACAGCCCTTCCCTGGAAAAAATTTACCAGGCTATGCCCTTGCCTATCAAAACTTTGAAGCTTTACTTTATCCTACAGGCGCTACTGAAACACCCATCATGATGGAAAACCCATTCAATCTTTCAAGAACGACCCATGTTTTTGAAAGAGGCAATTGGTTGGTCAAAGGAAAAACAGTAGTGGCGGATGTGCCTGCCTCCTTAGGTGGGCTACCTGCAGGTGCGCCACGTAATCGTCTAGGGTTGGCTATTTGGTTAACAGATAAAAAAAACCCACTTACTTCCAGAACTATTGTCAATAGAATTTGGGAGCAATTATTTGGTCAAGGCATTGCAGAAACATTGGAAGACTTAGGAACCCAGGGCATTGCACCTACCCATGAATCTTTATTGAATTACTTGTCTTATCAATTGATGAACACCCATCGTTGGAGTTTGAAAAAAACAATCAAAGAAATAGTGACTAGCGCTACCTATCAGCAGGATTCAAAATTTAATAAAGATGCGATGGTCAAAGATCCTTTCAATAAATTCTATGCAAGAGGCCCTCGGATCAGACTGTCTGCAGAACAAATAAGAGACCAAGCTTTAATGGTGAGTGGACTATTGAGTAATAGAATGTATGGCCCCAGTGTGATGCCTTATCAACCAGAAGGCGTTTGGAAATCGCCTTATAATGGCGCCACTTGGAATATCAGTAAAGAAGGCAATCAATATAGAAGAGCTTTATATACCTATTTAAAAAGATCGGCCCCTTATCCATCGATGCTCAGTTTTGATGGCACCAGTAGAGAAGTTTGTACTGTGCGCAGAATAAGAACCAATACCCCTTTACAAGCTTTAAATTTATTGAACGATTCCGTCTACATCGAAGCTGCACAACATTTTGCCCTAAGAATTAAAAATTTGGTACCAGAAAATGCGAGTAAACAAATTAGCAAAGGATATGAGTTGGCTTTTAATAAATCCATCTCCGCAGAACAACAAAAAGTATTTGAAAAATTATACAATAAGGCTTTTGCAAAATACAGTCAAGACAGTTTAAAAGCAGAACAAATCACCGGAGATAAAAAAGCCGATCCCGCAGCAGCTGCCTTAGTTATGGTGGCTACTGCGCTATTAAATACCGATGAATTTTTGACAAAAAATTAAGGAGATGAGTAAAGAAAATAAAAAAATAATTAAAGAAGCAACGATTGCCACAACAGAGCAAATTACAAGAAAGTATTTTTTTAAGGAATGCTTTTCTGGTATTGGTGCAATGGCCTTGGGGTCGATGTTACAAGGTTGTGATTGGTTAGGGAACAAGGATAGCTTTACTAATTTCACCAATACCAATCCATTGATGGCGCGTGCGCCTGATTTTATTGGAAAAGCAAAATCGGTGATATATTTGCATATGGCGGGTGCCCCTTCTCAATTGGAATTATTTGATTACAAGCCCGAATTGCTAAAATTAGATGGTCAAGATTGTCCACAAAGTTTATTAGAAGGAAAAAAATTTGCTTTCATACGTGGAGTACCAAAAATGTTGGGGCCACAAGCCGTCTTCAAACAAAGAGGACAAAGTGGTGCTTGGATCTCAGACAATCTTCCACATTTAGCTACCGTAGCAGATGAGCTTAGTTTTTTAAAAGCAGTACAAACCGATCAATTCAATCATGGTCCTGCGCAATTATTGATGCATACAGGATCGCCTCGCTTAGGCCGCCCTAGTATTGGCTCTTGGGTCACTTATGGGTTGGGTAGCGAAAACAATAACCTGCCTGGTTTTGTCGTGCTTACTTCTGGTGGCAACAATCCTGATGCAGGAAAAAGTGTTTGGGGCAATGGTTTTTTACCTTCTGTGTATCAAGGCGTACAATGCCGCAACGAAGGAGATCCTGTATTATTTTTAAAAGATCCAGCAGGCATGGATAGAGATTTACGCAAAGCATCTATCGATGCGATCAATGAAGCCAATCAATTGACCTATAATGAATTTCAAGATCCAGAGATTATTGCTAGAATGGCACAATATGAAATGGCATTTAAAATGCAAATTTCTGTTCCTGATGTGATGAACATCAATGATGAACCCGAATACATTCAAGAAATGTATGGCACTACCCCAGGTAAAGCAAGTTTTGCCAACAATGTTTTATTGGCACGCAAACTAGTTGAAAAGGGCGTACGCTTTGTACAATTGTTTGATTGGGGTTGGGATAGTCATGGCACCGATGGAAGCACGGCCATTGACATTGGATTCATCAACAAATGTAGAAATATAGACAAACCCATCACTGCCTTGTTATTGGATTTAAAACAAAGAGGATTATTAGACGAAACCTTAGTAGTATGGGGTGGAGAATTTGGAAGAACACCTATGCAAGAAAATAGAGATGGTAAAACCATGCCCTTCAAAGGAAGAGACCATCATACAGAAGCCTTTACTACTTGGATGGCAGGCGGTGGCATTAAACAAGGAACTAGTTTTGGAGAAACGGATGAGATAGGCTACAGTGCCATCAGCGGTAAGGTCACTGCTTATGATATGCAAGCCACTATTTTAAATCAATTGGGTTTTGATCACGAAAAGTTAACCTATGCTTCTCAAGGAAGACAATTCAGATTGACGGATGTGCATGGCAGGGTCATCAACGAAATCATTGCTTAAATAAATTTAATTTTTGTGAAAATAGATAGAAGAAAATTTTTAACCAATACTACTGGCATCGCAGCGTTAAGCTTGAGTCCTTTAGCATTCCTTAAAGCAAATACTAACAATATGCCAATCAATAATTTTAAACCCATCCTACTAGCCACTAGTTGGGGCTATGAAGGAAGCGTAGATGATTTTTGTGCCAAAGCAAAGAAAGCAGGCTATGACGGCATTGAAATGTGGTGGCCAATGGAAACCAAGGGCCAAGAAGAATTATTTAATGCATTAAAAAAGCATGATTTATCTATTGGCTTTTTAGTTGGTGTTGGAGAAACAGATCCAGCAAAACATGTTACTGCATTTAAAAATATGTTGAGCAGCCTTATACAAAACACCAAACAAAAACCTTTGTATGTCAATTGTCATTCAGGAAAAGATTATTTTACATTTGAAATAAACAATGAAATCATTGCCTATACTTTAGAGCAAGTTAAAAATTCAGGTATTCCCATCCAGCATGAAACACATCGATCTAGAATGCTCTTTGCTGCGCCTAATGCAAAATTATTGATGGAAAAAAATCCAGCATTAAGAATCACGCTAGATATTTCACATTGGTGCAATGTGCATGAATCTTTATTGCATGATCAAGAGGAGACAGTTCAATTGGCCTTATCCAGAACCGATCACATACATGCGCGCGTAGGTCATGCAGAAGGGCCTCAAGTGAATGACCCGCGTGCCCCTGAATGGGCAGCAGAAGTACAAAGACATTTGGAATGGTGGGATGCAGTGGTACAAATGAAAATTAAAAATGGTGCCACCTCCTTAACTTTCTTGACTGAGTTTGGTCCACCCAATTATATGCCTACGATGCCCTATACACAACAACCATTGGCCAATCAATGGGAAATTAATGTATACATGATGCAACTCTTAAGAAAAAGATATCAGCAAGTTTAATTTCACTAATAAAATAAATTTAATTGGATAGTATTATCAATTTTTTTGGGCATTTTCATCCGCTACTGGTTCATTTACCCATTGGCATATTGTTGTTTGCCATTTTGATTCACTGGTTGGCTCAAAAAGAAAAATATGTTTTGTTTGAAAACATCGTCCCCTTTAGTTATTTAATAGGCGCTGCCTCGGCTATCGTCACCTGCATTAGCGGATTGGCTTTATCTACCAATGGGGAATATGATACCCAAACATTGTTTTACCATCAATGGTTGGGCATTCTCTTAACCCTCATCTCCACAGTGGGTGTATACTTTACAAAAAAGAATAAAGCAAAACAATTAAAATGGACTTCGCTTACGCTATTGGTTTTGATTTTGCTAACTGGTCATTTTGGAGGAACCCTTACCCATGGTGCTGATTATTTAACCAAGGGGTTGAAAGCAAAAAAAGCAATCAAGGCAAGGCCTAATTTTTCAAACGTGCAAGAAGCTGTGTTATTCGAAGAAATCATTCAACCCATTTTAGAAGAAAAATGTTATGGCTGTCATTCAGCAATCAAACAAAAAGGAAAACTAAGATTAGACAGCAAAGAATGGATTTTGAAAGGAGGTGAGGACGGCATTATCCTTCACCAAGGTAGCGCTTTGAATAGTTCCTTATATAAAAAAATAATTTTAGATCCCTTAGATGAAAAACACATGCCTCCTAAAGGCAAGCCTCAAATAACAGAAAAAGAAAGAGTCTTGATTGAGTGGTGGATCAATAGCGGTGGGTTTTTTGATAAAAAAGTAAAAGACTTGGCCCAACCAGCCAATATTCAAATGGTCTTGGCCAACTTTGAAAAAAATACGTCAAAAGCTTTGAATGAAGATATTCCTACCAAAGAAATTAAACTGGCCAATCAAACCAGTCTAAATAATTTAACTAAAATGGGAGTCACCATTTTACAAGTAGCCAAGCACTCCAATTATTTAACGGCTAATTTTATTAATGTGGTAAAAACCAATGATACCATTGACAACCTAATTAAAACAGTCAGCTCGAATATTGTATGGTTAAAAATGCCAGGCATTGCGTTTAGTAATTCATTGGCCAATGCCATTGGCTATTGTGATTCATTGACAAAATTAAGTATTGAACATTCCAGCATAACAGACAATCAATTAATCAGTTTTCAAAATTTGAAACGATTGCATTATTTAAACTTAGTGGGGACAAAAATAAGTTTGAAGGGATTATTGCAATTAAAATCATTGGTTAATATAAATGAATTGTATCTTGGTCAAACAAGTATCACCAATAAAGATGCTGCATTAATTCAAAAAACATTTCCGAAAGCAAAAATTATTTTTGGCAATTACCATACCGAAAATATTGCTTCAGACACCATTGTTTTAAAAGTAGCTGCAAAAAAATAAACACACATGAAAAGAATAATTAAAGCATTAAGTTTTATTGCTACTGCCTTTGTATTGTTATTGGTAGTGGGCTTAACTGTATTTGGACAAAGAGACATTCCAGTTGAAAAGCTAAAATTAAAATACGCTACCGGGGCTTCCTCCTTTATGCCTTTGATGGGTATGCAAGTACATTATAGATCCGAAGGGAATCTAGCAGATAGCCTGCCCTTGGTCTTAATTCATGGCACTTCCGCTTCGCTGCATACTTGGGATTCTTTAGTTAAACTACTGACCGCTACTACCCATAAAAGAATTATTCGAATGGATTTGCCTGCCTTTGGCCTTACCGGACCTAATCCCGAAAATAAATACCAGGCTGCTTATTATACTTTATTTATTGATTCATTCTTACAAGCCTTACAGATCAAGCAATGCTTATTGGGTGGCAATTCCTTAGGAGGGGCCATTGCCTGGCAGTATGCCGTAGCTCATCCTGATAAAGTAAACCAACTTGTTTTAATAGATGCGGCAGGCTATCCCATAAAAAATGAAAAAGGAAGTTTGGGTTTTAAAATAGCCAGCATGCCCATCATTAATAATTTATTATTGGTGTTTACACCTAAGTCTTTGGTTAAAAAAAGTTTAGAAAATGTTTTTTATGATCCCTCCTTCATTACCGATGCTACGATCACTAGATATCATGAAATGTTATTAAGGACTGGCAACAGACGTGCCGCTTTGTCTTTGTTTCAAAATAGAGTAGCACAAGATGCCACTGCGATCAAAACCATTGCAGCACCCACCCTAATCATATGGGGAGATCAAGATCAATTGATTTCAGTAGCCAATGCTTATTCATTTCAAAAAGATCTAAAAAACAATTCCCTGGTCATTCTAAAAAAGGTAGGGCATATTCCAATGGAAGAAGCTCCTAATGCTGTAGCTGAAGCAATCACCAAGTTTATAAAAAAATAGATTAATTTTAAAAATGAGTTTTAGTACGGGAACCATAGAAAATTTAGTGACCAATTATTATGGCATAGAAGTAAAAGCAAGTACTTTAAATGGTTTTGATGAACTCAATTTTTTATTAATTGACAATGCAGGTAAGAAATTTGTTTTAAAATTAGCAGACGAGCAGAAAGAATTTTATTTTTTGGACGCTCAAATAAAAATATTAGAGCATTTATCTAAGAGCGAACTAGCAGCACAATTACAACAATACCTCCTCAATAAAAAAGGCCAGGCCTTAACCGAAATTATACTTGAAGACAAAACTTATTATATAAGAATTCTAAGTTATTTAGAAGGTGTCTTTTGGGTGGAAGCAAGTACGAAAACGGATGCATTGTATCTGAACTTAGGCAGGTTTTTAGGGAAGATGGATAAAAGTTTAGCCCATTTCAAACATGCTGGAATGCATCGTCATTATACCTGGGACATCAGCACAGCAAGAGATGCAAGTTATCGACTACATTGCATCAAGGATCATGAGCAAAGAAGAATGGTAGATTATTTTATTCTGCAATTTGAAACAGAAATTCTTCCCACGCTTTCATCTTTCAGACATGGCTATACACACAATGATGCCAATGATTACAATGTCTTAGTAAATGAAAATGAAATTCTAGGATTGATAGATTTTGGCGATATGGTGTACACAGCCCTCATCAATAATTTAGCAGTGGCTTGTACTTATGCCATGTTGCATCATCAAGCACCACTCAGCGTTGCTGTTCAAGTAGTGAAAGGCTACCATCAAGTGTATCCACTAACTGAAAAAGAATTAGCTGTATTGTATTATCTAATAGCTGCAAGGCTTTGTATTAGTCTTACGCAATCAGCCTACCATGCCTCTTTAGATACAAATAACGAACATCATTTTATTACTGAAAAGCCTGCCTGGGATTTATTGTACCAATTCATTGAAATCAATCCTATTAAAGCGCATAATGCATTTTTACTAGCTTGTGATTTTAAGCCGATCATTGATGAAGAAGATTATACTGAGATCGAAAAAAACAGGCAGGCACATGTTGGAAGAAATTTAAGCATCAGTTATGCGCAACATTTAAAAATAGACAGAAGCGCTTTACAATACTTGTATGATGACAAAGGCAATACCTATCTAGACTGCGTTAACAATGTAAGCCATGTAGGACATTGCCATCCAACTGTGGCACGTGCCATGCAAAAACAAATTGCAACTTTAAATACCAATACGCGTTATCTAAATAAGCATTTGAATGATTACGCTGCAGCCTTAACCGCCAAATTACCTGCGCATTTAAATATTTGTTATTTTACCAATAGTGGCAGCGAAGCCAATGATTTAGCCATTCGCATAAGTAGATATTATACGCAACAGAAAGACGTAATTGTTTTAGATCATGCTTATCATGGAACCTCCACGGCAACTATTGAAATGAGTCCTTATAAATTTGATCGAAAAGGCGGCTTGGGTCAAATGCCTTGGATTCACAAAGCAATGAATCCTGATGTTTATCGCGGAGCCTATCAATATGAAGATACATTGGCAGGAGAAAAATATGCAGCCGATGTAAAAAGAATCATTACTGAATTAAAAATTAAGGACAAGGCGCCAGCTGCCTTTATTTGTGAAACCTTATTAGGGGTGGGTGGACAAATGCCCTTACCAGCAAACTATTTAAAAGAAGTATACCAGCAAGTTAAAAAAGCTGGCGGGCTATGTATTGCAGATGAAGTACAAGTAGGTTTTGGAAGAGTAGGCAAGCATTTTTGGGGATTTGAACTTCAAGGCGTTCTGCCTGATATAGTGGTGATGGGCAAACCCATGGGCAATGGGCATCCATTAGCAGCAGTGATTGTCACAGAAGATATAGCAAATAGTTTTAACAATGGGATAGAATACTTTAATACTTATGGAGGCAATCCTGTATCCATGGCCACTGGACTAGCTGTATTAGAAGTCATTGAAAAAGAACAATTACAAGACAATGCTTTATTGATTGGCAATTATTTATTAAATGGATTGAATGAATTAAAAGCCAAACACAGTATTATCGGTGATGTAAGAGGTGCGGGCTTATTTATTGGCGTTGAATTGGTAAAAGATAGAATTTCTAAAGCACCTGCAAGCAGTGAAATTAAATCAATCGTAGAAAAAATGAAAAACTTAGGTTTTTTATTGGGTACGGATGGCCCATTCAATAATGTACTTAAAATAAAACCGCCCATTATTTTTTCTAAGTACAATGCCAATACCCTCATTAAAAATCTTGATCAGGTATTGACTGAAATGTAAAATTTAATATACATCAATGGCTTTGAGTACAGCGGCTTTCTTATTGCGTACATTGTAAATAACAGACCTTGCTAAATTATCATACTTCACTGTCTTAAGCAAATGACCGCTACTGTCGTAATAAAAGGTTTCTAAATAATATTGCTCATCATAAGCATATTCTAAAAAATTAGTTTTAGAAGAATCAATGATATTGAGTGTGTTGACAGTTTCCTTAGAGTATAAGATGGGCTGGCCCTCCTGATTGGCGCAGGCCAACACAAGAAAACTAAAAACAAATACAAAAAATAATATTTTCACTAAGTTGCCCATGGAGCTAAAATAAAAATAACCCTTGCAATTAAATTACAAGGGTTATTTATTCTTTTAAAAGGAAGTCATAAAATTAAGCTATTGCCGCTTTTTTATTTTTACCATAAAAATACAAACCAGTAAAAACAACTATTAAGATGGCAGGGAAAAGTAGCATATTTGATAAGGTAGCTTGTCCAGCAGCTAAATCAGCAGCATCTCCGGTTAAACCGCTTGCAACTGCCACTGCTTTGTGGTCCTTGATCCATCCACCAATGATAGGTTGGAACATAGAAGAAGAAAACATACCAATACCTCCTAATATAGAAAGACCAAGCGCACCAGTTTGTGGCATATTTTCTGCTACATAACCAAGCATATTTGGCCAGAAATAACAAATGCCTAAGCCATAACATAATGCAGCTAGATAAAGTGTAGAGCCATGCATGGTACTCATCATATAAAGTCCAACAAGGCCAAATATAGCCGAACCTAGCAATACCCCAACTGTATTCAATTGCTTAATAAGTGGGCCTGCAAAAAATCTACCCACTGCCATTAATCCAGTAACTAAAGCTAATATCAACATTGGACTAGCGCCAGCTTTAGCTAAAATAGGTCCTACCCATTGTTGTGGTCCAAATTCAGAAATAGCAGTTAAGGCCATACAAGCTGCCATGAATATATACAATGGATTCAACATGGCTTTAAAGTTGGCCAATACTGAATTTTCTGCAATTCTTGTTTTAGGAAAATTTTGTCCATAAAACAAAACAGCATAAATAATAGTTGGAATTAAAATAATCCAAATTTGTGTTTGCCAATGCATATTAGCATCTGTCATAAATTTTGAAACTAAAGAGCCAATGACAATTCCACCAGGGAACCACATGTGAAAACGATTAATTTTTCTGTTAAAAGCTAAGCCTGAATAAGAATCTGCAATCATTGGATTACAAGCTGCTTCTGTACAGCCATTGCCAAGGCCAATAAATAAGGTAGAAATCAATAAGGTACTGTACCCCGTAGCGTAAATGGTTAATAGAATACCTATGGTATGGGCTACTAAGGCAATTTGCATGATAAATTTAGGCCCCATAGAAGTATAAAAAATCCCCCCCAAAATCATAGAAATAGGGAATCCAAGAAACCACATTGAATTAATGGTTCCTAATTGAACAGTGTCCAAATTCAATTCTGTTCCTAGCTGTGTTAAAATGCCAGCACGGATACTGAATGAAAAAGCAGTCGTGATAAGTGCAAAACAACTTGCATAAAACAGTCGATTTGCATTAATAGATTGGCTCATAAGTAAATGGTTTTAGTTATTTGGTTTAAGTACTCTCAATCTAAATAATCTTCGCCTTTTTTCCAAAATATCTAAGTATTATTTTCATAAGAGCCTGTTGCACAATGCATTTGTCCCCAAATGAAATAGCGGTAAAAAATGAAAATGGTTAAATTTTTTATCCTTGAATCAATTTGGCAATGCCAAAAGCAGCGGTTGCAGCTAAGGCCCCAGTCATCATTACTTTTACACCACCCCACCAAGGATTCACGCCGGTCATCTTGCTTTTAAAAAATCCAAATATAAATAAGCAAACTAATGTGATGAGGGCAGAAAGTTTAAGCCCTTCAATAGAATCAGTTACAAAGAAATAAGGACTCAATGGAATCAAGCCTCCAACAATATAACTAAGGCCAATATTAAAGGCGCTTTTCCTAGCTCTTTTAGGATCGGGTTCGGTCAGCCCAAGTTCGTGTTTCATCATAAAATCTACCCAGCGTTTATCATCTTTGATGATTTCTTGGGTAGCTTCTTCGGCTGTGTTGGCAGTTAAGCCCCATGCTAAAAAAACCTTACGAACTTCTTCTATTTCTACGTCTCTTTTATGAATTAATTCCCAATATTCATTTTTTAATTCGCTGGCATAATGATCTTGCTCGGTCTTGCCCGCCAAAAAACCACCCAAACCCATGGCAATAGAACCTGCAGCAATTTCGGCTATCCCCGCAATCCAGATTAAGTTTACATTGCCCTGTACTGCTCCACTTAAACCGGCAGCCAATGCAAAGGGAACCGTCAATCCATCACTCATACCAATAACAATATCGGTCAATAAATCACTGCTTTGTAAATGTTCTTCTAGGTGTAAATGGGTCTCGTTCATGCTAGTGATTTTAAATAACTGGATTCTACCAAATTTAAGCAAAAAAGAATAAATTTAGCTAAGGAAAGTCAATTATAAATAGCTCAATGAGTAAGCTCATTTTTCTATTTTTATTTTCAAGCAGCCAACTATAAAATTATTTTTTACTTTAATAACAACATATGAAACCAGTAGAAAACAACAGTAGACGTCGGTTTTTAAAAAATACAGCAGCGGTGGTGGCTGGATTCTCCATTGTGCCTAGACAAGTGTTAGGTCGTGGATTTTTAGCGCCAAGTGATCAGTTGACCAAGGGTATTATTGGCTTGGGTGGTATGGGCCGAGGACATGTACCTTATGCAGGTACTCGAGTAGTAGCCATTTGTGATGTAGATAAAAAACATTTGCAATCGGCAGTAGAACTAGTAGGAGGAAATGTAAAAACTTTTCATGATCATAGAGAATTAATTGCTTTACCAGAAGTAGATATTGTACATATTGCCACCCCTCCACATTGGCATGGCATCATGGCCATTGAAGCTGCTAAAGCAGGTAAAGATATTTGGTGTGAAAAACCAATGACAAGAACCATTGGCGAAGGAAAACGAGTGGTAGAGGCTGTTCAGCAGTACAAGCGTATGTTTCGTTTAAATACCTGGTTCCGTTTTGAAGATAATTTTTATGGAATGAATTCAACAGTAAAGCCTATAAAAAAATTAGTAGAATCTGGTTTATTAGGTTGGCCGCTAACTGTAACAGTGAGTAAAACCACAGGATTTGATTGGAAATTTTATTGGGTAGGAAAAACTAAATTAGAAGCACAGCCGGTTCCTGAAGAATTGGATTACGATAGATGGTTGGGCCCTGCACCCTTTAAACCTTATAATGAACATAGAGTACACCAAACATTTAGAGGTTATTGGGATTATGATGGAGGGGGTTTAGGAGATATGGGACAACATTATATCGATCCTATTCAATATTTTTTAGGCAAGGATGAAACCAGTCCTATTATGGTGGAGGTAGATGCAGAACAACAACATCCTGATGCTTGCGGTACTTTTAGAAAATTAACTTTCACCTATGAAGATGGATGTAAGATTATTTTAGATGGAGAGGCTAAGGATCCAGATGCAGCCTACATTGAAGGGCCTAAAGGAAAATTGTTTAAAGGCTTTGTTTCGGATATTCCGAATTTAAAAGAAAAATTAGCTATGCTTCCAGACCCTGCTCCTCAAGTCACTGATTTTTTAGAGTCTGTAAGAGATAGAACACCTTTTGCATTAAATGAATCCAATGGATTTAGATCTTGTACCATTATTAATATGGGTAAAATAGCCTTGCAATTA
>Ga0114977_10001277_pt1 | contig 16424 bp, 12 predicted proteins | sample S_130805_MF_Meta_FD_87026 | JGI IMG/M metagenome (GOLD analysis project Ga0114977, IMG submission 87026) | Freshwater microbial communities from Lake Simoncouche, Canada to study carbon cycling - S_130805_MF_MetaG | ecosystem: Environmental > Aquatic > Freshwater > Lake | place: Lake...
ACGAAGGCCGCCTGCTCGCCCATCGAGCCTAGGTCGTTCTCCGATACGATGCACGTCTTCAGCGGGTAAGCCTTGGGCGTGGCCGTCGCAGGAGCGGCGGGCTTGGTCTCAGGCGTCTTAGGTGCGTCGGCAGCGATGACGTTAGCCGTCCAGAAGGCGGCGAAGATAAGAAGATTTTTCATGGTTTAAAAGCGGAAGGTGAGGCCAGCGCCCGTCCCAAATTCTGAACTGTACCCGAGCGTGAGCGGGGTATGGTGACGAGTAAGTCGTAGCATTCTGCGGGACCGATCAGGAGTCGCGTGGTCTCCAGTGGTTTTACGTCCTGCCCGTCGGCCGCGATGATGCGGAGCGGCCCATTGGCGGCATCGAGGTAGAAGTAGGTCGCCGCCCCCGCGTTGATGAGGCGGACGCGAATCGTTTCGCCAGGTTGGCCCGGCAACTGCAGCCGGCGTTGTCCGTTCATCAGGAACGCATCGTAGGCCACGTCGCCGAGGTCCATCGGGGGGACCAAGGCTTTTTCGCGATCGAGGTAAGTGCCCAAGTGGCCAGCTTGCCAGGCGCCGTAGAGTGATTGCGCCGCGCCCTTGCGGACGGCGTACCAATCACTGCCACGTTGGAGTGTGCGTTGGACTTCGCGTGGTGCTTCGTTGGTCCAATCGCTCAGCACGATGGCCTGGTCGTGGTCGATTTTACCTTTCGAAGCTAGGCTCGGTTCGATGACGATGGCGCCGTGGATACCACGTTGTTCTTGGTGCGCGGTGTGGCTATGATACCAGTAGGTACCGTGTTGCTTGATGAGGAATTCGAAGACGCGCGACTGGCCCGGCCCGATGGCGGGGGTCGTCAGCAGGGGCACGCCGTCTTCGAGGTTGGGGACGAGTAGACCATGCCAATGGATGGAGGCGTCTTCATGCTGGAGCGTGTTGCGCACCGTGATGCGGGCCACGTCGCCTTTGCAGAAGCGTAAGACCGGACCCGGGCTCGTGCCGTTGACGGTGAGAACTTGCACGGGCTTCCCGGCCGGGGAAAGTTCGCTCGCTCCGATTTCCAGCGTGTAGGCAACGACGCGGGCGGTCGGGTGGGTCTGGGATGCTTTAGGGGCGGCTTCGAGGGCTCCGAATTAGGCGGCCCGACAGAGCTCGCAGGCTAGGCTAGAGCTCGCGGAGACCAGTAAGGCTAGCAAGCTGACCCAGCCGACGACCACTGGGTGTCCTTGGCGCCCGGTCGGTTTAATGGCTAAGCTAAGCATAGGATTAAGGTGGCCAAAGCCCCCGAGGGGTCAAGGGAGGGTGCCTCTTTGCTGGATTGTCGGCTCTGGGCTGGAACTTTTCGGTCTTATCATTGTTAAAAAGGTGTACCTCATGAACCGTTCCACCCTCATCTTTGGCCTGCTGATTATGTGTGGCGCTGCGTATCTGGCCTCAAAGATCTTCGCCCCCTTGCCTGTCGCGCAACCTTCCACTCGCGTACCGACCGCTCCACGTTCGGTGCCCGCTGCGCCAGCCGTCCGTCCGCGCACCGCGCCCGTGGCTGCCCCGGTCGTTGTCAAGCAACCCGAGGTACGCACCGTCCTTGAGACCCGTTTCAATGAGTTGCGTGAAGAGGGCCGCGTGATTCGGGACTCTTTGATGAAGTCCGAGCCGAAGGCGAATCAGGCCTATGACAACATCGGCAAAAATCCTGAGTACCAAGCCCTCGTCGCCCGCCGTCGGCTACTCGAAGGGACCTGGGGCCAGGCGAGCGAGGCTGAAAAGCAATCCATCGTCAATGAGGTCAACGCCATCCGCCAGCAGACCGTTGGGATGGTGATGATGGAGATTTCCCGCTTGAACACCCAACCCGCCGCTCAGCCGCAGCAGGTTCAGTTGACGGGTTCCTCTTCGTCCCGGGGCAACACGCCTCAGCCCGCTCCGCCGCCTCCCATTATCTATATGTAAGGGTCGGGGCCGGGTGGCCTGTGAACGATACTTGAACAAAGGGGCGGACTGCCTAGGTGTGTGGGTGTGAATTCTTCGGAGCAACTCTTCCAGCGTGCCCTCGCGATGATCCCGGGTGGCGTCAATTCCCCGGTCCGTGCCTTCCGTTCGGTCGGTGGTACGCCGTTCTTTACGAAGTCGGCCCATGGCGCTCGCCTGACCACCGCCGATGGCCAGGAGCTCATCGACTTCGTCCTAACCTGGGGCCCAGCCATCCACGGCCATAACGACCCAGAGATTCGCAACGCCATCCGTGAGGCCCTTGACCGCGGTACCAGCTTCGGTACGCCTAATCCGCTCGAGGTCGAGATGGCCGAGTTGATTCTATCCTGCGTCCCTGCGGTGAAGAAGGTCCGTATGACCAATAGCGGTACCGAGGCCACGATGTCCGCCATCCGTCTCGCCCGCGGCTTCACTGGGCGGCATAAGATTATTAAGTTCTCCGGCTGCTACCACGGCCACGTGGATTCGCTCCTCGTCAAGGCTGGCTCGGGTGCGCTCACGCAGGGCAACCCGGACTCTGCTGGCGTTACGCCTGGTACCGCCGCTGATACGCTCGTCGCCGAATATAATAATCTCCCGGCGCTCGCCGCGCTCTTCGAGGCCAACGCGGGTCAGGTCGCTGGTCTCATCGTCGAGCCGTTCCCAGCCAACGTCGGACTCATCCTGCCGGACGCCGGTTTCTTGGCCGGTCTCCGTGAGCTCTGCACTCAGCACGGCACGGTCCTCATCTTCGATGAAGTCATGACGGGCTTTCGCTTATCCCTCGCGGGCACGCAAGGCCTGCATGACGTCGTGCCTGACCTCGTCTGCATGGGTAAAATCATCGGTGGCGGCTTACCAGTCGGTGCCTTCGGCGGTAAGGCCGAAATCATGGACAAGCTCGCGCCGTTGGGCCCAGTCTATCAGGCCGGTACGCTTTCGGGCAACCCGCTCGCCATGGCTGCTGGCCTCGCCTCGGTCCGCAAACTGAAGTCTTTGAATCCGTTCGCGCGTCTCGACGTCCTCGGTCAGCGCGTCCGTGATACGCTACTCGGCGCGGCCAAGGCTAAGGGCATTCCTTTACAGGTCCCACAGGTGGGCTCGATGTTCTCGCTGTTCTTTAATGCCGAGAAGGTACGCAACTACGACCAAGCTATTGCGTCGAACGGCGACCAGTATCGGAAGGTCTTCCGCTACGCGCTCGACCACGGCGTCTACTTGGCACCATCGCCTTATGAGACCGCCTTCATCTCGACCGCTCACGAAGGAGCGGATATCGATAAGGCCTGCGAAGTCCTCGATGCCGCCATCCGCACGCTCTGATCATGCCTAAACTCGCTTTCATCGGTTCTGGACGCATGGCAGGGGCCATGGTGCAGGGACTTCTCCGTTCGGGCGCCTGCGCCCCGGCTGACATCACCGTCATCGGCGGTAACGACTCCACCGCTGCCGATCTGTCCAAGGTCACCGGCGTCCGCGTGGCCGCAACCCCGACTGAACTTCTTGTCGGTGCCGACGCGGTCGTGCTCGCCTGCAAGCCGCAGCAGTTCGCCGACCTCGATAAATCCTACGCCTCGCTGGCGCAGGGTAAGCTCGTGCTCTCCATCCTCGCCGGCACGCGCCTCGCGACCATCGGCGCTTTCTTCTCGTCCGCCCGTAACGTCGCCCGCGCTATGCCCAACACCCCAGGCGCAGTCGGTCAGGGTATCAGCGCGCGTTGCTCGGCGGCCCCGCTCGCGGTCGCCGATGCCCAGATTGTCGACGCAATCCTCTCGGGTCTCGGCCCAGTCATAGAGTTTCCTGAGTCCATGTTTGACGCCGTCACGGCGGTCTCGGGTAGCGGCCCCGGTTTCTTCTTCGAATACGTCGCCGCCTACGAAGAGGCCGCCGTCGCCCTCGGCTTCACGCCCGAGCAGGCGAAGTTGCTCGTCCGTCAAACTTTCAGCGGGTCGCTGGCCTTGCTGGCGGCCACGGGTGAGACGCCGGAGAATCTGCGTAATCAAGTCACCTCGCCAGGCGGGACCACTAAGGCCGGACTCGACGCCATGGCCGCCGCTAACTTCCGTCAGGTCGTCGCTTCTGCCCTCATCGCGGCTAAAGCCCGCGGCGAAGAATTGGGGAAGGCGAAGTAGGACGGGGTAGAGTACAGAGTACAGAGTACAGAGTACAGAGTACAGAGTGCAGGGGACGGATATTGGTGGAGAGTAGTTTCTTCTTCTGCATCTCCTCTAGCCAACCAAACTCCAGCCAACCTGTCCCCTTAAGTTACTACTTATTCCAAGGCGCGCGGGCGAGGAGGAGTCCCATGCCGCACCAGTCGGTGACGCCCGCAAAGACTAGGCCGGCACCGATGAAGCCGCTGAGGCCATAAAAACTAGGGTGAACCCAGGTACCGAGGACGACGCCGGTCGCGACCATCAAACCCGCGGCGATGCGGACCTGACGTTCCACCGAGATCATGCCGCCAGCGTCCTTATCCATCGGAAGGCCTACTTGCGCGCAGGAATTCGTGCCGCCTTGGACAACGAGGGTCTTGAGACCGCTGGAAGCCAGACGCTGCGCCGCGGTCCGCGCGCGACCGCCGGAGGCGCAAAGCAGCAAGAGGGTGGCTTGTTCACGGCCTTGGAGGAGGGCATGCACGGTCGTCGCGTTGACGCTTTCCAAGGGCAGGTTCACGGCCCCTTGGACCCGTCCCGAGCGGAATTCCGCCGGCGAACGAACATCGAGCAGCAAGGCTCCTGTGCTGGCTTCGGCCATCACGTTGAGCGGGTGCAACTCGTCATGGCAATCGGTTGCGATGGCGGGCGCCCCGCATGGCTTGGTCGCACCGCAAGTGGCCGCGGCGGCGGCCGTGAAGTTTCGATTCAAGGCAAGGTCCCGGACGTAGGTTGCGCCCGAGACGTTGTGGGCATCGAACCCATGCTGGCTGAGGATGCGCGTGCCGATGTGCGCGCGGAGTCCGCTGTGGCAGACGACGGCGGTGGGCTTGGACTTGTCGAGTTCTCCCAGGCGCTCGCGGAGGGTGTTGAGCGGAATGTTGCGCGCATGCTCGGCGCCGATGAGCTTGAGTTCGGCGCACTCGTCGGCGTCGCGGAGGTCAACGACTTGGTAGCCGGAGAGGTCGACGTCGGGTGCGAGCAACGGGGCGGAGCCTTCGAGGTCGTTGATTGCAGCGAAGGCCGCCATGTGGAGCGGATCCTTGGCGGAGCCAAAGGGCGGGGCGTAGGCGAGGTCGACTTGGGCGAGGTCGCGGACGGTGCCGCCGAAGTGCAGAAATGACGCCACCACATCGAGTCGCTTGTCGATACCCGCGGCCCCGACGGCTTGCGCCCCAAGAATCCGCCCCGTGCCCGCTTCGTAGACGAGTTTGAGCGTGAAGGACTTGGCGCCTGGGTAGTAGCCGGCGTGGTGATTGGCGGTGATGTGCACCGCGCGCGCTTGGATGCCGCGCTTCAGGGCAGACTTCAGCGAGTCTCCGGCGATACCCGCACCAAGTCCGAAGACTTTGATGATGGCAGTACCCCAGGCTGAAGGGGCGCTCGCTGACTGTCCAGTCGCGGCGTGCTCGCCCACGAGGCGCCCGGTACGGTTAGCGATCCCGGCGAGCGGCACGCGTCCACGCAGGCCCGTCGTTCCCAGTCGGTATTCCGCAGCGTCACCGACTGCGTAGATATCGAGGTCCGTCGTGCGCTGATAGTCGTCGGTCAGGATGCCCCCGGTCGGACCAATCGTGAGGCCTGCGTTGACCGCCAATTGGTTGTAGGGGCGCACGCCGAGTCCCAAGATGACGAGGTCCGCCTCGACCACGCGGCCATCCTCGAGGACGACTCCGCTGGCCTTGCCGTTGGTTTCACGGATCGCGGTAAAACCGGTCCCCGAGATGAGTTCCACACCGTGGCGGAGCAGTTCGCGGCGAAGCGGCTCGGCCATCTCCCCATCGAGCGGTGGAAGGACTTGCCCGCCACGCTCGATGAGGGTCACCGACAGCCCTCGTTCCTTGAGTTGTTCGGCGACTTCCAAGCCGATGAAGCCGGCCCCGACCACCGCGACCTTCTGGACTGAAGGCAGCTGGGAGAGGATGCGGTCCATGTCTTCGATGTTGCGGAGCGTGTGGACGCCAGGGGCGCGCACACCGGGGACATCGGGCAGGAGTGGGGCGGCGCCAGGAGCGAGGATCAGCTTGTCGTAGGACTCCGTGTATTCGGTGCCCGCCTGATGGTCGCGAATCCGGACCGTCTTGGTCGTCCGGTCGATGGCGAGGGCTTCATGGCGCACCCGCACCTCGATGTTGAAGCGTTTCTTGAACATCTCCGGCTTGGCCACCAGGAGCTTGGCCCGATCTTGGATGACGCCCCCGAGGTGGTAGGGGAGTCCGCAGTTCGCGAATGACACGTAGGCGTCCTTCTCGAGCATGATGATGCGGGCATGCTCGTTCATGCGGCGGGCGCGGGTGGCGGCGGAGGCGCCTCCGGCGACGCCACCAACGATGAGAATCTTGGGGGAGGATGACATAAAGTTTAGCGTGCGAAATGGCTTCGGATGCAGCCGAGGATCGTCAGGCAGCCCGCATGAGCCACGCGGTAGCGGGCAATGCGGCCGGTACGATCGGCGGTGACCAGTCCGTGGGCGCGGAGGCGCATCAGGTGCTGGCTGACCGTCGCCTGTGGCCGCTTCAGTTTAGTGGTGAGCTCGGAGACCTCGAGCGGGCCAGTTTCCAAGGCTTCCACGATACGGAGCCGTTCCGGGTGGGAAAGGGTGCGCAAGGCCGCGGCGCAGTGGCGGAGGACTTTCGGGTCGAGCGTTCGCGGCTTTGTCATATTCAAAAGTTTGAATGTATTATCCACGAAGTCAAGTAGCGAAAGGGGCATGGCTTAAAACCGACTCCGTCCTCGACTCCGCCCTCGACTCAGTCCCTTACCCGAGGCGATTCACCGCGCTGACCAAGGCCTTGAGGCCGGCGAGTTCGATGTTCGCATCGACTCCGCAACCCCAGATGGTGCGGCCTTCTTCGGACTGTAGGGAGACATAGGCCGCCGCCGCGGATTGCTCGCCCGAGGTTAAGGCATGCGAACGGTAGTCGCGCAGGGTGAACTTGGCCCAGCCTTTGGCAGCGAGGGCGTGCACGAGCGCGCTGATCGGGCCATTGCCTTGGCCGACGATGGTCTGCTTGGTGCCTTGGTAGATGACTTCGGCGGAACAACTGACGGCTTCCTTGCCAGTGGCCTGCGAGGTGAAGTTTAGGAGTTCAATGGGCGTGGAGACGTTCACGAAGTTCGCGCGGAAGCATTCGTGGATTTCAGCCGGTGAGAGTTCCTTGCCGAGTTTATCCGCATGCTTGCCGATGAGGTTTCCGACTTCGGGGTGCATGAGCTTCGGCAGGTCGAAGCCGAACTCGCGATCGAGGATGTAGGCGACGCCGCCCTTGCCGCTCTGCGAGTTGATGCGGATGATGGCCTCGTAAGAACGGCCGATATCCATCGGGTCGATGGTGAGGTAAGGGACGTCCCACGGGGCATCGGCACCGATTTTGCCGCGACGGTCCATGCCTTTCTTGATGGCGTCTTGGTGGGAGCCGGAGAAGGCCGTAAAGACGAGGTCGCCGCCGTAGGGGTGACGATCATGCACGCTCATGCGCGTGACGCGTTCATAGACCTCGCGGATACGGCCGAGGTTGCGGAAGTCGAGCTGGGGGTCGACGCCGTGCGAGAACATGTTCAACGCGACGGTGACGATGTCTACATTGCCTGTGCGTTCGCCGTTACCGAAGAGGGTGCCTTCCACGCGGTCGGCTCCCGCCATGAGGCCGAGCTCCGTGGCCGCGACGCCCGTACCGCGGTCATTATGCGTGTGCAAGGAGACGATCGCGCTAGCGCGGTTCTTCAGGTGGCGGCAGAACCATTCAATCTGGTCAGCATGCGTATTCGGCGTGCCGGCTTCGACGGTCAGCGGGAGGTTGAGGATGATGCGACGCCGGGCGGTGGCACCCCAGGCGGCGGAGACGGCTTCGCAGACCTCGAGGGCGTAGTCAGCCTCCGTCAGCACGAAGGTCTCAGGACTGAACTCCAGCTGCCACTGCGTTTCGGGCAGGGCATCGGTGAGCTCGCGGATGAGCTTCGTGCCGCCGACCGCCATCTCGAGGACTTTCTCCTTAGATAACCCGAAGACGATTTCGCGCTGGGCCGGATTAGTGGGCGTGTAAAGGTGGACAATCGCCCGGCGGGCACCTTTGAGGGATTCGATGGTGCGACGGATGAGGTGCTCGCGGGCCTGCACCAATACCTGCACGGAAACGTCGGCCGGGATGAGATTCTTCTCGATGAGCTCGCGTGTGAAGGCGAACTCGGTGTCGGAGGCGGAGGGGAAGCCAATTTCGATTTCCTTGAAGCCGATGCGGCAGAGTTCCTGGAAGAGCTCGTGCTTCTCCGCGACGTTCATGGGGATGGCTAAGGCTTGGTTGCCATCGCGAAGGTCAACCGAACACCAGCGGGGGGCGGACGAAATCGTCGCATCGGGCCAGCGGCGGTCCGGGAGGGCGACGACCTTGAAGGGGCGGTATTTCTGGCCGGTGGGTTGCATGCGCGGAAAAGGGCGGAAGGTTAGAGGTTAAGGGGCAGCGGGAATGAGGCGAGAGTGGTTTGGGGCGCTTCTAAAGCAAAAAGCCCGCCCGGAAGGTCCGGGCGGGCTTTCGCAAAAGGGCGAGACCCGGACTTAGGCGTCTGGCTTGGTCTTCGGAAGCTTGGTCACGCGCTTGATGTCCTTGAGGGCACCACGCTTCTTCAGCAGCTCCACGCGCTCGAAGCGCTTGAGGACGTTACGCTTGGCGCCGGAAGAGGAGGCGCTGGACTTGAAACTGTTGTGCTGGGTCATGACCGTGAAGAGGAGGAAAGGTGGAGAAAAGGGCAGGGAGGGCGGGGGGCAAGGGGAAAAAGCCGAAAAGTGAGGTTAGGGCGCTTTTTCCTCGGGAATCACTGCCTGCGAGGTCGGGTTGGCTTAGGCCAAGATACCCTTGGCGACCTTGCCATGCACGTCCGTGAGGCGGAATTGACGCCCTTGGTAGCGGTAGGTGAGGGCTTCGTGGTTAATCCCGAAGAGGTGCATGAGCGTGGCCTGCATGTCGTGGACGTGCATCGAGTCCTTGGTGATATTCCAGCCAAACTCGTCGGTCTCGCCGTAGACGTGGCCTTTCTTGATGCCCCCGCCAGCGAGCCACCAGCTGTAGGCTTTGCCAAAGTGGTCGCGGCCTTTGAAGCCTTGGCCTTGTTGGTTCTGGCCAAATGGCGTGCGACCGAATTCCCCGCCCCAGACGACGAGCGTGTCGTCGAGCATACCGCGTTGCTTGAGGTCCTTGACGAGCGCTGCGCTGGGTTGGTCGGTGTCTTGGCACTGCGCCGCTAACTGACCGGTGGTGAGGTTGTTGTGCTGATCCCAGCCCGCATGCATGAGCTGCGTGAAGCGCACCCCCCGCTCGGCGAGGCGGCGGGCGATGAGGCAATTGTTCGCGAATGTGCCTGGGATGAGGACGTCGGGTCCATACATCTCGAGGACGGCCTTGGGTTCGTTACGGAAATCCAGCAGGTCAGGCACGGAGGCCTGCATGCGAAACGCCATTTCGTATTGCGAGATACGGGTATCAATCTCGGGGTCGCCGACGGTGCCGAGGTGCTCGCGGTTGAAGGCTTGCACGTCGTCGAGCATCGCGCGGCGCGCATCGCGGCTGACGCCCGCGGGGTTACCGACATAGGGCACGGGGTCGCCGGTGCCACGGAAACGCACGCCCTGGTGCTTGCCCGGTAGGAAACCGTTACTCCAGTAATGCTCGAAGAAGAGCTGGCCGCAGGTCTTGGTCTTGTCCGACGAGGTCATCACGACGAAGGCCGGGAGGTCCTCGTTCATCGTGCCGAGGCCGTAGGCAAGCCACGCACCCATCGCCGGGCGGCCCGGAATTTGCGAGCCGGTCATGAAGAACGTGACGCCGGGGGCGTGGTTCACGGCCTCGGTGTTCATCGAGCGGACGACGCAGAGTTCGTCGGCGATGGAGCCGATGTGCGGCAACATAGTGCTCATTTCGATCTCACTGGAGCCGTATTTCTTGAAGGGTTTAATCGCCGGCACGCACGGCCACTTGGAGTAGCCGCTCGACATCGTGGAGAGGCGCGTGTCGCCACGGACGCTCGCCGGGATATCCTTCCCCGCGAAATCGACCATCTTGGGTTTGTGGTCGTAGAGGTCGATGTGCGAGGGGCCGCCACCTTGCCAGAGGCAGATCATGCGCTTGGCCTTGGGGGCGAAGTGCGGGAGGGCCGGGAGACCGCCTTTGGCGGCAGGGCTGGCGGCGGCAAGGAGGTCGCGCGAGAGGAGCGAGGAGAGGGCGACTGCGCCAATCCCTTGGACGGAAGCGTTGAGGAAACTGCGGCGCGTGAGTCGCGTTCGCCATTCGGCCGGAGAGAGGTGATTGTGGTCCATGGGTCAGTCGCGGGTCTGCGCGGCGTCGAGGTTGAGGAGGGCGAGGCAAGCTGCGGTCAAGGCCGCTTGCTCGGTATTCTTGAGCGCGGCGTCACGCTTACTTTCGCCAATGGCCAGCAAGGCGTCGGCGGACTTTGGGTCGTTCGCGTAGACGGTGCGTTGGCGGGCGAGTAAGTTGCGCAGGAGGGCTTGTTCACGCTCGGTGGGCGGGCGGCTCAGGATCAGCGCGTAGGCACGGCCGAGGCGGGCGTCGTCGGTTGCCTGCTCCTTACTCACGCGTTCGGCCAAGACGCGGGCGGCCTCAACCCAGGTCGGGTCATTCAGCATCGTGAGCGCATGCAGGGGTGAAGTAGTCAGCGTCGTCCGCACGCGGCAAGTCTGGCGCGCCGATACGTCGAACATGTTCACCGGCGCGATGGTGCGTCTCCAGAAAGTGTAGAGGCTGCGGCGATAAAGGTCAGCGCCCATGGAGGTCGGGTAGGTGAAGTTACGTTCCTTGGTAATAGCGAGGCTTTCCCACGGGGCGGGTGGAAGGTAAGGGTAGACGGGCGTTCCGCCGACTTTTTCGTTCAGCAGGCCACTACTCGCGAGGGCGACGTCGCGCAGGACCAAGGACGGCAGGCGGAAGCGCGGGGCGTGGGCGAGCAGTTTGTTTTCGGGGTCCTTGGCAAGGTGCTCGGGCTTGACGTGGCTGGACTGTCGGTAGGTGCGGCTCGTGACGATGAGCTTCTGCAGGGCCTTGGTCTTCCAGCCGCTTTCCTGGTATTCGACGGAGAGCCAATCGAGGAGCGCACGGTGAGTAGGGGCGTCGCTTTGCACGCCAAGGTCTTCGGAGGTACGTACGATACCTTGGCCAAAGAAGTGCTGCCATTGGCGGTTCACCTGCACGCGGGCGGTCAGCGGGTGGTTCGGCGTGAAGAGCCACTGCGCCAGTCCAAGGCGGTTCGCGGGAGCATTCGCGGGTAGTTTCGGCAGGAAGGCCGGCGTGTTGAATGTAACTTTCTCCTTCTTCGAGAGGTACGCACCGCGATCGAGGATATTGGTCACACGGGCCGTCGCGTCGCTCATGATCATCACGCGGGCATAATCCTCGGACGACTTGAACTTGGTGGCGGCGGTCTTGGCGTCGTCGATGGCCTTGAACGCAGGGGACTTCTTTCGGTCGTCGGGGAAGACGTTCTTATTGTAGTGGGCAACAAGCGTCTTCTGTTGGGCGGCCGTGGGCTTAACGCCTGGAGCGAGCAGCGCCTTCAGCTTGTCGTCGAGCATGCCTTTCTTCTCTAAGGGCAAGGCTAGCCATGTTTCGTAGGCTTTGGACTGGAGGGCCGCACTTTCCTTATTCTTGGTTTCGTAGTCGGCCTCGAGCTTGGCAAGTTGGATCACCTGTTCCGGCGTGGGGACTTCGAGGAGCGGCTGATCGAGACGGAAGCGTGAGGGCCCGCCGCCGGGGACGCCCCGTTCGGGGGCGTGGTTGAAGGCGTCGAGTAGGCTGTAATAATCTTTCTGGGTCAGCGGGTCATACTTGTGGTCGTGGCACTGCGCGCAGGCTAAGGTCAGGCCGAGCCAAGTCGTCGATACCGTATCGACGCGGTCAAATAAGCTCACGTAGCGTTGTTCTTCCGCAATATTGCCGCCTTCGCCGTTCAGGATGTGGTTGCGGTTGAAAGCGGTCGCGAGCTTCTGCTCGGTGGTCGCGTTCGGCAGGAGGTCACCGGCCAAGAGTTCGGTGCTGAGCTGGTCGAAGGGCTTGTCCGCGTTCAGTTGTCGCACCATCCAGTCGCGCCAGACCCATTGGTAGGTGTCGCCATCCTGCTGGAAGCCATTGCTATCGGCGTAGCGCGAAGCATCTAGCCAGGGGAGGGCCATCCGTTCGCCGTAGTGGACGGACGCGAGCAGGCGATCAACCTGCTTCTCGTAGGCGTCGGGGCTACGGTCGGCGACGAACGCCGCGGTCTCTTCCGGCGTCGGCGGCAGGCCCGTCAGGTCGAGGGCTAAGCGGCGGAGCAAGACCTCGCGGGGGGCTTCGGCTGAGAGCATCAGGCCGGCCTGCTTGAGTCGCTCGGTGATAAAGGCGTCGATGGGGTGGCGTTCGCCGACGGCAGGGAGGGGCGCGCGCCGGGGGGCTACGAAAGCCCAATGTTCTTCATAGGGTGCGCCCTCGGCGATCCAGCGCTTGAGGGTTTCCTTTTGCGCAGCCGTGACTGTGCGGTGCGCTTCGGGTGGCGGCATGACTTCGTCCTCGTCCTTGGAGAAGAGACGCTTCACCAGCTCACTGCCGGCGGCGTCTCCAGGAATGAAGGCCTTCTTCTTTAACGCTTCTTCCCGGATGTCTAAGCGCAGTTTAGCCTCGCGCTTATTGGCATCGGGTCCGTGGCAATAGAAGCAGTTCTCGGACAAGATCGGACGAATGTCGCGATTGTACTCAAGGGGTGCGGTCTCGGCGGCGGCCACGGCAACGGCCCCTAAAATCCCGAGGGAGAGGGCGAGGCGACGAAGTGGGGTAGGGCGGACGAACATGACTGCTGGGGGCGACAACCGACGGGGTGTCGGTGGGGGTAGGGATATGCAGTTTCCTAGACCATAGATGACAAGGATTTGTTTCCAGTTTCTGCCTAGTTTCCGTCGCCTTTGGGGTTGCTGAAGAGGCGGGGCCTGTTGTCATTCGTTTAGGTGCGCATCCTCGATCGATACATCCTCCGCGAATGGGCCAAGGTCTTCGCCCTGTGCATGGCCAGCTTTTGCGGGCTCTTGCTCGTTTCCGAGGGGTATAATTGGATTCCAGACTTCCTCGGTTGGGGGTCCACGACCTGGACCATCGTCACTTACCTCGCCTGTAGCCTGGTCGCCAAGGTTTCGGTCCTGATTCCCGTTTCTTTACTGGTTTCGACAGTTTTTGTGCTGAGTGCCATGAACCGCAATCAGGAGCTGGCCGCCGCCCGTGCCGCGGGCATTGGAATGTGGCGTCTCACGGCCCCGCTTTGGTGGGTGGGCGTGGTCTTAGCCGCGGCGACGGCTTTACTGAACGCGGTCTGGGTGCCCGATGCTTTGGAGACCCAGCGTAACCTGGTGGAACGTGAACGTTTTAATTATATTAAGGCCAAGGGCGACGCCGTGGTCCCGATTAGTCAGGGTGAATTCGTCTCCTTCCAGAACCCGAAGTCCGGGCGTTTCTGGCTAATCTCGCGTCTCGGAATCAACTCCGGCCAAGCCTACGAGGTTTTCGTTTATACTTTTGATGACCGTAACCGCCTGCTGCGCTGCATCGCCGCTCGCACCGCCGAATTCAAGAAGGTCGACGGTGTCTGGAAGTGGACCTTTCGCGATGGCCGCGACCAACGTTATGACCCAGTCGCGGGCATGGTCGCCCAGCCGCATTTCGATACGCTGTCGCCGGCAGGCTATGACGACGATCCGGAGGTGATGCTGTTCGCACGCCGGGAGCCGGGTGACCTTTCCCTGCGGGAGGTGGCTCGTTATGTCGATCAAGCGGGGGGGGCGACTTCTGGACGTGGGGCTGCCTATGCCATGCGCTACCACTCGATTCTGTCTAGCCCCGCCATTTGCTTCGTGGTCATCGCCGTGGCTATCCCGTTCGCTGTGGTCGGTGGTCGGGTTAACCCCATGGTCGGCGTCGCCAAGACGTTCGGTCTATTCTTAGGCTTCTTTTTCCTGAGTTCGATTTGTTCCGCCTTCGGTGTCAGCGGCGCCTTACATCCCGTGGCGGCCGCGTGGCTGCCGACGGTGCTGACGGCCGTCTGGGCGATTCCCAAGTTACGCTCGGTTAACTGACATGCTTCGCGCTATTCGTATCCGTCCGGGTCCTCCGGCACGCTCTCTCCGTGGTCACCCGTGGGCTTTCCTCGGGGAGGTCGAAGTTTCGAATCCTCCGCCCGTTGATGGCGATTGCGTCGAGTTGACCGACCCGAAGGGCCGCTGCCTCGGTGCCGGCCTTTGGAACGGTAAGTCGCAGATCGCCTGGCGTCGCTATTCGCGCCGCCCGATCTCGCTCGATGGTGCATTGCTCGAGGAGCTCGTGACGGCTGCCGTGCAGCGCCGCGGTGGTAAGCCAGTCTGCCGCTTAGTCTGGTCCGAGGCCGATAGTTTGCCCGGCCTTGTCGTCGATCGCTATAACGACCTGCTGACTGTGCAGGCCCTGACCTGTGGTATCGACCGTCGTTTACCTCAGATTCTCGATATTCTGCAGCGCTTACTGAAGCCGCGCGAAATCGTCCTCCGTAATGATGCGGCGACGCGTAAGTTGGAAGGGCTCGATCAGCATATTCGTACCGCTTCCGGGCAGCCGTTGGAGTCTTCATGGATGGAAGTCGGTGGCGTCCAAGCCTCGGTCGACCTCATGGGCGGCCAGAAGACCGGGATGTATCTCGACCAGCTCGACCAGCATGCCCGTGTGGCGCAGTTGGCTAAGGGGCGTCGCGTGCTCGATGCGTTCTGTAATCAAGGTGGCTTCGGCCTCGCTTGTGCTAAAGCGGGGGCCACTTCGGTCCTCGGGCTGGACTCTTCGGAGGATGCGATCGTCGCCGCCCGCGCCGCCGCAACGCGCAACGGACTGAATGCCCAGTTCGAAGTCGCCAATGTTTTCGACTGGTTTACCGAGCACCGCGAGGCGACCTACGACCTCATCATCCTCGACCCGCCGCCGTTCGCCCGTAGCAAGGACTCCGTCCCTGGTGCCGTCCGCGGCTATAAGGAACTCAACCTGCGTGCCTTGCGGCTGCTTTCGCCCGGTGGCATCTTGGCGACCTATTCCTGCTCGCACCGCGTGACGGAGGAGATGTACCTCGAACTCATCGAAGACGCGGCGTCCGACGCCCGTCGTGAGGCCGTGGTGCTCGAACGCACGTCGCAGCCCGCCGATCACCCGGTGCTATTGAACTTCCCTGAGAGCCGCTACCTTAAGGGCTTCATCATCGAGATTCGCGCTTAACTCCCACGTCCGCACCACTTTACTTTCGACCATGATCGTCTCCCTCCGCGGTAAACTCATCGAAGCCGGCGTTCTGCGCGTCGTCATCGAGTCTGCGGGAGTTGGTTACGAAGTGAATGTGCCCGTCACGACCGCTGAGCGCCTGCCCAAGCTGGGGGCCGAGGTCTTCCTGCTCATTCACCACGTCTTCCGCGAAGACGGCCAAGCCCTCTACGGCTTCGCCATCGCCGAGGAGCGCGAGTTCTTTAAATTACTTGTCGAGAAGGTTTCGGGCGTCGGTCCAAAGATGGCCTTAAATATCCTTAGCCGCCTTTCGTTGCCAATTCTCCGGGACGCCATCATCCGCGGCGATGTCGCCTTACTATCGCAATGCCCAGGTATCGGCAAGAAGACCGCCGAACGCCTCGTCATGGAGCTCAAGGATAAGGTCGGCCTCGAAGCACCGGGTGCCGTCACGATGGCGGCCGTGGCTTCAGCCGTTGTCGCGCCAACGCCAGCGTCCGATGCGGTTTCCGCGCTGGTGGCCTTAGGTTTCAAACCGGTCGACGCCGACAAGGGCGTCCGGACGGCCATCGCCAAACTCGGTCCTGGCGCCACCGCCGATCAATTGGTGCGGGCGGCGCTCGGGCGGTAGAAGAGGTAGGGGCGCGACTGCGTCGCGTCCGTTCGCAGCGGCGAATCGGGGATATGTCCGAGCATAGCTAAGACCCGATGACTTCTGGCTTCGGCTTCAAACGGACGCGACGCAGTCGCGCCCCTACCCGATGCAACCGATGCATAACACAAAGGGAGACCGGGAGCCGGAATGTTAGCTTGGGATATGAATCCCCAGCCAATCATCCGGTCTCCGGTTTCCCATTGTGACCCTCTGTGTCTTTCCCGCCACCCGCCACCCGATACAACACGCTAGGACAGCACGGGGTGCTGTCCCTACCTTGTCGCTTGGGCTTTCCTAACCGCCAACCACTGACCGCTTCTACCTAATGCTCACTTCAGCCCCAACACATCTTCCATCCCGTACAGGCCAGCAGGCTGGCTCTTCAGCCAGCGGGCGGCAC
>Ga0114977_10001278_pt1 | contig 16419 bp, 11 predicted proteins | sample S_130805_MF_Meta_FD_87026 | JGI IMG/M metagenome (GOLD analysis project Ga0114977, IMG submission 87026) | Freshwater microbial communities from Lake Simoncouche, Canada to study carbon cycling - S_130805_MF_MetaG | ecosystem: Environmental > Aquatic > Freshwater > Lake | place: Lake...
AAAGCAAATGCCGGAAAAAAAGCAAGCCATTTTCCTTGTTCCATTGCAAGGAAAGTATAACCTTCAAAAAGCATAGAACCCCACGAAGGCACGGGCGCAGGAAGCCCCATACCCAGAAAACTCAATCCGGATTCAAGCAAAACGGCAGTTGAAATATTGCTGACTGTAATAATAATTACCGGGCCCGCCAGATTTGGCAACAAATGTCTCAGGAGGATTCTTACTGAAGGGAAACCCATAACTCTTGCAGACTGAATAAATAACGACTCTTTCAATGCAATAACCTGACCTCTGACAATTCTGGCAAGCTCAACCCATAAAGTAAGACTAATCGCAAATACCAATTGATAATATCCCTTTCCAAAGGAAAAAGATAACAAAATGGCAAGAAGTATGGATGGAAAAGACCAAATTATACTAATAAACCAATTGCATATCTTGTCAGTCCAAGATCCAAAATAACCTGAAATCAACCCTATTCCTAATCCTATAACCAAACTGAACAATCCGGCAAATACCCCTATCGAAAAACTAACTCTTGTACCAAGAACTAATCTGCTGAAAACATCTCTGCCAAAACTGTCAGAACCAAAAAAATAAATTCTTTCATCCAACTTAACAACTTGATTCGATAATGGAATTCTCCTATGCAATCCATTATAATCACTAAAAATCAAGGTGTCATTTACCACATTCCAAACTGTATTTTTCAATATTGGATAAAACATGGTTTCGCCTTGCAAAGGATTAATCCAACCACTAAAAAATGATGAGGGTTGTCTTGGCATGATCTTCAACCCAGTAACGATTGTTCCAGGTGGTAATCTCGCAAATTCAATTATCTGTGAGTTTGCGTTTTCAGTCCGGTCGGTAATAATTCCATATGGAATAACAGTGGCAACAAAATAAATTCCAATAATGAAGAAAGGAAAAAAAAGATAAGCATAACGTTTACTTAAATTTATCAATACGGATATGCTATTGGATAGGAAATTCATTATCGGCCATTATGCTTCATCAGGCCTTCTTTGGTCGCAAGAAAATAACAACCCCTAAAATTGTGTGAATCGAATATTGATGTAGGTACATAATCTTTAACTTCTTCTTTATATTTCATCACCTGAATCAATCTCATTGATAATAAATTTCGTAATTCATCCCGAACTATACTTTCTGGATAGGAAACCTCTTCGAGAATTTTTTCATATGGCTCAACGAAGTATAATACATCGAGAATATCAAACTGGATTTCATTTAGTGGTTCCATTATTTAACTTTCCTTCCTTTCCATGAATAGGTGTAAAATTGACTGGCGATTCCTGCGAACAACATAAAAACAAACTGAAAAGGTATCGATGGAAAATAGGCAAAAACCCTAAAAGGAGTTCTATGAAAGGAATTGATTTTAAAAAGCATTGCAATTTCACAAACAGCCTTTACAGCAATTAAAATTAAAGCAGGGATCAACAATATCCGAAAATACAATCCTAATATAAGCATCAGTATTGTGATAATATTTGATAAAAAGGCAGTGATCATAATTAAAGTAATTTTTTTATTTCTATAATGCTTTGATTTGCTTCCCCACCTAATTCTTTGCATTAATAATTCTACAATTCCTATACAAGGTAAAGTATCAATTATAGCTTCGATATTTTTAGCAAAAACAATTTCATATTTTCCAAGTGCGTGAATTTTATGCATTAAAAATTCGTCATCACCTGAGGCCAAATGGAAATTTTCTTCGAAACCATTCACCTCATAAAAAACATTTTTTCGATATGCAAGATTTGCTCCATTACAAATATTTGGATTCTTAAGTGCAATTGAGCCCGCACCAATCCCAACAAGTCCGGAAAATTCCAATGCCTGATACAGAGAAAAAAAATTGTCTGAGGTTTTCATTCTTACAGGACCAGAAACCAAAGCAGTATTTTCATCAAAATAAGATACCATTGTTTTAATCCATTCTTTGCCTACAATGCAATCAGCATCTGTCGTTAAAATAATGCTTCCCTGAGCGTTTGAAATTCCAAAAGCAAGGGCATGCTTTTTATGTCCTGTTTCCGGTCTGAAATCAGGAGTTAAAATAGTAAAATTGTATAATCCAGTTGCACTTTTTTTAGCAAATTCAACTGTTCTATCATTCGAAAAATCATTTATTATTATTACTTCAAACTTTGACGGAGGATAACTTTGCACCTCCAGAGATTTAAGTAACCCTGAAATATTTCTTTCTTCATTCCTGGCAGCAATCAATATCGTTACAAAGGGAGAATTTTCTGAAATGGAATGTATAATTGGCTTATACCGAGAAAAAGATAATGTACGCTCTATTAAAAACAACCCATACACAAATACACAACTCAAGCCAGTCAAAGTTAAAATAACAAATAACAGGTTCATAAATCTTCCTTTCCAAGATACTGAATTAATGGTAAGCCTGCCAGAGCTGGTATTATCATATTTATTAAAAAAACAACAACTGTTGCATTAAAAGCAATGGCCTCTGAATAGCCTAGCCTGCTGAATAGATCTATAGCAACCATTTCCCTAACTCCAAGTTCTGATAAAGCAATTGACGGGATAATTGATTTTGCCAGAAAAATAAGGGATGTAATGCATGAACTTTCGAAGAAAGAACCATGAAAGCCAAATGCTCTGAAAACAAGATAATATTGTGTTGTAAAAATTATATATCTAGCGATTGATGAAAAAATGACCCATCTTAAAATGGAAGGAGACATACCTGTAAGTGCATTTCTGAAAATTCTGAAAATTGCTTTTTTCATAGCCAGTCCTTTAGTTAATTTAAGCACCAGCCTTCTGGAAAAAGCTGCCACCAAAAAACCAGCAGAAACAAGTAATAATCCAGCTACAACATAAGGATGAACCGCCCATTCAGGTTCACCTGTTCCAAAAAAGTAAAACACCCCTATAGTTGCTGCCCAACAGGTGACCGCCATTTGAGAATACCTGTCTAAAAAAGTCAAAATTGCTGCCTCACCTCTTTTACCTGGGGGAAGGGAAAATACTCGACCAAAATACTCACCAACTCTGTTTGGCGTAAACAGGCCAGTAGCCATACCTGCTAATACCCCAATATAAGCCTGCTTTCTCTTTAGTCCAGGATAGAATGGACCAACCATTATCTGCCATTTAAAGGCTTCCAGCCAAATATTCGGAATTAATAAAACCAATGCAATACCTAAAGGAATTCCCTTTACTTCAGAAACGGTTTTAAAGGAATATTGTACTGAAATAAGCCAATTGATTACATAGCCAATTAATAAAACTGAAACACACAGTTTAATAAAAAAGAAAATTTTTTTATGGGAAAATTTCATTAATTACAAATAAATTCCTGCCCTTGCTCTGGTAATTCTATGTCCATGTAACCCTCTGAAATGAGTGCGTCTTTCAATGCTAATTGACGATCGGGCTCACCATGAACTAAAAATATCTTATTAAGCCTGCTTTTATCTACCAACTTTAAAAATTGCAATATTTCAGGTTGATCTGCATGAGCTGAATAAGCATCAATACTTTGAATTGCCGCATTTACTTTTAGCTCTTCTCCAAAAATATATACCGATTCTTTCCCTGCAAGCAATTGGCCTCCCAAAGAACCGGGAGTGCAATATCCAACGAAAAGAACCGTTGATAATGGATCTTCAATATGGTTAAATAAATGATGTTTTATCCTACCTGCTTCAGCCATTCCGGAGGCTGAAATTATAATACAAGGTTCAGACGAATCATTGAGTTTTTTTGAATCATCAACATTTTTAATATATCTCAAAGTATTAAACCCAAAGGGGTTGGGGTCACTCCTCATGAATTCATACATTTCCTTGTCGAAGCACTCCGGATGCATCATAAAAACCTGAGTGGCGTTTATTGCCAGAGGACTGTCAACATATACCGGAATTTCAGGCAATTCCCCAGATTCATGCAAGGTGTTTAACGCAAGTACTACTTCCTGAGTCCGTCCAACACTGAAGGAAGGTATTATTAGTTTTCCTTTATTTTCAACACAGGTTTTTCGAACTATTTCCAATAGTCGATGATCACTATTTACTCTGGATTCATGAACCTTTCCTCCATAGGTGGATTCACATATGAGATAATCAACTGGTGGTATACAAACCGGATCCCGCAAAATAGGTCTGGAAGGACGACCAATATCCCCTGTAAAACCAATTGAAACAATTCTATTATTTTGCCTTATTTTAAGTTCTACAGATGCAGAACCTAACAAATGTCCGGCATCTCTGAAAATAAAACTAACTGAGTCAGAAATTTTAAATTCTCTGTTATACGATATACTGACAAACGCATCAAGTGCAGGTAAAATATCCTCTGTTGTATATAATGGTTCTATTTTTGCCTTTTTTTTGCCTTTTTTATTGTGATATTCTGCGTCCTTTTCCTGGATATGTGCACTATCCAATAACATTATAGCAGCTAAATCTTTAGTAGCATGGGTACAGAAAACCGGACCCATGTACCCATCCTTTACCAGTTTTGGAAGCTTTCCGCAATGGTCAATATGAGCATGTGAAAGAATTACAAAATCAATTTCATTAGGTGGAGCAGCCCATTGATAATTTATTGACGCCCTTTGTTCCTCATCATTGCCTTGGTAAATCCCGCAATCCAAAAGAATTTTCAATCCTTCTGCTGTTTCAATTAAATGCTGACTACCGGTTACCTCTCCAGCTGCTCCCCAAAATTTAATCTTCATATGTTTACTGGTAGTTTAGTTATAAATTCGCGGTGACCCAGATAATTGCGAATATCGTAGCAAAACCCACACAAATTAGCACCTCAAAGGAAAGAATTATTTTGGGAATTGACCCCGGGACAGTTCTGACAGGATATGGTATTATTAAGGTAATTGGGAATCAAGTTGAGGTTATAAGTTATGGAACGTTAGAGCTTGGTAAATATGGAGAAGATCATCCGTTAAGGCTTAAAAAAATCTTTGAAAAGGTTCTACACCTTATAGATCAAAATAATCCAGATGAATTAGCCATTGAAGCTCCATTTTACAGTAAAAATGTTCAGGCAATGTTAAAACTTGGGCGCGCACAGGGGGTTGCAATGGCTGCAGGATTATACAGGGATATTCCAATATTCGAATATGCGCCAAGAAAAATCAAACAATCCATAACAGGAAAAGGCAATGCCACCAAGGAGCAGGTTTTGAAAATGTTAGAGAATATTTTAGAAATTAAAATCGAATCCAGATTTATGGATGCTTCTGATGGTTTAGCCGCAGCGGTTTGCCATTATTTTCAAAAGACTGATTCTGCAAACACCAAAAGCTACTCTGGCTGGAAGGCATTTCTTGCTGAAAATCCTGACAGAAAATCTAAATCTTAAATCACCAGATTTGATCTGATTAAGGACGCAATTGCTTCTAAGTCTTCGGATGTTCCGGAAATTCTGGACTTGAAAAAATCCATATCCGACATAGAATTCAAGGGCATAAGGTGAATATGGGCATGAGGGACTTCAAGTCCTATCACAGACATACCAACTTTCTCACAGGTAAATGATTTTTGTATTGCCTGTGCAATAATTTTTGAAAACAATAATAAACCTATATACTGTTCATCTTCAAGATCAAACAGAGATTCAATTTCCTTTTTAGGAATTACCAACGTATGACCCTTTACCAAAGGATTAATGTCCAAAAAGGCCAAAAAATCAGTCGTTTCTGCCACTTTGTAGCAGGGAATTTCTCCATTGACTATTTTGGTAAAAACAGTTGCCATTATAATCTGGAAATTTCCATTATCTCAAATGTCATGGTACCGGCAGGAACCTTAATTTCAACTTTATCACCGACAGACTTGCCTAACAGACCTTTACCAATCGGTGATTCAACAGAAATTCTTCCGCTGGAAATATCAGCTTCTTTTTCAGATACTATTTTATAACTCAACTCAGAGTTTTTTACTAGATTTTTTAACCTGACAGTAGAAAAAATCAAAACCTTAGTAACATCAAGGGAGGATTCATCAATCAGCCTTGCATTTACAAGCATTTCATCAAGCTTTGATATTCTCAATTCAAGCAAGCCCTGAGCTTCCTTTGCAGCATCGTACTCTGCATTCTCACTTAAATCGCCTTTCTCACGAGCCTCAGCAATCTGTTTCGCCATATCCTGACGACCACGAGTTTTAAGGTCATGAATTTCGGCTTTCAACTTTTCAAGGCCTTCAATAGTAAAATATGAAATATCTGACATCCTTACGGAAATAATTAGACAATAAAGAATAAAAAGGTCGGCCACATTAGGGCCAACCTTCTCACAAAGTTAAGTTCTTTTTTTTATAAATCTATCCTTACCCCAAAGGAATGGGTTCCGCTGAATGGATTTGTGCTTCTGTATGAGTAATCCAGACCAAAAGATGAGGTTTGATCCTTTCCTGATTTAAAAGGAATTTCCACTGTAGCTCCGCCAGCAAATCCAGTAAATGCTGTTCTCCTATCCTCTACACTAAAGATATCTTTCTCATAAAGATAGGAAGCTCTAATAGCCAGATACTTTTTAAATCTATATTCTCCACCAAGACCAAGCTGATCATATGAAAAGGTATTGGAAATAAATGCTCCAACTGCTGTAATCTTATTGTTAGGATCCAAAACAAAATCATATCCCACCCCAATTTGAAGCACAGATGGTAATTGGAATTTATCCGCTACCTTGCTAAGAGCAGAAGAATATATGTTATTATTCAGAACTGCTCTTTGAGAAAGTCCGTCGCCAGCAAACCTCATTTCAGGACCCACATTTCTAAGTGCAAGTCCAAATTTAAACCTGTCATTTGATTCTCCGCCAGTTTTGTATTGTACCCCAGCATCAAAAGCCACTCCATTTGCCGAAACATCCGTAATTGATTCATGAATCATTTTCGCTGTTGCCCCAACAAAAATATGCTCAGTAAATGCCTTGGCATAACTCACACCTAAATTCAATACTGTTGGTTTAAAGGTACCTAAACCACCATCAGGATTGTTTTCGGTAGTACGCTCAATCTCACCGATATCAAAAGCCATGGCATAGATACCAATAACTCCTCCTTTTCTGAAAGCCTGAGAAAATCCAAAAGTGTTGATGTTAATTTCAGAACCAACCAACCAACGGGTATGGGAAAAAACAAGCTCAGTTCTTTTGGTGTGAGCCAATCCCGCTGGATTGTTTATCACACTTTCAATTCCACTGGACGAAGCAATGTTTAATCCATTTAAACCGGAAGATCTTGCCCATGGATTAATTAACAGTTGGGTCCCACCTGCTTGACCTGCGCGTTCAGGATTACCTGCAAACGAAATCTGAGCAGCAGATAACAACAACAATACGGCAATTCCAATTTTCCTCATTATTATTCGGGTAAACTGTGACAATTATTAATAAGAGTTAAGGTCAATCTGTGGCATTACAGCGAAGAACTTAAGTATCTTCTCGCCAAGATCAAATCCATCAATATGAATGATGTAAATTCCTGATGCAACCGGAACACCGTCCCTGTTTTTCAAATCCCAGTTTTGGAATGGCTCATCAGATTCTTTGTTAAATGTACGGATCAAGGTTCCGTTCAGGGTATAAATCCTGATTTTACATTTCTTAGGCAGATTGGTAAACTTCACAATATTTTGCAATTGTGAGGTTTCGTATTTAGAAAAGGCATAATAAGGATTAGGTACAATTCGTACCAAATTCATCATTGCATCTTTTGCTACAGAGTTATTATTCAGATTTGCTGCCATTGATTTCATTGAAAAATCAAATACAGGTTTTAATACTGTAGCTGCAGAATCCTTAGCATATGGCCTTGAAACCCTGATTGAGATTTTCACATCAGAAGGTATGGCAGAAGGAACTGTAAAATTATATCCTGAATTCAACATTGGAATTCCAGCATACAACATGTTTTTATAAATATCCTTAAGATATGGTCCACTAGGGCCGGTACCTAAATTACCTTGACCAAGGTTTGTAATTGTCCGGTTAGTTTGGCGCAAAATAGCAGCAATGGAATCACAGCCATTGTATCTTGAATTATGAACATACACAAAGTGACCACCACCAAAGGATAAATTATCCGAGCCGACACTTGATGTCGGATTGAAAATCATATCATTTCCATTATCTGTTTGATACCAACTGTTTTCACCAAAGAAAATATTCAATCGCTCTCCTGTGGATACATTTATTGCATACCCTGGAAACCAACTCATACCCTGTGTACTTGCGTCCAACGGCAGGCTTGCATTTTCCGGATTGCCATTAACATCTCTGCTATAATCCCATCTTGCAAGGAAGGTATGTGCGCCTGCTTCTCCATTGTAACCCCTAGCCAGAGACTTGTTAGGTTGAGTTTCCACTACAACACAACGAGACCATTTAGATTTATCTGAAGTGAATACTATATCAACATCAGGTAAATTGGCAAGTTTTACATTTACCATTTCAGCCGGTGTAAGCTGTTGTGTCGTAAGGCGAACACCCCATTCATTTGAAATAAAACTATAGCTCTTGGTCATTCCGTAAGGCGCCCAGGTACCATTCATAATATTTTCAAAATCTTCTTCAGGATCGTATAAACCTGCATTTATGTAAGTATTTGAAGCATTATCAAATGGTGCAGTAGTTTGATTTGTACCGGAAAGAATCCAGTTAAAGGAAGTTCCATCCTGATCTCTCAGACCACCCAACCATGCCTTATTTGCAACAGAGTAAGTTGAGGACGATGAAATAAACCCGTTATTATATTCGGTATTATTGGTATTTCCTGGGGCTTCAACCTGTTTCAATGAAATTGAAAAACCATGACCTCTAATAACCTTCTCTGATCCAACCAAAGGTGTTGGTCTGGGTACAGAATCGTAATTGTTCTTTTTATACTCAGCAATATAAACCGCATTCCAATTATTTCCGGACTTTTCGTAAAGAACCCATTCAGCAAAGGTTGAATCTCTTTTAACTGGAGAATATGTGGTATCAGTAGTTATTCCAGTTAGAGAATCGAAGGTTACAACAAGTCTGTAATCAGATGCTTTTACTTCTTTTGGATTGGTAACCTTCATGGAAACAGGTCCAAATCCACTTTCAAAAACGAGATCCTGACTGAAATTGCTGATTAATATGGAATTCTCCGTTTCCTTAGTAACATAAGTCTCAATCCCACCATTACCAAAACCAGATTTACGGGTTATTGAAGGCGCAAGACCATAGGCACTATTGATTGTTGTACCAAAGGATTCGAAATCAATTTTATGTGGAATTGCAGAAGTGTTTAGGAATCCTGAATTTCCTGGAACGAACTTTCGTCCATCAGAGGAAGTGTCATTATAAGCATATGCTATTATGCCATAATAGTAATCCTTGTAATTAACCAACCTTCTATCTGAACCAGAAGCAAAAAGATCCTCTGTAACTCTTACAGATGTAAAGATTCCATCGTCACCACCCTGAACCATTATTTCATCTGTTATAACAGGATCTGGAGAACCGGAAACTAGTGTAACAGACCGGTTTATAATAGTTGAAACACCATCTTTAATATCACATTGAGCTACCAACCGTGCTTTATCAGTATCAAATAATTCAGAAGACGTAACAGAATTACCAGCTAGCTGAAACAACATATAACCCTGAAATGCGAATATAGAATCTGCAACTCCAGCAACTGCTAAGATTGGATCAACCTGGGTATAATTTTCGTTGGAGTTGTTAGAGATTTTCTCATTGAACCAGGAAATCATTAATTCCTGATCATATTCTTCTATTGCAATCCTAGGAGCATCAGGTCCAGTAAGTAATTTGAAATTATTATCAAACAATGCTTGAGCAATATCATCAGCTCTGAGCAACTCGCATACTGAACCAAATTGGCTGTTATAATATCCCCTAGCCCAAAGAGCCCCGATTATAATTTCATTCTCAGCGCCTGGTTGTAATGTAAATGGACCAGCAGATTCTATGAAACGGCGGTCACCCGGAGGGTTATTAGAGGAGGCTTCAGACCAGCCTGAATTAGGGTAGTAAGAGCATGTGCCCATTTGGTCAAACCCATAGAACATATAATTTGTTTCTGGGCCCGGAGCAGTCTGAGCAAATCCATTTTTACCATTATCAACCATTACTGATCCATCTTTCCATCTACCGATAAGGTAGTTATAGAAATGGGTTGCTTTTTCAGGGTTTCCAATCAGGGAGAAGTCATTGTTATAATATACAAACTTCCTCATATCTAGCCTGTTACCATCATCACCTACAGGACCCTGGAAAAAGTCCACACCAAATGCAGGAGGATTTAATCCGTACCCGGTGCTTCCCTGATCATCAGCATCCCCATTATATGCAATTCCTAAACCACGAGTTGTATCACATCCTACCCAATCGTCCTGAAAAAATCCAACATCTGAATCCACCCACTGACCTATATAGGTATCATATAAAGTGTTACTGGAACGGTTAAACACTTTTTGGTCGTAAAAGGTCATATCATTCACAGAATTTGCTGTACTGAAGGCAAAAGCCATCATCTGAATTTCGATTCCGATGGCCTCACCACTTGTGGAAGTATGCACATCGCCTTTATCGTTAATTACCCACCATATTGCCTGATCACCGAAAATTTTAGGGTAATCTCCATTATTTGGGTTATATACAAGATCATTGTCAACATCAACAAAAGGAGCCATATAGGCATCCTGACCTGCATCACCCTGCCAAGGCCAGTTTTGGATAATTGGATACTTAGTAAAATCAACATTACCTGCAGCAAAATCACCCCTAAACAAATCAATTTCAGCTTTATTGATTTTATAATGTTTATCCCATTTTTGGCAGGTACTCTGTTCTGTAGAAGCTCCATTTAAGGTTAAAGGCCCTGGCCAAAAATCGTTTCCATCCTGACGATAGGTTTGAGCAGCAACCCTTAACTGACCGGAAGCATCCAAACCTCCAATCCATAGTGAAGCGGCAAAAGATGAATATCTTCTTGCAGATGGATTATCAACCTTGGGGACTTCATACCTAGGATCTCCAACAAGATCCCACCACATATCACCACCATTGTGTAATAAGCACCTGACATTATTTATGTCCAGGCTAGCAGAAGAACTGGAAGGCAAACAGCTTGCAGCTGTTCTTAAAGGCCTTTTACCCTGAACCTTGTTCCCGCCTGAAATATTCTCTTCAGCAAAGGCTAGAGAAATTGACAGGGACGCAAGTAAAACTAGAAAACAAACTCTGAATTTCATTTTGATTGGGGAATGTATGTTTCTGTTACTTTTTGGGTTAGAAATTGATTGAACAGCCCAGCCTGAAGCGGCGTGGGATTGAATAATTATTAGGGTTTTGCATTTTTATCTGATACAGATCAACAAAAGAACTTTGATTAATCTGACCTTGAATGGTTTGCTGACCAATATCTGTATTTAAGTAGCCATCGTCATTCGGTAAACCAGTAGTACGATATACTCCAATAATATTCTTAGTGTCGAAAAGATTTAATACCAGTAGGTATGCATTGAAAGTATAAGCTCTTCTGCTTGAACCATCCGATTTTGGTTTACCACCTAAGGTGAAATCTTTATCTAACCTTAAATCTGCGCGGAACTGAAATGGCATTCTACTTCCATTTGGGGTTCCTGAGGTTTGAATGTTTTGATTAATTCCTACCTGAACATCTCCAGAATTTGCAAGGCTGTTACGAGTATATGGGGTACCAGAGCCTAAATTCATGGTTAGGTTTGCACCTGCGTCCTTGAAGGGATAAACTCCAAACAATTTTGGTCCCATTTTTCTATTTGCAGATACAAAGCGATAATCAATTACGCCCTGGAATCTGTGTCTTTGATCAAAATCAAGAGGTAACAGAACACGGATATAGCTAAATCCATCTGAAGAGTTGATTGCATTTCTGGAAGAAGTAAAACTTGATCCTGTACCAGAGGCAAACTGTAAGGTATAGGAACCTCTAATTGAAACATTACCCTTCCTGCGCATATCCATATCTAAACTAAATCCTTTAATAGTACCAAAGTCCAGATTTCCATAGGAAGTATAGGTTATTGGGAAAGCATTATTAAAGTTTTGAATCTGAATCAGGTTTCTTAACTCTCTGTAAAAAGCAGATGCAGTTAATCTTAAATTATCGCTTACAGCCTGGATAAAACCGGCTTCATAGTCAATAGTTCTCTCAGGTTTTAATGCTGGGTTATTTTTTGTGGTTGTAGCTGTATTTGTCAAAAATAAATAATCAGTCAGCAGTCCGGTTAATCCATTTCTAGGTCTTTGAGTTAATACATCATAGTGCGCAAAAAACAAAGCCTGATCGTTAATTGGGAAAGAGAAGGATATACGAGGCATAAAATTCACCTGTGGAACATAATCTTTAAGTGATTCTTCAGTGAACTTACTTTCTTTAATAACCGGTTGAACTTTACCAGTTCCTGTAACAAGTGATAGAGGAGAAACAGGAGCCCCGTTTTTGTCATACCACTTATCGCCATCACGATATCCGAGTACGGTAGCTTCTCCTCCGTAATCAGTAGATGAAACATATGGAATCCAGGATTGGTTTATGCTGGAAGGAATTCCATCTTGAAACATATTTGGATATTTACGAATCGCTTCTTCAACAGTGAAAGCTGGGTAAAGCAAATATGGATCTTTAAGTACTTTTTGATTTGCATCAAAACGGTCAACACGAAGACCTACGTTAAAGATGATATCTTTTAGTTCGAATTTATCCTGAATGTATCCAGCAATATATGTAGGAGCAAATGAATTTAGTGGTCTATTTTGTTTATCAGAGAAGAAATTTGAAACCGAAGAATTGTTTTTAGTTCGATTCCCTTTATAGTCATAACCGTAATAACTCACATAGCTATTTCCATCATTTAACAATTCATCGGCAGAAAACATATTCAGAGAGTAAGTGCTTGGATCATATGCGTCAATATTGATAAACTCAGTTGAGTTAACAGGCATTCCTAATTTAACTCTCATATTCTTATCAAATGTGGATTGATCTGCTTCAACATATAATGGGTTGAAATGTACAGTATCCTGAAAAAATCCATTGCTATTGACGATTTCAATATTGGCAAAGTTGGTATCAAGCTGAACCAAATGTTTGTTTGCCAACTGACGCATATATGTCCAGATGCCTGCCCCTGCCACACCAAAAGCTCGGTCATACCTTTGATCAAATTCAAATCCTAACTTGACGTTGTGATTTTTTACTTCTGCTGTTGCCTGACCAGTAAGGCGTAACAATTCAGCATTTGATTTATTGTAACCGGTTGGTCTTGCTCCAGGTGCACTGTAAAGAGAATAAATATTGTTAGGGGTATCACCATTCCTGATTCCCCCTACTGCAGCTAGGAAATTTGGTGAAGGGATGGAAAGTCCTTGATCTTGGTAAGTATTGTATATGTAATCGTTGTAATTGGAATAAATAGGATTTTGAGTTCCGCCACGGTTAAAAGTGAACAAAGTATCCTGAAAACCAATTGTTTGCCAATAAGGTGTTGAAGATATTCTTGGATCAGGAGAAGTATTGTATTCATAAACTTCTGCCTTTTTCAAATCAAACTTACCTACATATCCATATTGGAATACATTATCTTTATAATCAGGATCGCCAGAAAAGGCAGAAACATTTGTATAGTCAGCCTGGATAGAATAAAAAAGGTTTTTAACCAAGGAAGAAGAATCTCCTGCGAAATTTTGCTGAAATCTTAACCATGTTCTATATGTGCTTTGTTCCGTTACAGAATTTGCAAAAGGGCTGAACATTTGGTTAAAGGTTCCCCAGTTACTCTGCGAAAGTCGTTCGCCGGTAAATCCTGCTTTAACAGTTATATTATTGGTAGGTTGAAAATCTAATCTTCCACTTAACCTAAAATTATTAAGGCGGGCATTTAATTTATAAGAAATTTTCTCAATATCATCATTACTTACAAAATTTGCATTATTCACAAAAATAAGTCCATTTGGGCGTAAAGGATTTGCCTCAAGATTATTAAGTACATCGTCCTTCAATTTATAGATACCATTTGCTGAAGGAGATGGGTCTCTTTGTAATTCAGCTTCACCCGCAAGGAAATAACCTAAAATGGTTTTTTTTATTTCATTTTCCTTATCGTATTTGGAATAAATGGGACCGGAAAGGTTAACACCTACCAGATCATATTGAAACTGATCAAACAATCTACTGGTTACAAGTTCTACACCACCATTTAACACAGAACTAGCACCTGCTGTAGTCACGGCAATTACACCACCTGTAACATCCCCATATTCAGCAGGAGTACCACCAGTGATAACACTTAATTGTGCAATGGATCTTTGAGGCAATGCAAGTTGTCCGCGTACACGCACACCGTCCACGAAATATTGAGTTGCATCAGAACGAGAACCCCGAACGTTGATTGATTTTCCATCATCTGCCTGATATACACCTGGAGTTGAATTCGCAGCAATGGATACAAGATTACGGGAACCCATTTTCTGAATTTCCTTGTCAGTAATGGTAGACCCCGAAACCGTATTATCCTTTTGAATGAGTGGTATTTCATACTCAGTGATGACGATTTCTTCGGTGGATGAGACGGTCTGAATAAAAATATCCAAATCCAGTGTTTTTCCAGCCGTTATTAAAACTCCTTTGAATTCAGAGCTTTTTCCGGCATAAGAGGCCTTAACATCATAACTACCCGGAGAAATTGGTGCAATACTATAATTACCTTCGTAATCAGCATTTGCCCCACCCTTAGGGACACCATTCTGAATAATGATTACCGTTGCCCCAATGAGTTCTTCCTGGGTGTCTTTATCACGAATTTTACCTTTAAGCTTACCAGCGTCAGATTGAGCGAAAGTTAATTCACCCAACAGACAAAAAAGTAGCATCAGATATCCTAAACGTTGTAACATACGCTTTATAGCCAATAACCTGAATGAGGACGGTCAAAAAATACCGGATTCCAAATTAGAGAATGGAATTGTTGAATTGCAAATTTCAACAATATTTTTCCCGAAATATCGTTAAACAAAAATGGTTGTTTAGGGTGATTCTCCCCTGACCTACAATGCTTTGAGTGAATTTCAATAGGTAACAACATTTTTTAATTAACTGTAACAAAGAAACAGCCCTTTTTTTTCCTAAACAACAACAGTTTAGATCATTTGTTACACATAAATATGCTACTTTTATGGAAATATTTGTTCATAAAAGACAATGGATTCCTTTTTTGATATTCTGGAAACTCTTAAAAAAGAGGAAGTTAGGAAGATAAGATCTGTTTTAAACCACTCACTAAGAAAGTATGATAAGGTCGGCAAATTGTTGGACATTGTTACACGTTATCCAGGTAAATCGGATATTTTCTATTGTGAAAAGGTATATGGGAGGTCAAAAGACCCGGCATACAGGGTTTCTAAAACCCGATTGAAGAAGATCATTGAAGAATCTTTGTTAACTGATAAGAGTTTGGGTCAGTATGAATCAGCCTATGTAAATGCTGCTTTGCTTACCAGAAAAAGGCTTTTGCAGGGTGAAATTTTACTTGGCAGAGGTGCCTATAAGGCCAGTACTATTTTATTAAATCAGGTAATCAGGACTTCCAAACAATATGCATTGCATAATGAGTTGCTTCAGGCAAAGCTTTTGCTATTCCGACACAGAAGCGCAAACCTTGGCATCAAGGAAATCACAAAATATTCTGAAGAAATAAAGGTCTTGGGAGAAACTACAGAATTAACCAACCGAGCCACCATTTTACACTTTGCATTATTTAACAAGCTAAGCACGATTACAATATCCAATACCAAAGAACTACTAGCAGTTACACAAGACCTAACTGAGCTCAAACAGATTTATGAACAAACGAAATCTCCTGTTGCCGGTTTTTACTACCTCAGGAGCAAATTATATATTGAACAGGTAACTGAGGACTTTAATGCAGCAGAAGAAACAGGTAAAGCCTATTTGAATCTTGTTTCAAAGGAGGCTGCCATTAAATCAAAACAGAGGATTGGTAGCGCTTACTTGCAATTGGCGGAAGTGAGCTTACGGAGCGGGAAAATTGAAAATGCAGAGCATTATTCCGAGAAGTCACTTGAAATGTATAAACCAGCCGAATTAAATTATTTGATTGTGCTGGAAACCGTTTTCAGAATAGCATTTAACCTTGGTAATTTTAAAAAATGCACAACAATTATTGAGGAGGCCTTTAAAAATCCAAAATTTCATTTATCCAAAATAAGAGAAGGCAGATGGAATTATTTTAAAGCTTGTCTGGAGTTCCAGGAAAAATCATTCAAATCCTGTTTAAAAAGCCTGAATGCATCAACTTCAGTCCTAAATGATAAAGTAGGTTGGAATA
>Ga0114977_10001279_pt1 | contig 16418 bp, 13 predicted proteins | sample S_130805_MF_Meta_FD_87026 | JGI IMG/M metagenome (GOLD analysis project Ga0114977, IMG submission 87026) | Freshwater microbial communities from Lake Simoncouche, Canada to study carbon cycling - S_130805_MF_MetaG | ecosystem: Environmental > Aquatic > Freshwater > Lake | place: Lake...
CGATCGCTCTCTTCTCTCACGAGTACCCATATGACTATCTTAGATTGCGTCGGATCCGCGCTCCCCTGTTCGTACGCGAACTACTTGATCGACCGGTGTTGTCCAAACCTTTCCATCACCAATTGATCCAGTTGATGCAGCCTTTACGATCACATCAACAACTGAGTCTGCATCTGCATCATCGGCGAGCACTTCAAGGCGAACCTTAGGTACTAGATCTACCGTGTATTCAGCGCCACGATAAACCTCGGTGTGACCCTTTTGTCTCCCGAAACCACTGGCTTCTGAAACGGTCATGCCTGTTACCCCGTGAGCCTGCAGAGCGGTTTTAACATCCTCTAACTTGAAAGGTTTTAAGATTGCAGTTATAAGTTTCATTAGAACGAACCTCCTCGTGAAGAGCTAGACATTTCATATGCACTTTCGGCGTGCTCGTTCAGATCGATACCTTCTATTTCCTTATCCAAATCGACACGGAAACCGATTGTTTTTTCGATTGCAAATCCTAATATTAATGTAACGACAAAGGAGTAGAGCGCAACCATTCCAACGCCTAGAGCCTGCTTGCCAAGTAGCGCAGTTCCTCCTCCATAGAAGAGACCATCTAGGCCAAGGTTATTAACAACGCTGGTGCCAAAGAGACCGATAGCAAGTGAGCCCCAGATTCCACCGACTAAGTGAACTCCGACTACGTCTAGTGAGTCATCAAACCCGAACTTATATTTAAGGCCAACTGCGAGTGCGCAGAAGATACCGGCGAAGAGACCGATGACAACTGCCGCCCAGGGAGCTACAAATGCACATGCCGGCGTAATTGCAACTAAGCCCGCTACCGCACCCGATGCCGCGCCAAGGGAAGTTGCATGTCCATTGCGGATCTTCTCAACTAATAACCAGCCAATCAGTGCGCCAGCTGTGGCAACTTGAGTATTCATAAATGCTAAACCGGCGGTGCCATTTGCAGCAAGAGCCGAACCGGCATTGAAGCCAAACCAACCAAACCACAAAAGACCTGAGCCAAGAAGTACTAATGGCAATGAGTGTGGTCGCATCGACTCTTTGCGCCAACCAATGCGCTTACCTAAGACAATGGCAAGGGCAAGCCCGGCAGCTCCTGCATTTATGTGTACGGCGGTACCACCAGCGAAATCTTCAAGACCTTTTCCTGCAAGAAAACCAGTTCCAGTGACGGTGTCTCCAACTTTATTTCCGAAGGCAAATACCCAGTGCGCAACTGGGAAGTAAACAATTGTTGTCCAAATCGCGACAAAGACTGCCCACGAGACAAATTTAGTTCTATCGGCAATTGCTCCAGAAATTAGTGCTGGGGTAATAATTGCAAACATTAATTGGAAAGCTGCAAAAACCAAAACAGGGATTGGATAGATACCTCCGTTATTAGTGAAATCATTTACCATTCCACCAAGACCTGAGAATGAAATATTGCCATACCACGGTGAATTTGCCTTATAACCAAAGGCTAATTCGAAGCCATAGATAACCCACAAAATACTTACGATGCCAATAGTAATAAATGACATCATCATCATATTAAGAACGCTCTTCGTTCGAACCATTCCACCGTAGAAAAATGCCATTCCAGGTGTCATGAGTAAGACCAGAGCCGTGCTTGCTAACATCCAAGCTGTATCGCCAGAGTTCAAAACTGTTTCGGTCATCAGTGCCATCTTTCGAGTAATAACTACAAGAGATCTCGCCTTTGAGGTGGGATAAAGATGGCCTTTATGGGTTACAGGTGGTGCTCGAAAAGGTTTCAGACGCGTTGCAAAACCGCCTTTTATGTTACATCTGCGTTACGCGAGTATCCCGAGAATGTAGGCATCGGGGTCGAAGGGCGCGAAATCGCTCTCGGACTCCCCCGTGCCAATCCATTTGATCGGAATATGAAGGGCACTCTCAATCGCTAGAGCGATGCCACCGCGGGCGCTTCCATCAAGTTTAGTAAGAATGATGCCCGTGACTCCAACGGCGCTTGAAAATATCTTCGCCTGTTCCAAACCATTTTGTCCTGTGGTCGCATCGATAGTCAAAAGAACTTCGTTAACTGGAGAAATCTTTTCAACTACACGCTTTACCTTTTCTAACTCATCCATCAAATCACTCTTGTTGTGCAAACGTCCTGCGGTATCTATGACCAAATAATCTGCTTTTGCATCCCTTGCTTTTTTCATTCCATCAAAGGCCACCGATGCGGGATCTCCCTGCGCCTTCCCCGAAATCACTTCTACGCCGATGCGCGCACCCCACGTTTGTAACTGCTCAACGGCCGCTGCTCGAAAAGTATCTCCGGCTGCCACAATTACGATGGCTCCTGAGTTCTTAATACGCCCAGCTAGTTTTGCAACAGATGTTGTCTTGCCAGTGCCATTTACTCCGACGACCATAATCACTGTTGTGCCATCTGGGTTTGTTATTGGAAGTCGTGACTCGGTAGATAGATGAGACGTAAGAGTTGCGATCAGAGCCTCTTCAGCGTTTTCGCTCTTTACTTTGCGTGCACTCTCTAGGAGCTCTCGAGTAAGGGTCGGACCAATATCTGATGCTAAGAGTTCACTCTCTAACTCCTGCCAATCGGCTGGTGCGAAAGAGTTCTCCCCTTTAATTTTCGCGATGAACTTACTGAAAAGACCCATACTAAAACCGCTTAACTTACGTCGGATTCACGCAACCGTTGTGAAATAACCTCAGTCACGCCATCTCCGCGCATTGTCACACCGTAAAGTGCATCGGCAATCTCCATGGTGCGCTTTTGGTGAGTAATAATAATTAACTGAGAGCTTGCACGAAGCTCTTCGAGGACGCCAAGTAATCGGCCAAGGTTGACATCATCTAAGGCCGCTTCAACTTCATCGAGAACATAGAAGGGACTTGGGCGGGCTTTAAAGATAGCTACCAACATTGCAACGGCCGTTAACGACTTCTCGCCACCAGAGAGAAGCGAAAGCCTTTTAATGCGCTTTCCTGGTGGGCGGGCTTCAACATCGACACCACTAGTCAACGGATTATCTGGATCGACCAAGATTAAGCGTCCATCTCCTCCAGGGAACAAGCGCGCAAAAATCTCCTCGAAATGGCGAGCCGTATCTTCAAAGGCTTCCATGAAGATTGTCTGAACTCGATCATCGACCTCTTTAATAATATCGAGCAGATCCTTCTTTGTGTTCTTTAAATCTTCTAACTGATCGGCCAAGAATTTAAGGCGCTCTTCTAGAGATGAGAACTCTTCAAGGGCTAGTGGGTTTATCTTGCCGAGTAAATTAAGTGAGCGCTCGGCAGAGGCTAAACGCTTCTCCTGTTGATCGCGGCGATATGGAATCAACTCGGTCGTGACAATTTCGCCATCTTCGTTTTCAAAGAATGTCGGTACATCATTTTCAGGCCCATACTCGGCTACAAGAGTTTGAGTATCGATAGCGAACTCTTCGGCAGTTTTGTTTTCAAGAGATTCAATGCGCATACGTTGTTCTGCGCGAGCGATCTCATCACGGTGCACACTTGATGTCAGCACCTCAAGCTCACTTGCCAACTCTCGACCACGAGTACGAACGGTGAGAGTCTCGCCCTCGCGAAGTACTCGTGATTCCTCTAAGCGAGCACGTTCAATTGCCGCCTTTGAAATCGATCGTTCAATGTGAATCAGCGCCTCGTATGCCGCTTCGGCGATTGCCTGCGAAATTACAGCTGCACGCGCTCGTGCTCCGCGACGAACAAGTGCGCGCTGTGATGCCTCTCGCTCATTTCGAGCAGATTCTTCAAGTGCCAAGGCGCGCGCAGCAACCGATGTAACGCGCTCTTCAATAGTTCGAACAGCTAGACGGGCCTCAACTTCGGCGGTGCGGGCGATTGAAACTGAGTTACGTAGATCTTCAGTAAAACTGTGATCGGGCTCTGCAACTGTTCCTTGCTGGTGAAGTTGATTTTGGGCAATTACTAACTCGCCTTCATCGCGAGATTTAGCACTTCCCGCCTCATTAATGTTGGCATTTAATCGTTCAACTTCGGCCATCGCAGATTTCATATTCTGACCAGAGACGGCTAACTGCTCGGTCAATGCGCCTATACGTGCATCGGATTCATTGAGTTTTGATAGGGCGAGGTCGTACTCATTTTGCTTGCCTTCAACTTCGCTTTTACTAGTTGAAATATCAAACTTTAAGCGATCGCAGGTATGCGTAATCTCAGAAAGTTTGTTTTCAAGGCCGGCAATGAGTGCATTAATTTCAATGAGTGAGGATGAGGATTTAGAACCACCGCGAGCACGAGCACGTGTAACGACATCGCCATCGCGCGTAACAACGGTAACTGAAGGATTCGAGCGCAGGATTGCCTCTGCATCTCGGGCGGAATCGGCAACGACAATATTGGCAAGAAGCGATGAGACAAGGGCTCCGATTGAATGCGAGCGAACGTGCGAGGCCAGTGAGGTTAAGCCTGCTGGTATCGAGGAGTTAGAGGCAGCCCCTTCTTCGTAGACCAAAACATCGGCCTGTCCTAGATTTTCACTTCTTAAAGTAGTCAGGGCGGTAACTGCCGATGCTAAATCTTTAACGACAACGGCATCTGCAAGTGCGCCAAGGGCGGCGGCAGTGGCAGTCTCCCACCCAGAGTCGATCTCAATAAGGCTGGAGATTGAGCCGAGAATATGAACGCCGCGTGAATCATGGAGCAAGGCAGAGGCGCCGTCGCGGTTTTGCGAAGTCAGCTTCATCGCCTCAATTTTGGATTCAATCGCATTACGTTCGCGATCAGCTAAACGTTCGGCCTCAATTAATCCATTTAATTTATTCTTGGCCGTCTCTAGCGCCGACTTCGTATTTTCAAACTGCGAATCAAGTCCCTTTTCGCCAGTGTCGGCACTTGCGATTTCTAGCTCATATGTTGAGTACTCGCGTTGGGCTGTGTCCACACGGGTCTGGGCCTCATCGCGCGAACGGGTCAAGCGCTCAATCTCTTCAGAGATCGCTTCAAGTCGAGCTTGGAGGGATTTAATATGTCCCTCTTGTCGCGCAGTACCTTCACGCGCATCTGCGATAGCGCGCATGGCTGCAGCGATTTTATCTTCATCTATTTTTAGCGCATGCTCGCTTTGAACAAGATTCGATGATGCGGCAACGAGTGCCTGCTGCGATGTGGAGACATTTGCACGTAACGCGCCCTCTTCTTGGCGCAAAAGCTCGGCGTCTCTATCGATTGCATCGGGATCGCGACCTGAAGTACGTGCCTCTTCCGCCTCTTCATTGAGAAAACGTGATCGCTCTTGTGCAAGTGATTGAGTGCCTCTAAATTTTTCGCGCAGTGAATTCAATTGATAGTAAGTCTCTTGTGCCTTGACCAATTGAGGGCCTTCAACAGCGGCTTGGTGATCTAGCGCCTCTTCGCGTTTGCGTATTGAATCAACTTCAGACTCAACGATTCCGCGTCGCTCGCGTAAGGCAGTCTCATCAGCAACTTCTGCATCGAGAGTTTTCGAAAGAGAAATGAAATCATCGGCGAGCAAGCGAAGCTTGGCATCACGAAGATCGGCCTGAATGGTCGCTGCTTTCTTTGCAACCTCTGCCTGTTTACCTAATGGTCGTAGTTGTCGACGAAGCTCTACAGTTAAATCCTGCACACGAGCTAAATTTGTCTGCATTGAATCTAATTTGCGCAGCGCCTTTTCTTTACGCTTGCGATGCTTGAGAACACCGGCCGCCTCTTCAATAAATCCACGGCGCTCTTCCGGTGTTGCCATCAAGATCGCATCGAGTTGGCCTTGGCCAACAATTACGTGCATCTCTCGCCCAATTCCTGAATCACTCAAGAGCTCTTGAATGTCGAGCAAGCGCGATGCTTCGCCATTAATCTGGTACTCGCTGTGTCCGTTACGGAAAAGAATTCTCGAAATAGTTACTTCGCTGTATTCAATTGGAAGTGCGCCATCGGCATTATCGATTGTGAGCGAAACTTCAGCTCGGCCAAGTGGAGCACGCCCACTAGTTCCCGCGAAGATGACATCTTCCATCTTGCCGCCACGTAAAGATTTCGCGCCTTGTTCACCCATTACCCACGTAAGAGCGTCGACTACGTTACTTTTCCCTGAACCATTTGGCCCAACCACACATGTGATACCTGGCTCCAGGCGCAAAGTGGTAGAGGAAGCAAAGGACTTAAAGCCCTTGAGGGTGATGCTCTTCAAATACACGCGGCAAACCTATCGCCAATTGAGAGCATTTTTAACGGTTTTAAGGCTGAGGTAGCTCGTGTTTTAAGGATTCATAGGCGATACGCGCGGCAATCTGTTCGGCCTCGCGCTTACTCTTACCAATGCCTTGACTGATGCCAACGCCAGCGACCATTGCAACGGCGGTGAAATTCTTATCGTGATCAGGGCCCTCTTCGGTAACAACATACTCGGGCACTCCCTTATTCAGGGCCGCTACTAACTCTTGGAGCGCTGTCTTGCCATCTAAGCCTGCACCTCGTGCCACAGCTGAATCCATTGTTGATGATATTAATCGACGAACAATGTCAGTGCAGATTTCAAAACCGAACTGCATATAAATCGCGCCTATTACGGCTTCAAGTGCATCGGCTAGAAGAGAGTTTTTATCTCTTCCCCCGGTAACCTCTTCGCCTTTTCCTAAGCGAATATATTTTCCTAAATCTAATTCACGTGCAATATCTGCTAGCGCACGCATGTTGACCACACCTGAACGAAGTGGGGAGAGACGACTTTCATCAAACTCTGGATAACGTTTGTAGAGCTCTTCAGTAACGATTAAACCTAAAACTGAATCACCTAAAAACTCAAGGCGCTCATTAGTCTCTTTACTTCCCGATTCATATGCAAATGAACGGTGCGTAAAAGCTAACTCGAGAAGTGAGGGTTCAATAACAACCCCCAACTGCTCATTGAGCAACTGGCTCAGATCAGACCTCTAATACCTGGCGACGGTTATATGTACCGCAGGTTGGGCAGGCAGTGTGTTGCAGCTTTGGCTGTTGGCACTGTGGGCATGTTGCAAGAGAGGCAGCAGTTGTCTTCCACTGGCTTCGGCGTGAGCGCGTCTTAGAACGCGAGGTCTTCCGCTTTGGTACTGGCACTTTTCTAACCTCTTCTTCTTTTCCTTACGCAACGGTGGTTGCAGGGCGTAAGTATCCCTTAAAAACCCTATTTCTTGAAATCGGGCTTATCTATGTTCAGGGCTGCAAGTCCAGCCCATCTAGCATCGATAACCTCGTGAGCGTGATCTTGGGGCAATTCGGCCCATTTTCCACCACATTCATGGCACAAACCCTGGCAATCATCGCTACACAGTGGGTTGCCGGGCAGGGAGAGCACAATTGCATCGCGAATCGGGCTCTCAAGATCCATGATGTCGCCATCCATAAGTAGCTCATCATCGATCTCAAACCCATCGACTACGGCCGCACGCTTCTTTCGCTCAACCTTCTTTTCATATAAATAGAGCTCTTGAACTCTTTTGTCAATAATAACTTCAACTGGATCCAGGCAGCGGCCACACTCGCCTTTAGCGACTGCATAGATTTCGGCGCTTAACAATACGCCTTCGGTTACCGCCTCAAGACGTGCATCAACTTCAATTACTCCGCCAACAGGAACTGAGATCAGCTCTACTCCGACTTTTTCTGGAACTTCAATATCTAACTCATACTCCTTCATCTCGCCAGCTCGGCGCGGAAGTTCGTATGTGTTGAGTTTATAAACCTCTGGGAGTTTTGACATTATTTCTAATCTGCATCAGAGAGTTGTGCGAGTGCATCTTTATCGCCAGCACCAGCTAAACGCTCGCGACCTCGTGCGACTGCATCTTGAGTCTTATTCAAAATTACTTCAAGCGTTGCAAGGCGACCATCTATGTACTCTTCAACTTCGGCCTTTTCCTGTAAACCCTTATCGCGGGCATCGGCGAGAATCTTGCGCGCTTCATCGCGGGCGTTTTGTACGATCGAAGTCTGTTCGACCATTCGAGCTACATCTTCGCGCGCCATTGAAATCATCTGTTCAGCGCTCAAGCGACCCTCTTCTATAATTGCATCTCGTGAAGCAATAACTTTTTGTGCAGATTCAAAATCCACGGGAAGAGCAGACTTGGCCTCATCAAGTAGTTCGAGCATTTCACCTCGGTGAACTACACAACTTGCAGAAAGTGGAACTCCACGTGCCTCTTCAACTAATGTAATGGCCGATGCTAGCTTTTCAATTGAATCCATGAGTTATTTTCCGCCTACTCTAAGTTTTATTGCAGCATTAACATTTGGAGGAATCATGGTCGAAACATCTCCCCCATAATGCGCCAGCTCTTTCACGATTGATGAGGAGAGAAAGGAGTAAGCCGGGGCAGTTGCCATCAACATGGTCTCAACGCCAGAGGCTTGCAGATTTAACTGAGCCATCTGAAGCTCATAATCAAAATCAGTTACAGCTCGAAGTCCCTTTACGATGGTTGTGATGGAGTTACTCTTGCAAAAATCAACCAATAAACCGCTCCAAGAATCAACAATAACGTTTGGAAGATCGGCCACAGATTCTCGGATCATGTCTATTCGCTCAGGGACCGTGAAAAGAGAGGACTTCGTTCGATTCTCTAAAACTGCCACAACGACCTGGTCGAAGTGGGCGCTAGCGCGTTTGATGATATCTAGATGCCCAAGCGTGATGGGATCAAAGGAGCCTGGACATACCGCGCGTTTCATGGCTCAAACGCTAGCAAGAGATGGCGTACTTATCCATTCTTACAGTGTGTTATTTCCGTAGAAGATTGTAACGGCGCCATATTTCCGCTCGCGTGCGGCCACAATGCCATCTGGCCACCTAAATTTTGATCCCTTTGCAGTGCGCTCTACGGCTATCAATGCATCATCTTTGAGAAACTCGCCATTTTTAAGTTTGCTGACGATGTCTTCTACTTCCGCGTCAGTGAAATCAAATGGCGGATCGATATAGACAATGTGATATTTCTCTTTAGGTAGATCGCTGACAAAACGTTGAGCTGACATTGAAAATAGATGGAATTTTCCTACGGGTAAATTCTTCTTTACTAACTCATAATTATTTTCAACTGTCTTTTGCGCGTCTGCATCTCGTTCGACAGCATGGACAATAGTTGCCCCGCGAGATAACGCCTCAAGTCCGATGGCACCAGAGCCGGCAAATAAATCCAAGACATTAAGACCCAGAAAATCGCCAAACTCAGAAGTCAGTGATGAAAACAATCCTTCTCGAGCGCGATCAGATGTTGGACGAGTGGCACCCGCAACCGTGCCTAACGTGCGACCCTTTGCTACTCCTGCAATGATTCTCAAGGCTCTAACCCTTATCTAAATAATCAATAGCGGCATCTCTTGCCATCAGTGCAACCTCTGCACTAAGGGCAGGATAACTTGATAAATCATCCGATGCTGCAATTACACCCTGCGCATCGGCGCGAGCACTTTCAATGAGCTCCTCATCTCGCAAAACCCGAAGCAAGCGAAGATGCGACTGAGTGCCCGACTGACTGGAACCCAATACATCACCTTCGCGACGTTGCTCAAGATCTATCCTGGAGAGCTCGAAGCCATCAAGCGTTGCAGCTACAGCATCTAACCGCGCCCGTGCCGGAGTTTCTGCAGCTGCACTTGTGATCAAAAGACATAGCCCAGGAGAAGTTCCGCGACCTACTCGCCCGCGAAGTTGATGAAGTTGAGATACACCAAAGCGATCGGCATCCATGATGACCATTACTGTGGCATTGGCAACGTCGACGCCGACTTCAATAACTGTCGTTGAAACAAGCACATCAATCTCACCAGCGGCAAATGCACGCATCGTGGCATCTTTTGTCTCGCTACTCTGGCGTCCATGCAGCTCGGCCACGCGCAATCCTGAGAGTGGCCCAGTAGCTAACTGCGGTGCCAGTTGCATCACGGATGCAATATCGGGTGACTCTAAGCCAAATAGAAAGTCGGTATCGGAGCTTTCATCACTTCCAGCCTCAATTCGCGGAGCAACGACATAAGCCTGGTGACCGGCGGCAACCTCCTCGCGGATGCGCTCCCATGCACGAGCTAAAAAGGCAGGCTTTTCAAGAACTGAAACCACATGCGTTGTAATTGGTTGTCGTCCAAGTGGTAGCTCACGCAAAGTGGAGACATCGAGATCACCAAAGACTGTCATAGCAACGGTACGTGGAATCGGCGTAGCTGTCATTACTAATAAGTGTGGAGGCTTCTGCGCCTTTACTTTAAGTGCATCTCGTTGCTCAACACCAAATCTATGTTGCTCATCGACCACGATTAAACCTAAATCATTAAACTCAACTTTTTCACCCAGGAGTGCATGTGTGCCAATAATGATTCCAGCTGTGCCAGTTGCAGCTAATGAGAGAGCCTCTTTGCGCGCAGGCGCACTTTGTGAACCTGTAATAAGAGTCAATCGAGTTGCCTTTTCAGCACTTCCAAGTGTGCCGCCAAGTGCTAGCGGGCCTAACAATTTTTCAAAGGTACGCACATGTTGCGCGGCTAATACTTCTGTTGGTGCAAGAAGTGCGGCCTGTCCCCCACTATCGACAACGGCCAACATTGCACGAAGTGCTACAACTGTCTTTCCAGAGCCAACTTCACCTTGTAGCAAGCGATGCATGGGGTGGGCCTGAGCTAAATCTTCCTCAATCTCTTTAATTACTGAAAGTTGACCTCCTGTTAGTTCAAATGGAAGTGCGGCGTCAAAGGCTTCAAGGAGTCCCCCTTTAATCGTTTTTCGAGAAATTGTATTGAGCTTCTTTAACTCATTACGGCGCATCACCAACATTAATTGAAGTAAGAAGGCCTCATCAAATGTCAACCGTTCACGTGCGGCATCGGCGTGCTCTAAATCGGCCGGCTTATGTAGTTGCACAAGAGCTTCCTGCAAAGTTGGATAGTTATGCGCACTCCTAATCTCTTCAGGCAAATAATCTGTTAGCTCATCCAGGGATTCGATTGCCATGTCCACGCACTGCGAAATCTTCCAGGAAGGCATTTTTGAAGTTGCTGAATAGACCGGCAGGTACTTTCCTGCAAAGCCATCAATTGCATTAGCGACATCGGCGCCGTCGGGAATCATCTGATAATCAGGATGCGCCAACTGCTTGCGCTTATTGAAAACTCCAACTTTGCCGGCAAACAAACCCTGGCTTCCAACCTTCAACTCTTTTTCGCGCCAGGCCTGATTAAAGAATGTGAGGGCGAGTTTCTCACGCCCATCTGTGACAATGACCTCCAAAATGCTCCCCTTGCGTCCACGAATCGGACGGTTAGCGGAGCTGTGTACCTCGGCGAGAATTGTTACCTCATCGCCCTCGTGTAATTCGGCTATATCTGAGAGCTCTCCTCGCACCATATATCGGCGGGGATAGTGACGCATGAGATCACCGACCGACTTTATACCGAATGCATCTGCCAATACTTTTGCCGTGCGATCACCCACAACGTTTGAAAGTTTGTTATCTAGATCGCCCACACGTGCATTCTCTCGCGTCTAGAGCGGCTTTTGCATCTCTTAACGCTCCATTGTCAGAGTTTTATCAAAGCTCGCCCAGCCGCTGTGGGTGACGACAATTGCAATCTTGTCGGCAAGGCGCTCGGTGATGCGCTTTTCAATACGTCTAGCCAATGCCTCATCGAGATGCTCAGTGGGTTCATCAAAGATATATACATCGGCCGGTGCCAATAAAACTCTGGCAACTGAGAGACGCTTTGCCTCTCCTCCAGAGATGATGCGGCCGAAATCACCGATCACAGTATCTAACCCTTGTGGCAGTTCATGAAGAAGTTGATCGAGCTCTAAAAGAGTAAGCACTTGAACTATTTCGCTATCGGTCGCGCCTTGATGCGCGATCTTCAAATTCTCCCGTAGTGATGTATTAAAGATGTGAGAGCGCTGTACCGTACCAACTACACGGCCACCCAAATCGCTAAAATTTTTCGCACCCCGCCCATCAAAAGTTAATTCACCTTTATATGGCAAGAGCCCAAGTAGACCCATCACAAGCGTTGATTTTCCACTACCACTTCTCCCACGAATAACTAATAGTTCGCCCTTGCTGACCTCAAATGATGTTGGCGCCATAAACTCTTGCGTCCATGCGACCGTAATATTTGTGGCCTTCACCTGGGTTATAACAACGTCTAACTCTGCGCCAATTTCTGTCTCACTTGGTGCACTCATTAAGGAATCGACGGAGTGTTGCGACATCAGAAGTTTGCCGGCATTAAAGAGATTGGGATACCACGCAGTTATCGCTTCAAAGATAACTAGTGGAATAAAGATGAGCATCGTCACTTGAACTGCTGGTACTTCTCTTGATTGTGTCAACGTCATTGCCAGCCATGCAAAACCAACTACGCATAAGGCAATGAGGGAGTTAGTAAGCGTTGAGAATCTCCAACTTTGGCTCAATAACGTCTCCTCCATCTCCTTAATCTCTAACTCAACCTCGTTTGTACGCTTAACATTTTCTTGCAAATATCCATAAATCGCCGCCTCTGTAACACCATGAATGGATCCTTCGAGAAGCTGGGTATAAGAGTTTTCACTCATCTCGATATTTCGTGCAATAGGCTCACTACTTCGTTTTATTAACGCAGGGAAAACTGCAAGTAGAAGTGCGCAAGCAGGAAGTGTGAAGACAACACTCTCCGGTCGAACCCAGAAAGCGAGAAAGGCACCAAAAACCAGTGCGATGACGGCCGATGAATGTGGCAGTTTTATCCGGAGTTGATACTCCTGTGCGCGCTCTACATCATCGACAATACTTTTAACTGCCGTGCCGCTATTGAAGGTATGTGCCATTGCGATCGAGCTCTGACTTAACTTCTTATAAATTCCCACCCGTAGCGAAGTCAATCGACTAAAGACGGCCTTATGACTAACTAACCGCTCGCCGTATCTGGCAGCTGATCGAAAGATTCCAAAAAAACGAACCAAAACAATTGCAACACTCAAGGTCAAAATTGGTGGTTGCATAGATGCCATAGTGATTAGCCATGCACTCGATATCGTGAGACCGATTCCTCCGATAAATGCAAAGGCGCCCAGTAGGTAAGCAATAACCATCATTGGACATCTGCCTTAGAAAAAGTGGCAACTAAGTCATCGATGGAAAGGACGCTGGAATCATGCGTTATGCAAATCACGATTGCACCAGTGGCTGCATAATCGCGAAGCGCCTTCATCACAGCTTCACCGCTCACGTGATCTAGATCGGCAGTTGGCTCATCGGCGATCAAGACGCGCGGCTTGGCCGCGATAGCTCGTGCAAGAGCAATCTTTCGAATCTGGCCTCCAGATGCCGCACTTCCACCCTCACCAGATGCTCCGATTGCAGTTCTTAACCCAGCGGGCAGCTCTGCCACATCCAACCCGCATCGTCTGAGAAGTTCGACAATTTCATTCTCACTTAAATCTGGGTCAACGAGTGTGAATTGATGGCCGACTCCACCCGTTGCCAACTGCGGGTTTTGTGGAACCCAGCCAATGCTCTTAAACCAGGATTTTCGTCGCTCAGCTGTAACTTCCACCCCGTCGGCAAGCAACGTCGCTTGGTTATTAACGCCAAGAAGATTGAGTGCAAAAGTACTTTTGCCTATGCCGGATTCACCAACAATGAAAAATATATCTCCGCCATGTAATACCTCGCCACGAATTGCAGTATCTATTCGTCCAGGGATATTTAGTGACCAGTCACTCCACTGGAGCGTAGAAACTGAAGAAAAATCATGGGGCTCATTAATTACCGACTCGGTACGCAGGGATTGAATCTGTGTTAACCGGGCAAATGCCTCGCTGCCGTCGGCTGAAGCGTGAAAGAGAGAGGCCGCATTTCGAAGTGGAAAATAAACTTCGGGGGCCAAGATCAAGACGGCAAGTGATGCTGAAAATCCAATCGTGCCGTCAACTAAACGCAATCCAATTGACACAGCGATTAAGGCAACTGAAATCGTTGCACAGAGTTCAAGGGCAAGCGCCGATAGAAATGAGATGCGAAGAACTTTCATTGTCTCATCGGTGTATCTATCCCCCATCTCTGAAATTCGCTGTGGCTGACTCTTGTGGCGGGAAAAAATCTTTAGTGTTACAAAGCCACGTAATGAATCCTCAAAGTATTGAGAGAGCGAACCCAACGTTTGCCATTTCTTAGTCACAGAGTCGGCCGTGTATCGACCTATTAACGCTCCAAAGAGTGGAATTAAAGGCAGAGTGAGAATTGCAATTACTCCGGATAGAGGATCAAGAAAGAGAATCGTTACAATGACAACTGCTGGGGTAACCGATGCAAAGAAAAGTTGTGGAACGAATCGCCCTAAATAGATATCCAGTGAGTTCAAGCCTTTTATCAACAAGCTACTTAACGTCGACGAAGAAAGATTGGTATATGCATCCAAAGATGAAGTGATCTCACTACGAATCTCTTGTTTTATGCGGGTGGCCACAAGGCTGCACCAGTATTCAAAGCGGGCTTGAAAGATCGCTCTGAAAAACCAAGCTGCGGCCAAGTAGACCAGGAGTGTTGAGACTGCCTTACTCTTGTCGATAATTCCAACGATGATCGAGGATAAAACAAGTGCGCTAATAACAATTGTCGCCGACCAAATAATGGCGGCGGCAATTGAGACGAAGAAAAGCCTGCGGCTACCGCTCCGGGAGAGCAGTAGCCGCAGATCAGCAGATTTCACTTGTGCAGGATATGGCTTACTGCGTCAAGAACGCCATGCTCTGGGTTAGAGATCTGTGAAGCGCTCACGCGCTTACGGAACACCCAGTAAGTCCAACCTTGGTAGATAAGGACGATCGGCGTCATAACGACGGCGACGTAGGTCATTACCTTCAAGGTGTAGTCAGTGCTTGAAGCATTTGTGATTGTGAGATCAAATTGAGCTCCCAATGACGATGGCATCACGCGTGGATAGAGCGCATAGAACAGAGTTGAAACAAAGGTTGCAATTGCAAGGGAGTTGAAAATAAATGACCAACCCTCGCGACCGACAAAGTTTGCCGCCATGCCTGCAACCCAAAGAAGGGCTACTAAGACAGAGAGCATCAGTACTCGAGAGTTAATCTCTGGGAACAAGAGATTTGTCCAAGTAAGGAAGCCCACGCAAGCCACTGCAGCCACCAAACCTGTGACCTTAGCGATCGCACGTGAGCGCTCTCTAATCTCTCCGGTTGTCTTTAATGAAAGGAAGACTGCGCCGTGAGTTAGAAAGACGGTAAGAGTGACAACGCCACCAAGGAGAGCGAATGGGTTGAGCAGGTTAAAGAAGCCACCAACGTATTCAAGTGAGCCATTTGATGCCTTTTCAATTGGCACGCCTTTAACGATATTAGCGAAGGCAACACCCCAGAGTAGAGCTGGAATTGCGCTGCTGATCATGATGGCGATATCCCAACGTTGTCTCCATTGAGCTTTGCCGTACTTTGAGCGATACTCGAAAGAGACGCCGCGCACGATGAGTGAGACGAGAATCAAGAAGAGTGGGAAATAGAAACCACTAAAGAGCGTTGCATACCATTCAGGAAAGGCTGCGAATGTCGCACCTCCTGCTACTAGTAGCCACACCTCATTGCCATCCCAGACGGGTCCAAGGGTCGTAAGTACTGCGCGACGATCGGCCTCGTTACGAGAGACAAAGCGAAGAAGCATTCCGACACCAAAGTCAAAACCTTCGAGAATAAAATATCCGACCCATAGAACTGCAATGAGTAGGAACCACACTGTTTGAAATGTCATGTTCATGCTCCTTTCTTAGTAGGACATCACTAGAGGTTTATCGGCTGAGCCGCCAAGCTGTGGATCTGTGTAGTCGAGCTCTTCTGCAGGTCCCATTTTGATAACGCGCAGAGTTAAACCGACTTCAATAAATGCTAAGACGCCATAGAGAAGTGTGAAGGCGATCATCGTAAATAAAACTGCACCGGCAGATACCACTGTGCTGACGCCATCGGCAGTTTTAATAAGACCAAATACTGCCCAAGGTTGACGAGCGGTTTCGGTGAAGATCCAACCAAAAGAGTTTGCAAGAAGTGGAAGGAATGGGAGAGATATCATCGCAGGAGCAAACCATTTACCGCGTGGCGTGCCACCTTTGCGCATCTGCCAAAGGGCAAGGAGAGCAAAGAATGCACCGATGAAACCAAAGCCAATCATCAATCTAAATGACCAATATGCCATCGGAATATTTGGTGTGTAGTCGCCTGCACCAAACTGCTTGTCATACTTTGCCTCTAAATCATTGACGCCCTCAACGACGCCTTTGAAATCACCGGTCGACATAAAGGAGAGCATGGAAGGAAGGCCAATCTGGAAAACAGATTTGGAGCCATCAAGAGTTCCGATAGTCAGAAGTGAGAAAGGTGCAGAGTCTTGCGTTGTATA
>Ga0114977_10001280_pt1 | contig 16410 bp, 15 predicted proteins | sample S_130805_MF_Meta_FD_87026 | JGI IMG/M metagenome (GOLD analysis project Ga0114977, IMG submission 87026) | Freshwater microbial communities from Lake Simoncouche, Canada to study carbon cycling - S_130805_MF_MetaG | ecosystem: Environmental > Aquatic > Freshwater > Lake | place: Lake...
AAATAAAATGACGCCAGTTGCTTTTTTTACGAATGCCACCTCCATTTTCACGACCAGCATACTCACCTTAGGTGTTCGTTGATACACTTGCCCAAATGCCAACATGCCACTACACATTTCGGCAGCCATTGCTTCCACTGCGAAGTAAATGGATTTAAATGGGTTCATACTAAACCAAGAGTAGCGAATACGAACCACACATGTGTTGGCGTCAAAGTGGTGAATGCGTAAACCAGCAAAAAAGGCCGCGGGTAGCTTTGTAAATAAAAAGAACCGAAACTTAACAGGGTTGGAAATTATATTCTTGAAAGTGTTGAATGAATGGTTCATACTAGGCAAATTTTAATTCTTACACTAAAGGTAAGTTTTCTAGGTATGATTTGTATCATAATGTTTCGTGAGAAACGTCATTATTTAGAAAAACAATAATTACTCACTTTACACTTGGAATTTTAACACTCACTATAAATGTTTAATGTATGAAAATTTTAAAAATTGTAACGCTGTTTAGTTTTATTGTACTATTCTTTATTTACTGTACCAAAACTGACCAAGTAGTTGTTTCAACTGCAACAAAAAATACATCTGAGTTATTGTCTTTAAAAACGACAGCAGCTCCAATTATTGATGGCGCTGTTGATGTAATATGGGCCAATGCTACAAAACTTGAGTTTACGCCTACAGTTCCTGATGCAGGAAATGGATTGTTTACTGGATATATCGGTGAAAAATTCCCTACTTCACTTAGGTCAATGTATGATGATCAATACATCTATTTTTTAGCAGAATATGCGGATAAAGATCAAAGTCAAAAAGTGGCACCTTGGTATTTTAATCCTAGCACTAAATTATGGACTAAGGAAGGAAGCTCAAGAATATTTGACGTGAATGGTAATTTATCTAGAGAAGGATATGGGGAAGATAAAATTGCGATGCTATGGAATATTGATAATTCTACCCCCAAGTTTACTACGCAAACCTGTTATGCTAGTTGCCATGTTTTTACACCTTATAATGATTATAGTACTGTAGGTACTTTAGTAAAAAGTATTAAAACGGGTTTAGTGGATAGTTTAGTCACCTCACCTACCTATAAGTCAAATGCAGCAAGCGGTAATCATTATACAAACGGGCCTAACGAAAAAATTGATATGTGGTGGATGCAGCCTAGCAAAGGATTAAGTTATGGTAAAATGGATGACAACTATCAAGATTATGCAGGTGGTCAAGCGATTACTAATTTAACTGGAGGCAATGCGAATGGTCGTCACGTAGATGATGTTGTTGTTGCAAGTACTTCTACAACTTGGCCTGTAGGTAAACCAACCTATTCTTCAGATCCAACACAAGGTTCATTTGCAAACACACAAAATTTAAAATTAGATGGAACTGGCGCAACAGTTGCAGTACCGATGTATATAATACCTGGATCAAATAGTAATTATATTGTAATGGCAGATACGATATCAGGAGGCATTGCAAAAAAAGTTACTGCAGTAAGTTCAACAGGTGTTTTAACTTATAGCGGCGGTACATTAGACCCTAACGTTGGGACTGATTATCAAAGATTAGGAACTTCTGCAAATAGTGCGATTGGAGTAAAATGTATTCCATCAGTCATTGCAACCCCATTAAAAAATGGACGAGCTGATATTGATTGTGTAACCACTTATACTGGTACAGGATACATCGTGGAATACAAGAGAAAACTTAATACAGGAGATGTACTAAAGCAAGATGTTGACTTTTCAAGTTTACAAGATCAACCATTTGGGTTTGCTGTTTGGGATAAATCAAATTACCAACACGCCATACAGCCAAATTTGATACTTAAGTTTCAAAAATAAATTTGGTTGAAAAACGATTAAACGAAAAAGTTATGTTAACGAAAAAAATAGCAATATTATTCAGCTTCTTTGCTTTTGTGATGTTTGCTATTGCAGGATGTTCGAAAACTTCAACCATCGTGGTTAATCCAGGAAGCAGTATTACCGAAACCATGAGTTTTGAAAAAGATATTGCACCCATATTATTAAACAGCTGTGCAATGAGTGGTTGCCACTCCGCTGGAGCAAAAGCCCCCGACTTATCGGCTGCGAATGCTTATAAATCTTTAACCGATGGTAATTATTATAAAGCAACTGACCCTGACAATAGTGTACTTGTGATGTGGCTTACTGGTAAAAAAAGTCCAGTAATGCCTATTGGAAAAGGACCTGATGAAACAATCAATGCAAAAATTTATGCATGGATTAAACAAGGAGCAAAAAACAATTAAATTAATTCAAATGAAAAAAATAATATTATATCAATCGTTGATGCGTCCATTACAATACTTTCTATTAGTAATAGTAGTATTGTTTGGAACTAGTCAATTGATGGCGCAAGATTCTGCCAGTTTAAATGCTCCTGTGGTTAAGAAGAAGTCATTTGTGAAAAATACTTTTGAAGGGAATCATATTATTGACAATCAAACGGTCATAGTACCCATGAAGGGAACTTTTGAATTTGATATTCAACATCGATTTGGCACTTTTGAACATGGATGGAAGGATTTGGGAGGATTATTCGCTAATGCAAATATGTTGTTAGGCTTTAGTTATGTGCCTATAAACGATTTACAAATTGGATTTGGTGCCACGAATGATCGAATGCAAACTGCAGGAACGCTTAAGTATGCATTATTAAAACAGACTAAAGACAATGCAATGCCTGTGAGTGTAACATTGTTTGGAAATGCAGTCATGGACACAAGAGCTAAAAACAGTTCCTTGCCAATTGTTAATGTGCAAGACAGATTCAGTTATTTTTCTCAATTAATTATTGCAAAAAAAATTAATGAAAAAATTTCTCTACAAGTTGCACCTAGTTTTTCATACTTCAATAATGTTGAAGGCTATTATGACGCACAAAATGTAATTCAACCCAAAACAAATAATGGACATGTTTCAATAAGTGTTGCTGGAAGGTATAAGTTGACCGACGGAATGTCGCTTATTGCGAACTATGATCAGCCACTTACACAGCATCCAATGAATAACCCTAATCCCAATATAGCTGTAGGGTTAGATATGAAAACAAGTGGGCATGATTTTCAAATTTTCTTGGGTAATTATGGTTACATCTTACCTCAAAATAATAGTGTATTTAATCGAAATGATTTTTCAAAAAGTCAATTTTTAATTGGGTTTAATATATCTAGGTTGTGGAATTTTTAAATATTAATTAATCAAAAATAATTGTCAAATGAAAAAAATATCTTTAATGATGATCATCGTTGTTTTTATAACAACAGCAAGTTTTACTTTACTTCAAACAAAACCGTGGAATGCACCTGCAGATAAAGCAAAACTCGTTAATCCTGTAAAATCAGATGCCGGATCAATTGCTTCTGCCAAAACCTTATGGAGCCAACATTGCGCTTCCTGTCATGGAAAAACTGGGTTAGGGGATGGAACAAAAGCTGCTCAACTTGAAACAACTCCTCCTGACTTTAGCAAAGCTGCAACACAAAGTCAATCTGATGGCTCTTTATTTTATAAAACTTCCGAAGGACGCGATGATATGCCAAGTTTTAAAAAGAAAATACCAGACCAAGAAGATATTTGGAGTTTGGTCAATTATATGAGGACTTTTAAAAAATAAGTTTAATAGGTATAATAAGCTTCCTCGTGAGGCTTATTGTATTTTATAACTCCATCTTTCAAAAACATATTATGGAAAAAGCAAATAGTACAAATAAAAATGAGTTCAACAGTCGAAGAAAGTTAATTACAGGCATAGGCTTATTGTCCTTGCTGGCACCAATAGCATCTGCCGCTAAGTTACCATTTATTAGAAAAAAAATCAAGGAAACCACTAAGCCAGCTCCTAATAAAGTAAAGATGCTAACACAAGATGGAAAATTAGTAGAGGTAGATGAGCGCTTTTTAAGTACAGTAAGACAAAATGTAACCAATGATGATTTAAAAAGTTGGATTAAAAAATAGAAAAAATTTATCTAATGGCACAAAATAATTCAAGAAGAGATTTTTTATTATCAGGCTTAGCTGCTACAGGTGTTGTTACCGGTTGTGCATCAAAAGCAAATGTTTTTGAACAATCATTTGATGAGCAAGTGAAGCCTTCGGGTAAAATGGTCAAATTGTTATCTGTGGATGGCGAGGTGATTGAAGTGGACGAGGCTTATCTGAAGCCCATACCTGAAATGCCTATCATTACAAATGCTGAAGAGCGGATAGGTATTCCAGGACGAAAATTTGTAATGGTCATTGACCTATCAAGATGTAAAAGTTTGAAAAAATGTCAAGCAGCATGTGACTATGCGCATCATTTGCATCCTGACATTAATTGGTTGAAAATTTATCCTATGCAAGATGCAGAACAAGCTGCACCCTATTGGCAGCCGACGAATTGTATGCATTGCGATGAACCACCTTGTGTTAAAGTATGTCCAGTGGATGCTACATTTAAACGCCAGGATGGTATTGTGTTAATTGATAGTGAACGTTGTGTAGGTTGTCGTTTTTGTATGGCAGCATGCCCTTATTCGTCAAGAATATTTAATTGGGAGGCCCCAGGTGTTTCTGATAAAATAGCAAGTGTTCCGTATTCATGTGAAAAAAGTGTGCCACAAATAAAAGGGACAGTTGGTAAATGTGATTTTTGTCCTGATCGCGCACGCGAAAATAAATTACCACATTGTGCGGAAGCTTGTCCTAATGGTGTTTTCTTTTTTGGGGATATGCTAGAAGATTCTGTTACCAATGGCGCTGAAACTTACAGGTTTAGTGAATTAATAAAAGATAAAGCTGGATACAGACTGATGGAGGATTTAGGAACTAAACCAAGTGTTTATTATTTGCCACCAGTAAATAGAAGCTTCCCTTTTGAAAATAAAGATGCTGTTGTTGAGTAATTCAACTAATAAATTAAATAATCATACTTTAAAATAGACAAAGTGGAAAATTTAGCAAAACAAAAAATTATTGAAGACCTACTTCCTCAAAAATTTGGCAAACAAGGAACCATATGGGTAATTGTTTTACTTGTTTTATGTAGTATTGGTTTTTATGCATATTGTAGACAATTGTATTATGGCTTAGCAGTGACAGGCATGAGAGATTATGCCTCCTGGGGTATTTATATTTCTAACTTTGTATTTTTTGTTGCAATTAGCTTAGTGGGTTCCTTGATTACAGCTGTGCTGCGATTAAGTGATGTTCATTGGAGTACACCTCTTACAAGAATTGCTGAAATTATCGCAGTGTCCGCAATTACCTTTGCATCCTTGATTATCATAGTTGACATGGGGCGTCCAGATCGTTTTTATAATTTATTTTTATATGGAAGATTACAGTCACCCATCATATGGGATGTGATTGTCATTTCAACTTATTTTATCATTAGTTTATTACTATTGTATTTCCCACTATTGCCAGATTTAAAAATAATGATTGGGTTTAAAGAAAGGAATGGCAAATGGCTACAAAAATTATATATTTTCTTGGGTTCCTTTTGGAAAAATACACCAGCGCAGTTTAAAATTACTGACAAGGCAATTAATATATTAGCAATCACCATTATACCAGTGGCTTTTTCAATTCACACTGTAACCTCCTGGTTATTTGCTACCACTTATAGACCAGGCTGGGACAGTACAAATTTTGGTGCTTACTTTATTTCCGGTGCTTTTTTGGTGGGTTCTGGTGGGGTATTGATTGCTATGTATATTTTTAGGACGCACTATAAATTAGAAAAATACATCACTGATATGCATTTTGATAAAATGGGAAAAGTGGTTGTTTTATTGGCGTTATTATATTTATATTTTAACGTTAACGAATTTTTGGTACCTGCCTTTAAAATGAAAAAATCTGAGGAGCATCATTTATTAGGTTTATTTACTGGTGAATATGCGCCCATATTTTGGTTTGCCATTTCAACAGCAATGATCATTCCAATACTAATTTTAATTTTTAAGAAGGGGCGAAAACCCAAGGCAGCCTTTGTTGCTGGAATTTTAGTTGTAGTTGGATCTTGGTTTAAAAGATATTTAATTGTTACACCTACATTATTACATCCATTTTTACCCATGTATGATGTACCTGCTAGTTACAAACATTATTTTCCCACCTGGGAGGAATGGGCAATAGCTATAGGATCCTTAGCTGGAGCATTATTGGTGATTACTTTTTTTGCAAGAATTTTTCCCATTGTGCCTATACATGAAACCATTATTGAAACTGAAAGCAATGAAAATGAAACACATTTATAAAAATATAATTATCATTTTGGGATTTTTGCCAATTGCTTTAATGGCACAAAAACCTGAAAAAGGAACTTTGGTTGTTGGTATTCGTTATTTTAATAACAATAATACTACGCACCATCTGGTTTTCAAAACAAAGTCGAAAGTGGATGGAAAGTTTAAAAACATTCCAGACATTAAATTAGCGGTTTTTATTACTAGTGATGCTGATAAGGCAAATTTGTTAGGTACTGTGACCACTAATGATGTAGGAGATGCGGTGTTACTAATTCCTCCTAGTGCAAAAAACGAATGGGTAAAATCACCCAATCAAACATTTGTTGCAGTAAGTACTGCAACGCAACAGTTTGACCAATCCAGAGGAGAATTGGCAATAACTAAAGCCAAGCTGCAAATTGATACTGTTGAAGGTAAAATAGTGAATGCTAAATTAGTTGCATTAATTGATACAGTTTGGACTGCCATAGCTGATGTTGAAATGCAACTTGGTATAAAAAGATTAGATGGCGTTTTAAGTGTTAATGAAACACCGACATTCACTACCGACTCTGCTGGAGGTACCACTGCTGAATTTAAAAGAGACAGCTTGCCTGGTGATAGCAAAGGAAATTTAATATTAGTAGCTAGTGTGATTGATAATGAGGTTTATGGAAACTTAACTGCTGAATTATCAGTGCCTTGGGGATCAAAATTTTCACACATTTCTAATTTTGATCATCGGACATTGTTTGCACGTCGCGGCCATTCACCCATTTGGCTAGAATTGTTAGCATATAGTATTGTGGTTGCAGTATGGGGAATTATTATTTTTCTTGTTTTACAAATTAGAAAAATTAAACAATTAGGCGCCGTATAAGTTTGTATCTATAGGTCTAAAAGCAAAAAGGCTCCTCCCGAATTTCGGGAGGAGCCTTTTTTAATTATTCTTGAAGTGATTTTAGCAACTCAATGCATCGTAAATCACCACTTTTTGCCATAGGTGATGACAATTTTCTTTGAAGACATCATGAAGTGGGTGCACTTGATATTCCTCTTCTTTTTCTGGGGATTCAAATAGACAAAGCCAAGAGATGCTGTAATCTTTTTCAATCACATCGCGTGTGGTGTTTGCTGGAGCTGCAATATTTGAAAAAACGATACAAGGCACTTTCGATAAGGCTTGTAAACCTTCAATTAGTAGTGCTTTATCTTCAGCGGAATTAGGATTTTTTAAATAAAATAGTACATGATGTACAAAGCTTGCATTTGTTGTGGTCATATGATTAAAAATGGAGTTAAAAATTGATTAAAAGTAAAAATAATAATGGTTATCTGCTAATTTAATTTAGTAAATTTACAAATGCCTCTTTCGCGATTATTATTGCCTTTATTTAAGCGTTTAATGTTTGCATTAATCGGCATTATTCTATTTAATTCATTGCAGGCACAATCGGATCGGGAATTTTGGTTTGCAGCACCGGAGGTAACCTCGCAGCATAGTGATAACCCTATCATTTTTCGATTTACTACTTTTTCAAAGGACGCAATCATTACTATTGATCAACCTGCCAATCCAAGTTTTTCCCCTATAACATTCAATGTTCCTGCGAATCAAACTTACAGTTTACCTTTTACTACATATAAAGAAATAGTTGAAAATAAACCAGGTAATACCGAATTGAATTATGGTATACGGATTATTGCGTCTGCTTCTATATCTGCTTATTATGAACTAGCATCTACAAATAATCCCGAAATTTTTCCATTAAAAGGAAATGTTTCAAAAGGGCTTGATTTTATTATACCCGGTCAAACAAGATATAACAATCAAACATATGTTACGTTTCCTGCTCACAATGGCTTTGCTATTGTAGCTACTGAGGACAATACCAATATCAACATTGATTTAACGCACCCAGATGAAAAAGGAAATACTAAAATTTCGGTTAGGTTAAATAAGGGGCAAACCTATGCAGTGAATGCTGCAAATAATTTGGCCGTATCGCATATTGGTGGTTCAAGGGTAACATCCGATAAACCGATTTGTGTAACTGTTTATGACGACTCCATTGTTATTGGTGGATGGGATTTAATTGGAGATCAAATTGTTCCAATTAACAATACGGGTAAAAAATTCATTGCAGTAAAAGGGGAACTTTCAGCACCTGGATTTTTTGCCTCTGATTTTTGCTATATATGGCCTACAGAAGATAATACTGAAATTATTATTAATGGCACGCCTTTAATTCGTAAATATAATCGGGGTGAAAGTTTTGAATTTCAATTATCCAACTATTCAGCTTATATCACCACAGATAAAAATGTTTATGTTTTCCAATTAACAGGAACTGGAACTGAAGCTGCGGCTACATCATTGCCAAGTATAGAATGTACAGGTTCTCAAAGTGTTTCATTTGTGCGACCATCTGCGGGGGCATTGTTTTTAAATATTTTATGTAAAACAGAAGATATTGGAAGTTTTTCGGTAAAAGGAGATCCAACATTAATTACGTCTTCCATGTTCTCTGTGGTTCCAGGTTCCGCTGGTATATGGCAATTTGCTAGAATAAATGTGATACCAAATTCACAACTTGATTTACTCATCAGCAATAATTTGGCCACATCCATCACCAATAGCACGGGCTTATTTCATTTGGGATTTTTAAATACTAGTAGTGGCGGCTCTCGATTGGGCTATTTTTCTAATTATGCGCAAGTCACCTTAGCACCAGTAATCACCTCCACTGCATGTTTTGGATCTGACATTCAATTAGCAGCCACCGAATTACTTAATGTAAATTATAAATGGACTGGGCCCAATAATTTCAATGCAACTATTTTTAATCCTACAATTACGAATGCAACTTTAAAGGATTCTGGAATGTACGTTGTAGTAGCAAATATTAATGGATGCGGTGTTTCAACAGATAGTGTGCGCGTAGTTGTAAATCCAAAACCCAACATACATTTTTTAAAATCGATGGATACAGTTTGTTTGGGAAGCCCCAGGGAAATACATTATGCTTTAGATGGCAAAGCACCTTGGACACTTGAATACACTAATGGCACTGTAAATTCAATCATAACTAATATTGGACAATCCCCAAATTTTTTCACTGTAACACCTGCTGTTAAAACTATTTATAGTGTCGTTAATATTAAGGATTCTAATTCCTGTGTAGTAAGCGTAAACGCTAGTAATGAAAAAGATACTATTGTAGTTAATAAATTACCTGTCGCTAATTTTGATTTTTCAACACTTAGATGCGAACAAAGGGATATTTTATTCAGCGATCAATCCAAAGGCGATTTAGATAGTGTAACCAATTGGCACTGGGATTTCGCTAATGGTAAAACCAGAGATGAATTGACTAAATATCCATTCAATGAACAATTTACTTTATGGGGAACTTATAAAATAAAATTAGCAGTGCAAACCAAGTTGGGTTGCAATAGCGATACACTCATAAAATCAATCTATATAAATCCCAATCCGACAGTAGGTTTTGAGTTACCGGAAGTATGTTTGAATGATAAAGATGCCCAATTTAAAGACACTAGTTTCTTAGCAGACAATAATATAAAGTCATTTGATTATTTATGGGATTTTAATGTGGTGCCTCCACCGGGTAAAAAATTACCCATCATTCCATCTGCAATGAAAACAGATAAAAATCCTATTGTTCAATACAATGATTGGGGTGATTATAAAGTGTCATTAAGGGTAACACATAAAACAACAGGTTGTTTAGCAACAGATACGTCTGATTTTAGAGTCAATGGTGCAGTACCTAAATCACAATTTAAAATTGTTAATGCCGATACCCTTTGTAGTAATCAAGCGGTAAAAATTATTGATTCCTCATGGGTAGATTTTGGCACAATTGGGAAAATAATTATTAATTGGGGGGATGGATCGCCTGATTCAGTGGTTAATGATCCAAGTATTGATCCTAACGCGAATAAAATTTACCAACATTATTATGCAAGCATTTCAGCACCGAATAATTTAAAATTAAATTATCCAATAACGCTTACGGCCTATTCTGGTGGCAGTTGTTTTATTTCAGCTAAAAAAGATATCAGCCTTATTCCGCCTCCGGAAACACCGATTATACAAACCGCTAAAAACTATTTATGTTTAATGGATAGTTTACTTTTCAATACTACTACCAGTGGCGGGCTTGCTAATTTTAAATATTTATATACTTCTACCAATACGAGTGCAAGTATTAGTGGTGGCAATATAAAAGGGTTATTGGCTGGAACTGCACAAGTATCATTACAGGTAACAGATCGTAAAAATTGTGTTTATTCCTATAATAATCATTTTTCAATACCGGTTATTGACATTCCTACCGCTGAAATTTTACCAGGAGATAGTGTCATATGTAATGGAGACGTGATTAATTTAGCAGGAGCTGGAAAAGCATTTAACAATGCACCTATAAGCACTTATAGCTGGTATCGAAATGATACACTAATAAGTACCTTGTCAAACAATAGTATCACAAATAATACCCCAGGTTGGTATAAACTAACTGTGAATGATGGCAAGTGTAATTCATTGGCTACTGCAGGTAAAAAAGTGTTCCCCATCAATATTACAAAATATACATTCACGCATGTGCCTAATATTTGTATTGGTGTTCCACTCATTGTAAATACAAATGCTGTGGATCAGTACAGTGTGTATTATAATTGGGATTTTGGTGACGGCTTTAAATATTTAAAAGCGATTCCTGGCAGTCATAAATATATGGCGAAGGGAGATTATAAAATAAAATTAAATGTAACCAATGATTTTTGTCCTAAATATAATTATCAAGTCACTGGAACTGCAGTAAAAGTGCTATCTGCAATTAAGCCAACGACTTTTAAATATTTTTTCCTAGCCAAACAGCCTTTTAATGTGGTCACCAAAACGGATTCTGGTTATGTGCAATACAAATGGAATCCAGAAATATTTTTAGACAATCCCAAAAAGGCAAATCCAATATTCAATGGAGATAAATCCACGGACTATACATTAACTAGAACAGATACAATTACTTCATGTTCAGTTACGGACGAATACGAAATCATTGTATCCACAGAAGTTTATGCGAATGTACCCAATGCGTTTACCCCAAATAATGATGGGTTGAATGATGTTTTAAAAGTAGAATATAGTTTGGGTATAGGCACTGAGTTTAATTTTAAGATATTTAATAGATGGGGAAAGTTAATGTTCCAAACCAATGATAAAAATAAAGGTTGGGATGGACGAGATCCAAGTGGACTATTGCAGGAGATGGATGGTTATAGTTATTTGTTGGAGTATAACTATATTGATCCCTTAACGAGTGAATTAAAAACTAGTAAAAAAACAGGGTCTGTAATTTTATTTAGATAGTTCATAAATTTTCACAGGACGTACCCAGCACTTGGTAAACTTAAGATAATCATCTTGGGTGCCATCATTAAAAAATTGAAGCCAAGCATGGTTTTCGATACTTTGATCAATACTCCAATAGTATTTTCCATTTAAGCCTGGAATCTTATCTTTATTGAGGTATAAAAAATTTAATTCTGCTCTATTTGGAAGACGCCAACCTCCTTTTAATTTTTCGCAAGCTTTTCGGGATTCTGCCCATTTCATTTGCATTTTAAAATCGGAGCGAGCCACCAATAATTCTCCAATTTTTATGGGATTGTTGGTAATACTATTTTGAGCAATACAATGAAATGTCAGCATGGATAGTCCAAAAATGGCCAACAGCAACTTTGCTTTTTTCATGTAGTTTATAATTTTAAGCTTCACTATCAAATATAATTGTTTTAATGGAATTAATTTACAAGATTTTTCAAATGTAATCCATCATAATAAAGGCTTCAGCTAATGTATAATCATCTAAATTGTGTTAATTTGCTTAAGTAAAATAGGAGCCGTTTAAATGCATGTATTACTTATCTTTATTGACTTTTACGATTAATAAATTTTGTAATTACATTAAAAAAAATCATTACATAAAATATATTTTATATGAAACGCTTTAATCAATTATTTGTTTTTATTTTTATTTTATTTGCTATAGTACAATATAACGACCCTGATCCTTATTTATGGATACCTATTTATCTTTATCCAGCAGTACTTTGCTTTTTAGCTGCGCGTGAAAAATTTTATAAGAATGCATATACCGGAGGATTTATATTTTTCAGTCTGTATGCTGCATATAAATTACTAGATCAAAATGGTGTTGTGGATTGGTTGCGTTTTCATGATGCTGCAAATATCGCAGCTACCATGAAGGCCGAAAAACCCTGGATTGAGGAATCAAGGGAGTTTTTTGGATTGGTCATTATCTTAATTGTTTTATTTGTAAATTATAAAAAATTTACAAAGACAAAATAGATTACAAAATCGGAGGTATTAGTACTTGAATTAATAGAAAGCTTAATTGTTTTGCCACACATTTTATATAAATATGAAAAGAAGGAAGTTTATCATACAAAGTTCGGTTGGGATGATCGCAGCATTCCCTGCAATGAAAAATTTATCAATTTTAGATACTCCTTATTTTACTACTGGAATAAAAATTGGAGAAGTTACTGACACTTCGGCTGTTGTATGGGCTAGGCTTACCGCTGATGCAATGCGTATAAAAGATACAGGAGTTCGCCCTACAATTCTTTATTGGGATGACTTAGTTAATGAGTGGCACGACACAGCTTATTTTGATAAAAAGTATAAAATGGGAAGGCCAGACAAAAATGTTAAAGTAGTCATGCCTGATGGGCATTCCCTGCGAACATTAGATGGTGCAGTGCCTGGAATTGCTGGTCAAATAAGTGTAAAATATCGCGCCATAGGAACATCGGAATGGCAAACGACTAAATGGGCACAAGTTGATACGGAAACGGATTATGCGACACAATTTAATCTTTACCAACTTGATGCCAATACAAAGTATGAAATAAATGTGTTGGGAAAAACGAATAGTAAAGGTATTAAAATAATGCAGGGTAACTTTAGTACTGCACCTAAAAGTGAAAAAGCGGAACCTGTTAATTTTATGGTTACCACTTGTCATGAGTACTCGCACCAAGATGACTCGATGAATGGCGGGTTTAAGATATTTAAGGAAATGCAAAAATTGAATCCACATTTTTTAGTACATACTGGTGATGTTTTATATCATGATCAAATTGCAAAAAATTTAGATCTTGCAAAATGGAATTGGCAAAAAATGAATAGCCTTCCAAATAATGTTGCATTTTATCAAAATGTTCCCTGCTATTTTATGAAGGATGATCATGATACCTGGATGAATGATTGTCACCCTGCAACTAAAACCAAATTTATGGGGGACTTTACATTTACGCAAGGCGCAGCATTGTTTAATCAGCAAGTACCTCATAGCCAAAAGTCATACCGTACATTTCGTTGGGGTAAGGATGTGCAAATTTGGTTATTTGATGTCCGTGATTACCGAATGCCGAATGAAATGCCTGATGGCCCAGATAAAACAATCTGGGGTAAAGAACAAATGGCATGGTTTAAGGAAACTTACAACACATCGAATGCAACCTTTAAAATATTAATTTCTCCTACGCCAATCATTGGTCCTGACCGACCTCAAAAAAAGGACAACCACGCTAACTCCAATTTTATTTTTGAGGGGGATGAAATTCGTGGATTTATCCAAGGGGATAAAAACACATTTGTTGTTTGTGGTGATCGACATTGGCAGTATGTTTCAAAGCATTTAAAAACTGGAACGTATGAATTTGCTTGCGGTCCTGCAAGTGATGAACATGCGGGTGGTTGGAAAAAAGAGGAGGTTTACCCAGAGCATGAATATTTAAACATTGTGGGTGGGTTTTTAAATATTCAAACGCAAAGAGTAAACGAAGTGCCCAATATTCAGTTCACGCATTATAGCGTAGACGGAAAAAATTTAAATCAAAAAAAGTTCACAGCAAATTAGGGTTTAGTGACCCATATAGCTATTAAATGTTCCAAATTCAGGAATTGGAACACCCAAGCCGAAGTCCATAAATCGGCTTTATTATATATATATTGTATATTTTCCCTTATCTTTCGTTCTCAATATGTTATAAATCATTGATTTATGGAAATTTTGGCGCCTATCTTCGGTTTTTTCACATCCTTTATCTTAATCTATTATCTAAGCGCGTTAAACAGGTCCAATTTATTCTTAGCCCTATTTTTTTTGTGTTGTAATCTAATTGTACTGGTGTATTTTGGCTTGCATTTTTCAAATAATCAATTTTGGGAGGCTATCTTTTTTGTCCATTTTTTACCCTTATCCTATATAATCGGCCCCCTTTTATTTATTTATGTAAGAACGACCATTTCTGATAATAAACAATTTAAGAAAACCGACTGGCTGCATTTTATTCCGGCCTTTTTAATTTTAATTGCAACCTCACCTTATACAAGCTTACCCTTTGATAAAAAATTTGAAATAGCACATCAAATTGTTAAAATTACAGAGAACTATTCGCTCAATTTTTATTTTGTCAGTTTTGAATTTATATTATATTCAAGGTCAATACATTTAATTTTATACGCAATTTTTTCCTTTTTTTATTTTCGATATTCTACAAAAAAGATAATTACCACCTACGGTATTGTTCCTACAAATCATTACATAATAAATAGGTGGATAAACATACTCATTATTATTCAGCTTTTAATAGCGGGAAATAGTTTGGGTCACATGACTACACTATATCACAAGTTTAGCCTATTTGGCATTCAATCAACTGATTTATTTTCAGAATTGTATTTTTTTAGAATCTGCGGTGGCGCTTTTGTTATTCAAAATTTTATACTTTTTTTATTTCCAAAAATTTTATACGGAAATATTTCTTATCAAGTGCATAAGGCGACCGAGGGTATTATTGAAGAAATAAAATCGAGTATTGCAAAAAAAGTTATGCCATCTGCAAATGTTGAAAATATAGACATTACCTTAAATCCTTATCTAGCAACACTTCCATTTGTAAAAAAGGGGTTTTCGCTTTCTCAAATGTCCTTTGATTTAAAAATATCAGAACGAATTTTGTCAAATTATTTTAATAAGGAATTATCCAAAACATTTGGTGAGTGGAAAAATGACCAGCGTATCAACTATGTATGTCAAATTTTAGATGAAGGCAAAGCAAAAGATATAACAATTGAAGCCATTTCAATTAACGCTGGTTTTGTATCAAGATCAAAATTTATAGATGCATTCAAAGAAAGAAAAGGCGTAACACCTTCTGCTTATATAAAAAGGCTTGCTGAAAATGCATAATTAAAAAGGCCACCTAATTTTAGATGGCCTTTACTTGTAATTGTCGTATTAAATTTAGCGAGGCATTAATCCAAGCTGTCTAAAAAATTCCAAGTTATCAAAGAAGTCAATTTCTTCTGTAATTTTACCATCAACAATTGTAGCAATCGTACACCCAATTACATCAACTTTTTTACCTGTAGCTGGTATGCCAAAAAAGTCACCAGAATGTACGCCTTTAAACTGCCAATATTTTGTTACTTTATTTCCTTGCCCAAAAATATCTTTAATAATAAATTCTCTTTCTGTAAAACCGGTCACATAGTTTGCATAATATGCTTTAGCATTTGCAGCACCTTTAACTTCAGGCACAGTATGTAAAACCACATCTGGACTATAAGCAGTATCTAATATATTTACTCTTCCTTCAACAATTGCCACATCCCAAACATGGCCATAAAATTTAACATTGTCATTAGCTAATTGTTCTCTTTTAGCACTTTCGTTATTACAAGAAATAAGGGAAGCCGTTAAAAGAAGCCCTAAGATTACTTTTTTCATATTATATATTTTATTCAAAAATACAGCCCAACCCTCCATCTTTTTTGACTACTGCCATTTAAATATGTTCCATTAAACAAAAAGGGAACAAAAATGTATCCATCTATCCATATAGGGCCATTATAAAGCACCGCATTTTTCAATACTTACTCAATTTTCGTTAAATTTATTTCATGTAATTAAACGCGCAAAAGTAACAAGGTAAAGAATATTTACCCAAACCGTCATTTTCTATTGCTGCACTTATGCTAGCAATTAGCATTAAAAGACTCACTTATGAAAAAACTCAGAATTATATTTATTACTTTATTC
>Ga0114977_10001282_pt1 | contig 16403 bp, 8 predicted proteins | sample S_130805_MF_Meta_FD_87026 | JGI IMG/M metagenome (GOLD analysis project Ga0114977, IMG submission 87026) | Freshwater microbial communities from Lake Simoncouche, Canada to study carbon cycling - S_130805_MF_MetaG | ecosystem: Environmental > Aquatic > Freshwater > Lake | place: Lake...
ATTGGACGGGCCGCCGTGACGGCGCGAAGCTCGGTGTTCATTTCGCGATGCGGGCCCTCGGCCTGGCGGGGATAGCGCTGGGATCGGTGCTCGTCTGCCGGGCGATGGATGTCCGCAAGGATCTCTCCGAGGAGCAGATCAGCTCGGTGTCGGCAGACACCCGGACGCTCCTGGCCGGCCTCACACCCGAGCGGCCGGTGGAGATCACCGCCTATGTCAGCCCGAGCGTGCCCGAGGACTACACCCAGACCCGCCTCACGCTCCTCAACATGCTCCGCCAGTTCGAGCGGCTCGGGCGGGGGAAGGTGAAGGTCCAGGTGGTCACGACCGAGCCGAAGACCGACGCGGCAGCCCTGGCCCGCCAGCAGTTCGGCATCGAACCGGTGCGGGTGATGTCCCGCGTCCGCGGCACCTACCGCGACGAGGACATCTTCCTCGGCTGCGCCTTCACCAGCGGGCTTCAGAAGGTGGTGGTGCCGTTCTTAGTCAAGGGGACGCCGGTGGAGTATGAGCTCATCCGTTCGATCTCCACCGTGGGCGAGCAGGCCCGCAAGCGGCTCGGCGTGCTCACCACCGATGCCGACCTGTTCGGTGGCTTCGACATGATGACGGGTCAGCAGCGGCCGCGCCAGGCGATCGTCGACGAGCTCGAGAAGCAGTATGACGTCGTCCAGGTCGATGCCTCGGCGCCGATCACGGAGAAGTACGACGTGATCCTCGCCGTCCAGCCCTCGACACTCGGGCCGGAGCAGATGAATCACTTCGTGGCCGCGATCCGCGCCGGCCAGCCGGTGGCCATCTTCGAGGACCCGCTCCCGGCAATGATGGGCAGCGTGCCCGGCACCGACCAGCCGCGGCGCGGGCCGGGCGGACCGATGGCGATGTTCCAGCCGCAGGCCCAGCCCAAGGGGGACCTCAATCTCCTCTGGCAGGCCCTCGGCGTGAAACCTGCCGCCCGCGAGGGACGCCCGGCGATGGGGCAGATGGGGCCCGGTTCGCTCGTTGTCTGGCAGGACTACGACCCCCATCCCAAGCTGGAACTCCCCAACGAGTTCGTCTTCATCGGCAGCGATCAATCCGGGCAGGGGGGCACGCTGAGCGGCGACAGCGCCGTCACCGCGGGCCTTCAGGAGGTCCTCTTCCCGTTCCCGGGGGCCATTTCCAAGGACGACACCGCCGACGTCGCCTGGGCTCCGCTGGTGCAGACGAGCACGCGGTCGGGGACGATCGAGGTCGAGCAGGTGATGCGCAACAGCGGCCCTGCGGCCCAGTTGCAGGTCTTCGAGAAGCAGGGCAAGCAAGCAATGACGCTCGCGGCGTCGATCGTGCGGAATCCGCCGGCCGGATCGGAAGGGGCGCCGGTGAGGGCGGTCGTCGTCGCCGACATCGATCTCCTCAGCGGTCAGATCTTCGGACTGCGCAACCGCCGCGACGAGGTCTTCGGCCTCGACTTCGACAACGTCACCTTCGTTCTCAACATCCTCGATTTCCTCGCCGAGGACGACCGCTTCCTCGAGATCCGCAAGCGGAAGCCGAAGCACCGCACGCTCGAGCAGATCGAGGCCACGGTCGCCGATGCCCGCGAACTCGCCGACGTCGAGCGGCAGAAATTCATCGAGCAGTGCGACCTGGCCGAGAAGGAGGCCAACGCCCAACTCGAGAAGGAGGTGGGGGAATTCGAGCGGAAGATCAAGGAGACGGAGACCGCCGGCTCCGCCGATCCGCAGCAGACGATGCAGATGATGCAGCAACTCGCCGCCAAACAGGCCGTCGCGAAGCGGCGGTTGGAGACGAAGACCGAACAGCTGACGCGGCAACGCGACGTCGAGATGGAGAAGGTCGAGCGGCAACTCGGGGCCAAGGTGCGTCAGGAACAGGATCGGCAGAAGTGGCTGGCCGTCCTCCTTCCCCCGATCCCGCCGCTGGTGGTGGCGTTCTTCGTCTATTTCCGTCGCCGCGCCCAGGAACGCGAGGGCGTGGCGAAGACGCGGTTGAGGTGAACGGTCCCTTGCCAACGATCGGCAGGGCCGCGGCCCGCCTGTTTCCCCGGGAGAACCCACGATGTCCAGCAACCGAGAGCATGACCCCCACGCGCCGCGCGGCGGAGGCGATCGGCGACCACCCGCCGAGCGCGTCCGCCGCTCGATCGACGACGATCCCGTCCACGCTTCGAGTGGCATCTGGGGAAGAACGGGGCTGTTCCTCCTCGGCGGGGCCGGGATGCTCCTCCTCGGTTGGCTCGCGCAGCCGCGCTACCAGAGCCGGGACGTGACGCCGGAGGTGGATCGGGTCCTGTTCAACCAGCTCACCGACGTCCAGAAGGCGTCCAGCCTCGAGATCGTCAAATATGACGAGGGGTTGGCCACGCTCGAGGCATTCAAGGTCGTTCAGGCGGGGGGCGTGTGGGTGCTCCCGTCGCACCAGAACTACCCGGCCGACGCCAAGGATCATCTCGCCGCCGCCGCCACGGAGCTGGTCGACCTCAAGTCGCTCGATGTCGTCACCAGTTCGGCCGCCGACCACGAGACCTACGGCGTCATCGAGCCCGATCCGGAGAAGATCAAACCCGGCATGACCGGCGTCGGCGAACTGATCGAGATCCGGGACGCCGGTGGCAGCAAGCTCGCCCGGCTCGTCGTCGGGAAGGAGGACAAGCGCCCCGGCAGCGGTCAAGGGGGGGGGAAGAAGCTCCGCTTCGTCCGCCGGGCCGGCGAGGATCCGGTCTATCGGGTCGAGATCGACACGTCGAAGTTCACCACGCGATTCGACGATTGGATCGAGAAGGATCTCCTCAAGCTCTCCCCCTGGGACGTCCGCCGCGTCGTTCTCGACGACTACACCCTCGGCGCGGTGGAGTCGGGGGGGAGGTTCCGGGTGGAGCAGAACCGCAAGGACCGCATCGACGTCCGGTACGACGACAAGGGGGCGAAGTGGACGCTCGAGAAACTCGAGGCCTTCTCCGGCGGGGCCGAGCCGCAGGTGGTGACACTCGGAGAGGGGGAGGAGCTCGCGGCCACGAAGCTCAACGATCTCCGCAATGCGCTCGGCGATCTGAAGATCGTCAATGTCGTCCGCAAGCCGGCGGGACTGTCGGCGGATCTCAAGGCCGAGGAGAAGTTCACCGGCGACGACGAGGCGGTGCGCTCGATGCAGCAGCGGGGCTTCCTGCCGCTCAAGTCGGGCGACATCCTCTCCACCGACGGCGAGACGATCGTGGGGATGAGGGATGGTGTCGAGTACGTGCTCCGTTTCGGTGCGCCTGCGTCGATCGGAACCGGTTCGGTGGAGGCAGGGGAGGAGAGCGACTCCACCGGTCGTTATCTCCTCGTGATGGCCCGCTTCAACGAGAATCTTCTCGACAAGCCCGTCCTCGAACCGCTTCCCGAAGAGCCGCAGTCGGCGGAGGCGAAGTCCGGCGATGCGGCGACTGCGGCTGATCCGGAGGGGAAGCCGGCCGGAGGTGACGCCGCCGACCAGCTCAGGGCCGCCGACGAGGCGGAGGCCAAGGCGCAGGCCGCGCTCGAGCAGCGCCGCCTGGTCGAGCGGGAGAATCGACGCCGTCAGGACGACTACGACGCCAAGGTCAAGGCCGCCCAGCGACGCGTCCGCGATCTCAATGCCCGCTTTGCCGACTGGTACTACGTCGTGCCTTCGAAGGAGTACGCCAAGATCCACCTCGATCGCTCGGCGGTCGTCCAGGCGGAGGGGGCGGACGCTGCCGACGGCGGTCTTCCCGGAGCCGGATCGCCGTTCGGGCCGGGGGGGGGATTCCCTGGAGGGCCGCCGCGCCGGGCCCTGCCGCAGGCATCCCCGACCGACTCGGCACCTGCGTCACCGGAAAAGGCGGGGCCTCCGGCTGATCCCCCCACGGAAGCCGAACCTCCCGCCGCAGATCCACAGTCGGTTGAGGGTGGCCAAGCGCCCCCGGTTCCTCCTGCCGATCCCGTGCAACCTGCCGAACCCCCTCCGCCGGCGGCCGACCCGGCGCCGGATGTCGATCCGAACCCGACTGGTGGGTCGGCGCCGGCCGCGTCGTCGGAGCCCGCTCCGGCGGGATCCTGATGGCCGAGCCGTTCACATCCCTCCGCTCCTCGCGGTTCGGCCGCGCCACCGGTTTCCGCGTCGTGGGCCTCGGTTCCTACGTCCCTGACGAGGTGGTGACCAATGCCGACCTCGGCCGGCTCGGCTGCGACCCGCAGTGGATCCTCGAGCGGTCGGGGATCCGTGAGCGGCGGCACGCGCCGGCCGGGATGGCCACCAGCGACTTGGCGATCGGCGCCGGCCGCGATTTGTTCAACCGATCCGGCGCCGAGCGTGGCGATGTCGACCTGCTCGTCTGCGGGACCTTCACCCCCGACACCTCCATTCCCTCGACGGCGTGCATCATCCAGGAGGCGCTCGGTCTCGGTGCGCCGGCGATGGACGTGACGGCGGCGTGTGCCGGGTTCATGTACGCACTGGTGACCGGGGCCCAATTCATCGCCGCGGGCTCGAGCGCGCAGGCGCTGGTCATCGGCGCCGACACCAATTCCCGTGTCGTCGACCCCGAGGATCTGAAGACCTGGCCGCTGTTCGGTGATGGTGCCGGAGCGGTGCTTCTGGAGCGGATCGACGCCGCCGAGTTCGAGCCGCCGCGCGGGCTCCTCGCCTTCGCGCTCGGTGCCGATGGCCGGGGCGCCGACCTGCTGGTCTGTCCGATGAGTGGATCCCGGCAGCCGCCCAGCGCCGAGGGGCTCGCCCGCCGGGAGCAGTTCATGAGGATGGAGGGGCGGGCGGTGTTCAAGTGGGCCGTCAGGTTGGCGGAAGACAACATCCGCGCGGTGGTGGACCGGTCCGGACTGACGCTCGACGACATCGACGTCTTCGTCCTCCACCAGGCGAACCTGCGGATCATCGAGGCGGTGCGCGTGGCGCTGGGCATCGACCCCGGTAGGTTCGTCGTCAACATCGACCGCTACGGCAACACGTCGAGCGCATCGATCCCGCTGGCGCTCGACGAGGCGTGGCGCGAGGGGCGCGTCGGCCCCGGGAGCACGATCGTGGCCTGTGGCTTCGGCGGCGGGCTGGCCTGGGGCACCGCGGTCTGGCGGCTGTGACGCCGACGCCCGGGAACGCGTCCGCGGCGGCCGGGACCGGGATCTTTCCAACCACACCGAGGAATGTCCGATATGGCGACCCACGAGCAGGCAGACGAGGTCCTCCCGGTTCGCCGGGATGTCCCGATCGGTGATACCTGGGATTTGTCCAGCCTGTTCGCGTCGGATTCGCAATGGGATCAGGCCCTGGCGGCCCTCGAGACCAGGATCCCGGTCTTCGAGAAATTCGCCGGCACGCTCGCCACCTCGCCCGAGGCGCTGGCCGCCTGCCTGGACTACGACCTCGAGGTGGAGCGCGAGCAGGATCGGCTGGCGACCTACGCCCACCTCCGCGCCAGCGAGGACCAGGCCGCCCCGGATCCGCAAACGATGGTGGGACGCTACCGGCACGTCGCCACGTCGTTCGCCGCCAAGGCGAGCTTCCTCCTCCCCGAGATCATGGCGATCCCCGCGGCCACGCTCGAAGCCTGGTTGCGGCTGCCGGTGCTCGCGCCCCATCGGACGAGCTTGGAGCGGATCGTCCGCACGCGCCCCCACGTGCTCTCCGAGCGCGAGGAGCGGATCCTGGCGATGCAGGGGACCTTCGCCGGGACCGCGGGGAAGGTGTTCCGACAGCTCACCGATGCCGACATGAAGTTCGGGACGGTCGTCGACGGAAAGGGCAGACGGGTCGAGCTCTCCAACGCCAGCTTCACGACGATCCTCCTCGATCCCGATGCCGGGGTGCGGCGGACGGCGTTCCTCCGCTACTACGAGCAGTACGAGGGGCTCGCCAACACGCTCGCCGCGGCGCTGTCGGGTTCGGTGGAGCGTGACGTCTATTCTGCCCGCGTGCGCAATCACTCGAGCGCCGTCGAGGCGGCGTTGTTTGCCGACAACATCCCGCTGTCGGTGTACGACCAGCTGATCGCGGCCGTCCGGTCCCACCTCCCCACCGTGCACCGCTACTACGAGCTCCGCCGTCGGCTCCTCGGACTCGAGCGTCTCCATCAATACGACTGCTACGTGCCGCTGGGAGTCGACCAGCCGCAGCGACACACCTGGGACGAGGCCGTCGGACTCGTCGTGGGGGCGCTTGCGCCCCTCGGACCGGACTACTGCCGACGGCTCGATGCCGGACTGCGCGGACGATGGTGCGACCGCTACCCCAACGCCGGCAAGCAATCGGGGGCTTTCAGTTCGGGCACCTACGATTCCGATCCCTACATCCTCATGAACTATTCCGGGGAGGGCGTCGAGCATGTGTTCACGCTCGCCCATGAGGCGGGCCACTCGATGCACACGCGTCTCTCCGCCGAAGCCCAGCCCTTCCAACTGGCCGGCTACACGCTCTTCGTGGCGGAGGTCGCCAGCACGTTCAACGAACAGTTACTCGCCCGCGCCCTGCTCGAACGGACCACGTCGCCGCGTGAGCGGGCGGCGATCCTCGCCCGGGAGATCGACGGGATCCGCAACACGATCGTCCGTCAGACGATGTTTGCCGAGTTCGAACGGCTGGCACACGCCTCGGCCGAAGAGGGGCAACCGCTCACGCTGGAACGGTTCCGTGGCATCTACCGCGGTCTCCTCGACGCCTACTTCGGTCCGGAAGTGGAGATCGACCCGCAGCTGGAGCTCGAGTGCCTGCGGATCCCCCACTTCTACAGCGCGTTCTACGTCTACAAATACGCCACCGGCCTGTCGGCCGCGATCGCGCTGGCCGATCGAGTCGCGACCGGTGGCCGCGCTGAGCTCGACGCCTACCTCGGTTTCCTCCGCGGTGGTTGTTCGAAATGGCCGCTGGAGTTGCTGCGTGACGCGGGGGTCGACCTCGAGCGACCGGAGCCGGTGGCGACGGCGCTCGGGCGATTCGGCCAGCTCGTCGACGAACTCGAGCGCACGCTGCTCGGCTGAGCGTCGTCGGGCGAGGGCCCGATGCCCTGTCGCCCCATCTTGGTACACTGTCGCTCCGCGGAAAAAAGTCGTTGGCTTTTCTCCGCCCGTGACACCCCCGAACCAGCGACGGATTCCTGGGGGTGTTGGCCGCCGCATCCGACGGCGGGTCCCCTTGTCAAAAGCCTGCGAGGGCGGCATTCCCCGAGTGCCCGCTGCCGATGCCCATCCCCGACACCGTGCCCTTCGGTCCGGTCGATCCGTTCGCCTCGTACCGCGTCCCCGCCGGCGCTCATGACGAGTTTTCGGAAGGTGGCGAACCCCGACCGCACTGGCGACGGCTGGCCGCCGTTCTGCGGAGCTGGCGGCCGGCCGAGCTGGCTTCGCGGTGGGAGCAGGCCCGCCGGCTGATCCGCGACAACGGCGTGACCTACAACGTCCACGACGATGGCGAAGGGGGACAGCGGCCCTGGGTGCTCGACCCGATCCCGTTCGTGATCTCCGCCGACGACTGGCGGGGGGTCGAGGAGGGCATACGACAGCGGCTGCGGGTCCTCGACGCCCTTCTGGCCGACCTCTACGGCCCACAGCAACTGATCCGTGACGGCATCGTGCCGGCGGAGGTCGTTCTCGGGCATCCGGCGTTTCTCCGCTGCTGCCACGGGATCCGCCTCCCCGCCAACCGCCACCTCCACCTCCATGCCGCCGTGCTCGCCCGGCACCGGGACGGCCGCTGGCATGTCCTCGGCGACCGCACCGGGGTGCCGCACGGTCTGGGCTACGCGCTCGAGAACCGGCTGGTGGTATCGCGGCTGCTGCCGGCGGTCTTTCACGAATCGCACGTCGCTCGGCTGGCGCCGTTTTTCATCGCGCTGCGGTCGATGCTCCGGTCGCTCGACGGTGGTCGCGAGGCGCCGCGGATCGCCCTCTTCAGCCCGGGGCCGTCAAGTGCCACATGGTTCGAGGATGCCTATCTCGCCCGCTACCTCGGCCTGCCGCTGGTGGAGGGGGGGGATCTCGCGGTCCGTGACGACCGTGCCTCGCTCAAGACCCTCGGGGGACTGGTGCCGATCGACGTCCTGCTCCGCCGCGTCATCGATCACGAGTGCGATCCGCTCGAACTCGACAGTGGCGCCTCCGCCGGCACCCCCGGGCTCGTCCAGGCGGTGCGCAGTGGTCGGGTGGCGGTGGCCAATCCGCTCGGCAGCGCGCTCGTCGAGTCCCCCGTGTTCGCCGCCCTCCTCCCGGCTGTCTCCCGCCGGCTCCTCGGCGAGGAGCTCCTTCTCCCCTCGCCTGAGTCGTGGTGGTGCGGCCGCAGCGATGCCCTCTCCCATGTGCTCTCCAGGCTCGACGACGTCGTCATCGAGCCGGTCGCCTACCGCGGCGGACCGAAACGCGTCGTGCCCCGCCTCCTCGATGCCGCGGCGCGGGCCGATCTCATCGCCCGGATCCGCGATCGTCCGGCCGACTGGGTGGGGCGCGAGATCCAGGAGCGTTCCGTGGCACCGTGCTGGAGCGATGGCGCGGTGGTGGCTGCCCCGGTGCTGTTGCGGCTGTTCTCGGCGGCGGCGCCGGACGGGCCGGTGGTGATGCCCGGGGGGCTCGCCCGACTGTCGCTCCAGGGAGGGGACGCAGGCAACCTCGCCGCCTTCGGCGGCCAGGGATCGAAGGATGTCTGGGTGCTCTCCTCCGGACCCGTCCAGCCGGTCTCCCTCCTGCCGCCTCCGGGGCAGCCGGTGGCCCTGCGCCGCAGCGGCAACGATCTGCCGAGCCGGGTGGCCGACCATCTCCATTGGCTCGGTCGTCATGTCGAACGCGCCGAGTCGGCGGCGCGACTGCTCCGCACGGTGACCGCCCGTGTCGCCTCCGAGAGCACGCTCGAGAGTGCGGGCGCCGTGGCAAGGCTGCTCTCGGCCCTCGCCGATCCCCCGGTCGTCCGCCCGGAGTGGCAGGAGCCGGGGCGTCCCGAGACGCCGTTGGAGGTGGCTGCCGAGGTGCAGTCGTTGGTGTTCGACGAGCGGCGTTCCGCGAGCGTGGCGGCCTCGGTCCGGGCGATGTGGCAGATGGCAAGCGTCGTCCGCGACCGGATCTCCATCGATTCCTGGAAAATCCTCTCCCGCGTCCGCCGCGATGCCCTTCCCGATCTCCTCGTCGGGGCCGGGGGATCCCCCGCGGTCTTCAGCCACGACGGCGATCTCCTCTCGTTCCTCGACACCCTGATCCTCGACCTGTCGGCATTCGCCGGCCTGGGCACCGAGAGCATGACGCGCGGGCCCGGCTGGCGGTTCCTCGACATGGGGCGCCGACTCGAGCGCGCCACCGGGATGGTCCACCTCCTGCGGACCACGGTCGTCATGGCCCGGGCCGACGAGCATCGGATCGACGAGATGCTCCTGGAGATCGCCGACAGTTCGATGACCTACCGCAATCGCTATCTCGGGACACTCCAGGCCGCGCCGCTGGTCGACCTGCTCCTCACCGACGAGACCAACCCGCGCTCCATCGCCTTCCAGGTCGCTGCGCTCGACGCCCACGTCGAGGCCCTCCCCCGTGATCCGGGCTCTCCGGTCCTCTCCGAAGAGCAGCGTGCCGCGATGGCGGCCACGGGGCTGCTCCGCCTGGCCGATGTCTCGGCGCTGGTCGTCCCCGATGCGGATGGCAACCGCGCGCAGCTCGACCGGATGCTGACGCGACTCGATGGCCACCTCCGTGACCTGTCGGTCGCCGTCACTCACCGCTATCTCGTCCATGCCACGCCCCGCCGCAGGCTGGGCGACCTTCTGGAGTCAACCGATGCCCGCAGGTGATTTCATCCCCCGGGTGGTCGTGGTCGGCCGGCCCAATGTGGGGAAGTCGAGCCTCTTCAACTGGCTCATCGAGAAGCGGATCGCCATCGAGGATCCCACCGCGGGCGTGACGCGCGACCGGCTCGTCCAGCGCGTGGCGCTCGAGGGACGTGTCTTCGACCTCGTCGACACCGGCGGGATGGGATTCGACGACCCGGACGGCCTGACCGCGAAGATCGACGCGCAGATCGCCTCGGGACTGGCATCGGCCGCGCTGATCATGTTCGTCGTCGAGGTCCGCAGCGGGCTCCTCCCCGCCGACATCGAGGTGGCCAGGCGGGTGCGCGAGACCGGGGCGCCGGTCCTCCTGGTGGCGAACAAGGCGGACGACCCCAAGTACGATCTCCTCGCCCACGACTTCGATTCCCTCGGCTTCGGTCCACCGCTGGTGGTGAGCGTGCGGCAGAACCGCAACCGGGACGAGCTCATCGAGTCCATCGTCGAACATCTCCCCGAGGCCTGGCCCGAGGAGGAGGCGCAGGGGGCGGGACTGCCGGAGATGAAGCTCGCCATCGTCGGCCGGCGCAACGTGGGGAAGAGCACCTTCACCAACGCCCTGGCCCGCGAGGAGCGGGTGATCACGAGCCCGCTGGCGGGCACCACGCGCGACAGTATCGACGTCCGCTTCGAGGTCGATGGCCACTCCTTCCTGGCGATCGACACGCCGGGATTGCGGCGCACCAAGAGCCGCAACACCGACCTCGATTTCTACTCCACCCACCGGGCGGAGCGGAGCATCCGCCGGGCCGATGTCGTCCTCCTGTTCCTCGACGCGGCGGAGCCGATCGGCCGCGTCGACAAGCAGCTCGCCGACACCATCATGGAGGCGGCCAAGCCGGTCGTGTTCGTCGTCAACAAATGGGATCTCTATGCCGGCGAGGTGGACAGGAAGGAGTGGGTTGACTACCTGCGGGAGACGTTCCGCTCGATGCCCTGGGCGCCGGTGGAGTTCACGACGGCGACTTCGGGAAGGAACGCGAAAGCCGTGGTCGATACCGCCCAGCGGCTCTTCCGCCAGTCGAGCACCCGCATCCCGACCGCCAAGCTCAATGCAGTCGTCCGCGCCGCCATCGAAGCCAACCGCCCGCCGGCAGACGGGCGCGGCCGCCCGGTGCGCATCTACTATGCCACCCAGGTGGAGGTGAATCCGCCCACGGTCGTGCTCTCGACGAGCGCCCCCCGGAGCGTCTCGGAGCCCTACAAGCGCTACCTCGTCAACACGCTGCGGGAGGTGACGCCGATCCGTGAGGTGCCGATCCGCCTCCTCGTCCGCGGACGAGGCAGTGATGAAGAGAAGGAGGATTGAGCCGGGAGGGCGGTTTTCTCCCGGTGCCCGGCAGGGTATCCTCTGGGGGTGGTCTTTGGATGCTTTCCCCCGGCCTGGAGTCTCCCTGCGATGAGCGCACCTGTCCGCCCCGGTGTCACCCCGGACACCTTCTCCCGTCGTGATTTCGCCAAGGTTGCCGGGGCCATCGGCGGGGCAGTGGCCGTGGCGCCTGCCGTCCATGGTCAGAACCCGTCGAGCGACGTGATCCGCATCGGTCTGATCGGTGCCGGTGGTCGTGGCACCGGCGCCCTCCAGCAATCGCTCTCCGTGCCCGGGTCGAACGTCAAGCTGACGGCCATCGGAGACGCCTTCGGTGACCGCATCGACGGCGCTCTGCGGGCTGTCGAGGAGCAGAAGGACAAGATCGACTGTCCGGAGGAACGCCGCTTCAAGGGGCTCGACGCCTACAAGCAGGTGCTCGACCACTGCGATCTGGTGATCCTCGCCACGCCCCCCGGCTTCCGCCCCTTCCACTTCGCCGAGGCGGTCAAGGCCGGCAAGCACGTCTTCATGGAGAAGCCGGTATGCGTGGACAGCTTCGGGGCGCAGGTCTGCCTCACGGCGGCCAAGTTGGCGGATGAGAAGAAGCTCAAGGTCGTGGTCGGCCTCCAGCGTCGCTACGAGAACCGCTACCGCGAGACGGTGAAACGGATCCGCGACGGGCTCGTCGGCGACATCATCGGCGGTCAGGTCTATTGGAACGGTGCCGGCATCTGGTACCGCAACCGCCAGCCCGACCAGACCGAGATGCAGTTCCAGGTCAACAACTGGTACCACTTCAACTGGCTCAGCGGCGACCATGTCTGCGAGCAGCATGTCCACAACATCGACGTGGCCAACTGGTTCCTCGACAAGCTGCCCGAGTCGGCCTACGGCAGCGGCGGCAAGCAGAACCGCATCCCCGGCCAGCCGAGCGAGATCTACGACCACCACTGCGTGAATTTCGTCTATCCCGGTGGCGTGCGGATCGCGAGCCAGTGCCGCCAATTCCCCGGTGGCGACGGCCGCGTCGACGAGTTCTTCCAGGGCACGAAGGGCCAGGTACGGATCGGCGAGATCTCCGACTACTCGGGCAAGGTGCTCTGGAGGTACGAGGGGGAGAATCCCAATCCCTACCAGGTGGAGCATGACGAGCTCCAGGACGCCATCCGCCATGACAAGCCCCTCAACAATGCCTACTACGGCACGACGTCGAGCTTCTCGGCCTGTCTCGCCCGCTATGCCACCTACTCGGGCAAGGAGGTCGGCTTCCAGGAGATGATGGATCGTGCCATCCGCACGATGCCCGAAAACGTCTCCTGGGACTCCCAGACGCCGGTCGTTCCCGACAAGGATGGCAACTACAAGATCCCCATGCCCGCCGACTACAAGCTCGCCTGACGCCTGCGCCGCCGGGTGTCCTGATGGTGAAGCTCCAAGCACTCGCGACCGCCGGGGGTCAGCCCCGGCGGTCGCTCTGTTCGCATTGACGCCAATGCCCCTGCGTGGGGCCCGGTCCCGGAGCCCTGGAACCCATGATCGTCGGAGTGCCGAAGGAGACGAAGCGGGACGAATACCGGGTGGCGCTGCTCCCGGTGGGGGTCGAGGAGCTGGTGCGGGCCGGGCATGCCGTGCTGGTGCAGCGGACGGCCGGGGCCGGCTCGGGGCTCCCCGACGACGCCTATGCCGCATGCGGCGCACGTCTGGTCGACACGGCCGCCGAAGTGTTTGCCGGGGCGGAGCTCGTGGTCAAGGTGAAGGAGCCGCAGCGGCCGGAGCTCGAGCTGCTCCGCCCCGGACAGGTGCTCTTCACCTACTTCCATTTCGCCGCCGACAAGGGGCTCACCGAGGGCTTCATGGCGACCGGGGCGACGGCTGTGGCCTACGAGACGTTGCGCGACGAGCGCGGTAGGCTTCCGTTGCTGGTGCCGATGAGCGAGGTGGCCGGAAGGATGAGCATCCAGGAGGGGGCCAAGTACCTCGAGAAGCCGCAGATGGGCCGGGGCATCCTCCTCGGCGGCGTGCCGGGGGTGGCCCCCGCGCACGTCACCGTCCTCGGTGCCGGTACCGTCGGCGCCAACGCCGCCAAGGTGGCCGCCGGATTCGGAGCCAATGTCGGGCTCCTCGACACGAATCTCGAGCGGCTCCGCTATCTCGACGACGTCACCCCGCCGAATGTCGATGTCCTCTATTCCGACAGGCACACGATCCGCGAGCAACTCCGTCGGGCCGATCTGGTCATCGGCAGCGTCCTCATCCCCGGGGCGCGAGCGCCACACCTGGTCGAGCGCGAGGACCTCGCGCTGATGAAGCCGGGGGCGGTGATCATCGACGTCGCCATCGATCAGGGGGGCTGCGTGGCCACGAGCCGGCCGACCACCCACGCGGAGCCGACGTACGTGGTCGACGACGTCGTCCACTACTGCGTCACGAACATGCCGGGAGCCGTCGGCCGGACGAGCACCTACGCCCTCTGCAACGCCACGCTCCCCTATCTGCTCCAGCTCGCAGGGGAAGGGGTGGAGGAGGGGGCCCGTCGCAGCCCGGCGATCCGCTCGGCGGTGAACGTCTACCGGGGCCTGCTCGTCCAGCCGGCAGTGGCGGCCGCCTTCGGGCTCACCTGCGCCCAGGCGCCGTTCGGCTCCTGACCGGCCGGGGGGGCGGGGCGGCCCACGCGCGCAAACCGGCCCGGCGACGAGCGAACTGAAGTCGAAAAAACAGGGAAGCGAAGCCATGGGCGGATCGAGTGGTGTCATCCCGGTCGCGGTGCGCTGGAAGGGCGCGGCCGACGGGCAGCTCGAGCTCCTCGATCAGACCAGGCTCCCCGGGGCGGTCGAATGGATCGGCTGCCGGGATGTCGCCGCCGTGATCGAGGCGATCCGCAGCCTCCGCGTCCGGGGTGCGCCCGCGATCGGCATCGCCGGGGCTTACGGTGTGGTCGTGGCGGCCGGCGAGGCGATCCGCGCCGGGCTCGATCCGCAGGCTGCCCGGGCCCACGTCCTCCAGTCGGCGGCCGATCTCGCCGAGGCCCGGCCGACGGCGGTCAATCTCCGCTGGGCCGTGGAGCGCGTCCTCCGGGTCATCGATCCCCCCGCCGGCCCGGCTGCGGTGCCGACGGCAGCCGGGATGGCCGGCAGGCTCCTCGGGGAGGCGGTGGCGATCCACGACGAGGATCGGCGGCTGTGCGCTGCCATCGGTCGCCACGGTGCCGACATCCTCCCCGAGGGAGACGTGCTCACCCACTGCAACACCGGAGCGCTCGCCACCGGAGGGGACGGCACGGCCCTGGCCGTGATCACCACAGCCTGGGCCGACGGCCGCCGCTTCCAGGTCTGGGCCGACGAGACCAGGCCGTTGTTTCAGGGAGCCAGGCTCACCGCCTGGGAGCTCGTCCAGCGGGGGATCCCCGTCACGGTCCTCGTCGATTCGGCGGCGGGCCATCTCCTTGCCACTGGACGGATCGGCTGCTGCATCGTCGGGGCCGATCGGATCGCCGCCAACGGCGACACCGCCAACAAGATCGGCACCTACGGTCTGGCGGTCCTGGCCGCGGCGCATGACGTGCCGTTTTTCGTGGCCGCGCCTTCGAGCACGTTCGATCTGGCGATCGCCTCCGGCGCGGAAATCCCCATCGAGCACCGTGCTGCCGCCGAGGTGACGAGCCCATGGGGGCAGGCCGTGGCGCCGGAGGGAGCCGCGGCGTTCAATCCGGCCTTCGATGTCACCCCCGCGCGGCTGATCCGCGGGATCGTCACCGAAAGGGGCGTGATCGCGCCGGTGACGCGCGAGCAGGTGGCGCGGGTGCTCGGGAGCGGCTGAGTCGCGCCCGTCGGCTTGCCGGCCGATTGCCCCGCGGATCGAAGGATCGCTGACCCGGATCAGGGATCCTGACCGCGGACGAGCTCGACGAGGGTCCGGACGAGACTGCCCGTGCCTCCGCCATCGATCCAGGGGCGCGGCTTCTCGGCGAATGCCGGGCCGGCGATGTCGATGTGGGTCCAGGGAATGCCGCCGACGAACCGCTCGAGGAACTTCGCGGCGGTGATCGCCCCGCCCCAGCGACCGTCGCCGACATTCTTGATGTCGGCGACCTCGCTCGTGATCTGCTCGTCGTATTCGTCGTACATCGGCAATTGCCAGACCGGTTCGCCGACGGCGCGGGCGGCTCCGGCCACCTTGTCGCACCAGGACTGGTCGTTGGAGAACAGGCCGGCGACGTCGTGCCCGAGGGCGACCATGCAGGCCCCGGTGAGCGTGGCCGCATCGACGATCCGCTTCGGGCCGATCTCGCGGACGACGTCGAGCACGTCGGCGAGCACGATCCGCCCCTCGGCATCGGTGTTGTGGACCTCGATCGTCGTGCCGCTGCGGGCGGTGATCACGTCGCCGAGCTTGTAGGCGCTCGGGCCGGTCATGTTCTCGGCGAGCCCGCAGACCGTGACGATGTTCACCGGGAGGCGGAGGGCTGCGATCGTGGCGGTCGCGGCGAGCACCGTTGCGGCCCCGGCCATGTCGCATTTCATCGTCAGCATGCCGTCGGAGGGCTTGAGCGACAGTCCGCCGGAGTCGAACGTCACCCCCTTGCCGACGAGCGCCAGGTCGGGGGCGCCGGTCGCCTTGCCGGGACCGCGGTAGGTGAGCTTGACCAGCCTCGGGGCGCGGGAGCTGCCGCGGCCCACGGCGAGGATGGCATTGCAGCGCTCGCGGACGAGCTGGCTTTCGTCCCAGATCTCGATCTCCATGCCCGTCCTGCCGGCGATCGCCGCGGCGGCCTCGGAAAAGGTCTGGGGATACATGTCGTCCGGTGGGGTGTTCACCAGCCGCCGTGCGAGGTTGACGCCGTCGGCGATCACCGCTCCGGTCGACACCGCTTCGGCCGGTGCCTGGGCCCAGACGGTGTTGGTGAACCGGACGCGCTTCTTGGCGGTTCGGTAGAGATCCTGGCCGACCTGCCCCACCACCGAGCCGGCCACGGCCTGCTCGACTTGCCGGGTCGTCCAGGAACCGTCAGCGACGAGGACGACCGTGTCCCGCGGCCGCGTCGAGAGGTGCCGGGTGGCCGAGGCAGCCGCACGGAAGAGCGTTCCCTGGTCAACTCCCCCGCGCGGGCCGGTCCCCACGACGAGCAACTGCCCCGCGGCGATTCCGGCCGGTGCGAGCAGCGTTACGCATTCGTTCCGCTTGCCGGTGATCTCACCGGCGGCGCAGAGGCGGGCGAGGAGACCTCCGGTGGCGCGGTCGATCTCGGACGCGGCTCCGGAGCCGGGGCCATCCTCGGTGACG
>Ga0114977_10001284_pt1 | contig 16389 bp, 11 predicted proteins | sample S_130805_MF_Meta_FD_87026 | JGI IMG/M metagenome (GOLD analysis project Ga0114977, IMG submission 87026) | Freshwater microbial communities from Lake Simoncouche, Canada to study carbon cycling - S_130805_MF_MetaG | ecosystem: Environmental > Aquatic > Freshwater > Lake | place: Lake...
GATGCAATTATAACAGAAAAAGTGTATTAATATTTATACATCATGAGTGATGAGATCAAACACGAATGTGGTCTAGCTTACATTCGTTTAAGAAAGCCCTTTTCTTATTATCTTCAACAAAGAGGATCGGTAACCTACGGCTTAAACAAACTGTACTTGTTGATGGAAAAGCAGCACAATCGTGGCCAGGATGGGGCTGGTTTGGCTACTTTAAAATTAAATATTGAACCGGGTAATCCTTTTTTATATCGTTTGCGTAGCAACGCGCAACAACCCATTGCTGATTTATTTTACAAAATTGGTTTAGAAATTCAAGAGCTGGAAAAATTTCAGCCTGAAATCACCAAACACCCTGGACTAATGAAAGGGCATTTGCCTTTTATGGGTGAAATACTATTGGGACATTTAAGGTATGGCACACAAGGAAAAAATAATATTGAATTTTGTCATCCGTTTATAAAAAGAAATTTAGTCCCTGCTAAAAATTTAGCACTTGCGGGAAATTTTAATTTAGTCAATACAGAAGAATTATACCAACACATCAATGTAACGCCAGGTAGTTTTGAAAAAGAAAGCGATTTGGCAGCGATGATGGAAGTAGTACATTATTTTTTAGAAAAGGAAGAACAAATCAATCCGAACAATCCCAATATTGTGAATGTATTAAAAAATGCAGTTCCTTTATTTGATGGTGGATTTACCGTGGGCGGTTTGTTGGGAAACGGCTATAGCTTTATTATGCGAGATGCGCATGGCATACGACCTGCCTATTATTATATTGATGATGAAGTAATTGTAGCTGCAAGTGAGCGTGCTGCTATCCGAACTACTTTTAATGTAGCTGAAAACGAAGTGTTGGAGTTGATGCCCGGTATGGCATTGATTGTGGATGATCATGGTAAATATACTATTGAACAAATAGTTGCACCAAAGGAAAGAAGGGCTTGTTCCTTTGAGCGTATCTATTTTTCAAGAGGAAGCGATGAAAAAATTTATCGCGAAAGAATCGCACTGGGAAATCATTTAAGTGTAAGGGTATTAGATCGCATTGAAAAGGATTTGAAAAATACTATTTTCTCCTATATACCTAATACCGCAGAAGTTGCTTTTTATGGCTTGGTAAAAGGGATGGAGGAGTACTTAAATAAAATTAAGGTGGAGCGTATTTTGAGTTGGGGAAATGAGGTGGATCCGGAAAAACTGGAAGCCATGGTGAATCGAAAAATTAGACAGGAAAAAATTGCGATAAAGGATGTTAAATTAAGAACCTTCATTACAGATGATGCCAACAGAAATGAAATGGTACAACATGTATATGATATTACTTATGGCACCGTTCGTAAAGATGAAGATACCTTGGTGGTGATTGATGATAGTATTGTTCGTGGTACGACCTTAAAGGAAAGTATCATCAGAATGCTAGCGCGCTTATCCCCTAAAAAAATAATTGTTGTTTCCTCCGCTCCGCAAATCAGGTACCCTGATTGTTATGGAATTGATATGAGCAAAATGGGCGATTTCATTGCATTTAGAGCGGTTATTGCATTGCTCAATGAAACAGGTAAGTCAAATGTAATCGCCGATGTTTTACAAAAAATAAAGGAACTTGAAGCCAAAGGGGAATTGCATACTGAAAATGTGGTACGTCAATTATACAAGCCATTCACTCCGGAGGAAATTTCGGATAAAATTGCACAGTTAATTACTCCAGAAAACTTTAATATTCCAGTGGAAGTTATCTATCAAACGATTGAGGATTTGCATTTATGTTGTCCTACGAATACCGGGGATTGGTATTTTACTGGAAATTATCCAACACCAGGCGGTAACAAGGTTTGTAACAAAGCCTTTGTTAATTATATGGAAGGTAAAAATGTAAGAGGGTATTAGCGACTAATTATACGCGGTAGCAAATTGCATTGATATTCATACCTGCACCCACGGATGCAAAAATGACAATATCTCCTTTGTGGAGTTGGTGTTCCTTGTATTTCCCTTTTTTTACTAAATCATATAAGGTAGGGATGGTTGCCACTGAACTATTACCCAAATCATGAATACTCATTGGCATAATATTTTCAGGCGCAGTTTTGATATCATATAATTTATACAAGGCCTTAATAAAGCCTTCATCCATTTTTTCATTGGCCTGATGCAAAAAGAATTTTTTCACATCATGTATATCAACCCCTGCTTTTTCAATACACTCCTTCATCGCTAATGGAACATTTTTGATAGCGTATTCATACACTTTTCTTCCCTTCATTTTAATATACCTTGTTGCTTCATCCCCTTCCGGATGGTAGGATTTACCCAAGTATAAAAAATAGGCCTCGTCCACACAATGGCTTTGCACACTTGATGCTAAAATACCACTGGTCGTATTTGCATCTGCCTCCACAATACACGCGCCAGCACCATCGCTAAAAATCATGCTATCTCGATCATGACTATCTACGACTCTGCTTAAGGTTTCAGCACCAATCACCAAACAACGCTTAGCCATGCCTGACTTAATAAATGAATCAGCTTGAATCACTCCTTGTATCCAACCTGGGCAACCAAATAAAATATCATAAGCTACACAATTTGGATTTTTAATACCTAGATGGTGCTTTACCCTTGAAGCAAGTGCCGGAATGGTATCTGTTTGAATAGTCCCTGGTAACACATCTCCAAAATTATGTGCTACAATAATTTGATCAATGGTTTCTGGATCAATGCCTGCATCTTGAATTGCTAATTCGGCCGCTTTGCTTGCCATTTCAGAGGTATTCATATTCTCTTCAGCATACCTACGCTCATATATACCAGTGATATCTTTAAATTTTTCAACTATCTCTGCATTGGGTGTTTTAATTAACACGCCATCCTCTCCATAAAAAGTATTTTCAGCAAATGCTAAGTTTGTTTTTATAATGCTCGGTATGTAACTGCCTGTTCCGCTGATGATGGTTGCCATGGGGGTACTTTTAATTAAGCAATTTTGTGTTTAGCTAAGGTAGGTTTAAAATAATAGGTTAAATATACTTATCCCCTTTATGTCTTTTTACTTCGGCTACATATTCTTTTATGGATTGTTCTTTTTCTTTACTGCAAATGAGTAATACATCTTTGGTATCAACAATTATAAAGTCATCCAAACCTTGCACCACCACCAACTTATCCTTAGGTGCATTAATCATACATTTGGTGGCATCAATCACAATCACATTATCCGAAGCTACTGCATTACCAAAATAGTCCTTTTCAATATTGTCATACGCACTGTTCCAGGTACCTAAATCACTCCAGCCAAAGCTTGATGGAATCACAAATACATTGTCTGCCTTTTCCATAATCGCTATATCAATGGAAATATTGGTACACTGTGGGTATATTTTTTGGATGGCCTTTGCTTCCTCAGGCGTATTAAAGTGCTTTTTTTCTTGATCAAACAACTCATACATCTCGGGTTGGTTTTTTTCAAAAGCACTAAGTATGGTAGTTACTTTCCAAGCAAAAATACCTGCGTTCCATAAAAAGTCACCACTTGCCAAAAAGGATTCGGCAATTTCCAAATCGGGTTTTTCTGTGAATGTTTTTACTTTATAAATTCCTTGCGCTACTTCCAGCCCTTCATATTGTATATAGCCATATCCGGTATTTGGGTGGGTTGGTTTTATACCCAGTGTAGCTAAGGCCTTTATATTGGCTACAAAGTCAAGTGCCTGCAAACTAATTTTTTCAAAATTGTCTTGTTCTAAAATTAAGTGATCACTAGGCGCCACAATAAAACAAGCTTCTGGATCAATTTGCGCCAACTTGAATGAGATATAGGCAATACAGGGTGCTGTATTTTTTTTGCTAGGCTCCGCTAAAATATTTTCAACTGGCAGGTTGGGTAATTGTTTTTTTACAATGTCAACATATTCCTCTGAAGTCACAATGAAAATATTTTCTTCCGGTATGAATTTTGTGTACCTATCATAGGTCCATTGAATTAATGTTTTCCCTGTATTTAATACATCTAAAAATTGCTTTGGAAATGAGGTCCTACTCATTGGCCAAAATCTGCTTCCAATACCCCCAGCCATGATTGCAACATAATGATGTTTATTTTTCATACCTACTTTAATTATTTTATTAAGTGTGTAATTAAACACACGGAATGGCTAGTTAATTTTATAAAATTCCTTCTTTCATTAAGTCATGAATATGAATCATGCCTATATATTGATGATTGTCAGCAACGATTAATTGGCTGATGTCCTTTTGTTCCATGATTGCTAAAGCTTCCACTGCTAATGCGCTAGGTGCGATAGTAGCAGGGTTTATGTGATAAATATCTTCTGCGGTTAAGTTTTGAATATTATCATGTTGCTCTAACATACGTCGTATGTCACCATCAGTAATAATGCCCAGTACCTTATTATTTTCATCTGTAATGACAGTCGCGCCCATTCTGTTTTTTGATATATCAATAATGACTTCTTTTATTTTTGTCTCTTTTTTGACAGCAGGTTTACTATTGCTGTCTGCTAAATTTTGGGTGGTTAAGGTAAGTTTCTTTCCTAAGTTGCCCCCTGGATGAAATTGCGCAAATTGTGCAACGCTAAATTGTTTTAATTCCATCAAGCAAACTGCAATAATATCACCCATCACCATTTGCGCAGTGGTGGAGGAGGTAGGTGCTAGGTTGTTGATGCAGGCTTCTTTTGTAACAGTCGTATCTACAATTAAATCCGCATTGGTGGCCAAATAACTTTGCTTATTACCTACCATGCCAATAATGGTATTCCCAAATTGTTTTACTAACTGAACTAAATTTTTTATTTCGGGACTTTCTCCACTTTTGCTAATGATTAACACAATATCATTGGCTTGTATCATTCCTGAATCTCCATGTATTGCTTCGGCAGCGTGTAAGAATAATGCGGGTGTACCCGTTGAATTAAAAGTGGCCACCATTTTTTGTGCGATAATGGCACTTTTTCCAATACCACTGATCACCAGTCTTCCTTTGCTATTTAAAATGGCAGTGACTGCCTTTTCGAACGAGGCGTCGATGTATTTATTTAATTCAACCAAAGCTTCAGATTCTATAGCTAATGCTTTTTTTGCAATGGTTATAATGTTTTCTTTCATATTTGATTTTAGCTACTGGAATGCGCTGCCTTTATCAAGGCGGGATAATATGTTAAAATGCTTGTCAGTTCCAGCCGCACAAAGTTAACGTTTCAATTAGTTTACAGCTCAATTTTTAATAAAATGCTAAAAAAGGTACTTTAAAAAAAAATGCCCACCATTTGAACTTTTCTTGCCATATTTTCGTTAACTTAAATGTACTGTAGTTTATACAAAAGATTGATTTTAAGATAATTATAATGGCGACCACTAAAAAAACGATATCTAAGACCTCCAAAGCAATAAAAAATGACCGATCCATTGATAAAGCTGCCCTTTTAACCGCCTTATCCAACAATTTTGGGTTCTCTGATTTTAAAGGCACACAGGAGGCGGCAATCATGTCCTTAATGAGTGGCCGCGACACTTTTGTAATCATGCCTACAGGCGGTGGCAAAAGTTTATGCTATCAGTTACCTGCATTGGTACTTCCTGGTTGTGCCATTGTGGTTTCTCCATTGATTGCGCTAATGAAAAATCAAGTGGATTTGGTTCGGGGTTATAGTGAAAATGAAGAGGTTGCCCATTTTTTAAATTCCTCATTAAATAAAGGGCAAATTAAAACGGTGAAAGAGGATCTGTTAAGTGGAAAAACAAAGTTATTATATGTCGCACCTGAAACTTTAACCAAACAAGAAAACTTAGATTTTTTTAGTGATTTGAATATTTCCTTTTTTGCCGTGGATGAAGCGCATTGTATTTCAGAATGGGGCCATGATTTTAGACCAGAATACCGACGCTTAAAGGAAATGATGGAGGAAATAAATGCAACCATTCCCATCATTGCACTTACTGCAACGGCTACACCAAAAGTGCAAAGTGATATTGTTAAAAATTTAGCATTGCGTGATCCAGAAGTACTTATCTCTTCCTTTAATCGTGCTAATTTATATTATGAAGTACAGCCTAAAACAAAAAAGGAAGTTACTGTAAAAAGTATCGTAAAATATATTTCTGGACATAAAGGGAAAAGCGGCATTATTTATACCTTAAATCGAAAGACGACAGAGGAGCTGGCTGATTTATTATTAGCAAACAATATTAAAGCAGTGGCTTATCATGCTGGGTTAGATCAAAAGTTAAGGGCATCAAGACAGGATCAATTCTTAAATGAAGATGTGCAGGTAATTGTTGCTACCATTGCGTTTGGTATGGGCATTGATAAACCAGATATTCGATTTGTGATACATTACAATATACCCAAATCCATTGAAAATTATTACCAGGAAACGGGTCGTGCAGGTCGAGATGGCTTAGAGGGAAATTGTATTTTATATTATTCACATAAAGATGTTTCTAAACTAGAACACTTTTTAAAGGACAAGCCTTTAAGCGAGCGAGAAGTGGGTTCACAACTCATTGACGAAACAGTTGCTTTTGCAGAAAGTGGTGTTTGTAGGCGTCGTAGTTTATTGCATTATTTTGGAGAAGCTTGGCCCGAAGAATATTGTGGTAATTGCGATAATTGTTTACATCCAAAGGAAAAAATTGCAGCCAAAGAACAGTTGGTTAATTTGTTACAAGTGATACAAGCTTTAGATGAAAGATTCGCTGCTGATTATGTTGTGAAAATTATTTCGGGAGAATATATCCCACAAATTGGTTTGTATCGTCATGAAAAATTGCCGGTGTTTGGCATTGGCAAAGATTATGATAATCTATTTTGGAATAGCATGATTCGTCAAGCGATGCTTGAACAAATGATTGAAAAAGATATCGAAGAATATGGTTTATTAAAAGTGACGGCGAAAGGAAAAAAATATTTAAAAAAGCCAACCGCATTCAACATTACTTTGAACAATGTGTTTGATGAAAATGCGGAAGATGATGATAGTGAAAGTGAAGCCACTGTTGGCGCTGCAGCGGATGACCGATTATTTGAAATGCTCAAAGGTTTACGACAAACCGAAGCTAAAAAAATTGCCTTGCCTCCTTTTGTGATTTTTTTAGAAAACTCATTACAGGATATGGCCACATTATATCCGACCACTTTAGAAGAATTGGAAAGATGTCAAGGCGTGAGTAAAGGAAAGGCCATCAAATATGGCAAACCATTTATTCAAATGATCGCCCAATATGTAACAGAAAATAATATCGAAAAGCCGGATGACTTTATTATGCGTTCCGTTGCCAATAAATCGAATAATAAAATTTATATCATTCAGAATGTTGACAAAAAAATTCCATTAGAAACTATTGCAAAAAATAAAGACTTAAAGTTAGAGGCCTTGTTAGAGGAAATGGAAACGATTGCTGCTAGCGGTACAAAATTAAATTTGGATTACGCTATTGATGAATGGTTAGACGAGTATGACCAAGCAGAAATTTTAGAATATTTCAAAAATTGCGATACGTCCTCTTTACAAATTGCACAAGAGGAATTAAGTGAAAATGATTATAGTTGGGAACAGTTAAAAATTATGCGCATTAAGTTTTTAAGCGTTGTTGGAAACTAGGAGGTGGTTTATTTATTGCTATAATTTTCACCAATACTTAAATAAGTATTTACCCTTTCTGCAACATTATTACGAACGCTTAAATAAAATAAATTATAATCTGCAAAGTGGTAGTTGGTCGTGTTGTATAAAAAATTTCCGAAAAATTTAGGCTTCTTTGTCCATAAAACACCCCCGTGATTATAAGCGCCAGCTACCTTTGTGGTAATGCCCTTGAAATTATACAATACAGATCCTGTATTTTGTATTCTATCAACCTGTGTTATTTTTTCACTCCAGCTTAATGGGTTTGTTACAATAGAAACATATTTTTCTTTCATTATCCATTCGGGTGTATAACCTTCTTTATAGGTGCGCCATGCGCAGATGCAGCCTAATGAAGTGGGTGTTGCGCAAGGCTTTAATTGCACATAATCGGCGGGGTTAATTGCCATTCCTACCACATAAGCTGCAATTAATTTTTTTGCGAGTGGTTTATCATCAAAATATTCTTTTAATAATCTGATGGCATGGGTTGACCCCTGACTATGAGATGCAATAATAATGGGCCTACCATTATTTTCATTCTTCATGTAATAGTCAAATGCTAATTTTATATCTTGATAGGCTAATTCAAAAGCAGCAATTGCTTTAACTGTATCCGCGTGACCAATAGGCGAGTAACTTTTAATGTGTGCTTGACGATATCTTGGCGCAAAAACACGACCTGCAATATTAAATACACTTGCTTGATTTAAAATGGCCGTATAATCAGTTTGAATATTCGTTTTTATATCTTTAAATGAGCCATTCCATCCATAAGGTTTTGTCGTATCCAAATAGGTGGTGGGATGTAAGAAAAATACATCTACTTTATCATTGGGTTGGTATTGTTTTGCTAAAACAATCGGTAAACTATCAGATGGGTCCTTTTTATTAGGATGTGCGGCCCAGTAAATTAAGTTACTATAATCTGGTTGGTCATTATAAGCTTCTTTTTCATAGATCGGTGAATACTTAACATAATTATTTTGCGCACAACTGCTTAATAGGAGCAATAGGATAAAATAGATGGGGAAACGCATAATATATAGGATTAATGTGTGATTGCTACCTGCAAAGTTAATTTATAAAAACGGCAATCACAACAACCAGGAAGGTGCGTGGGTATTTTTTATAGGGCGTATCTATAAAAACAATTAATTTTAAGTAAAACAAGGCTTTTGTATTTATTACGACATATCCCTTTTTTACGCGCTGTATTTAACTATAGCATTACTGCATTTGGCGGCCCACAGGTAGCGGTTGCGCTAATGCAAAACCGATTTGTTCAAAAGCGCAAAGATGTCACTTCGGAGGAATTACTAGAATACAATGCATTTTGTCAATTATTACCAGGGGCTTCCTCCACGCAAACCATTACTTTAATCGCCTATAAAAGAGGGGGGACCTCCCTGGCCTTTTTAGCATTATTGGTATGGATTTTACCTGCTACTATTTTAATGACCTCCTTAGCTATTATTACAACGCATTTTGAATTAACGAATGGTTTAAAAAGTTTGGTATTACTCCAGCCGATGGCCATTGGATTTTTAGCCAGCGCGGGTTTATTGTTATACAAAAAAGCAATAAAAAGCACGATTACCTTCTTAATTTTTTTAGCCACCACCATACTCACCTATGTCGGTTTTAAAACGCCTTGGACCATTCCTATTGTCATTGTTTTAGCAGGCATCATCACCAATTTTAGTGGCAAAAGAATTCCCAATGACGGACCCCCGCCTAAAAAAGTAAAATGGAGTGGCTTGTTTATTTTCCTTTTTTTATTTATTTGTGCTGGGTTTTTATCTGAACAAGCAACACGTCAAAATTGGGAATATCGAAAAGCATTTAATTTATTTGAAAATAATTATCGATTTGGAAGTTTTGTTTTTGGTGGTGGCGATGTGCTGATACCTATGATGTATGAGCAATATGTTACAAGACCAAAATCGAATGCGGTTAAAAAAAATAAAAGAGATGTTATAAAATTAACAAGTACCGAATTTTTAACGGGCTCTGGTTTTGTTAGAGCCATTCCTGGTCCCATTTTTTCAATCGCAAGTTATACGGGTGCCGTCGCTTTAAAGGAAATGGGCATCCCAGGGCAAGTTTTGGGTGCAGTGATCGCCAGCATGGGTGTGTTTTTACCTAGTTTTTTTATCGTGCTTTTTCTTTTCCCATTGTGGCAGAAATTAAAAAAGTATGCTGTTTTTTATCGCTCATTGGAAGGCATTTATGCAAGCATCGTGGGTATCATGATTGGATCTACTTTTTATTTATCAAAGGATGTGGTTATGCAATTACAAGTAGGTGATGCCATCCAATGGATTACCTTCCCTATTGTGTTTTTAGTAAGCACCTATTTATTGTATTATCAAAAGTTAGCACCGCAATGGATCGCTTTGAGTTGTGTTTGTATGGGCACTATAATTTATTTATTATCTTAAAAGGTAAAAACCTGTTAATTATAATCCTGCTTTTGCTATTATTATAAATCCTTTCATAAGTTTGTGGTCAATATGCAAAAGAGGACCGCGGCATTTGTTTTTTTTATTTTCATTTTTATTGCCAATTTGAATGCCCAATCGGTATCTATTAGTGGGAACGTTTATGATATTTCGGGGAGGCGTCCCATTGAGTCTGTGATCGTTTATAGTTCTGCAAATAGGGCTATCACTGATTCTTTAGGGCATTATCAAATTCTTGTAAAGGCGAAAGATTCCCTTTGGTTTTCCTTATTTGGAAAACATACGCAAAAGTATACCATTGATACTATTGAGGATTTGCAACATTTTAATATAATGATTCATGTCACAGGGTATGATTTACCAGAAGTGCGTGTTCGGAACTCCTATTATAGAATGGATTCAATACAAAACCGAGCAGATTATGCTAAATTTTTTAATTACTCTGCTCCTGGATTAAAACTAAGTAATAATCAAAATTTGTTGGGTCCGAATGGGTTAACCATTGGCTTTGACTTAGATGAAATTATTAATATGTTCCGGGTGAAGCGAAATCGCAATCTGCAATTTTTACAAAACAGGTTAATATCACAGGAACAGGAAAAATACATCAACTACCGCTTTACCAAAAGATTCGTACAAAAATTAACCCATTTGGAAGGGGCCGAACTCGATAAATTCATGGAATATTGTAGGCCAGATTATGCCGTATTAGCTTTGCTTAATGACCTAGAATTAGGGGTATTTATCGAGAAAAGGTTTGCTATTTACAAAAAAGGGGGATAAAGCCCTGCCATTCATCTATTTAGTTCAAATAAAAAGGGTTTTTTAGCTATCTTTAATAGCTAAAATTGTATTGTTTTGAGAAAATTACATCTTCTTGCGATATGTGCCACTTTGTTAGCGGTTGCATGTGCTAAAAAGCCGAAGTCGGCAGATAAATTCAATCCGAATGCGCCTGTCTCTGTTGATATTGCTGTTATCGAGAATCAAAAAATCGATAAGCAGATTGAAGTCAATGGTTCTGTATTGGCCAACGATTATATTGATCTTCATCCTGAAACCAATGGGCGTGTTGTTTTTTTACAGATACCCGAAGGTAAAATGGTGCAAGCGGGTACTGTTTTAGCAAAATTAAATGATGCTGATTTGCAAGCACAACTTGAAAAAATCAAGGTGCAATTAGAATTAGCCAATATTAATGAGCAGCGCAATAAGCAGTTGTTGAATGTGAAAGGAATCAATCAAAGTGATTATGATATCTCTTTACAACAAGTAAAAAGTTTAAGGGCAGACATTGCATTCATTCAATCTCAAATTGATAAAACAATTATCAAAGCTCCTTTCACAGGTTTGTTAGGGTTAAGACAAATTAGCTTAGGTGCATTCATTAATAATGCGACCACAATAGCATCGCTTCAAAAAGTGGATCAATTAAAAGTCGACTTTACTTTACCTGAAGTTTATCAAGGGTTTATTAAAGTAGGTAAAAAAGTAAAAATTGAAAGTATTGGCGGCGGGGATGCTAAATTAACTGCTACTGTTATCGCCATTGAGCCTCAAATTATTGCGTCTACACGTAATATTAAAGTGCGTGCTGTATTACAAGGAAAATTATTACCAGGCTCCTATGTGAAAGTAATGCTTGGAGAAAATACACAAAAACCAACCATTTTAGTTCCTGCTAATGTGGTTATTCCGGATTCTCGTAGTAAGCAAATAACAATTGTTGAAGGGGGTATCGCAAAATTAATTGATGTTGAAACCGGTTATCGTACTACCTCATCTGTTGAAATTACTAAAGGATTAAAGGTAGGTGACAGTATTATAGTTTCAGGTATGTTATTTGTTCGACAAGGAAGTAATGTTAAAATTAGCAAGACTGTGAAGCTTGCCGATATCACTAAATAGTGCATTAAAATAAATTTTATATTAAGTTATACTAGATGAATATATCTGAACTTTCCTTAAAACGACCAGTACTTGCTACTGTAATGAATATTGCCATCGTACTTTTCGGTATTGTTGGTTTTACTTTTTTAGCATTACGGGAATATCCCGCAATTGATCCACCGATCATTAATGTACAAACAAATTATTCTGGCGCGAATTCGCAAGTAATACAAAGTCAAATAACTGAACCACTTGAAAAATCAATTAATGGTATTCCTGGAATTAAAACCATTAATTCATCCAGTTCTGTAGGATCATCTAATATTACAGTGGAATTTAATTTGGGGGTAAATTTAGAAACTGCGGCCAATGATGTTCGTGATAAAGTAAGTCAGGCTTCTCGAAGTTTGCCTGAAGATATTAGTAGTCCGCCGGTGGTTTCTAAATCTGATGCAAGTTCGGATTTTATCGTATTAATGACTTTAAAAAGTAAATCAAAAAGTATTTATGAATTAACGGAGTATGCCGAGAATGTTTTACAGCAGCGTTTTCAAACAATTGATGAAGTGAGTAGTGTGAGTGTTAGAGGTAAGCGTTATTCAATGCGTATATTTCCTAATTCAGACTTGTTGAATGCATTTGGCATTGCTTTTAATGACATTCAAGTGGCGTTGAACAAAGAAAATGTGGAATTGCCAGCTGGAAAAATAAATGGCACTAAAGCGGAATACATTATTCGAACATTAGGCCGATTGTCCACCGAGGCTGAATTTAGAAATATCATATTAAAGCAGGATGCCGCTGGGATTATTCGATTAGGGGATGTTGCTAAAGTAGAATTAGGTCCTGAGCAAGAGGATCAAGCTGTTTATTTTAATGGTGCACAATCGATAATGGTAACACTTTCACCACAACCTGGCGCGAACTACATTAAAATTGCCGATGAATTTTATAAGCGTTTGGACGAAATTAAAAAATCAAACAAAACGGATATTGAATTTGATGTGCCTATTGATAATACTAAAAATGTACGCAGGGCCTTAGAGGAGGTGAAGGAAACAATTTTTATTTCATTTGCTTTAGTGGTGCTCGTTATATTTTTCTTTTTTAGAAATTGGTTGATAGCAATTAGACCCCTTATTGATATACCTATTTCATTAATTGCGACTTTTTTCATTATGTACCTTGCGGGTTTCTCTATCAACGTACTTACATTGTTAGCCATCGTGTTAGCGACAGGCTTGGTGGTGGATGATGGAATTGTGGTCACTGAAAATATATTTAGAAAATTAGAGGAAGGACTGAGTTTAAGAGATGCTGCTAGAGAAGGCAGTAAGGAAATTTTCTTTGCTGTAATTTCAACTTCTATTACGCTTGCGGTGGTATTTATGCCGGTGATATTTTTACAAGGGTTTATTGGCTCCTTATTTAAAGAGTTTGGTGTTGTAGTGGCTGGTGCCGTTTTGGTATCCGCATTTGTATCATTAACGATTACACCAGTGCTTAATGTGTATTTGAATCGTAAAGATGGCAAGCAAGGTAAATTTTATGAGCAGACCGAACCTTTTTTTAAAGGCATGGAAAACGGCTATAAAAATTTATTGGATAAATTTTTGAAAGTGCGTTGGATGGCATGGGTGATTGTTTTAGCCTGTGTTGGGGTCATCGTTTTAATTGGAACTACCATTCAATCTGAATTAGCGCCCATGGAGGACAAGGGAACTGTGCGTGTTACCATGACAGGCCAGGAAGGAACTAGTTTTGAGGACATGCGTAGTAATTTATTACGAACTATACGATTGATGCAGGACTCTGTTCCTGAACATGCATTTACTTGGGGTAGTGTTCCGGGATATGGCGGTTCAAGTGGAAGTAGTAGCGCTTCAGGAAGAATTGGATTTGTGCCTTTATCCGAGCGAAAAAGAAGTCAAACAGAAATTGTAAATGATTTAAATAAAAAGGTAAAAAAATTCAAAGATGTAAGGGTGTTTGTGGTGGAAGAGCAAACAATTTCAGTAGGTATCTCCTCTAGAGGTTCATTGCCTGTGCAGTTTATTATTCAGAATTTGGATTTCCAAAAAATACGCAACGTCATTCCTGAATTTTTAGATGCTGCTCGAAAAGATAAAACTTTCCAAAATGTGGATGTGAATTTAAAATTCAATAAACCTGAATTTGATTTAAATATTGATCGTATGCGCGCGCGCGATTTAGGTTTAACTACCGCTGATATTTCTCAAGCATTACAATCGGCATTCAGTGGCGCTAGGTCCGCTTATTTTATTATGAACGATCGTCAATATGAAGTAATAACGCAAGTGCCAAGAGCGGATCGTAACTCACCAGCAGACATTAATAAAATTTATTTACGTAATAATCGTGGGGAGAGTATTCCTATCTCAAGTGTCTTAACTGTTACAGAAAATAGTAATCCGCCAAGTTTGTATCACTACAACAGATTTAATTCAGCCACTATTTCTGCATCATTAGCCGAAGGTAAAACGATTGGGGATGGTGTGGCTGCGATGGAACGTATTTCAAAAGAAAAATTAGATGAAAGTTTCCAAACAGCTTTAAGTGGTCCATCAAGAGATTATAAGGAAAGCTCCTCCAATATTGCTTATGCATTAATTTTAGCGTTGATTTTAATTTATTTAGTTCTTGCTGCGCAGTTTGAAAGTTTCAAGGATCCTTTCATTATCATGATTACCGTTCCATTGGCGATTGCAGGTGCATTAATATTTTTATGGCTATTTGGACAAACATTAAATATATTTTCAGAAATTGGAATTATTATGTTGATTGGACTCGTGACCAAGAATGGAATTTTAATTGTGGAGTTTGCCAATAAAAAAAGAGCTGCTGGTTTGGAGTTGAAGGAAGCAGTGCTTGTTGCTGCATCACAAAGATTCCGTCCTATCTTAATGACAAGTTTAGCAACGGCATTAGGTGCACTTCCAATTGCAATTAGCATTGGTGCTGCTGCTACTAGTCGTAAACCGCTTGGTACCGTTATTGTAGGGGGATTGATGTTTTCATTGGTGCTTACCTTGTTTGTGATTCCAGCAGTATACACGTATATTTCAAGCAAGCATAAACGAAAAATTGATTAATTTAGCCATGATTGGTGGGATTTAAATTTGAATGCGATTCAAATTTAAATTTGTGTATCTTATAATGCCAAACAGAAACTTATGCAAAATCAACGATTTTTATCCTTGGATGTTTTTAGAGGAATGACCATTTGCTTAATGATCATTGTAAATACACCAGGGGATTCTTCGCTCACATTTGCTCCTTTCTTACATGCGAGTTGGCATGGGTTTACACCCACGGATTTAGTTTTTCCTTCCTTTTTATTTGCTGTTGGAAATTCTTTAAGTTTTATTGAACCTACTTGGGCTAAATTAAATAATAGTACTGTTTTATTAAAAATCGGAAAACGCACAGCCTTGTTATTTTTAATAGGCTATTTAATGTATTGGTTCCCTTTCACAGGTAGTATTGCAAATACGCGTATTATGGGAGTTTTGCAACGCATTGCACTTTGTTATGGCTTTGCTTCCTTGATTGTTTATTATATGCATGAGCGTGTGGTGATGATTTTGTCTGGTTTATTATTATTACTGTATTGGTATGTTTCATTTAAGTTTGGAGATGTAGGGGATCCCTATAGTTTACATGGCAACGCAGGTTTAAAATTAGATACTTGGTTAATGGGCGAAACACATTTATACCATGGTGAGGGATTCGGGTTTGACCCTGAGGGTTGGTTAAGCACGATACCTTCCATAGTGAATGTATTGATTGGGTATCGTGTAGGTAAGTTTATCCAAGAACAAGGAAAGACTTATGAGGGTTTGGCCCTTTTATTTATGTGGGGTGCAGGGTTTATATTTTTAGCCTTTATGTGGAATTACCAATTCCCGATCAATAAAAAGCTATGGACTAGCTCCTTTGTTATGTTAACGGTGGGGATTGATATGGTCATTATTGCCACCATCATCTATCGTGTTGAATTACAAAGGCAATTACAGTTTTCCAGCTTTTTTACTGTTTTTGGACAAAACCCATTGGTGATTTATCTTTTTTCAGAGTTACTGGTGGCTACTTTATACCTAGTCCATGGACCTAATGGACTACCCTTATATACCTGGATTTATCAAAATACCTTTGCCAATTTTGCCCCTTATTGGGGTTCCATGGGATTCGCCTTTACAGCGATGTTGATATGCTGGCTATTGGGTTATATATTAAATAAATATAAGATATATATCAGGGTGTAAATCTTATTACTCCATTTTCCTCCATTTGTTTTTTTAGGAGCCTTAAACCTTGTACCTTTGCAGCCTCAAAACAGTACATGGAAATAAGAAACATCGCTATTA
>Ga0114977_10001285_pt1 | contig 16387 bp, 13 predicted proteins | sample S_130805_MF_Meta_FD_87026 | JGI IMG/M metagenome (GOLD analysis project Ga0114977, IMG submission 87026) | Freshwater microbial communities from Lake Simoncouche, Canada to study carbon cycling - S_130805_MF_MetaG | ecosystem: Environmental > Aquatic > Freshwater > Lake | place: Lake...
GGGGAGATATGGATTATTCTGATGGCGGTGTAGTAACTATTGATATTACCTTAAGTATTGACCATGCTCAACAACTGTTTGGTGATATTCTGGATTCTGATGGCCAACGTGGAATGTCGGCTCTCGGTGGTTTTGCTATGGCACAAGGTGGTAATACTCCAGTAACACCGTTACCAACAACCACATTAGCCTAATTATTATCACATGGGCACTTATAGTTTACTAAACATAGCCGAAAAGGACTATGTTCAAAAAACTACCAATGCCGCTATTTCTGGCGTTGTTAATAATACTCTTATCGATAATTCTCAAAAATTACTAGAAACTGATAAACCAGCATATATTAAAACAGTATCTAAAGAATTATTAGAAACTACCGGAATACATATTGACAACGCCAAATTATTAACAACCTCCCAACAATCTATAGTCAATAATGCTCACGCAGCAGCTACCGAAATTGTCAATGCAAAATTAGATGGTACATTAACTGATAAAAATGTTAAAGAATTATCTAATTATAATGGTAATGAATCTTTAAAATATAGTAATTCACCAATAGGTAAATTAGCAGCTAATGTTAATGAATTATCTGATTCCCAAGCAGCATTAATAAAATCTAATGTTTCACCATTAGCATATTCCAATGGAGCATTACCACCTACTACAGATACTACAACACAATCACCAGATTCAATAGCATTATTATCTAGTGACAAAAACTATGCACAAATTTTAAATAATTATGCACCAAAATCTAAATTCTTATATATTGTAGAATTTATATTTTATGCAGAATATACCAGCAACGTACCACATAATTTTACATTCTTAATACATAAATTTGATAGACCAGAAATTTCAGTAGAATATGAAGAAGTTAATATGTATAACTTCCGAACCAATATTCCTAAAAAAACAAATTATGGTCCAGTATCTTTTGAATTACATGATGATGTTCAAAATGAAGGTATGAATTTCTTAGTATCTTATCTCAGAAGAATCAGCCCATTATTTAATCAAGAATACGCTAATAATCTTGAACTCAATGGAATGAATCCTGAAAATACTTCAAGTTCTTATGGTTTATTTACAACAGAAAATAATACTAATATTATCCAATCTATTAATGTTTATCATCTTTATAATCTAAGCAATACCATGGATAAACATACTTTCAATAATCCAAAAATTGAAAAAGCTACCATGTCAGAATTAAATATGGCTGAATCTACCGGAAGCTCTATTACATTAACTATGGTTTATGATAATTATTATCTATCTACCGGTACCAAAGCAGAATTACCAACCAGTGCATTAGATGTCCCAGAATTAAAAGTATTAGCACCACAAGAAAAAACATTCCACGGTGCGCAATATGATAGTAAATTCACAAACTATAAAACCAGATAATGGCACGGTTCCAACAAGGTCTATACGTACCTAAAAATCCTGAAAAATATATTGGTGATGTTACAAAAATTAGATATATGTCATCATGGGAATTATCCATGCATAAATTCCTTGATAATAATATTAGAATTTTAAAATGGTCTTCAGAAACCATTGCTATACCCTATATAAAACCTACCGATAATAAAATCCACAAATATTATCCAGATTATTTCGTAGAATATGTTGATAAATCTAATAGAATTAGAAGAATCATCATAGAAGTGAAACCCCATGCTCAAACTAGAAAAACTAGAGCACGGTCCGAAAAAAATAGAATATATGAAAATGTTCAATATAGTGTCAATCTTGCAAAATGGGCTGCCGCCAAAGACTTCTGCAAACAACATGGCTTAGAATTTCAAATAGTCACCGAAAAAAATATGTTTTCTTAATTTTTTCACCATAAATATTATTTTTACTTAAAATATTATTATGGCTGAACAATTCGTATCTCATTCTTTTGAATCTATCTTTGATATTGAAGAAGGTACCACCATCATCGAACAAGAATCTCTACCAGTAATCCATAATACTGAATGTGAACTATACGATGATAAAGATTCTGAAATAGAAGAACAATATCAAATTATCTTTAATGCTGCCCTTCAGGCATATTCCAATCAAATTGTAGCAGTAGAACGTGGTGGTGACCCTTCTACTAATCATAAAGTATTAGATGTTGCCAATAACTTTTTAAAAACTGCACTAGAATCTACCAAAGCTAAAGCAGAATTAAAAAAATCCAAAGATAAAAATATTATCGCATCATCTACCAAAAATATTACCAATAATAATCTTATCATTGACCGTAATGAACTATTGAAACAGTTGTTGAAAGATTAAAATTATCTTTAGGAAAGCCACCCCTTCGGGGTGGCTTTCTCATCATTTTTAGACTATCCATCATTTTAGACTATCCATAATTTGCAAACTCTCCATGATATGCTGAAGCAGCCTCACAGTAGGCTTTATGAGCATCTTCAGGAGTTGGGAAGAATCCTAGACTTACTGTTTTTCCATTATTATCTCTAATGGTAGATTTCCAAGTATTATTATCAACTTTCTGGACACCTTTATATCCTGTGGTATTATGTGATTTCTTACCAATATTTTGGACATTTTGACGAGGGGTAGCTTCTCTCAGATTTTCCCACTTATTATTAAGTTTATCACCATCAATATGGTCAATAAATTTATCAGTGTCCTTACCTGTCATTAATTTCCAAATAACTCTATGTAAGAGATATGTGCTATAATTAATAGTAAATCTATAATATCCATGAGAATTAATGGTATTAATTTCTTTTCCCGCAGTTTGAGAATTGGTAGAAATCATATTACTGGTATTTTTAAAATGATGTAGTGGTCTTTCTTTCCATATCGCAATACCAGTTTCCGGATTATATTCAATACATTCTTTTAAGTATTCTAATGATAAATCAGCCAATTCAGTTTTATCAGTAGATTTTTTACTAATAGTGAGTTCTCTAAGATTTTCCCATCTATTGTTCAATTTGTTACCATCAATATGTTCAATAGTTTGTTTAGGATATTCTCCAGTCATCAATTTCCAAACAACACGGTGTGCATAATTTTTTATACCATTCGCTTTAAAACTAATAAATCCATTTCCAGAAATTCCAGTAATGGTGGTTCCAGGATACTTATTATTGAACTCATTACATTTACCAACAGTGTTAAAATGATGTGCTGGTCTCGTTTTCCATACCAATTCACCAGTTTCGTTGTTATATTCTACACATTCATTTATATAATCTAATGATAATTCATTGGCGGTATTTTTCTTTTTATCAAAAATACTACCTGCATTTTCATTAAATATTGGCGTATGATTCCCATAATTCGCAAAGTCACCATGTAATTCCCGCGCAGCAGTACAATATGCTGCATAGGCTTCATCTTCGGTGCGATAAGTGCCTAATTCGTAGGCAACACCATTATTTTTTATCAGGGCACGATAACGATTAGTAGATTGTTTATATGTTACCCCTTTCTTTTTATCACTATTTAATTGAGTATTTCTATTACTGTTATTATTAGATGATGACGCTTCTCTCAAATTATCCCATTTATTATTTAATGGGTCGTTATCAATATGGTCGATACTATCAGTAGGCTCACTATGTGTCACATATTTCCAAATCAATCTATGTAATGAATACCGTTGTCCGTTTAATACAATGTGTACATAACCATTGGTATGTGGTTGAACATCAATAACCGTATTAGCACGTTTTTTATTTTCACGTTCCATAACATGTTCATTCGCATAATGATGTAATGGACGCTCTTTCCATGTGCAAATGCCTGTGTTTTTATCATAATCAAAACATTCGTGAATAAATTCTACTGATGGTAATTCTTTTGCAATTTTTTTCATAATCTTAAATCTCATAAAAAGTAAAAACAATATTATACCATTATTTTTTGTTTTGTCAAATCGGTAAAAGTACAACTTTCAAAAAAATATGTTCAACAAAATGCCATATAAATATTATTTTATATAAATCAATATATTACAAAAAGGAATTAAAATATGGCAACTAATAATATGCTAAAAAAGTCCGGCATCGTTGACGAATATTCACATAACCAAATGCTAGAGATGTATCAATGTGCTACGGACCCAATATATTTCATAGAAAATTATTGTAAAATTGTGCATCCAGTCAGAGGGTTAGTGCCCTTTAAACTGTATGATTATCAACAAGAATTGGTAAACATGTATCATGAAAATAGATATTCTATTTGTAATAGCTCAAGGCAAAGCGGGAAATCACAGACGTCATGTGCATATTTGCTTTGGTATGCTATTTTTAATCAACATAAAACCATTTTAATTGTTTCTAATAAATCTGCTGGTAGTAAAGAAATGATTAATCGTATCATATTCATGTACGAACATTTACCACATTGGTTAAAACCGGGAATTAATGAAAATAATTGGAATAAAACATCTATTGCATTTGATAATGGTAGTAAAATTATTGCGGAAGCAACTACCGAAAATTCTGGTCGTGGGTTATCTATCAGTATGGTATATATGGACGAATTTGCATTCGTTAATCAAAATATTGCTGATTTATTTTGGACATCTATATCTCCCGTAATTACCTCCGGTGGTAAAATTATCATCACCTCTACTCCAAATGGTTCTGATAATTTATTTGCTGAGTTATATCGCGGTGCAGAAAATAAGGCAAATGGGTTTGTTAGCCTATTATTAACTTGGGAACGTACCCCAGGCAGAGATGAAACCTTCAGACAACAAGAAATTGCTAAAATTGGGGAAGTAAAATTCCGCCAAGAATATGAATGTGAATTCATCTCCTCAGACCCTCTCTTATTCTCCTCTATATTTGTAGCATCATATAAGGTACCAACCCAACCTTCACCAGATGCTAGGGGAATATTGTGGTATGAAGAATTGGAGAGGAATAATACATATTTAATAGCTATGGACCCTGCCACCGGGTCAGGGTCAGATTTTACTGTTATAGTTATGTATAGTTTTCCAGAATTAAAACAGGTTGCTGAGTTTAGGTCTAATACTACTTCAACCTCTGCAGTCTATAACATTTTGAAATATATGTTAAAATGTTTAATGGCTAAGAGGATTGAGAATGTTTATTGGAGTTTTGAAAATAATGGATTGGGTGAATCTATTATTGCATTATATGAAGCTGATGAGAATCCTGTAGATTGTGGGGAATTATTATCAGAATCTGGTAAGAAGCGAATGGGTTTTGCAACTACTGGTAAATCTAAACCAAAACACTGTATGAACTTGAAAAATCTTTTTGAAGGTGGTAAACTTAAAGTACGGTCAGCCCAAACCGTTACAGAGATGAAACATTTTATTAGACGAAATGGTTCATATTCTGCTAGGAATGGTAGTACCGATGATACAATCTCTGCACATATTATATTATTAAGAATATTAGAAGAATTAGTACAATATGAAGATAAAGCATATGCTTTAATGTATGAAGATGATTTTGTTAATGAATTTGAGAATGAAGAATCTTATGATTTACCACCAGCGATTGTAGGAAGTGGTGATGGTGAAGATTTTATTGATTATCGGAATCCTTGGGGTAAAATGGAAACCGGATGGAAAGATGAGTCAGCAGAATTCCATGAAACATATGGTAATAGTTTATTTAACAATCCATATATTTAATAATGATTAACCAAGCCTCCCTGCGGGAGGCTTGGTTAAATGGTTACAATAATTTAATAATTTAATAATTTAAGAATTTAATAATGGTGAAAGAATATGATAAATGTAAAGAATTATGGCATGGTACTTAATGCTGTTAAAGATATAAAGATAACAGATATATTTGATTTTAGTAAGAGTGCTGAGAAGTATTTAATAATTAATGTATGTAATCAAGAATCTGATACATATGGATATTTTACATATAATGGTACTAAGATAACACCATCACCCTTTCCTAATAATATTAAATCTAGTAGTATTTTATATACGTATAATAATGGTGCATATTATAATTCTACCTATGGATATTTAACAAATTTAAAATTTCACACTAGTGATGTTAAGAATAATTTGAGTGTCTTGACGGTTGGTGTATCTAATACATTTAGTACCACATATGCAAATTCTTTAGATTGGTTATCTATATATTTGAATAGTTTAAATTTAACTGAGTATAGTGCATCCATAGCAACACAACCAGATTATATTAATAATTCTAAGAATATCGTAGATGTTGCTAAATCATTTGTTGGTAAGACTTGGAGTATAGATAATTATTGGTCATTGATGGATACTATTGCGACTATTAATAAAACATCCTTACCATTAATGAGCATTAATTCGAATGCTAATATGGTTGGGAATGGTGATTGGATACTTAAATATGATGGCAATCACCCGAAGGGTGATTGGAAGAATTTAATAAATGTTGGGGATATTGTATTTTTATATAATAAATCTGGTTATGGCGGTGGTGGGGCAATATGTGTTTCCGGGTCAGGTAAAAATGCAATGGTTATTGATAATGCGGTAGGTAAGGATAATATTATTGATAATAGTACTATAAAAATATTAGATGCTCATTTATTATCTACTGAGGATGTATATAAAAATGCATCATCTGATATGGTTTATATATTTTCATTATTGAATTATAAAGCATCGGTTCCGATTCCTATTACGGTTCCTACTTATCCTACAACAGAATCACCTAATCTATCATATAGTGTTAATAATATGGTGGTTAAACCGCCACCGGATTTAAAATATGCTGCAAATCAACTAGTATCTTATGTATTGACTAACATTTATAGTGTACCTAATAGAGCTGTTAAGATGACTATTGAAAATCTACCATCATGGTTAACATATGATGGATATTCGTTAAAAGGATTAACGCCTAAAACATCATCGGATAATAAATTATATATTAAAGGTGAATGTGATGGTGTTGTAAATTATGATATTATGCATATTATAGTTGATAATACGATAAAAAATGATATTACTAATGTATATTGGAATAGTGGTAAAAATAATACATTATCATTATTAAAGTATAATTATGATAAATTTTATATTGTTGATAATGATAAGTTAGGTTTAGTATGGTTGAAATTAGACCAGAATACTGGTTCATTATATGGTGTGCCACCGACTAAATTAAATGGTGTTTCTTTACATTTAACAGCATATCAGCAAAGCACGGTGAATAGTGCTAGACATGATATTGATGATTTCACTATAGATATTGTAGGGGTTAATAATTTTACATAAATATACAAAGTTAACTAACCTATACTTTGTAAAAATATGACAGACCCTATACTTAATATTAAATTTACTGATAGTTCAGTAGCCAATAAAAATGATATTTCAATATCGGCTACTGAAACTAATACTTCGACATCATTAAGATTGCATGGAATTGGTTCATTGACATATGGTTCTGATTTATGGGGCAATATGATAAAAATAATGGAGCATTTTTGTTCCAATAATGAGCCTACTAATCCCACGGAAGGTCAATTATGGTATAAACCATCAAATAATACATTACAATTACGAATTAGAGAAAATAATTCATACTTTTGGAAAAAAATATTGATTGATGGTACTACAACTGGATTATTAACTAATGACGATTTAAAATTAGAATTAGAAAATTATGTTAATAAAACTACTCCTGTATTGACCCAACCATTAAAATTACCTTCAGAATATACTAATGATACTTTAAATAGTGTTACTGGTAGTTCTAATCAAAATTTTGCTGCTACTAGAAAATATGTTGATAAAGCAATATTGAATAATGCTGCTACAGATTTACCCTATATTGATAGAAGTTCTACTGCAACTGCAGAGAATAGAACCATGTTGAAATCATTAATATTACCATCAGAATTTGTAAGTACAAGTTCATTGACCTTAGTTGCTGCGGATTCTACAAGCAATTTCAATAATGCTGCAACTAGAAGATATGTAATTGAATATGCGTCAGCAGCTAAACAGGCTGCCAAAGATTATGTAGATGGAAAAATTCCAACAGGTGATAATGTATATAATAAAACAAAAGTAGTATTAGTAGATGGGTCGAATGCGATGACTGAGCAATTAGTATTGCCTAGATATTCTGGATATGATACTAGTGTGGCTATTACGGCTGGGGATGCTAAATTAAATGCAGCATCCAGAGAATTTGTTGAAGATAAAATAAAAAGTAATAATTCTAATTTAGCATCAGTATTTACGGCAAACGGTAAAGATTATAATACAGATACAAGAATAGGGTATTTTAAATTACCCACTTTCATGAATTCTGTGTTAACACAATGGATGAATTTACAAATTAATTCTGATAGTGGGACATTGCAAAATTATTCAGCTACTGCAGTATTTTCTACTGGTAAAAATTGGATGGTTAACAATGACGATAATAATAAATTAATCAGAATATTGTTACCGAAGGCATATACTGCATTATTACATTGTTCATTAACTTTAATAAACCCAACGGGTATAATATTTGAGTATTCATTACAATTTGTAGAATTAGAATCTGATAAACAAACTATTAAATGTGTATTAAATCATAATACTGGTGGTATGACAACATTCCCTACAGATTGGGGCATTATGGTTTATACGGTAGGAGTTTAAATAAATGGCATTAAAAGATTATACATTAAAATATACTGATAGTACCTTAACAGGGAAAAGTAATATATCTGTTGGTGAGAATACAGTAAATGATAATAAAACATCATTAACATTATATGGTTATGGTCATAAAGATTATGGTGCAGGATTATGGGAAAATATGCTTCATATTATGGAGAATTTTTCATCAACCGCTAATGCTCCAGCACATCCAACCATTGGGCAATTATGGTACAATGCAGGTAAAAAATCATTATTAATATATGTGGGGGAAGATGATACCGAATCTAACCATGGTTGGAAGAATATTGTTTCTAATTATGATTTTAGTAATAATGCCGGTACGGGTGCAGCGGCTGTTCAATATTTGACAAAAAGCGATTTAGTTGGATATTTGACACCAGAAGTATCATCACAATTGACCGGTAATTTGGTATTATTGAATAATGATTCATGGTACACCACAGTTGATGGTAAAGTACGATTAGATACTAATGTTAGTATTCCCGGAAATTATGCAGCATCAGTACGATATGTAAATGTTAAAGTAGATACGGTTGTTACTGAAAAAATTACTACTGCGTTAGCAGCAGTACCGGCGAGTAGTTCAAGTAGTTCCACTAATACCACTAGTAGTGTTTCTGCGGATAGTGTAGCATTAGCATTATCGGATTATGATACCACTGGTTCACCGCTGGGAAGTAATCATTTATATATTAGGCGAGCTGCTAATAGCCCAGCAGAATCTCGGACAATGTATAACAGTTTAATATTACCTACACAAACTACAGCAGTAGTTGATGGTGATGATAATTTCGCAGCAACAAAAGGATATGTTAGAGCTGTATTGTCAACTGCAAAAAGCACGGTAACTTCAACTAATACCAGTTCTACCAGTAGTACATCTAGTAGTACATCTAGCACTGCAAGTTATTTACCATTAGCGGGTGGGACATTATCTGGTAATTTATATTTAACTGCAGATGAAACGGGATACACTGATGTTAATAAAGCTAGAGCTGCTACTAGAGCATATGTTGATGCCCAACTATTAGGTTTATCTGAGTCTACTACCGTAACATCAGCCGATACAACAACTCCTGATTATGCTACTAAAAGTTATGTTAGTGAAATGTTAGCAGATGCAATATCGTCAATACCTACATCCGCACCGTCTACAACAAACACTACATATGCTACTAAAGAGTACGTGGATAATAAAATAGCTGGGTTACCCTCTACTACATCCACCTCAACTTCTACATCGACATCGACATCAACATCTACTACCGTAACGACAGATATTATTTCACCACCAAATAAAACTTTTACAGATGCCGAAAAATTAAATAATAAAGATAGAGAATTAATATCATATACAAAATTTCCTGATGGTACATTAATTGTATATGGTTTTTATAGAAATTTTGGTGTTTCATATAAAGACAATGGATATTGGGCATCATCATTGTCAAAAATTACATTCCCTGATGGTATTAAATTTACTAATAATTATTATGCTGTTACGGTCACTGAAGAAATTCCCACCGTTACCATGAGTCCACAAGCCCCTACTGGAAAAGCAGCGATACAACCAACCACGTACAAATCATGTGATACAATAAGAAGAAGTGGATTATGGTCGGATTTTAATGCAAAATATGTTGGACTTTATAAATTTAGAGGTGCTGAAATTTTAAATAAAGAGGCTGATTTAAAGACAACTTATGTTCCTAACAAATATAATCAACCAGTTACCGAAAATTATAATGTTGCAAATACTTCACAGTGGGATAAACATTGGGCTGACATGGATAAGGCTAATCCAGGGGGTAAATTAGAAGCAATACACCCAGTTACATTTAATGTATTCGAAAAAGAAATTGATGGATTTAGAATATCCGCATTAGGCCCACATTCAATGTCATGTATATTCTGGAGAAATTTTGTTGCCTGCAACTTCACAGCAATTGGACGGTGGAAATAATGGAAATTACACTTTCAGATACCTCTAAATCTGCTTATGATGTTACAGAATTATTCGATATGAATAATATTTACCAAGAGGATTATAGTTTTAATTATCCATTTTGGCAAAATATCGTACATTTAACAGAAAATTATTGTAATTATAAAATGCCATATCCTTCATTAGAAGGTCAATTATGGTACAATTCTGATACTAAAACATTAAATATCGCACCAGAAAATAATGCTTCATCATGGAATCAAGTAGTTGCTGCGGATAATACCAATACTAAAAAATATTTAAATGTATATAGTTCTAATGTAGTATCATCATTACTACTCGTCGATGATGTTTCCGGTGCTACCATATATGATGGTGACAATAAAAATAGTGATGATGCAGTTACTAAAAAATATGTAGATAATTTTCATGGTGGAATAGTATCCGGTAGTAACGATTATTGTAATTGGCAAATATATCCTAACAAATATGTAATTATTAATGGTTCTAATAGTGGTAATGTTACTATACCATTTGATATGAAAGATACTAATTATGTAGTAGTAACCACAAATAATACCAACTCTACAAAGGTATATTCTATAACAAATAAAACAACATCATCATTTACCGTAGATGGGAATGCTTGGTTACTTTTAGGGTGGAAAAAATGAAATATATTTTAAAACATGCTGATGGTAGACAATTAATTCTTACGAGTGGTGTAGTAAATGAAGATACCTCTTTATCATTATTTGTTTTTAATAATACAGAGGTAGGGAAATTATTTTTTACTGATTTAGCGCATATGGTTGAAAATTTTGCAGGACCATATGCACCATATAAACCCACTAAGGGTCAAATATGGTACGATAATAAGAATAAAGTATTAAAATTCTATAATGGTACTATATGGAAAGAATTTAATCCTGCTATACCTAATGTATCTTTATATGTATCATCTAGTGATACTATGACAGGCACTTTAAAATTACCTGAAACTACATCCACCACTAATTATAAATTAGCAGCTACCAGAAGTTATGTAGATACTAAAAAATATATTTTCCCATCAGAATTGAATAGAAGTATTTCATTTATTAAATATGATACTGGATACACTATTATGCATGGTTTAATATATCCAGAAGCTGGTGCATTAACATCATCGGTATCATTTCCTATGTCTATGAGCAATACTAATTATGTTATCTTATTATCATTAAATAGTACCGGAAGTGATAGCACAGCATTGAATTATAATTCATATGCTAAGACGGTTAATGGCTTTAAAACGGTTGTTGATAGTGAATATGATTCATTAGCCTTTGTTGTTATGGGATTCTCATCATGAGTTATACTAAAGTAGACTTTACCAATATATCAAAACCATCATTATTTTTAATGGATGGTGAATATAATTTTAATACCTGTTTAACATTATTTGGAAAAAATGTTTCTAATTTTGGACCATCATTTTGGACAAATATTTTACGAAAATTAGAAAACTTTTCTAATGCTACTGCACCAGAAAATGCGATGGAAGGGCAATTATGGTACGATAGTAAAAATAATGTGATGAAAATTAATACTGGAAAAAATTATGATACTCCAATATGGGTAGTAGTATCCCATGATGAAATTTCGGTAGATGGATTGTTGACAAAATCTGGTGGGACATTACACAATACATTAGAAATATCTGGTCAAATTACTGATGATAACCATGCGGCAACGGTAGATTATGTTAATAATCATGCACCAACATCATTTAGTGGTATTAATGAAAAATATCAATATAATGTTACAGCATTTAATAAATTTATTACTATTAATGGGGTTACTAAAAGCAGTGATATGATAGATGGTAAAATTGTTATAGCCTTACCTAAAGTTATGCAAAATAATACCTATACAGTAATATTGTCCTCATCATCAACAGAAAGTACAGCATCAGCCCACAAATATTATTATTATGTTACTGATAAACGGTTAAATTATTTTACCATAGTGTTAGATAAATCTCTTACCACTACTACAGAAATAGATTTTTGTGTATTAGGGTTCTGCCAATGATAAATATAGATTTCCTTTAGAAATATAGAAAAACGATGACATATACTATTAAATTTTCTGATACCAATAAACCAAATTTTACCATTGCAGAATTAAAGAAAGATGGTCCAGGTAGTCTTGACGGATGTCATACTGATTTGGTATTACATGGTAAAGGAAATTCTGATTATGGTGAAGACTTATGGAATAATCTAGTACACATATTAGAAAATTTCAGTAGTGCCGGGCCTGGTCCAAATCATCCAATAGAGGGTCAATTATGGTATAATGATGTTGATAAAGTGTTATCGGTATATAAAGAAATTTTACCATCAACATCACCAAAAACATATCATTGGTCTATATTGTTAGATGTTGACTCATTATCAAACCCAAACGTTATTAATGGTATTATTAATGGATTAACGGCTGCTTTAGCGAATCCAAGCAATCCAGCAACAGCAACATTATTATCAGCATTGGGTGGTTCATATTTACCCATCACTGGTGGTACATTAACTGGTCCGTTGAATATTTACCCATATAATACAAATGCTGATAATGACCCTTTACAAAATGACCAATTAGCAGTATCAGTAGCATATTTAAAAAGTTATATTAATAACAAACTTACTACATTAGATTTATCAACATTAATAGGGTTTGATATTCCACCATTTGATAGTACCTTAGATGCTGGTTATGGTGGCTATTATTTAAAAAAAGCTATAGATTCTACAAATGTTGATAATTCGTTAGCAGGTGCGCAATTATCACAAGCTAACATTATATTACCTACATATAATCCAGACATTGTTAATGGTAAATTTGCAGCGTCCCGTGATTATGTAGATTTAAAAATTAAAGAATATATGCAAGCGTTAGTAACAAAAATTATATGGACTGATACCTTCGATATTTCTAATAATAAAATTACTGGTACACTAACAGCAAAACTACCATCAGGTTTTAATTATATTGCATCACCCACCGTGGTAATGTCACCAACATTATCTGATGCCGTTATGTATGCTAATAGTAATCCTTCTAACGATGTAATAACTATTTCGTTTAGTGGTACAACAACAATTAATAAATTAGTATCAAAATTTAGCATTTCTAGCTCACAAATCACTGGTCTTGGTGGTAATTTAGCATCAGATTCATTGTCTTATACAACTAATGTTATTTCTGCTACACCAAATACAACTACTACCATAACACCAACTACGTCAACTACCACCGCTGTGGCATCAGGTACTACATCATCTACTACAATAGCACCAACAACGGTAGTACCAACCAGCACTACGACTACTTCATCAGTTCCTGTAGCAGTAGAAGGTTCTTACTATTTTGGGTCAGATGTAGCTTATGATTATTACTATTATCCACAGAATTTTTCAAGAATGACGTATGCTCAAGCACTAGCCCAAGCAGATACTATTAAAACTACAAACTCACTATCTTATAATTTAGTAATTCCCACATTATCAGAAAGTAATATGTTATCGACGTATATTGCGTCTCATCCCGTATTACCTACTGGATGGTCTTTTGGTACAGGATGGTGGGTTGTTGATATGGATTCCGTCAATTATTGGTATAAAATATTCCTATGGGGACCCCCCGCAAGTACGACAGAATTCAATCCTGCTAATGGTACTGCGGCGGACAATACAATATGGCCATTTTATATCAGAAGAAAACCAAAATAGTTATGAAAATATCATATATGCATTTTGGATTATCGGAATGGTGTTACATTATTGATTCTATTAATATCACCTCATGAAAAAAACATATTATATTAATTATACAGATGGTTTAAACAAACCATCTTTTAATATCCCATTTGATGAAGTTGATAATAGTACATCGTTAGTATTATATGGGCAAGGTAGAAAAGAATATGCTGAAGGATTGTGGAATAATTTACTACACTTATTAGAAAATTTTGCTAATGGTAGCCCTAATTATACTGGTCCGGATAATCCTACCGAAGGTCAATTGTGGTATGATAGTTATAACAAAGTCTTAAAAGTTTATAAAAAGGTAAATAAATCTCCATTAGCATTAACTGTTGCTACACCAGATAATACCAATATATCTACTAAAGATGAATTTATTTGGGTATCTATTGTTGATATGGAATATTTAGAAAACCTTTTCGGTTTTGATGGTATTGATGGTGTTATTGGTAAAATTGTAGATTCAATAAAAAATAGTACAGATTTATTAACTGTTTTACAACTTTATTATGTTCCGTATACTGGCGCACAATTAACGGGACAATTATACTTATCTAATGACCCATATGTTGTTTATAATAATCCACCCGAATTATATGAAGCCTTCTCAGTAGGATATTTAAAAAGTTATTTAGATAATTTTGCAAAAACATATAAACCGGAGGAGGGATATTTTGATATTTTTGGAAATGAATCTAGGGTAGATGATACGGTAGGTACCTATGTTCCATTGAATTTAGATAATGCAAAAACAATATCTGGAAATAAATTAACTATTAACAATACCGTCAATTTTGACAATAGTATTGAAGTTCCATCGGCTACGGTAGATACTGATTTAGTTAGAAAGATGGATTATGATAATGAATTAACACCTTCTGCTATTATCGATAAAATAAAAAATAATGCGGATTTTAAAAAATTAATAACAGATGATGTAACAGCAGAACTTGCAAAACCAGAAAATGCGCAGGTTACATTGACAGCGGTACCCGCTGTATTATCATCATCATGTGTAGTAAATTCTAATCCATTATCAGGAAATAATATTTCACCACAAACGGTATTATCACAAAAAGTTACCCCAAAAAGTTTAAATTCCAAATTTTTAATCACCATATCATTAATTTTATCTAATGGTTCTAAGGTTGGACAAGCTGTAGCAGGACTGTATAAAAATGATGTTGCATTAGTAGATAAATTTGCAGTAGTAGAAAAAACCGATAATGATGCTTTTTCATCGTTCTTTTCCTTTGTGGATTCTACTACTAATACTAATGAAACAACATATTCTATTAAAGTATATGGTACCAAACCTGGTGCCGATAATTGGTTAGTAAATCAATCAGCAAATAAAAAGAATTATGCTACATCTACTATGACCATCTTAGAATACAAGCAAGTATCTCAACCATCACTAGTGTGGACAGTAGTTTCAGATTTAACTGAACTAGCTACTAATGATGACGTATTCTCTGGTAGTATAAAACTATCGTGCATAAACTGCACTATCAATAATACTTTCAATTTTGTTTCTAATGTGGGTAACATTTTTACTATTGACCCAATTGGTTCATATACAGTATCTGATGTAATTACCACCAAAAAATCTAGTACCGATACGGAAATAATATTTGGTATTACCGGTAAAATAGTACCCAGTAATGGTAATATTATTTGTACCTTTACGGTAAATAATAATATTTTTAATGCTCCTGCAGAATATCCAACAATTTTAAATACCTTTAAACATATTGGCATTCAATGCATTGATTCAACTACTACCACTACTACAATTGGGTCAACAACTACAACTACCGTCGCTGGTTCTACTACCACTACTACTGGGTCACCAACTACTACAACTACTAACGCAGGGCCTACAACTACGTCAACCACATTAAAACCAACTACCACTACTACCAAAACCCCAACTACTACGACTACTAAAGCACCAACTACTACGACTAC
>Ga0114977_10001286_pt1 | contig 16386 bp, 25 predicted proteins | sample S_130805_MF_Meta_FD_87026 | JGI IMG/M metagenome (GOLD analysis project Ga0114977, IMG submission 87026) | Freshwater microbial communities from Lake Simoncouche, Canada to study carbon cycling - S_130805_MF_MetaG | ecosystem: Environmental > Aquatic > Freshwater > Lake | place: Lake...
CGACCTCGGAAATAGTCACTTCTTTCCCCGGAAGGCGCTCGTTTGTCTCGACCATCGCGTGCTGCAACACCGCCGAACGCAACGTCCCAGACACTTCCACCGCAGGGTCGCACGGAATCGTCGCTACCCATCGTTCCTTTGTTTCTTCGGTCGCTGCGTAGTGCGTTAGCATCAGCGTAATCATGATTCCTCGCAGATTTCTTTAAGTGTTTTCAGCAGGTTCCGCGCATCTGACTCAGAGATACCATAGAGCGCATCACGGATGCCGGTTCCGTTGCAAATCTTGCACAAATGCCGCTTTCTCTTGCAGCAGATAACGCACTCCACGCGACGGACGATGAATAGCCCATCACCATTGCGGAGCGCGTACCAGTCACCCTTCGGCGTGGCGTCGGACACGCGGTTCCCCCGATACATCTTCGGCAAGCGCACGAAGGGCCGCGATAAGTTCCGCCTCAGTAGACTGCGCGATAGCCGCGTGGATGATGTCCAGTGCTCGTTTGCGTTCTTCGTCCTTTGCTTTTGCCACCGCGACCTCCATTGGCGTGCCATAGTTCTGCGGCTTTCCGCGTAGTCGGCGCACCAGGTTCACAGGTCCATATCCATCGGCATCGCAATGCGCGGACCAGAACGCCTCTATTTCGTCGGCGGCGGTAGCACCCGTGCTTTCCCATAACACTACCGCAATCTCCAACGCTGACACCCTTAGACGCAGCGTATCGACCTCGCCAAGCAGGGCAACGAGGTCAGCAGGCGCGACACGCCACATGCGCTCGCGGATACGGTCGAGGTCGAGCATCGCTAGAAGAGGTCCACTTCAACGATGAGGTCAGCAGCCGTCCCAGGCGTACCCGTGATTCGGATGGCCATGTATTCATTTTGCGCGAAGTCAACCGACGAAAGGTAGTTCGATGCGCTCTTATCAGTTCCTGTAATCGTTGCCGTCATCAGTGTTGGAACACCTGTTCCGACTACGCCCGTCGAGGACTTCAGCACCGTAATCGTTACGGAGTTGCTTCCACCGGGCGCAGTCCGTAGGTTGACGAACATGCCCTGTAAAATCGTCTTTTGCTGGAATCGGTAGTAAACCTGCGTTGAATCAGCCGTCGTCAACACGCCCGGCCATAGGTAGTGTTCACCAGATGGCACGTTGCCGTTCAGGCAGAAGTCGAGCGTCGTCGGCGTCACATACGTCGTGAACGGATGCGTACACGCTGTCCGCGTAACTAGGTCCGTACCAGGTCCAATTTGGATGCCGTTAGTTCCAGCGCCAGCCTGCGGTGCGTTTTGGAGCAAGTCGCCACCGGCGTACCTTTGCTCAAAGGTCAGAGCTACGGCTCCGACGTTGCCGGTGGTCGTGCATTCCCAGCCTGTGTGGCTATACGTTCCTTCTGAGACAAAAGCATAGGCTCCAAGGGCTGCTGAACCGGCTGGCATACTACCGGAACGAGTCCATGCACCTGCTTCTACCAAGTAGATTCCGTTGTTGATACCAGCAGTCTGCCCAGCGACGAGCACACGGTCGCCAGCAACGAGCGAAACACCTTGGATGGTCTGCGGTGCGGACAGCGTAATGTCGGTCGTCGTAACGACGCGAACCGGAAGCTTCAGTTGTACCGCTGGATATGGCGCACCCGCGATGGACGAAGTGCGAATCTGTACCTGCGAATCGTTGTTGTCGGTGTAGATTCCAACGTAAAGACCGGTCGAAGTCGAGGTGGTCGGAGCGGCTACCCAGATGTTCAAGTCGCGGGTCGAGATTTGGTTCGCGGAACCGACTCCGCTCGGCATGTAAAGGCCGAACTTGTTTCCGCCGCCGTTGCTCTTGACGTTGATCGTGGACCCTTTCAAGGCGTTGAAACTGAACGTCCCCGCCAAGAGTGATCCTGTTCCGTCCGACAACACACCGTATACGTTCGTCGTCGTACCAGCGGCTAGACCCGAATTGTCTACCGTCACGACCGATGTGCGGAGCTTCGCCGTCACACTCGACGTACCCGGAAAGCGCAGCCCGACGAGGTTAGTCGTCGCGTTGCTCGAGGTCAGCGTCAGCGAAAGGTCTTCGACGCGGGTATTCTCACCCATCGTGAGCAACGTGACGCTTCCACCCGGATTCGATGCGGCATAGGTCAGCTTCGTCGTTTGAGTATTTAAGCCGCGAATCGCACAGGTGTTTGGAATGGTGATACCTGCCGACAAGGCGTAAGTTCCCGGCAGAACCCAAATCGTCACGCCACCAGCGGGAAGCGATAGACCGGCGACGTAAGCGACGGCAGCATTGACCGTAAGGAACGGCGCACCGTTGATTGCCCCGGTGCCGTCATTCCCGTTGATCGCGTCTACCACGACGACGTTGCCCATTTTCAGCAGGGTCGCGTAGCTCGGTGCCGTCGTGCTCAGCACGATGGTGCCCGACGCATCGGGATAAGCGATGTTCCGGTCTGCAGAAATCGGCGTCGTAAGGTTTAGTGTGCTCATGGGACGACCACGAAGGACGCGAACTCTGGCCGCGCCAGAACGTAGGCATAGGCTTGCGAGAACACATCGCCGCCATTGGCATCGTAAGATGATTCATAAATGGGCGCGTCGAACGGCTGATTCGCATCGACATAGGACTGATTTGCATAGAGTGGAAGTTGAAACGTCATACCTCCTTGCCTCGATATGCGAACATTCGCGATAGTGCCGATAGCCGATACTACGATGCCGTTAAAGTTGTAATTGCCTTGAATGGACATTGGTTTTCCTTATTAAGCAACGCGAGTAAGTTGTGCGGAGGCCACGAAGCGAACCGACCCTGTACCCGCAGGAGCGGCTACCAAAATCTGAAGCGAACCGTCCGTTGTGTTGGTCTGTACGGCGCAAGTCCACCCGGCAGAGTTACCGCCAGAGTTACCAGCATTAGCCACGGCAGCACCGACGAGCGCGGTCGTTGCAGCAGACGCATCCCGACTCACACCACCAACGATATGCCACCAGGCAAACTGCCCCGTAGCGCCCGTATCCCTAGCAGAAACCTTTATAACGAACTGCAACATCGAGTTGTTCGCAAGCACGATAGTATTCGATGCTGATGCCGCTGCGCCAGTAAAGGTCAAATCGGTAGCGGCTGCACCTGCAGTGATGCTGCGGCGCAATACAACGAACGACTCTTGAGCATCACCTACGGCTGCAAACTGTCCGCTTGCATGTGCGATTTCTGCGTAATACCGCGTCGAAGCCTGCTGCCCACCGATGATGGCTGAGTACGTTGCGCCAGATGCAGTAATTGAGTTGCTAGAACCACCCAAAATAGCGGCAAATTGATTTGTGCTGATGGTGTTGCTTTGTCCCGCGCCGATAAAACTATATGCGGTTGAAACACTATTAGAATCGCCCGATACAATGCCCGATGCCTGACCGCTCGCTGTATTTTGTGAACCAGAAAGAATAGCAGCGTAGTTACTACCTGAAGTTGTATTTAAGAAGCCAGCGCCGATAAAACTCGAACCGGATGATGCGGCATTCGATGAACCCGCAACGACCGCTGAGTTACCACCCGCAGAGCTATTGGTTGAGCCAGCTAGAATACCAGAAGTATTTCCGGAGGCTGTATTGTTGATGCCAGCGACGATAGCCGCGTTATTGCCAGACGCAATTTGGTCTGATGCTGTTCGACTCCGCTGAAAGTCCACTGAGCTATTGCCGCGTTTGTTGCCACCCGTTGTGGTGTTATCCGGCGTAGCGGCTAATAGCGCACCCGTTCCCTTCGGGGCGATAACTGCGTCACCATTCGACGTAGCGACATTCGGCGTGAACTGTGACGTATTGACCGTCGCATTGGGCGAAGCGGTCGAGGTGCTTTCGGTCCAGTATTGCGCGGCACCGGCTGCACCCTGGAAGCCTTGAGCGCCCTGTGCTCCCTGCGAACCAGTAGCGCCCTGCGCTCCTTGCGCGCCCTGCGCCCCATCGGCTCCGTTTGCGCCCTGGAAACCTTGTGGACCGGAAGCACCCTGTGCTCCCTGAGCGCCCTGCGCTCCCTCTGCTCCCCTGTCGGCAACAGGTGTCCACGAAGCATTAATAGACCCCGGACTAGGTGGATAACCAGGATTTAGCGGGTTTCCTGTGCGATAATAGAATCCGCCCTCATACGTTACAGCATCTCCCAAATTGTAGGAGTATCCGTTGTCGTAGGGTCCGATAAGCGTCCAAGGCAGCGGACCCGTCGCGCCTTGAGCACCCGAATCGCCTTGGAACCCTTGTGGACCCTGTGCTCCATCGCCTCCGTTTGCACCTTGGAATCCCTGTGGACCGGAAGCGCCTTGCGCCCCTTGTGGACCAGTCTCACCCTGTGGACCAGTAAAGCCGGTATCACCCTGGAACCCCTGTGGACCTTGGTATCCCTGTGCTCCGCTCTCACCCTGCGGACCTTGCGGCCCGGCATCGCCCTGAGCGCCACTGACGCCTTGTGGTCCCGTATCGCCTTGCGGACCTTGATAACCCTGTGCGCCTTGGTCACCTTGCGGACCCTGAAATCCCTGGGGTCCAGTGTCACCTTGCGGACCCTGAATACCGGGGTCGCCCTGCGGACCCATCGAACCCTGGTAACCCTGAGCGCCAGTGTTCCCTTGCGGTCCCACCGGGCCTTCGTCACCTTGGAAGCCCTGTGGTCCCTGCGCTCCCTGAGCACCCGGCGTACCCGGCAATCCGGTAGCGCCTTGGGAGCCTACCGCACCCTGTGTACCGATAGCGCCTTGGAACCCCTGCGCGCCGTTGTTGCCCTGTGGCCCTTGAGAGCCCGTGCTTCCTTGTGGACCCGTTGTGCCCTGTGGTCCTTGCGGTCCCTGAGTGCCACCGCCTGTCTCAGCTAGGATTTCTAGGTATTCCAAGAAATCGTGCAACTCCCTAGCGTTTACGTCGCCCTGGAGTCTGGCAAGTTTAAACTTAGACGGTGTGTCCGACATAAATCACCTACGCGAGCGTTGGGGTAGTCGATGCAGCGACGAGGCCCGCACCGATAGCCGTTTGGAATTTGTTGTTGTACGTCGGCGCGAAGACGTTGAGAGCATGGACAACGACGTTCCCAAGCACACCATCGACACATCGACCCGTTCCCGCTGGAACGCGGAAAAGGTTCTGCACGATGGTCAACTGCGCCGTACCCGCCAATACAAAACCGTTTCCGTTCGCGGCGCTCGGCTCGATATAGCAGTTCGATACGTTGAGTTGCGAAGACCCCGACGCGGTGAGCATCGAACCACCCGTCACGCCTTGCAGAACACAGGAGTCGAGCTGTACCAACCCAGCCGTCTGCGCGAGGGCAGGACCAGTGCCGGTGTACAGGTTCGCTTGCCGAATATCGAGCCAGAAACCTGCCCAGGCAATCGTCGGCAGCGCCGACAGTTGATTCTGAAATTCGCAAGCAAACGACCGGAGACGAGCGTTAGAGTTCGTGCAGTTAACAGCACGATAACCAACCTCTGCGTAAAAGTTGCACGCCATAACTGAAACTGTTCCAGCCACCGAACCGGAAATCGTCAGCGCGTTTGCTGACCCCGTGGCGATAAGCAAGCCACTCAGCGTACAGTTCGTCGTCTGTGGCGTTCCGGCGCTGCTCGACCAGTTGACCACGATAGGTCCAACCGTCGCATAGGTCGTCTGCGTAGCGTGCGCCTGCGGACCTTTGAGGTGAATCTTCGGTCGGCTAATCGTCAGCGTTTCCGCCGTGTAGCTACCCGCTGCGATCTCAACGACGTAGCCCTCGCCAGCAACACCCTCTGCGTCGATGTGCGCGAGCGCCGCACTGATGGTCGCGAAGGGAAACGCGCTGCTTCCCGTAGCCTTAGCAGAGTCCGAAGCGGCATCGACATAGACCGTTCGACCGTAGGCGCTACCAGCCTGCGCGTAAACATCGCTTACTGCCTCGTTGACGGCGTACAAGTACTTGTAGACCGACCGCGCATTACGCGAACCCTGGTCACGCGCAATTTCAAAGACGCTCGGTACTTCAGCATCAGCCAACGGATTAGACATAGTGGCCCCCACGGCATCTTACTATGGTATCGGAGCGTCTATGTCCAAAGCGGTATGGTACGACCTTGAAGAAGTCGCTGAACGCCCGATGTGCGGTCCTGCGTGCGAAGGTCGCGAGTTCTGCAAGCGCGTCATGGCGTGCGTCTGGGAAGGCCGCTGTACCGCGCCTGCGTCGGTGCTAGGCTACGACCCTGCCAAGTTTCCGCAGCCCGTCCAAACCCCTTCTGACGCGAAGAAATAGCTATGTCTACCTATGAAGATTGGCAGGGACCACTAGCGGACTACTTCGGCGATGAACTCGCTGGTCTACGGGTGGTCGAACTCGGAAAAGGCGAGGGCACGCGCTGGCTCCACGCTCGATGCGCTTCGCTGGTTTCGCTGGAATACTCACGCTACCCGTTTATCGCGTCATGGGAAACCGAAGGTCTACCAAACCATACGCTTGTCAACCTACCGACTCCGCGTGACCTCCTCGCCCTCGACAACGTGCTGATACGGAGTCGAGGCAAAGAGCGCCCGGCGACGCTACGCGACGAGGCGAAGAAGATTCACGACGCGGCCCTCAGTTACGGCGGCGACCTCCTGTTCGTCGACCATGGCTGTCATAATCGCGGCGAAGTCCTCGACCTCGCGTTGAAGTCCGACTGGCGATTCATCGCGATACACGACACGAATTTTCCGTACTACGGCTACTGTAAAAGTTCTTATCTTCACGATGTAGTCGAGTATAACGACGGTCAAGGCACCATTATCTTCAAGCGGAAAGTGTGATGGTCACTTTTGTTACACCGAGCATTGGACGCGACACCGTAGGCCGCACTGTCCGGTCGCTGCTCGCTCAGAATAACTCCGCGTGGAAATCCCTCGTCGGCTTCGACGCCGTGGACCAGGCGCTTATCGACCACCTCGACTTGCCACAGGACGACCGCATTTCCTACATCAACCTGCCGGCGAAAGCGGGCGGGGGTCGGAATTTCGGTGGTGGAGTCCGTAGCCAACTAATTTCCCAAATCGATTCGCCGTGGATAGCGTTTGTGGACGACGACGACACGCTACGCCCCGACTACATCGACCGGCTGGTAGACGAGACACAGCGACACCCTACGGTACGCTGCGTGGTGTTCCGTATGAGCTACGACCCGTCCGATACCAATGTCCTACCGCCCCTCGGCATTGGGCGACCCGTGAAGAATAAGGTCGGTATCTCCTTTGCCGTTGCCCGTAGTCTGCTCGTTGATCTCAATCTTAACTTTGAGAACGGCCCGACTGAGGATTTCGACCTACTCAACCGCATTCACGCTGCTGGCGATACTATCGTTTTCTCGCCGCATATCGTCTATAACGTGCGCTTCTAGTCGCTACTCAGCCGCGATGCAGCGTGCGACCGTGCTGTGGTTCCAGCGACCGCAAGGGTGCGGGTAGCCCTCGGTGGTGAGCGCATCGGCGATTTTACGCAGACTGACGCCGTTGGCGTGGAGTTGGCGGATACGCACCGCCGCTGCCATCTGCTGTTCGTCTTTGACGAGCATTCCGTCCTCGACGCGGAACCCGAATGGGACTTTGCCGCCGCAGTATTCGCCCTTGGACTTTTTGTGCGACAACGCCGCCGAAGTGCGCTCGGCAATGGCTTCGCGCTCCCACTGACTGACCGCGCCCAGAATGTTGACGACGAGGCGACCTGCCGCGCTAGCGGTGTCGAGTTGCTCGCCGACGCTACGGATGGACCATCCTTCGCGGTTCGATCGCTCGAGGAGGTCACCCAAATCTTTGACGGAGCGCGTGAGGCGGTCCAGTTTGGTGACCAGGATCGCATCGGCCACGCCGTCGCGAAGTGCGTCAAGAACGCGGGGCAAGTTGGGGCGGTCGAGGTCTTTTGCCGATGCGCCGTCGTCCACCACGATTTCCACGATTTCCAAATCGTAAAGCGCGGCGTACTGACGCAGCTTTTCTTGCTGCGCGTCCAACGAAACACCATGCTCGGCCTGCTTATCGGTCGAAACGCGGACGTAACCGATAACCCGCTTTGCTTCTTGAACTTGCGCCTTGCGTGCCATGCTGCCCCCTTTCCATCCATATACCCTCGCCACGGGTCAGAGCGCAAGCATGACAGAAACATTTTTCTCGGTTGCGAGGAACTCCTGCACCGTGCTAGGATTTGGGTGCGCGCAGAGATGTGCGTTGGGCCGGCCAGCCCAGGTTCCGGTTTAAGCATTGTCCCTCCCTCGGAGTGACTAATCCCTCCGGGGGGGGTTGATGCTTAGAAGGACCAAAGAACTTCGAGTGTCCCATGCTTTACCGGAATAAAAATGCAAACCGAATCAACCACCGAAGGGTGGATGGGCCGACTATCGCCCAAACGAAAAGATAGCGCAGTCGCCCAAATCGCTACCATCGTTCGTGATGCAGTCGCCTGCAAGCACGATTTTGTCGTATTTGAATCCTCCATTGACTATGTGCGCTGCGCGCTGGTGTCGTCGTCTAAGCCGTCGTGGTCTACGATTCAGACCATCCACGGCGAGTTGATGACCCGCCTCGGTGCGTCGTCGTTGACCCCTGCTCAGGCGCGTGGGTTTGGCTTCCTCGTTCGCAACGTCGCCAAGGGCAAGCAACGCGGTGGCATCTACGCGCTGACCTCGGCGATGTACGAGAAGGTCGTTGAGTTGTCGAAGCAGTTTACCTGCGAAGTGCGTACCCGTGGACTCGCGGCGGATTTCCTTCCGCTCAAAGTGAAGTTCACGAACGGTCGTAAGATGCACGCGCACTGTCCGTACCATGACGACCGCAAGCCAAGTGCGTCCTTCCAGGTGGTTGATAACGGTCACGCGGCTCGCGGTGTCTGCCACCGATGCGAGGGCGATGATGGTCGCGGCCTTCGTTTGTTTGCCGTCTCCTACAACGGCGAGTGGTTCGCACGGCGCGCCAGAGTGTCGTCGTCATTTGATGGCGCGTTAAATAATGTAGCTTCTAAGAGCACCAGAATTTCTGGTACAATTACTAGAGACTCTGCTGCCAGCCGCCTCCCTACCTCGTCGCCGCGAATCGTCCGCGACTACTCCATCGAGCCTCACCACCTGTCGAAAATGAGCCGAATCTGCGGTAAGCTCCGTGGAACGTCGGCGCGGGACCAAGACTTTGGCATGGAGCAGAGCCGTACAGACCAGACTCGTCTGCTCGATATTCTCGTTTATCACGACCGTATGGCAGAAAAAGGCCGTGACGAGGCGTGGTGTCGACACGTTGAATGGCAAATTAGCGGGGGCGACTACCGCCAATACGTCCCAGACCGCTTCGTAGCCGCTGACTTGATGCGCCCTACGGAGTGGATCGAAAAGACGGTCCAAGGCCGCGACGTAGCGGTGCCGCGCAAGTTCCGTCCCTCTGCGGTGACGCATGTGCTTATTGACCTCGACGGCTTTACGTCGGCCCCGGTCGGCAACGGTTCACTTGAGGAGCGGACGGGCGTGTTTGTCGCGTTGTCGAAAGCGATGGGCTGGCACGGCGAGGTAGCGACTATCCGCACCTCGCACGGTGGACTCCATATCGTGTTCGGCCTCGACACTGCGAAACAAACGGCTTGGTACGCCGACCGCGATGTTCAATTGAAGCTGCGTGACCTCGGTGCGCGGTGCTTGGAAATTGCCACAGCAGCCGGTTTCGCCGGCGGCAAACACGACACGGCTACGCTGGCACCGGGCAAGCATGTGCGTCGTCCGGGAGCGCGTATCGACAAGGGCGGCAAGCTCTACGTTGCTCGGTTGGTGTTCGCGGTGCGCGGCGAAGAGGCGATTGAACCGCGTAAGCGTAAAAGAGTTCGGAAATTGGTGGTGCTGTCCAACGATTAGTAGGTGGCGTGGATAGTATCTGAGCGAGACTAGAAACTAATACTAATAAGTAAAGGGAGAAACTATGCAATCGTTCCCTAAGCCAAGGCTCCTTCGGGATATCATACCTAGTGCGGTCGAGATGATGCGCGACCGGGCGGCAGGCAAGCGCAAGCCCGTCCCTCTGCGGCTGGTGCTCAATCAGCAAGCGCAGCCGTGGACGGATGCGGAGGCGGCGCTTGGAGGCGGGCTATGGCCGGGGTTGTATGTGCTCGTCGGCGCGGACGGCGTAGGGAAGACGCAACTTTGTATGTCCCTAGGACTCGGTGCGGCGATGGAGGGAAGCCCGGTAGCGTATATCGGCTTAGACACTAATGATTGTGAATTTGTAACGCGCTTTTTGGGGTTGCTAACGTCGCGGTCGTGGCGTGGCCTAAACTTTGGGACTGCGACGTTTAACGCGGTGCTGGGAAATCAAGATTTTATGGCGATGGTGGGAACCGATAAGCCGACAGTAATCGATATGCCATCGATGCAAAGGGCAGCGCAAGAATTGTCGGAACTACCAATTCAGTTTATCGATGGCTCTACGACGAATTGGACGCCAGACCAGATTGAAGTAGTTGCACAGCAACTTATTTCGATGGCCGAAGAACGCGGTATCGACACGAAACTACACCCACCGCTGATTGTTCTAGACTCTTTACAACTCGTCGGAGATTCGCCGAATCTGCCCCTCGGTGTACGGCAACGTATGAACGAAGCGACTCTTCAAGCGAAGCAAGTCGCAAATCGATACGGAGTCGCAGTGCTGGCGGTGAGTTCAGTTGCTCGGACGACGGCAAAGCTGTTGAAGTCTGATGGCGAGCGTAGCGAACCTGCCGATTACGTCAGCACCGGCAAAGACGCAGGTGAAATTGAAAATAATGCTGATGTGGTCATGGTATTAGTCGAACACGTCGATAGGCGCAGTATGTACAGCGACAAGTTGGTATGCGTGGCAATGGCGAAAGTGCGAACAGGAAAACCAGGTTGGCTGCATCTGCTGTTCGATGGAAAAAGGCATAGGCCAGCGATAGAAGACGATATTGATCGCGAACGGAACACGAAAAGACGCTCAGCACCAAGGTTGAAAGACTTGGAAGAACAAGCCAAATCCGAAATTAGGAAGCAGCTGATGCGGTGAGCAGTTACCGAGCCGTGGCCCATACGTCGTAAACCAATGGTAGTCGGCGCAGATACCTAGTGATGAGGGTCAGATGAAATTTAGAAAGTACACGATTCAGTTCACGAAAACCGTCGATGTAAGCGTCTATGCCTCGATGGACACTACGTTCGACGCCGTTCTAAGCATCGGCGCGGCGCAGGCAAAGACAGAGTGGGGCGTGCTCGACGAGGTGGACTGGCGCGTGTCCGAGAAGGGTAGCGTCGTCGTTGATGTGCCCGAAGAAGATAGGCGCGTGGATGAGTTCCATACGGTGCATGGGCTGCGGTTCATCGACTTTCGGAATGAGCACTCAGAGTTCGCCCAGGCGTTCGTGGTTTCGGACGACCAGACGGAATTTGTGCAGGCGTTGCGCTCAACGTGGTGGATAGTTCGCTAACGAGGTGGAAAATGGCAAAAGAGTTTATCGTTACCATTGCAGAAGCGTCGGCACAGCCAGAAGGATGCGGGTCAATTCTATTCACTGGCTACCTGAGCATCGCGCTAATCGTTGGCTGCATCGCCTACTTTGCGAATGAACCGCACTCGCTGTTTGCGTCGGCCATCGTCGGTGCGGCGTGGCCGCTGATTTGCGGGCTGGCGCTGGTAAAATGAAACACCGAATCGAGGTTATCGCCGGGTGCATGTACTCCGGTAAAACGGAGGAGTTGATTCGTCGGCTCGTTCGCGCTCGCATCGCACGCCAGAACGTGGTCGTGTTCAAGCCGTCCGTAGACACGCGCTATGCGGTCGAGGAGGTCGTCACGCACGCAGGCGTGTCTTTCCCTTGCTTGCCTCTGGCGAGGGCTGCTGACCTCCTTTCCAGCGTTGGAAAAGTGGAGGTCGTCGGGGTGGACGAAGCGCAGTTCTTCGACGCGGAAATCGTCGCCGTGGTCGAAGCGTTGGCCGAGCGAGGGCATCGCGTAATTGTCGCCGGCCTCGACCTCGATTCGACGGGTGCGCCGTTTGGTTCGATGCCAGGGCTGCTCGCGGTGGCTGATGAGGTTTCCAAAATCACGGCGGTCTGTACGGTGTGTGGCGAACCGGCGACGAGGACGCAGCGAACAGTCTCAAACGACGAACGCATCCTGCTGGGTTCGCATGGAGCATATGAAGCGCGGTGTCGGCAGCACTGGTCGGCGACAGCGGAGGTAAAGCCGTGAGCAACGTAGATCATCCGAAGCATTATAACGCTGGTAAGTACGAAGTTATCGACGTTATCGAGGATTGGAAACTAGGCTTTCATCTTGGCAACGTCGTCAAGTACATCGCCAGAGCCGAGCATAAGGCCGATGCGCTGGAAGATATGAAGAAAGCGCGGTGGTACTGGACATACCGAACGTAGAAGTGGTGCAATCATGATCAACCCTTACGATGACATCCTTCCCGAAGAATGCCCCATGTGCAAGGGATCAAACTGGAACGAAGAGTCTGAAGTATACGTTCATTCGTCAGAGTGCTTCTGCTCGGATGAGTGTGAGAAGGGCTACGACGACCTTCAACGGGTCGAGGATGATGCGTACTGTCGGGCGCTGATGGAAGAACATCACTTCGCTAAACAACAGACTGTCTGAGGTCAAACGTGCAAACCTTCCTTCCTTATTGCGATTATCGTAAATCCGCCGAGAGCCTTGACCGGCAATGCCTGGGCAAGCAACGAGTTGAGGGCTTACAACTTCTCAATTCATTACTCGGCATCACCAAAGGCAAAGGAAGGCCAAACTGTTGTCGACAAAGGATGATGTTCGTCCGTAGTCGTTTGCGGTCTACCAGAGGCGCGATAACGGACAGGTATGCCACCATACACCTGTCCACTCATCGACCATATCCAGGCCCAATTTGAAGGCCGCAACGTGTCCTTTCCGCCCGTGCTGTGGAACGGCATCGTTCTCGACGACCTGCACTCGATGCTGGAAGCGTTGAGGTTATCGAACGCAGACCTGCGAATTGGTGCAGAAATCGCGCATGATTTGGAAGTGGAGTTAGACGAGGCGCGGGAACGTATCGCCGAGTTGGAAGCAGAGGTCGCTCGCTTGCGCCGGTCGGTCTAGGCGTTGGCTTTACGTCGTCTTTCCAGGCGCTCGATTTCTTTGTAGGCCACGACGAGGCCGCGCTTGGCTGCTTCGTATTCGCCCTTCTCGCGCAGGTTCTTGGTGCCCTCGGCGCGTAACCCGGCGAGGTCGATGTGTTGCTGTAAGCCGTCGAGGAGCATGGGTATCTCGATGACCTCGTAGCCTAGCTCGTCTTTGTAGCGGTGCTGGAGAACGAACAGCATAGGGTCCGACGCCGTAGCACGGACGGTCGAGCGTAGAAAATCCATCGCAAAGGGCGCGACTTTGATATGGTACTTAGGCATAAGGGGGCAGGTCCGAATTTTGGATTTGAAAAGTAAATCGTAGGAAATTTGCCGATTTGTTTTTCGGACGCAGTGCGACCTTACCCGGCGCGTATAAGTACGACGGTCCACAGGTTTTCCGCAAGACCCAGACGCGAAAAAGCACCACGGATGGTGACACATCGGGTGGTGCTGGGTGAGAAGATATAGGGCGAGCGACTACGGGCGACCGGCTTCTTTGTAGGTAGCCCCGATGATTATGTTTCGGGCGCTGTTTACGCCGATGCCAAGGTGTGCGGCGAGTTGGCGGTTGGACCAGCCGTAGATGAAATGCAGGCGCAGAGCTTCCTCGACGGCTTCGGCTGTGTGTTTGCGCTTGTTGGTGCGGACTGTGTTTTCAGACCACGGATACATGAAGCCTTCGGGTCGTTCGACCTCGGGCCATGCGTGGCCGTTGAGGACGAGGCGTGCGGTGTCGCGGCTGATTCGTGCGCGGGAGGCGAACTGCGCGGCGGTCATACGTCGTGCGACGTAGATACGGAGGAGTTCGGCGCGTTGTTCTGTGCGCTTGGCGGGGTCGCTGGACCAGTACCAACGCTGTTTGAGTTGTAGCTGACGGACCTTCGGCCAGGGGTAGGCGAAGCCAGGAGGGCGTGTAGCTTGTGCGTAGGTCGTACCTTTGAGTAGGCACTTAGCCGCCGCCAAGGTTAGTCCGTTGCGCTTGGCAAAGGCGTTTGCGGACAGACCGCCTTCAACGTAGTCTGTGAGCATGGCGCTCACCTGTTCGTCGGTGAATCTCATGGGAGCCAAGTGTAGCTGTGGGTGGAGTGCGGCAGGAATTTATCGGCGTACCGTAGCTCTTTGGGTTCGGGACAGACGAGGCGCGGGTGGACTTTGGCAACCTCGCCGTTATCCAGGGTGACCAGGGCGATGGGGCCAGCGGGGTTAGTGCCGACCATTGTACCTCTGACGACGGTTTGATCGTCGCCGATATAGGCGACAGGACCGCGATAATCGGCCCAGGTGGTTGACCAGGTGGGCATGGTTCCTCCGATAAGGGGGTAGGTTCGGAATTGAAAATAGGAAAGTAAATCGTACCTATTTGGCCGATTTGTCTTTGGAGTGCGCGATGACCATAGCCTTAGCGTAAGCCGTTGCCAGCCCTTTGGAGGCGTGCCGGTTAGCGTATGCCTCCTCTGGGTTAGGCTGGCGTAGGGTGACTGCTAGTTCGTCGCAATGGTTGGAAAGCTCAAGCAGGCCGCTTGCTACTAGCTCGGCGCTTGCGGCATCAAAACTCAATCCGCTTCCCGTCCAGGCGCGCATTACAGCGACGACCTCTGGCGTATCAAGATCGAGCCATGCTAGGTCGGCGCGTATCTGTATCTCCGACGCGGCGTAGCCGGTCAGCGGGATAAATTGCTGCATCTCGACCTCCTATAAGGGGACGGGTTGGAAAATGGAAACCGGGATTCATTCCGTAAGGAAAATCCCGGATTTATCTGATGCGCCGTTTCTGCTACCTGTTGATAAAAAACTCAGAAAGTCGCAATTCAACCGATTGGAAAAGCGGCAGGAGATAGCCTTCAATTTTAGATCCATGAAGCGCCCTGTGGCTTGCCGCGATCTCTTCGTAGACCCGCCGCTTCGTTTCGTCGGAGAAGTTTTCCGACGAGTAAAAGTTTAGTGTTTGCAGCATGGAAATCAGTCGATCAGCAATTACCTGTGACATTGTTTCTCCCTTTGTTAGTCGGCATTACACCAAAGCCTCGACGGTGCCGGGGCTTTTGAGTGAGGTCGTTAGTTGACGCGGCAGATTTCGTAGGTTGAGAATCCGTAGCTGCCCATTGCAACGCCACCGGACTTTAAACGGTCGACTGCGTATTCCTTGTCGGCGTGGCTGATGAAACACCTAAGCGATGCGAACTGTACGGCGCTCTCGTCGGTGCCAGTGTGAATGTACTGGCTGGAATTTGTCCAGATGCGGTAGGTGTTCATGGTTTCTCCCTTTACTTTTACTGTTAGGCTTCGGTAGGACCAACCAGGTTAATCAGCCAGTCGCTGAAGCGACGTTCAAATTCCTCTGAGTCGTCCGAGTCGGCCAAGATTTCCGCGTGACGAATGCGGACAATAGCTGATTCGCGTTCCACGCACTCCTCGCCGTGGGTTTCGGCGAGGGCGTCGAGCACCGTCCAAACGTCGGACCAGATGCTATCAGTAGCGGCGATATGGTTGCTGAGTTCCATTGTTTCTCCCTTTGTTTTGTTGTTCGGCCACACACCGAAACCCGCTAGGGCTTCGGAGCGGGGTCGAGCTAGATTGCCTCGGCTACCTCAAATGTGTACACGAACCGTCGTCCCTTCTCTCGTAGAGTTGCAAGCGCCGTGTACAAGTCTTCGGCGCTCTCGTCGCCGTAATGCGCGAGAACGTATGCCTCATCGTCGGCGTATGCGAAATACGCCCACTCACCAGAATCGGTAACTTCGCGAGTGGCCCACCCATCCGTTTTGCGGGCTTGGCGCATGGCTGCTTCTTTTGTCTTATGCTCTGTGATCATCGTGTCCCCCTTTCGTTTGACTCACACTACCCTTATACACAACCGCACTACCCGTTGCAAGGGTTTGTTGTGAGATAGAGATAAAATAAATCACTTTGTCGATAGCGTGCGTTTGACGCTTATCTTCATGCGATAGATAATGGGGTAGGGTTGGAATTTGGAATTGGAAAGTATTTTCGTATGGAATTTGCCGATTTGAATCCAGGTGCGAAGGGTTAGCGCCAGGTTGGATTCTAGGCTGATTTCATCGGTTGTAGGCGTTCGCTGGGTATGGTTGCGTGGTTGATAGCGCAAGAGCTCGACGCGCTCGACGAGGTGGCGGCGCTCGATGCTAGGGCGTTGCCGGTAGCTCGGCGCTACGGGCTGAGTCGTCGCAATAGGGGGCGGGGTCGGAAATTGGCTATGGAATATAAAATCATAGGAATTTGGCCGATTTGTTTTAAGGTATATCGACCTTGAC
>Ga0114977_10001289_pt1 | contig 16332 bp, 9 predicted proteins | sample S_130805_MF_Meta_FD_87026 | JGI IMG/M metagenome (GOLD analysis project Ga0114977, IMG submission 87026) | Freshwater microbial communities from Lake Simoncouche, Canada to study carbon cycling - S_130805_MF_MetaG | ecosystem: Environmental > Aquatic > Freshwater > Lake | place: Lake...
TAAAGAAGTGCCGCTCCCTGTATCTAATTGTTTTTTTACAATGTTATCTTCAACTACTAATTTATATAAATTTTCTGAAGTTGTTGTTGTCGGCAATTCAGTAAATACTAAATTATTACTACCGCTATAATATAATGTACCTGTTGTTAAACTATCTGAATCAGAGAATTTTGGTATATATCCACTAACACCTAGACCATCAATAACATATTTATTTGGAAAAACTCTATATACTTCTGTTTGTATTTGATTTTTTGTAAATCTTAAAAGATCAGAAAAATCAGAGTAGCTTCCGTCTTGATAAGAAGCTCTAACTTTTACATCGTAATTTTTATCTGGTTTTACTGGAAATTGAATTGACGGTTCAAATTGAGAAAACACAAAATCAGAAGAGCCTGTTATTCTCGATGCTAATAAAATACCAGTTTCATTTACAACTTGTTCAATACTGGGTTTAACATGAGAAATTATTAATTGATCATTAACTTGAAAACCCACAGCATTATTATCTCTAAAACTTGTTACATCTAACGTAAACCAACCGCCTTCATTTGTGTCAGTACCAACGTTTAATATTTGATAAACACTAATATCATTTTTCTTTGAAATTTTAATGAAACTTGAAAGACTTGACAACCAAGTTGCAACACTAAATCCATTGTCGTCTATAGCGTCAAGATAAATTTGAGTAATATTATCAGAAGATAAAGAAATATCAGACGTTAAATTACCAACACCTGGATCAACAGCAGGATAAGATACCCCTAAATAAGTAAACTCTAAATCAGGAATTAAATTAGAAAACTTACGATAGCCTGAATAAGTTCCTGTATAAATACTTCCTGTATATAACCCTCCGCTTGGCAATATGAAAAAATCACTAGTGCTATTGTTGTAACCATACACAAAATACACTTCAGGAGTGGTTATTACTCCAGATGGAATTCGAACTTCTGTTACGTATTTTAATTTTTTATTTTGAGGGTATATATCAAGAGGCAAAGAATAATAATTATCAATAAACAAAGTATGATCTTGCCATTTAACACCCGACGTTCCAAATTTATCAAAAATAGGAGTTGTTCCAGAATAATAAAGAGAAACATCTTCACTTTTTACTGTTCCAGTACCAGTGCCAAATACTATTGAACTTATTGATTCTGTTTTTGGATTATTACATGTAAATACATAGCTAGAATTATCTGTATCTCCATCTTCATAAACATACGCTTCAAAAGATAACGCATTATCAGATCTAATGGCATTCCATTTTGCTATAGCTTGTATATCTAAACTTTTATCAAAAACGTTTTGCGTACAATTTATATAACCAGTTATATTATCTATAGAAAATGGAACTTGTTTAGTATTATAAAAAGAAGCTTTAATTCCAGAACTTAAAAAATAATTTCCATTACCTAAATAATCGTTTGGAATAACTACTAAATTAAAAGGCAAAGATACATCAGATCCGTTTCCATTTAATACTGGAACTTTTATTTCAAAAAGTTGTTTAAATCTAAAATCCTCGTAATCAAAATTTACGGAATAATATCCACTAACCAGTTCGGAGAAAGTACCATCAACTGTATCTGGAACAACAGTATTGTCAATAACAGCAAAAACATCAAGACTTTTTAAATTTTCAAAATTAGGAGAAAAAGGAGTAATAGATACAGGATTTTTATTATCTATTATTACATCTGTAATCTCAGCTTTTGGATATGTTAAAAGCGCACGAAAAACGTCGGTATTTCCAGCTAAATCAAAAGTATTAAAATCTAAAAAAAACGTTCTTGTGTTATTTAACCCCGAAAAACCAGTGAAAGAAATTATTGAATCAGCAAGATCTAGACTGTTAAAACTAAGAAAAGTTTGATTTGTGTTTGAAATTAAGTTGCGTATTAATTGTCTAGTATTTCCAGTTGTGTATAAATCTACCGTTATACCTGAGAATGATTCTGAATCGATTTGCCCACCTTGTATTACAGTTAAAGATTCTGGATCTTTTACAGACAACTCAAAATTCAAAGTTGATTGATTTATCTTTCCAGAAACGAATTTAGATTCTACATCTAAACCAAAAAGACTTGGATCGGCTGTAAAATCTAAAGACGAAAAAGCATTTAAGTTACTAATCGATAAATTCTCTATTGAAAATTTACTAAAACTAGTAGTTGTTGATCCAGTAATTATTGGCATATATAATATTACACTTCAATAATCTTGTTATTTACATCAAAAAGATAAATTCTTATTCCTGAAACCGCTGAAACTATTTTATTATTTGTTGAGAATTTACCTAAAAACACACGTTTATCTGATGTATTGGAATCTTGAATTTTAAATTTTAAAGATTGATTTCGTAAAACTACTTTAAATAATAAACCACCTTTTTTATTAAACACTTCTTGAACATATCCATAATATTTTTTTTCAGCAGTAGTTCCGTTTTGTCTTTTATCATCTATAAAATTAAAAATATTTGATATTTTTAAATTCAACACATAATAATCTCGTTGCGGACTAGAACTATAAACCAAAGACGATTGTTGTTCATTAAAATTAAAATCAACAGTTAAACCGTTTATTTCATTTAAAGAGTAAGGCGCTATTTCATAATAAGACGAATTCATTCCTGACAGATCGACTTCTTTTAACGAATCTGAATCTGCAAAAGAAATTGTATTGTCAACAAATGTAAAGTTTTTTTCAAAACTTCCTTTGCTGAGAGATTCGTATTTTGCCTTATCGTGTTTTATACAAAAAAAACTATATTCATTATTACTTGTTTCTGAAATACTTACAACTTTATATAAATTAGGACCAAGGTTGCTTTTAGAATTTTCAATTATAAAAGGAGTAGAAGACAAAATTTTAGTAAAATTGTAAAATTCATATGTTTCATCAAAATATATTCTATTTGTATCGTTTTCTATTCTATTTATTCTCAATTTGATTACATCTCCCAAGTTTAAATCATCAATATCTTGATCACTAACAGATTTTTGCTCATTCAAAGACGATATGGTTTTCTTTTGTACGTCGGCTAGAAATTTAATAATTTCACCAGTTGATGTTAAATTTATTTTTCTATCCACAGTTATATACTTATCGTTATAATTGATTGAAGTTACTCTTCCTTGTAAAACAGAATTGTTTTTAAATTCATCTTCTATTTGAATAACATCACTAGGTTTTAAAATTAAACCCTGCAAATCTGTTACAAAATTAACTGTTTGATTTTCAAAACGATTTGTCGCTAACAACCATTCACCTATTCTTCTTGCTTGATGTCTTGATGTTATACCAAAACCTAAAATTTCTTTTGTTACTATTCCATAATTATTAACCATCAAAGAATCTTCTACTATTTCTACTTGTTGATCGTAATTTAAATATTTATCTCTAAACATTACTTTTGCCACAGAATAATTACCGTCTATACTAGCGCTGGAGTAAGAAAACAAACCATCTTTTACATTAGAATTATTAAATAAATAAGAAACAGGTTTTTCTACATCTATCGTTGATGTTATAAAGTTATTTTTATAATAAGTAAGACCCCTAAAAACAGAAGCTATATCATTAATAACTTTTAAAAACTCAGTTTCATTATCTATTAATATATTACAAGAAAATCTTTTTTCTAATTTGTCTCTATAGTTTAATGTTTTAGGCAAACAAAATCCTTTTACATTATCATATTCCAATATTTCTTTTGAAAAGCACGGTCTATTGACAAACTGTTTTGGAAAAACAGCTTTTACATTATTTGTTAAATTATAATCCAACCAATATAAGATACTATTTTTTGCACCTGACTGTGTGTTTTTAATAGATTTATCTATTTTATTAGTCAATGTATCATTTGAACTTTCTAACGAACTAATACCAACCGAGCTTTTAATAAATTCATTTAAAAAACTAACGGTTTCTGATTTTTCAAAAAACTTTCTAGGACCAAAATCATTCATTAATTTTATTCTAAAAAAACCTCCGCTACCTGAACTTACATTTGTTATCACTTTATTTCCACCGCTGTCTTTACTCAAATTAACTTCATCAACTGAAACTATTATTTTTTTAAAATTTTCATCAATAGATTCAGTACCATTAGAAAGATTATAAAGAAAAATTATTGAATTATGAAGGCCACCATTTAAATTTGCATTTGTGCTATCGTTTATAGATGGATATTTTTTTCTAAACTGCTCTAATGTGTCAGCAGAAGAGCTTTTAGCTATTAATATTGTGTTTGCATCGTATATTACAAAAGAGTCTTGCGAATAAAGAGACGGAGTATTGATCGGAACCAACTCGTCACAATATTTTGATATTTTATACAACTCCCATTTATTTAAGTCTTTATCTGAAATATTTCCCGCCGAAACGCCATATCTGGAATTCGTGCATATATCATTTAAAATCCAAGCAGGGTTATCTGTCCATCTTAAAAAATTGTCAAAATTACCATCCCAATTTCCATCATATTCGCCAATTTCTGAATCATAATTTTTTGGCACTTTTATTTTCAAAAGTTTTAAATCAAACGATCTTTGAGGATCGCTATTAAAATGATTAGAGCTAACTGAAGATCTAACAATAGAAGAAAATGGATAAGAAAAAGACCCTTTACTTATGATTCTTTCTATAATAGAAGAAACACTCATTTCTTTGAAAGTATCTCCGCTTAGAGGCGATACTTTTTGAGTCAAAGCGAATATTTTCACATAATAAGCATTTCTATTTACAGTGTCTAAATTTAAATTTATTGGAATATCAAAAACATAATTACCTTTTGACACACCAGTCAAAACAAAAACTGCGCCAAAAGTATTTGGACTGTTATCTTCTTCTATTAAAATTCCCATAGAAATATTACCAATAACAGTGTTACCTTTAGTAGTATTAAACAGAGAATCTGCTTTAAAGTGAATAGATAACTGATCGCAATATTTATTTACAATTTTATGAATAAAAACTTGAGTATCTAAAGAAGCTCTTCTAAGGGTATTTATGATATGTAAAGATTTACCAGCGGGTGAACTGTCAGGGGTATCACCTGATATTTTTGGTTGTGATAAATAGTATTTATCATAAACCATAGAAGTTACATTGTTCACCATTTGCGCAGCAAAGAAACCCCTTTGTTGTATATTTATACCCATCGCTCCTTCAAAATCAGCTTGATTTAAATAAATTTTCTTATTATAACGATGAACCGTTGAGGCGTATTGATTTTTATAATAATTAAACTCTTCGCCATAAGAGATATCAAAACCCTGTGTAACAAAGTTTAATTTATTTAACCTATCATCAATTAATGGAACATCATTAAAATAAACACCTTTTCCTAAAACTAAACTTTCTACCGCAGCAGTATTTGAATCTGTAATATATTTTAGTAAGTTTCCTTCTTTATCAACAAGACCTTCTATAGAACCTTCACATATAACATCTAAATTCGTCATTCTTTCATCAGATTCTAATTTGTTATCAGAAGCGATAAATGAAAAAGATTTTTCTATAGAAACGGTATCTACACTACGAACGAAAAATGGTAAAGGATTAGGCATTTAATTGTAATTTGAAAAGTTAGCGGTTTATTTTTAATTATCTGTTTAAGGCTGACCTAAACCGTCCCAAGCCCCAATCCAAGGCTCATCAGTATATGTATTATCAAATCTTGGTATTATTATTATATCATTTGAAACAACCAAGCTTCCAACTCTTAATCTTCCATATCCTAATGGAACTGGAGCGTTTCTATTAAGAACGTTATTTATCCCTCCTAAAATGCTTGAATTCGTTTTCACATCTTTTGGTACTTTAGGGCTTAAAATTATAGATAAAACTATTGATAAAATCATCAGAATTATACCTGTTATTATAAGTGCCGTTCCGCCCCCTTGGATTATAGGAATAATTTCTACTTTATTTTCGTTTTCTAATATTCTACTTTTCAACAAATGAGGCGGCAAAATCTTGCCATTAACATAAACTATAAAATGAGTAACAAACTTTTGAAAATCAGAGAAGTATTTGTTTATTTTTTGATTATTAGCCTCTACAGCTTCAAAAATTTCATAAACAGAATCAACATTTAATCGCCAATTCTTGCCTAATTTTTTTCCCAATATTCCATGTAAAGTTATATTTATCATATTGATTTATAATAAAATTCATTATTATTTACACTATAAACTATCATTTTTAAATAAAAGTATTGTTGATTTTTTAAATCCCAATCTGAAAATCCAATCAAATTACTATGCGCTGGATGACTATGAAACAAAACGACATCATCGTCAAAAACACATTCTTTTGGTGAAATTAAAAAATAATTAACAGGATCAGGATGCACATTGATACATTCAATAAATTCATCATAAACATTATTTTTTTTAATTAAAAAACCACATATCTCTGTAGTTGAATTTACAGATTTTTGTTTTAAAATTTCTAACAATTCTTTTTTAACCTGGAAGTCTGTAATCATAACCTACTGTTCCTGGAAATCCGCCAAAAGGTATATTAACATTTGAATTACCAAATCGTAATAGACAGCCATTTAAATTTTTAGAACATTTATCTTCTTTCCAAACTTTTGTGTTATAAAGAGGGTTTTGACCTTTTACTGTATTTTCCACGCAAACAAAAAACTTAGCAGGTAAATCAGAGTTGCTTGAAATTGATTTTTCATTAAAATCGTAATTTAAAGACGGATCAAGTTTAACAAAATCTCCTTTTATATATTCAGTATTATTATCGTAATCTCCTTTATAATTTAAATTGTTTAATTTATAAGTTTCGTAATTTGTAAAATTTATTTGTTGTTGGCTTTCTAAAAATATTTTATTATTTTCATCCGCCATTGGAACCCCTAAATTTCCATCATCAGGAAATGAATCAAAAAAAGCAACACTATTTTTATAATCTGTTCCAGTTGATGTATAAGCAATTGGCGTTTTATATTTACTGGCTAAATAAGTGCTAACAGCTTTTACTTCATCATTTGTCAAAGCTCTTTTATAAACGATTATTTCATAAACAATTATTTCACTTACCTCAAAAAGATTAATACCAAAATTTTTGACATTCATAACACCAGGAGTTGGTTTTCTAGTTATTTCATTTCCATCTCTATAAAAAATCGTACTAGTAGTAGTTGCTGTTTTTGGTATAACTGCTGCATATACTCTATCTTTATCAGTAGTTTTATTTACTTGATTTAAATTTATAGCATATCCATCGGCATAAAAATGATTATCTTCATAAGTATTCCAATATCCTAAATTAAAAGTGTTTGTAGCTTGAGACAACTCCCTTCTTTTATAATTCTGCCCAAATTTTGTTATGTCTTTCATCGCACTGACGTAAAAAATAGTACAATCAGTATTCAAACCTGAAGTAGTAAAATCTAATCCAATAGTCATGGTATCTGCAAAATCAAACAAAATCCCTGTTTTACCCGCTGTATTCGTAAAAACTTTAAGATTGTTAGATAAAGTTACTGGAGTGGATAGACCGCTAGAATCTGCCCATGCAGTTAATTTAGGATATATAATTTTTGTGCCGTCACTTATTAGTAAATCAGATGTACCAAGAACAGTTTGACTAACACCATCTTTAAACCAAGCTACAAGGTCCGTACTATAACTTGGAATTTGCGTTAAATCAGTGTATGGAAATGTTTGTATTGCTACACTTGGACCATCATAACCATTAATTTTTCCATAATTACATCCACAACCTCTGTATTGCCACTGACATGCATCATTGAATATTTTTCTAGACGGCACAACTAAACCGTCAATATCCAATACATTTGCTAAAAGAAAATCAACTTTATCTTTTTGTTCTACATTTTTCTTTTGAATAATATAAGTATCATTTGATATAAAAGAAGCAAAAGAAGAAGAAAAATTTTCCCCCATTGTATTTTTATAAACACCTCCGAAATTTACATCGTCTAAATCTTTAGCTAAAATCTTTTTTCTAAAAAAACGACAACCTAATAAATCGTTTCTGTCTTTAATAAAATTACTTATAAAATTATTAATATTTGAAATGCTTAAAACAGGACGATTTTGTTTTCCTTCGGATGAGTATTCTAAATTAGAAAGCTCACAAGGTATATAAAGATAAACTGCACCTTTAAAAATTAAATCTTTATCGAAATTCTTAGATCCATGAAATCTAAAATAACCTTCGAAATCATTAATTTTTATTTCAAACAAATCTATAATCTCTGAGTTTCTTAGTAAAAAAAGATCTGACATAATTATTATTGTTTTTAAAAAAGATTTTCTAATTTATGTTTTTTTTGTAAAAAACATATTTAAAAAAGGATGAACTAATGCAGGATAAAAACCAAGAGATGTACTAACATTATTAATATTACCGCTCAATTGAATATCGCTTGTACTTTTTAATATGATGTTTCTATAATCATAAACTAATGATTCCGTTATATTTCTGGTTTCTAATTTCATCTGCGAAAACGAAGAATTTGAAACTCCATGTAAATAATCAAATAAAAACAATTTTACATTTGCATCGGTATTATAACCTCCATATAGATTCGACAAAATAATCTTAAAAGTCCCAAAACTATTTATTGGAGCAGTCTTTTTTAATTTCATACTGCCATCATAAGTTAACATTCCATTGACAAATGTTTGAAGAGTTAAAATATTATTGTCTTTGTCAACGCTAGTTATTCCAGAAAACATTTCTACAAAATATAAAGAAAAAGTATCTAGATTTATAGGCACCACAGTACCAGGGGGATTGGCACCAGGAATAGTATTTAAAACAAAAGGAACAGCAGTAGCAGGACTTGAAATGTTATTTTTAAAACTAGATATATTTGCAAAAGGAATGTTATTATAAATCTGAGATGATTTTTTATTTTTAAACATCTCGAAAGGGTTAAAATTAGGATATTTACCCCTAAAATAAAATAAATCATTCCTGATGTTTACAAAATTTTCATAGTCTAATCTTGCGTCTGTATTATTGTCCGAATACACTTGACTATTTAAAGTGTTTCCTATAAAACTAGCAGTTGGAGAATAAAGATATACTTGATTTTGTTTGGTAGTAGTTATCGCTCCAATATTGTAATTTTGAAGCTGATTTGTATTTGTGCTATCATAAAAAGAGTGAACAGCGTTAGCTTCATTAATTATATCTGTAGTACCACTTGCTTTTCCAACCGCATAAACTAAAACAGTATAAGATGGATTAGTTTTTATTGGTAAAGTTATTGTATTTGAAATTGCTTTATATCTATCAAGCTGATAAAAATATTTATCATAAGCTTTTACTACAGAAAGAGGATTGTCAGCCGCGTTTATTAAACTTATATTAGGGCTAATAGTTTGATTAGCGGCCCAAGTTGACAATTTAGCTCCTGTAAAATTACCACTACCCAAGTTAGAAGTTTCAAACTTAAATAAAAGATTTTGAGTGTTTGGAAAAGTTTTTTGTCTAAAATTAAAAAAGATATTAGGTAGTTTTTGTGTATTAGTTCCTATTGTTACTATAGGCCCAGCGTTAGCTTCCGCGCCTAAAGGTGTTACTCGCGTATCCGCTCCTGCGTTCAATAAAACACCTTGTTGAGTACCACCAACAGATGCGTTTCCTGGAGCAGGTATGTTATTGCCTTGATTTGATAAGGTTGTAGCAACTGATTGAGGCAAAATATTTACAGTTGTACCTGCTAATATATTGTCCTCAGAAATCTGAACCACATCGTTTTGGACACTAATTTTATCTTCATCTAAAGTTTGTATTGAAGTTGTAGGCATATTATGGATTTGGATTTATGAGTCTTAAATCTACATCTGTTATATAATTTATTCTTGACCCAGGAATAATAATGTTTTTAGTATCAGAAGTTGTATTGTCTGTAACTAGAAGCGCTTGACCCCCAGCAACACCAGCATAAAAAACGCTATCAGTATCTTTATATAGATAATATTGAATTGTTTGTGCATTGTTTATAACGTTGTCTAAATTAAAAACAGGACCGCCATTTTTTGCATCGCCTACCGCACTACCAGCTTCTCCACCCAAACCATATAATTTTATATTTTCAAATTCTAATTGCATTTTAAAAATATTTGTAGCATCAGTACTAAATAGAAAAGTCTTGTCGTTTGGAATTATAAAATTTATTGCGCCTTTTACAGGTGAACCGTTTTTAGGTAAATCAGCTTTGTAAACAGCAAAAGGTTTTTTTTCTGGAAAAAATTTAATAATAGCTCCTGAATATTTTGTGAAATCTAGACTACCACCGTTATTATCTTTTAAAAACTTCAACAAATCAAAATCAACTTCACTATCAGAAATCTTACTGATTTGAAAAATTTGAGGAGCAAACTTCAAATTACTTCCCGGCGAAGGAGTTAACCCGCTAAAAGCTGTATTATCTAATTCAGGATCATAAGTTGTAAATCCAGTAACAAATGTTTGCAAACCTGAACTATCAACATTTAATCCAGAAATTCTTGCAAAATAGTTTTGATTTATTGATAAGTTTTGTAAAGTTATTGTGTAATCTTCATCTAAAAAAGAATCATATTTTCCAAATAAAGGTTCGCTTTCATTAATATTATTTTCTATTTCATACGTAGCTATTGAAACAGGAGTGGTAAAAGAACTATCTGAAAAAGTTTCTACTCTAAAACCTGTAACGTAATTTTCAGATTGTATTACGCTCCAATTATATTGAATATTTACTTGACTGTTGGGTAAATAATCTGTTACAGCATAAAATTTACCAATTCTTTTCGGTTGAGGTTGAACAAAAACTCTTTGTCCAGAAATGTCAATTATAATATTATTATCTACACCCCCTAAAGACGAAACACTTTCAACAGTAATTCTCGCTGTTTCATGACCAGTGTGCTTACCGTTTGGAGGCGATAAAGAATAATTTGAAAACGGTTTATGTAATACAAAAACAACCCCAGAATCATTTGGATTAACTACTTTAACTATAGAATCGTTATCTGATGAATCATTTATTAAATCATCAGATATAAATATAGTTTTATCAGGAACATCACCACCTAAAACATCAGAACTTGTAATACCTGTCAACAATGTGTTTGATATTTTTATTGTATATTCAACCGGCGAGTTACCACTATTAATCAAAGCCAAGCCAGTTGAGAAACCAAAACCTGTTGGCACTTTATTTAAATAAAAACCTGTATAATAAATACTCATTACGTTAATTTTATTTGCGTGTTAAATAAAGCCTCTGGATTTGCGGGATTTTTAAATTCAATAAATTTTACACTAATATCATTATTATTAATGAAATTGTATGTATGATTCCATTCTGGACAGTAAACTGATATTGTTTTGTTATAAGGTTGCGGTAATGTATAAGAAAATATTTTGAAACCAGCTTTATCATCTAAAAATTTTAATATAGCTCTAGCTTCTTGATTTGTTCTTCTATTAAATGATACAGAAAATTCTAAAATATTATAATTTATTCCATCTTTTGAATATTCGATTGTCGAATTCTTCATTTCAGTTGAAAACAATCTAACGTTTTCATTTATATCGTATTCTAGATCTCCTTTAAAATAAAAATCTTTAGTAAAAAACGAATTCGTACCTGTTGGGCTTTCACTTGGGCCTATCAATATTTTATTAAAAGGACCGCTGGCAGGCCCAGTAACAGGTCCAGTTGCATTAGTAGAGTTTCTATTTATCCCTGTATAAAAATAATATCCTCTATCAATAAAAGAGGTAGAAGGATAATAAAAAACATCATGAGTAGTTAACGAATCAACAGTTTCCGTATATGTTTTAATTTTAATTTCGTCTAATACTACATGCATTCCTTTATAATCAAGAGAGCTATCGTATAAAGATTCTGCCTCTATTGTTATTTTATTTATGTTATTATAAGATGAATTGAAATTTGCTTTTTTAAAATATAATTCTGCATTAGATTTATAAGGATTAAATAAATTAGTAGTTACCCCTTTAAATCCTTCGTATATACTTTTATTAGGGGATTCTGGCGTATTTTCAAAGAAAGCTATTAAACATTTTGCTTGAGCGTCTGTTAATCCGTCGTATACTAAATTAAAAGTTGCATTTAATGTATTTATGGTATTTACAATATTTGTTTTATAACCGTCTCCCATTTTTAATGGAGATAAATTAGCAGTAAAATTTGCCGAAGAACCGTAATTGAAATTAAACAAATCATTTATATTTTTTGTCCAATAATCTTTTCCTGTAAAAAAGATAGGAGAATATTGCTCTCCAACAGGTACGTCTTTTTTAGCAAAAAATAAGCCATCAGATTCTGGGAAGTATTTTTCAAACAAGTATTTTTCATAGTAATCTATTTGTGTTTCCGATAAGATGCCTGAAAAATAGAAAAGATCGTAATAATTTATTCCATTATTTCCTGGATTATTTCCTATTTCAAAATAGCTAGAATTCCATTGAGCATTAGGAGAATTAATTTGCCCAACTTCAAGTCCATTTTGCCTAACTTTTAAACTAGTGCCAGCGTCTTGAATTAATGTAAAAATATTAGTTTCATCATAAATAGGAGAAACAGCAAAAAATGAAGTGTTATCTAAAATAAGCCGAGCCTGCAAATTTCCATTTGTTCCCGCAACTTGTAAAGATCCATTAGGTGAATCTAATGGTCCAAATTTTATTATTTTTTGTTTATCTATGTTAGGTTTGTTTGGCGAAGAAGTGTTAGCGGCTATAAAAATAGTTCTCTTAGTATGTTCAAAACCAGTACCACTTAAAAATTCTAAATTTTTTAATGTTATGTATGGCTCATTAAATACTACATTTGGTCTTACATTATCATCTAAAGAAAACTGCAATAAGTTTCCACTGTTAATTACTTTATTTGTCCAGCCCGTAATATTGAAATTTCCATCAGTTGCAAAATCTTCTAAATAATCATTGTTAAACCAACTACATAATCCCGTATTTCCAAATCCAGTATAATTAGGATAAACTGAAATTCCTGTAATAAGCTGATAATCTATAATATCGAATTTGTCATAACTCAAAAGAGGATTATACTCAAAAATATTTTTTATATTAAGACCTGAAATAATTGAACTCATTTTATATTAAAGTTTTTGTTTCTGGTATTGTTTGAGTTATCTTTGCGGAAGCTAATAAATATTGACCTTCTGAAATTTCATAATTTTGATTTGTTAAAACTCCACTCACTTTAAATAAATCTAAAGAAGTGTTATATGTATCTTTCAATGTAATATTTGTAATTGCAGATTTTCCATCGATTGATAAAATTTTACCTAAAGTATTTGATTTGATTGATAATTCAGATGTTTTATTTAACTTTGCCACTCTAAAAGGAACAACTTCATCAACATTAAAGTAAGCAGGTCTATCGCACGACATATTATAATCAAAAGAAACAATAAAACCAACACCTTCAATATCACTTGTTGTTATAAATGATTTATATCCATTTGCTATATAATCAGGAATTAATTTATTATTTAATATCAATCTCGATTGTTCATTAAAATCTTCTAATAAAACATTTCCATACCAATCAAACTCCGCTGATATAACAATAGGCTGAAAAGGTTCAACGGAAAAAGAAAGCGATTTTGAATACACTTGATTAATTTTTACTCCAGCAAAAGAAACATCTATCGGAGATTCATTTAATCCGGTAATTTGTAAAAAACTAGGCAAAGACCCCGTTAAATAAAAATCAACTGATAAACCACCAACCACTGCGCCATTTGGAGCGTAATTTAATAAAGACCCATCATTCAACAAAACAGCATCAACAGAAGCTTGTGCAGATAAGCTTACACTACTTGCATAATAATTTTGATCGCCAAATCTAAAATCAATATTTTGATAACTTAAAAAGTTTGACATTTTAAACTACAGTATAAGAAATTTTAGAAATAATAGTATAATCAACGTCGTATGCTTTTGTGCCATCTAATTGACATATTCTATATTGCAACATATTGCCAGATTGAAACGATGTGGCTCCAACAAAAAGATTTTTTGGCAATCTTTTAACAATATTTCTATCTATAGCACTTACATCTACATATGCAATTATTCCACTTACTGGAAATGGAGCTATTGGATTACTTGGCGGGCTAATAGAAAAACCAGATATAAATCCATTTGGCGATCCATTGTTTGCAGGAGTAATTGAACATATTTCTAATCTAGGGTTTTGCACATTAATAACCGGCAAAGCTGAATCTGAAGATATAATATCTATTTCTTCTATAGTTCCAGCATATGGAGTTATACTAAATGGCGCAAAACTATCTGTATGACCACTTGGATTAGTACTACAACTTCCCGGTCCGTAAAAAAATGGATTAAAATATATACAATTACCAGTTACTCTCGTATGATGCACTTGTATAAATTTACCTTTACAAAATCCATCGTTTGTAGTATAACTTCCTTTTGCATTTACATCGCCATCGCTATCAACAATAAACTTGGCAGCGCTATTATTAGTGCCACCACCATATAACAAAGCGAAAGAATCAACATAAGATCCTGTGTTATAAAATCCAGCAGACCATCTCCGATCTAAAGAAGTCGCACTTCCAGTTGCAAAAGTCATTACCGCCATATCAACAGGTCCAGTTGTATAAGAATTTAAAACCACAAGTTCTGATTTAGCTCTTGTTTGTGTTTCAAATATGCTGTTTGTGTAATCTGATGTGGCAACATGCAGTTTAGCCGACATCGAACTTTCTCCAACACCCAATCTTTTATTAGATATATTATAAACTAAATTATTATTACTTAAACTATTTGTCGGACCAATAGAAAAACTATTGCTATTTAAATTTATATACCCAGTATTTGCCGTATTAGCTAACGCTTCAGAAACTGAAGATGTTGAAGATCTAATTCTTTTCGTTAAACCCGCTCCGCTAATATCCAATGGATGTTCAGGTGTAATATTATTTATTCCAACATAAGAATATGTTCCATTTTCTATGTATAAAACATTTGTACCAATAATCACATCGTTTTGACTACTATAATTAAAAGTCAAAGGATCTGATGATGCAGTGGAGCTTATATCTGCATATTGAGGATTAAAAGAAATACCACTATTTGCAGCTTCAAATTTTATTGTTCCGCCAGAAACGTAAAATTGATCAGTCAAATTAGCTGAACCAGTAAATATTCCAACTCTACCACTCACATCAATATTAAAAACGCCTGTATAATTAGAACCCGCGTCTTGAGATACTTGTATATAATAATCAGTGTCACTAGATTTTTTTACAGTGCGCCAAACAACATCTGGAGCAAACAATGAATACGAAGCTTGTCTGGCAGCGGCTCTCGTTCTTAATCTAACCTCTGGAGATAGATTTCCTTTATCGCCAATATCCAAAGAAACAGATGGGCTAAAATTATCTACTCCAACATATCCATTATCGCCAACTGTTAAACCACTAGGAACAGTCTTACCAATAATACTAAAAGAATCAACTCTAGCCGTAAGACCAGTCATTGATTTTTGTAATTCAGTTAATGATAATTGGTTAGTCGTAGTGCTTGTTGCAACAGCAAACACATGAGCATCGGTAATTCCTGCCGATGTAATAACTGGTAAGTCTGTAAATTTAGCCATTTTAGTTTAAATAGGTTTTATATGATAGTTTTACACCAACAACATCATCTGAAGACGAACTAACTTGTTCTGATTGTATTATAGCGTTTGAATTGGTAAAATTAAACAAAGGAACAGAATCTTCTATTTTTAAAAAAGAAAATAGGTCTGTTAGAACACTGCTATTTATTGCTTGAAGAGTAACACCATTATGATCTGTTAAAGGTAAATCATTTAAAATAGTACCATTAACATTAATTGTAAAAGATGCAACTCCATTGCTGTTTAAATCAGAAAACAACTGTTTAGTTTGATAATCATCGATATCTAATGTAAAAGAGGTTTCTACTTCTATAGGGCTTACGATACTAACTTCTACAGGAATTTCAGAACTACTTGCTCTCAATGCGTAAATTGGCAAATTTTTATTGTTAAAATTAATATTAAAATCTTTTACTCTGTTTGAAGTTGAATTTCTGCAAGTAATATTTATGTTTTTAACTTGAGGAACAAACACTGAACCCGCATAATTATTACCAGATGGATTAAAATTAGGACCAATATTGCCAAAAACATCAAACGACGATTCTATCTGAGGAATCTCTCCAACCGAACAACTTATTCCAATTGATTTTAAATATCCATCTTGAAAAGCAAAATATTTATTTTTATAA
>Ga0114977_10001292_pt1 | contig 16317 bp, 10 predicted proteins | sample S_130805_MF_Meta_FD_87026 | JGI IMG/M metagenome (GOLD analysis project Ga0114977, IMG submission 87026) | Freshwater microbial communities from Lake Simoncouche, Canada to study carbon cycling - S_130805_MF_MetaG | ecosystem: Environmental > Aquatic > Freshwater > Lake | place: Lake...
CCTCTTGATCCTTTGATTAGAACAATATAATCAGATTTTTTATTATTTATCAAATAATCTTTACATTCATTAGTTGTTTTGAATTTAATAAAAGGACCGACATCTAATTTGTAAAACTCTTCACCAACTAAAATTGCTTCAGAAAAATTTAATTCATTTAATAAGTTTAAAACTTTTTGATGCTCATCTTTACTATATATTCCTAACTCAAACATATCTCCCAATAGAATTAAATTTTTTTGGTTTTTATATTGACTAAAGTTTTCGAGAGCTACTTTTATGCTGTTGGGATTTGCATTATAGGCATCTAATATGATGGTATTATTTTGGGTTTTAATTAATTGTGATCGATTATTGTTTGGAAAATAATTTTCTAAAGCTTGTGTAATTAACTCATCATTAATCATAAAGTGCTTTCCTACGCATACAGCTGCCAAACAATTAATAAAATTGTATGTCCCTATGATATTTGTGTTAATTGCTAACGATTGATTCTTTTCATTTTTTTCAATTTCTGACCTAAATGTTAAACTTACCATTGCAGATTTGGTATTATTAATGCCAATTATATTATTTGTTTGTTTTAAGCCGTAACTTATTTTTTCTATATCAATTGCTAGGGAGATTAGAACAGGGTCATCGCCATTGATAAATATTTTTCCATTTTTGGATTTTATGTATTTATACAATTCGCTTTTGCCTTTTTTTACCCCTTCAATTCCACCAAAACCTTCTAAATGAGCTTTGCCTATATTGGTAATGAGGCCAAAGCTTGGTTCAGCTATTTTGCATAAAAGTTCTATCTCTCCTTGATGATTTGCCCCCATTTCTATTATAGCAAATTGGTGCGTATTATTAATACCAAGAAGGGTTAACGGAACGCCAATATGATTATTTAAATTTCCAAATGTAGCGTGTGTTTTATATTTTTTAGATAAAACACAATAGATAAGTTCTTTGCTAGTTGTTTTTCCATTACTTCCTGTGATTGCTAAAACAGGAATTGTTAATTGTTTTCGATGATAATTTGCTAACTCTTGAAGTGCTATTAGCACATTTTCTACTAAAAAGATATTTGGATGATTTAAATAGTTTGGATTGTCAACAATTGAATAGGCACAACCTAAATTAATAGCATTTTCAGCAAATTCATTTGCATCAAAATTAGTTCCTTTTAGTGCAAAAAATATTGAATTCGGAATTAAATTTCTAGTATCGGTACAAACAGATTGATTCGTTTTTAAAAAAAGAGAATATAAGTTTGTAATAGGAATAAAATTATGCATAATACAAAATAAAAAAACCCTTAAGTAAAATACTCAAGGGTTTTGTATAGTTATTAACAAGTTTATTATTTACCACCTAAACCTTTTGGGCTTCCTACACGAGTCATAGCACATCTGAACCCTAGCCATGAACTAGCCTGGCGTTGATCTAAATATCTTCTAACACCAGGGCTTAAAAAGTAGGCGCGGTCTTTCCAGCTACCACCTTTATATACTCTAGATTTGTCGTTTATTAATGATGTTTTAGCATATTCGTACATAATTTTATCACCACCATCATTGTATGCATCTTCTCCATCAGAAAACATGATACTAGAGTTAACATCGCCATCTAAATAATTAATATAATCTGCCATTTTATAGTTTCTGCGTTCATCTAAATTATCAGTAGATACGGCACTTGAAACTTCTCTCCATTGAACGCGGCCAGGAATATCTGATTTACCTTCGGGAGTAGCATTATTATTTTTATCATCATCTCTTTTAGTTAAAACAGTTAAAACACTATCTATTACTTCTTCAGGATCAGATACAGTTGTACCATGGGCCCCAGGCTTAGAAACTTTATGTTTAAATTTTTGATAAACGGGACCATCCACATTGGTTAAAATTTCACCTCCAAGACCACCAATTAAAGTTGTTGTATCTCGTTTTTGAGTATTAAATACATTACCACGGAAAGGTCTAAATTCATCTGCATCTTGCAGAGTATTGGGGCGATAAACATCCATAACCCACTCACAAACGTTGCCTGCCATGTTATAAAGGCCATAGTCGTTTGGCCAATAGCTATAAACTGGAGCTGTAACATCGGCATTATCATTTAAAGCTCCAGCAATTCCCATATAATCTCCAGCTCCACGAACGAAATTGGCATTTATTTGCCCTAATTGCTTTTCACTAGCATTACGAACACCGTGCCCATTCCAAGGATAAATTCTTCTATCGGTAATACGTTCACCAACAGTATTGCCAATTAAACCATAGGCGGCATATTCCCATTCAGCTTCTGTTGGTAAACGATATTTAGGTAAAAAAATACCATCTTCCATTTTCACATCACGTTCAGGGTTTTGACCATCATAAGCTGGTAATTTTGTTTTAAGTTGCCCTTGCCATTTTCCAGAAAGATAAGCTTCTGTACTAAAATAATCTTGATCTGTAGGAGATTGGCTGTGTTCAAGTAAGCCCTCTCTAATTAATATAAATTCATTTACTCGATCCGTTCTCCAAGCACAAAAGTCGTTAGCTTGCAACCAATTAACTCCAACAACAGGGTAATCTCGATAAGCAGGGTGACGTAAATAATTCTCTACAAAAGGCTCGTTATATGCTAATTTCTCTCTCCAAACTAGGGTGTCAGGGAGAGCCTTATAATATATATCTGGAAATGTAGGACCAAAAACTTTGCTTGTCCAATATAAATATTCTATAAATGATAAATTACTAACCTCAGTTTCGTCCATATAAAAGGAAGACATTGTTACTTTTCGAGCCAGGTTATTCCATTCGTATGTAACATCATTTTCTGTACGACCCATTGAAAAGGACCCTCCTTCAATAAGAACCAATCCTGGTCCTGTTTCTTGTTCTTCATAAGGCGGTTTTTCAAAACCACCATTTTCAGGTTGGTTATAAGCCCATCCTGTTACTGGAGAACGTTCTTGCGAGCATGAAACCAAAACAGCCGCTAAAACAAAGGCCATTGATTTTTGGTTTTTTATCCATTTTAAATTCATAATAATTATCAATAAATTAAAGGTATAACGTAATAAATCAAATAAGGTTACAAATATAGTTAAAAAGATGGACAATTAGCTGTATTATAATGTTTTGTATGTGTACCGCATTCAAATTGAATTTGAATTGAAATTTCGTGAGAACCGGCTGTATTTCCAGAAAGGCCCGAAGTTGTTATATCGTAACTATAACCAAATTTAAAATTATTATTTTGAATTCCTAATAAAGCTATAAAGGCATCACCATATCTATACCATAATCCTGCAACAAATCCACTTTTTTTGTAATATAAACCAAGATTAACTTGTGTAAAAGATTGTTGCGATTGAAATAAGATATTGGGCGATAAAGAACTTTCTCCATCTTTTTCAAGGGGAATTATTGCACCACCATGAATTGTTAATTTTGTTGGTAATCTAGATGGTCCGACAAGTCCTTCATCAGGCTGATTAATATGATGAACAGCAGTACCAAAAAAATAATTTTTACTATATCCAAGTAATCCCGCTGAAAAATCTACATTTGTTTTTTTTGATGTTGGAATATTTTCTGCAGTATTCCATACAAAACCTCTTCTAGCATCAATCATATCACCAAAAGTTAATCCTTTTGTATCAATACTTTTTTGAAAATAAGTGGCTTGCAAACCAAATTTTAAAGAAAAATCTCTTGTAATTGGAGCTAAGTAGGAGTACAATAAGCTGGCATTTGTTGTTTTAAGAGTATTGATAGCTTGGTCATCTGTAGTAATAATTGCTCCAATTCCTCCTCCAAAAGCATCAACATGCATGTCGTAAGAGGCAGAATAAGTTACATAACGCCCAGATAGACTTGGCCATTGATTTCGGTAGTTCATGCTTATTCTCGGACAGCGAGCAGAACCAGCAAAAGCTGGATTTAAATATAATGGATTAGCATAAAATTGAGTAAACTGTGGATCTTGCGCTTTTATTTCAATAAAAATAAAAGTAAAGAATAACACTTTAAATATAACAGGAATTCTCATCATTTAGACTTAGTTTTGACAATTCTATTTTCACAAATATAATTAATAGATTTTTAAAAACAAAGAAATAACAATAAATTAAGATACAAATCGTTACTTTGTTGTCAGTTTTTATTATTTACAAAGTTTGTATGCTGTTTTTTAAGAATTTTTCTAATTTTTTTTTAGGGTTTTTGTTATTATATATTGGTAAGCTCAATTCTCAATCAAATTCTTCAACTGAGTTCAAATCCAATATATTAAAAATAGACTTAACCGATACGGTTTTTCTTAAATTTCAGATGAAAAATGCAAGTTATGACGTATTAAGAAATAATTTCCCATTTTTTATTGTTTCAAAGCCATCAAATTTGAATGAAAATTTAATTCCTAAATTGATTTTAAAAAAAACCATATTACTTTCTGAGGCTACTTCATCAAGTTTAAAAAAAGTTTTGGGAACTTACTTAACGTCTAATTTTGAATTTATTTCAAAACCAAGTTTCGCAAGGTTAGAAAATTTAAATCAATTTTTACTTTATCCTCTTAGATTGAATAGCTCTGGCCAAGTAGAAGAACTAATTGATTATGAAATACAATGGCAGTCAAGTCCAAATTTATCATTAAACAAAAATGGAGCAACCTTTTCAAACTCATCTGTTTTATCTAATGGCGACTGGTATAAAATTGCAGTAACACAAACTGGCATTTATAAAATTAATAAAGATTTTCTGACTAATATTGGGATCAACACAACTAATTTAGACCCAAAAAAAATTAGAATTTATGGCAATGGAGGTAAAATGTTGCCCGAAAAAAATGCTACTTTTAGACAGGATGATTTGATTGAAAATTCTATTTTTGTTTTTGGGGAAGAGGATGGTAAATTTGATAATTCGGATTATATTTTATTTTATGCCACAGGTCCGAACGATTGGAAAAAAAATAATTCGGTAATAGGATTAAAGTTTAAACCAATTAAAAATTTATATAGCGACACTAGCTTCTATTTCATCACTTTAAATTCGGAGGTATCATCTAGAAAGAGAGCAATTACTCAGTCAATAGTAACAACACCATCTAATGTTATTTCGAATAGTTATGATTATTTCAATACCCATGAATTAGATTTAGTTAATTTGGCTAAGAGTGGAAGATATTGGTTAGGCGAATTTTTTGATATAGTTAATTCCTACACATTTAATTGGAATGACGGAGATTTTGTTGTCAACGATACAAATTATATTGAAGCTTCTATTGCAGGATTAAATAATGATACTACGCAATTTATAGTTAATGGAGGTGGTGTCAATTTCAATTTAACAACCTCGGCGATTAACACAGCATATTATTTGGCTGATCATGCATCACAAACCTTAAAATATAAAAAGGGATTAAACCCGAGAAGTGATAATATAAATTTAACAGTAAGTAAAATAACATATAAAGGAATAGGTTGGTTAGACAGATTGACAATAAATGCCAGAAGAAAATTAATTATTAATGCCAAGCAGTTTAATTTTAGAGATACTAGAAGCATTGGAATAACTAAAGTTTGCGATTATTTTTTGACTAATACAAGTGGAAGTGCAATTCAATTGTGGAATGTGAGCGATCCATTAAATCCAATTATTCAACCTTACAATACGGATGGAAATTTAATTTCTTTTAGAGCAATGGCCGATACTCTTAACGAATTTTGTGTTGCACCAGCTAACGATTATTTTTCGGCAGTTTTTGTTTCAAAAATTTCAAATCAGAATTTGCATGCTATACAGCAAGCGGATTATGTGGTTGTAGCTCATCCATTATTTTTAAATCAAGCTAAGCGAATTGCTTTATTGCATCAGCAAAAAGAAGGTTTAACCTATGCCGTTGCTACAACAGATCAAATATATAATGAATTTAGTAGTGGTAGGCAAGATATTTCTGCTATTAGAGATTTTGTTAGGATGTTATATTCTAGAAATTCTTCTGATGATAAGAAAGTAAAGTATTTACTTTTAATTGGTGATGGATCATATAATAATCGGTCGCGAGGGTTATTAAACAATAGTAATTTCGTGCCAACTTATCAATCTATAAATTCACTTTCTTCTACTCAAAGCACAGCAACTGATGATTTTTATGGTTTAATGGATAATTTGGAAGGAGAAAATGCTGAAGGATATGGTGCAATAGATATTGGGGTAGGAAGATTCCCTTGTCGAACAGTAAATGAGGTAAACGCGGTAATTCAAAAAATAGAAAATTATTATAAGAAAGATTTAAATTTTCAAATAAACTCAAACAATTCTCAAAATTGTAATATATCAGGAGACAGTCCGATGGGAGATTGGAGAAATAATTTGTTGTTTTTAGCCGATGACGGAGATCAATCTACTCATATGATAAGTTCAAATGGATTAGCGATGCAAGTTAAACAATCGGCAACTAATTATAATTTGGATCAAATAAATTTAGATTCTTATCAAAGATATAGCACTCCTGGAGGATATCGATATCCTGATGCGGCTCAAGATTTAGTTAAACGAATAAAAAAAGGAGTTTTGATTTTTAATTACACAGGTCATGGAGGAGAGGTAGGATTGACCGAAGAAAGAATTTTAGATTTGACAACTATTAATGCTTTTGATAATTTTAATAAGTTGCCATTATTTATTACAGCTACTTGTGAATTTAGTCGATATGATGATCCTGCTAGGACATCTGCAGGCGAATTATGTTTATTAAATCCAAACGGTGGTGCAATTGCGCTATTAACAACTTGTAGAGTTGCTTATTCAAATTTTAACGAAAATTTAAATAAAAAAGTCTTAGATAAATTATTTAAAAAAACAGCTAAGGGAAAATATCCAACCATGGGAGATGTTGTTAAGCAGACTAAAAATGATTTAGCTCAAAATGTTCAATACGCTAATTTTCATTTACTGGGTGACCCGGCTATGCCTTTAGCTTATCCAGAACAAAAAGTAATTACTTCAAAAATAAATCAAGCGCTTGTTAGCAATAGTAGTTCAGATACTTTGTCAGCATTAGAAAAAGTAACTTTTTCAGGATATATTTCGGATACCGCTGGTATAAAAATAAATAATTTTAATGGGATAATTTATTCAACTGTTTTTGATAAGGAACAAAATGTAATTTGTTTATTAAATAATCCATCATCATTTGATAGTGTGATCGGCAATCCATTCAAATTTAAATTGCAAAAAAACATTTTATATCGTGGAAAATCGCAAGTAGTTAATGGAGAATTTAGTTTTACATTTTTAGTACCAAAGGATATTAGTTTTGCTACTGGACCTGGAAGAATTAGTTACTATGCCACCAATGGATTAATTGATGCGAGTGGATATTATGATAAAGTTGTGGTTGGAGGAGATTCTAAGAACATTGTGATTGATACGGAGGGGCCAAAAGTGAATTTATATTTAAATGATAAAAGCTTTATAAATGGGAGTATTACTAATGAAAAACCAATTTTATATGCAGAAATTTCTGATTCGAGTGGCGTAAATACATTAGGAAGTGGAATTGGGCATGATTTATCATTGGTATTAGATGAGGCTGGAAATAAGCCAATTATATTAAACGACTACTATGAAGCTAATTTAAATTCATATCAAATAGGAAGAGTAAAATATCCATTTTCAGATTTAAGTGAAGGCAACCATCGGCTAAGTTTAAAAGTATGGGATATTCAGAATAATTCTAATACAGTTTATACTGATTTTGTAGTTGCAAAAAGTGCTAAACTAGCCTTAGATCATGTGTTAAATTATCCTAATCCGTTTACCAACCATACCACATTTATGTTTGAGCATAATCAGGCATGCAATCCATTAAAATTAGTAATTCAGATATATACTATTACAGGAAAGTTAGTGAAAACTATCCAAGAACAAGTGACTTGTCAGGGGTTTAAAAATGAAGGGATAGAATGGGATGGAAAGGATGATTTTAATGATAAGTTAGGACGAGGAGTTTATTTATATAAATTATCTATTTCAGATTCTGAAAATCAAAAAGCCGAGAAAATTGAAAAATTAGTGATACTAAATTAGTAAATTTGTCGTTATATTTTTTTGAACTTATGTTTATTAGTTAGATGTCAATGAAAAGATATTTTATTATTGGAGTTATCATTTTAGGATCAAGTTTTAATTTTTTGCACTCACAATCAATTAATTCTGGTCAATTAAGTGGATTTTCGGGTACAATAAACCCAATTACTACTGCTGTTCCATTTTTAATGATTAGTCCAGATAGTAAACAAGGTGCTATGGGCGATGTAGGAGCGGCCACTGACCCAGATATAAATTCTATACATTGGAATGGCAGTAAATTAGCTTTTTCTGATAAGAAATTTGGGCTTGGTTTTACAGTAACCCCTTGGTTAAGGTTATTAGTTCCGGACATTAACATGTCTTATTTGGCAGGATACATTAAATTAAATTCAAAACAAACTATTGGAGGATCATTGCGTTATTTTAGTTTAGGAAACATTGAATTAACTAATAGTTCTGGACAAAAAACGAGTGATTTCAGACCGAATGAATTTGCACTTGATTTTGCTTTTACTCAAAAGTTATCAAAATATTTTGCATTGGGGGTAGCTTCACGATTTATAAATTCCGGCATAAGTAAAGTGCCATTTAATGGAGGTTCTGGGGCATCTGCAAGTACTTTTGCTGTAGATTTAAGTATGTTTTTTAAAAGTGAAAAATTTAATTTATCAGATAAAAAAGCAGTGGCAACCATAGGATTAGCTATAACTAATGTTGGGGCTAAAATAAAATATTCAAATGATCAAAACTTTATTCCGATGAATATTAGATTAGGCGGAGGATTGAAAACTGACATTGATGATTATAATAGTTTTGGAGTTTATTTAGATTTTAATAAATTATTAGTTCCTACACCCCCAATTTACCAAACCACCATTACATCTTCAGGGCAAAAAGAAATTGTGATTGACCCAATTACAGGAAAACAAAAAATCGCTTTAGGAAAAGATCCAAACGTTGGAGTTGCTACAGCTATTTTGCAATCGTTTAATGATGCTCCCGGAGGATTTTCGGAGGAAATGAAAGAAATAAATGTTTCCTCAGGATTGGAGTATGCCTACGATAAAACTTTTTTTGTAAGAGCTGGTTATTTCCATGAATCAATTACAAAAGGTAGTCGACAATTTTTTACAATGGGAATAGGGTTTAAGTTTAAGGTTATAAATATAGATGGGTCATATTTAATCCCAACAAGTTTACAAAATCCCTTACAGAATACTTGGCGAATAACTTTAAGTTTTAATTTTGACCCAGTAGATAAAGTAACAGAAAAAGAAGGCGTTAGTCCATAAATACCTCACATCTTTTTGTGTATAATTGATTTCATTTTCAGTATTTTAAGTTTTAAGGAGTTGCATATTTGTAATATGATTACTATAAGATTTTGGTTAGTTTCAATCTTATTTTTCTTTTTGTTTTCGTGCAACAACGACGACAAAATTAAGGATGACCGCACCATTTTTAATTATAATGAAATGAATGGGTTATCCTCTTTAGACCCAGCCGCGGCAAGTAATTTCGAAAACATATGGCCAGTTAATCAGATATTTAATGGATTGGTTCAATTAGATGACAGCATGGTTATTAGACCATGTATTGCTAAAAGTTATAGTTTAAGTGAAGATGGTTTAGAATATAGTTTTTACTTAAGAAATGATGTTTATTTTCATGATAATTTATGTTTCAAAAAAGGTAAAGGCAGAAAAGTAATAGCCAAAGATTTTGTATATAGTTTTGAAAGGTTATTCGACAGTAAAGTGAGCAGTGCTATTAGTTTATTGGAAGTTATTGATCGAAGTGAAAAATCAAATTATAAAGGATTTATTGCAATAAATGATACCCTTCTAAAAATTTATTTTAAAAAACCATTCAGTTCTTTTTTAAGTATTTTGACGATGAAATTTTTTAGTGTGATTCCGCGCGAAGCGATTGAGAAGTATGCTCAAGATTTTAGAAAAAATCCTGTTGGTACAGGAGCTTTTACTTTTAAGGCTTGGGATGAAGGGACAAAACTAATATTAATAAAAAATCAAAATTATTTTGAGCGTGATTCTAATCAAAATCGTTTACCATATTTGGATGCTTTAACAGTATCATTTATAAAAGATCGAGAAACATCTTTTATGGAATTATTGAATGGAAAGTTTGATATGTTGAGTGGAGCCGATGCATTTAATACTAATGAAGTTTTGGATAAACAAGGTGAACTTAGAGAATTATATAAGAAGAAATTTTATCTTCAAAAACAAACTTTTTTGAAGACAGATTATATTGGAATATTGGTAGATGAAAAAAACCCTATAGTTATAAATTCACCCTTAAAATTAAAAGCAATTCGAAAAGCTATTAATTATGCATTTGATCGTAATAAATTAGTTAAGTATTTACGAAATAATATTGGAGAAGCCGCACATGCGGGATTTATTCCTAAAGGATTAAAAAGTTATAATCCAAATTTGGTAAAGGGATACGATTATAATCCAGAAATGGTTCAGAAATTACTTGCTGAAGCGGGATTTAGGGATGGAGTAGGTTTACCAGAATTAGTGATGCATACCACAGATGTTTATAAGGAGCAGGCTGAGTTTATACAATCGCAATTAGCTGAGAATAATATTCGGATTCAAATAAGTATAGAAAAGTCGTCAGTATTAAGGCAGGCCGTTAATAATTCTGAGTATAATTTATTTAAAAAATCTTGGTATAGTGATTATGCTGATGAAGAAAACTTTATGAGTTTATTTTATAGTAAAAATTTCTCACCTCAAGGGGTTAATTTTTTTCATTATAACAATGTGAGATTTGATAGTTTGTATGAAATTGCGTTGAAGGAGAGCGATGAATTAAAAAAAATAAATTTGTATCAAAAAATGGATCAATTAATAATAGATGATGCGGTGATTATACCATTATATTATGATGAGGTAGTTAGGTTAGTGAGTAATAAAATAAAGGGTTTAGGAAATAATTCGATGAATTTATTAAATTTAAAAACGGTCAAAAAGCAAAATTAATAATCGATTTGATTTTATAAAAAAACATAAAAGCGCTTAAAAAATAATAGTTTAGTTTATTCTTAATTTTTTTTATTTAATTTTATAAAATATAAACAAATGATAAAGCCATATATAATTGATTTTAAAAAACTTGGGGCTAGTGACATAGGATACATTTCGGTTAATGAAGGAATTAATTATGTTCCCTTTAAAGCTGAGCGTGTATTTTGGACCTATTATACTCCCGAAGAAGTAGTTAGAGGAAGGCACGCGCATTATAAAACCGAGCAAGTATTAATTGCTGTTGCCGGGAGAATAGTTGTAAATATAGAATTGCCAAATGGAGAAAATCAGATTTATACTTTAGATAGGCCAAACATTGGATTGTATGTTCCTCCAAATTGCTGGCATACTATGCAGTATTCTCATTCATCAGTTCAATTAGTATTCGCAAGCACTGCTTATAATGAAGAAGATTATATAAGAAATTATGATAAATTCAAAGAGGTTTATCCAAAATGAGTATAAGTGTTCAGCCTTTAATTCCAAATGAAATTCCTAATTGGTGTGATTTTTTCAATCAGCCAGAATTTTATAAATTATATAAAACAGGTACTTCATTTTATTTTTCATTATTATTTGAAGATAAATTAATTGGTGTTTGTCATTTTACTGAAATTGAGCCAGGCTATTATCGGTCTCCTTTTCGAGGAACTTATGGTAACATTAGTTTTAAAGACGATTTAGATTTAAAAATAAAAAACAACTGTGTTAAGGAGATTCTAATCTACTTTGAAAATTTAAATGCAAAAAAAATTGAAATTATTTCAAGACCTTTTTCTCATCATATTCATGATGAATCTTCTTTATTGAATATTTATTTAAATGAAGGTTTTATTATTAGCAATCAAGAGATTAATCATTCATTAATAGTTGATAGTAAGCCACTAGTTGAAAAAATGATGCGTAATAACAAGAAACGGTTGAATAAATGTGAAAGAGAAAATTTTGTATTTGAGCAGGTTTTTTCTAAACCAGATATTGAAGAGGTTTATCAAACTATAAAAGAAAATCGTGAAGGAAAAGGGTATAAAGTTTCGATGACCTTAGAACAAATTTTAGAAATGTATAATGTTTTTGAAGAAAGTGTTTATTTTTTTAAATCTACCCAACACGGAAAGTGCTTAGCAGCAAGTGTTTGTATCAAATTAAACAATAATGTTTTATATGTGTTTTATTGGGGAGATAAGCAAGGTTTTGAACAATATAGTCCTGTTGTATTTTTAGCAAATGGCATATATAATTTTGCTCAACAAAAACAATTTAAATTAATTGACACAGGAACATCTTCATTAAAAGGCATTCAAAATTTTGGTGTAGCAACTTTTAAAGAGAATTTGGGATTTACTATTTCTCCAAAACTTACATATAAAAAAGTATATGAATAGAAACTTATCAGATTATCAAGAACAATATTCAAATCAACCTTACGAAAAATATCAGGTTTCGTTCAGAAAAATGAAGTTGATAGAGTTATTAAATAAGTATAATCATCAAAATATTTTAGAAGTTGGATGTGGATTAGAATCAATTTTTTTAGATTTTAGTTCATACGATTGCATAACTGTAATTGAACCCGCTGAAATGTTTTACAATAAAGCGATAGAAGATATTGATAAAGCAAAAAATAAAAATGTAACAGTAATTAAAGAACTATTAGAAAATTCTTTACCACAAATAAAAGATAAAAAATTTAATTTTATTTTAGTGAGTTCATTATTACATGAAATACCTGACCAGTCTATTTTTTTTAAAGCCCTATACGATATTTCTTCAGAAGACACAATTATTCATTTTAATGTTCCAAATGCAAGTTCATTTCATCGATTATTGGCTGTAGAAATGGGTTTAATAAAATCAGAATTTCAAAAGTCTGATAACAATATTCAATTTCAGCAACATACGAATTTTAATATTGATCTTTTAAAACAAACTGTTGAAAATAATGGATTTACTGTTATAGAAAGTGGTTCTTACTCTTTTAAACCATTTACTCATCAGCAAATGCAAGACATGATAAATGCCGGTTTAATAACCGAACAAATGTTAAATGGATTTTATAAAATGGAAAGATATTTACCAAATTTAGGATCGGAAATCTTTGTGAATATAAAAAAAACAAAAAAGTGAAATTATGACTACTTATGATTATATAGTATACGGAAATAATACGGCTGCATTGGTTAGTGCACATGAATTATCAAAAAAAAATAAAATTGCAATAATTAATCCTGCACCTAATTGGGGAGCTCATTTTGCGGGCATAACTATAAATGAAACAAATTTTGATATTGGAATGAATTTTTTTGAATTTACTACTTTTCATAAAAAGAATAGTGATTTATTAAGTTACGATCCAACAAGAAGAAACGATTCGGCTAGATTTTTTGATTTAGTACAAAAATATATTTGTGATCAAATTGAAACAGTTTTAGTAGATAAAATTGAAGTGTTTGCAAATGAGGTGTTTGCAGAAGATATTATTATGGCAAATTCATTAGATATTTTTAAAAAATTACCTAACGACTTAGTCTCTAAAATAAAATCAGAATTAGAAGAAATAATTAAAAATGGCGATAAATCTTTGCATGCTTCTCAAAAGAAATTAAATGAGAAATTATTTTTAAATTCTAGTTATTTCGATGTATCTATGGCAAACCATGGTAAAACATTTCATGACTTATTAATCGAGCCTTTTTGTAAAAAAACATTTAATATGTCTTCAAAAGACTGTCCCGCTTTATTACATCGAATAGCCTGGACGCCTTTATATTATCCAGAAACTTTATTAAATGGAATTAATGGAATAGTAGATTTAAATCCAACACTTTTTCATTATCCCAAAAAAGGTAATTTCTCTGCGATAACAGAATCTATTTTTCATAAAATAAAAATGAGTTCAAATGTGACTATAATTTCTCAAAAGCCGGAAAGTTTAATAAAAACAGATAGCTATGAGTTTAATTTTGAAGATAAAAAAGTAAACACAAATAAGTTGATATGGTGTAACGATTTACAAAGTTTACTTCAAGTTGCTCATATTGACACATCAGATATTACTATGGAAAAAGCATCAGTGTCTGTTGTTTTTTGTTCTACTGAGTTTAACAACATTAAAAGACAATTTTCCTCTCTTTATGTTTCTGACAATGGGCCGCTATACAGAATAACTAATCAAGAGTATTCTGCTAAAATAAATAATCCTGAAAAAGTTAGGCTTATTTTCGAATTTAATTTAGACGTTTTAAATGAATTTGGATTAGAAACGAATGAAAAAATATTAGAGTACTTAAATCATTTTTTATTAAAAAATAATATTTTAAATAATTCATTAGAAATAAAAAATGTATCATTTAAATCATTAAAAAATGCTGTTAATATGCCAACTTCAAATAATTTGATTAATTTCGAAAAGTTGTTAAATATAACGCAAACTAAATTATCTGGAATTGAATTAATTGGACCAGCCTCAGGTTTTGTTTCAACTTCTTTTAATGATCAGATAATACAAGGTTTAAAAATAGGACAAAAATATAATTGATTATGGCAGTTACAAAAGAAGAACTTGATAAAATTGCTCATGAATATCATGAACAAGATTTGATGAAAGATAAATTTATAGAAGACGAATGCCAATTTTATACATATAATTGGGTTTTTGAAAATATGAAAGGCTGTAAAACTGTTTTAGAAATGGGTTATGGTGAAGGAAATTTTACCGAAGAGCTCGTTAAAAGAAATTTTAAGCCTACTATATTAGATGGTTCAGATGTTTTGTTAGATAAAGCAAAGCAATTACATGGTGATAAAGTTGATGTAGCAAGTGCTTTGTTTGAAGAATATAGGCCAACTCAAAAATTTGATTGTGTTTTAGCAACTCATGTGTTAGAACATGTTGATGATCCGGTAGTTCTTTTAAAAGAAATGAAAAACTGGATAACTGAACATGGAAAAATTATTATTATTGTTCCTAATAAAGAATCTCTTCATCGCCAGTTAGCGGTTTTAATGAATCTTCAGCCCGAGTTAGACACATTAGGTGCAAGAGATAAATTGGTTGGTCATCAACGAGTTTATTCAATTGAGACATTAAGTAAGGATACAATTGATTCAGGTTTAAAAGTTATTGAAACATATGGTTTCTTTTTAAAGACTTTGCCAAATTCAATGATGTTAGGTTATTCAAAAGAATTAGTAATAGCTCTAAATAAAATTTCGCCAATTATGCCAAAAAATTTAATGGCTAATATTGGGTTAGTAGCAACAAAATAAATTATGCCAAAAATAACGGTAATTACACCTTGTTACTTTAACGAATTAAATATTCCTGATTATGCCAATCGCATGATTGAGAATGAAAAGATATTTCCTACTGACGTTACCTTTGAATATTTATTAATTGATGATGGATCCAAAGATGGAACATGGAATGAAATGGTAAAGTTTCAAATTTTATACCCTGAAAAAGTAAAAATTATTAAACTTGTTCGTAATTTTGGAAGTACAAATGCTGTTTTTTCATCCTTACCCTATTCAACTGGTGATTGTAATGTTGTAATATCTGCTGATTTGCAAGACCCTCCAGAACTAATTTTAAAAATGTATGAAAACTGGCAAAAAGGATTTAAGTTAGTTTTAGCCAATCGTACAAATCGAGAAGAACCTTTTTTACAAAAATTTGTTTCAAATACAACTCATAAATTAGTTCAAAAATTTGGTTTGAAAAATTTGCCAGATGGAGGCTTTGATATGAATTTATTTGATGTTGAAATTAAAGATATTCTTATAAAAATGGATGAAAAAAACACTTTTTTCCCTTTCTTATTAATGTGGTTGGGTTATGAATTTGTTAGCATTCCATATGTTCGTCGAAAAAGAGAATTAGGAACTTCTACTTATACTTTATCAAAAAAAATTAAAGCTTTTGTCGATTCCTTTGTTGCTTTTTCTTTTTTTCCCATTCGATTGATTTCAGTATCAGGTTTAATTTTGGGTATTTTAGCTTTCATTTATGGCTTAATTGTGATTTTAGGAAAAGTTTTTGGATTTGTAGACTCAACTGGTTGGTCTAGTATGATGGTTGTAATATTATTTGTTTCTTCATTCCAAATGATTGCTCTTGGCATTATTGGAGAATATGTTTGGAGAGGTTTAGAAGCCTCAAGAAATAGACCAAGCTA
>Ga0114977_10001293_pt1 | contig 16315 bp, 14 predicted proteins | sample S_130805_MF_Meta_FD_87026 | JGI IMG/M metagenome (GOLD analysis project Ga0114977, IMG submission 87026) | Freshwater microbial communities from Lake Simoncouche, Canada to study carbon cycling - S_130805_MF_MetaG | ecosystem: Environmental > Aquatic > Freshwater > Lake | place: Lake...
GTCATAGTTGTGGCCCAACTTGATTAGCGAATATACCTTCGCGCACGTTAGCGCTCATGTGGCAGCGCACAGAGTGATGTTTGCCTTCTGAAACAGGAAGTAGTTCTGGAATTATATTTGCGCAAGCAGCGCCTACATTTGCTACATATGTGCAGCGAGGGTGGAAGGCGCATCCTGATGGTACGGAAATTAAACTTGGTGGTGCGCCTTGAATTGCGGTCAAAGCAAGGTTTGGATCACCGGTTAATCGTGGAATGGATGTTAAGAGACCCCACGCATATGGGTGCTGCGGTACTTGCAGAACATCTCTGACAGTTCCGAATTCAATTTGTTTACCGGCATACATCAACAAAATGTCATCTGCAGTCTCAGCGACGACACCAAGATCGTGCGTGATCAAGATGATTGCTGTGCCAAATTCTTTCTGTAAATCTCGCAATAATTCAAGAATTTGTGCCTGAACAGTTACATCAAGAGCTGTTGTTGGCTCATCTGCGATTAGCAAGGAAGGATTACAAGAGAGAGCCATCGCAATCATGGCTCTCTGGCGCATTCCGCCAGAAAATTGGTGCGGATAATCATTTACTCGCTTATGCGGTTCTGGTATTCCAACACGATCAAGCATTTCGACTGCGCGTGCTGCAGCGACTTTTTTAGAAACCTTATTGTGAACTAGATAAGCCTCAGCGATTTGGTGACCAACTGTGTAATAAGGATGCAGTGCTGCTAAGGCATCTTGAAAAATCATTGACATGGCTTTACCACGCAACTTACGGACTTCTGATTCAGATGAGGAAATTATTTCGTTGCCATCTACCCAGATCTCACCTGAGACTTGCGCTTTGGAACCTTTTTGTAAACCAAGAATGGCCAAGCTAGTTACAGATTTTCCAGAACCTGACTCACCGACTATTCCTAGAGTTTTACCTTTTTCGACAGAAAATGAAAGTGAGTCAACGGCTTGAACGATGCCATCTTCGGTTGGAAATGCAACCGAAAGGTTCTTTACTTCAAGGAATGCGCTCATGTGAGTCGTACCTTTGGATCAAGTGCTGAGTAAAGTAAATCAACAACGATATTTGCGGTTATGATAAAAAATGCGGCAAATAATACGGTTCCTGTCACAACTGGTAGATCTAAATTAGTTACAGCTTCGGTTGAAAGTTTTCCTAGTCCGGGAATATTAAATACGTACTCAGTAATTACCGCACCACCTAGAAGTGAGCCCAGATCAAGCCCAAAGACGGTAACTATTGGGGTCATGGCGGCGCGTAAAACATGCTTCAAATTAATATCTCGAGAACTCAAACCTTTAGCACGCGCAGTGCGTACAAAGTCTTCGCCCATTGTCTCGATCATTCCGGAACGAGTTAGGCGCGAGTAAATCGCGGAGAGCAAGAAAGCCAAAGTGACCCAGGGCAGCACCATCTGTTTGGCCCAATCTAAGGGGTAATCAAAGGGCGAGGTGTAACCGGGCATTGGTAACCAAGCTAATTTATCTACAAAAATAAACTGCAGAACTAAACCAACAAAGTAAATTTGAAGTGAGGCAGCTGCTAAAGCAAAACCTTGGGAAGTTCTATCAATCCAAGTTCCACGGCGCAGCGCAGAGAGAATTCCGCTGGAAAGTCCAATGAGCAACCAGAGAATTGAAGCACCAACTGCGATAGACAGAGTTGCTGGCAAACGGTCAACAAGAAGTTCGGTTACCGGTAAATCATTTTGATATGAATAACCAAGGCATGGCGCACCACATTCGCGAGCCGCATCTGTATTTTCCAGATATGTCCGGCCCACAAATATGCCTTTTATGAAACGCCCATATTGAACTGGCAGGGATTGATCAAGTTCAAGCGCTACTTGAATGCGAGCAACTAATTCTGGAGTACATGATTTTCCACATGCTAGACGAGCTGGATCTGACGGAAGAATATAGAAAATTGAAAAAACTATGGCAGAGACAATTCCGAGCACGAGTGTTCCACTTACTATGCGACGTAATGTGTACTTGAGCATCGGCCTGCCTCCTTTTCCTAACTTTTTGAACTTTAACTTAATCAATACTTTTATTTAATCAATCTAGTAGTACTTAAGTGGGGATGAAGTTTTATTCATCCCCACTTAAGCGATTACTAATTTAGGTAATTACTTCTTGATGTAAGCACCTAAAACGCTGAGTGATGAATATCCACCATCAACCTGTATTCCGCCAACTTTTGAACCAGCCATGAAGTGCGAAGTTTCAAAGTAGACAGATACGTGAGCAGCTTTATCAACGATCAAAGACTGCTCAATGTCGCCCAAGATTTTTTCTTGAGCAGCTGTTGCTGATTTGTCAGCCTTCTCAAAGAGCGCTTGCAGATCAGCGAACTCGCCACGTGACTGATTGCTCTTTGCATCGTCTGGACTCATTGTGCGAGCATCAAATAGCGCATAAACAATTCCTGAAGCCGCAGCCCAGTCAAATGCCCATGATGTCTGAATGATGTCTGGCTCATTTGCCACACCACGCTTTGCAGCAGGTGCATAGAAGTCAGATGATGGGTACTTATCCATGATTACAGTAAATCCTGCAGCCTTAAGGCTCTGCTCAAGAGCAGCGGCGCGAAGTGGCTCTACGCCACGGTCACGGTAGGCAAGACGCAATGTTGTCTTTGGATTTGTTGCCTTCGCTAGGAATGCTTTTGCTTGTTCTAATTGAGCTTCTGGCTTCTTAGAAACATCGCGACCGCAAACATTGAAGTTACGGTAAGCACCCTTGATTGACTTAGGAATTGTTGAGTTTGCATAAGATCCAGCAGAAGTTCCGCCGGCAGCTAGCAGGATTGACTTAAAGTCAATTGCGCACTGGATTGCTTTACGCACATTTAGATCTTTTACAGTATCAACGTTAATTGCGTAGTAACGGTTGTACGCGCTATCGAAGTTAAATAGGCGATCCTTGTACTTAGCAACATTTAGAACCTTTGAAAGGTTTGTAACGATGTTTGTATCAAATGAAACAGATGTTTTTGCGTTACCTGAATCTGAAATCAAGCTTTGCTCGATTACGTTTTGATCTGCACCCATGATTACGCGGTACTCATCTGGATAGTTCCAACGTACAGGATCTGTCTTTGCATCCCACTGAGCGTTACGAACTAATAGAAGTTCCTTACCACGTGAGTAAGACTTGATCTTATATGGACCACTTGAAAGTGGACGTAGTTCGTAGTTCTGCTTGGTGTCTTTTGCTTGAGGAATTGGCGAAAACGCACCGAAAGTAGTTACGTATGGGAAATACGGAACTGGAATAGCCAACTTGAAAGTAATTGCGTCGCCATTTGCGCTACAGATTACAGATGGAAGATCTTTCCCTGGCTCGGTATATGGACCCTTGTAGTTCGTCGGATTAGCAATGAAATCCTTGGCATAAGTTGGACCACCATCAAGAATGTCGTCGTTGTATGAACGCATAACGCCATACTTCATATCCGCACAAGTGATTTTCTTGCCATCTTCATACTTAAGATTGGTACGAAGCTTGAATGTCCAAGTCTTTCCACCGTCGGTGGTTGTACCTAAGTCAGCAGCAACGTCAGGAACAAGATCAGTTTTTCCATTGACGGTGCGGTACTGAGTAAGTGTGCGAGTAAATAGGCGGTAGAAATCTAGAGTTCCACCAACATAGTTACGAGCTGGATCAAGGTGTTCGAAATCTCCCTGAGCCAAGATAGTTACTGTTCCACCCTTTACAGCGCCCTTAATTGGAGCAACTGGAGTAGCGAACGTAGTCGCTGCGTCTGCAGCATTTACCGAAAGCAGTGGTGCAGCAGCTAGTACAGCTACTCCAACAGCCGCTATGGCCTTTTTCTTTAGACTCATTTGAGTCCTTTCTTATCGATTGGGGGTTATTTGCGCCCGATAGTCATATGTTCTATCGGGAACTCCGTGGGTCTAACGCGTCGCGAACACTGTCGCCGAGAAGATTGAAAGCTAAAACCAAAAGGAAAAGACCAAATCCTGGAATAAATGTATATGTGGGATCGACGCTATAGAAAGGTACGGATGCCAAAAGCATTGCTCCCCAATCCGATGTTGGGTCAATTACGCCAGCGCCGAGAAATGTTAGTGCCGCCTCGGCAGTAATCATGGTGGGAATATTTAAAGCAACAGTTACCAAGATAGGCGCCCATAGATTGGGAAGAATTTCTTTAAAAACAAGGTGAGTTCTTGTAGCACCAATTGAGCGTGCCGCTTCGACAAACTCTTTTTCACGGATAGAGATAACTTGGCCGCGAACAATACGAGCAATGTATGGCCACCCAAACATCGAAAGAACAATGATCATGACGGGAATGCGTGTTGTATTTCCAGTTGGAACTCCCCAACCTTCTAACATATTTTCAAAGACTGGGGTGACAGCTAATGCGAAGAGAATTGATGGAAATGCCAAGATGATTTCCATTGTGCGTGAGAGCACAAGGTCAACTTTCCCGCCATAGAATCCCGAGATTAGTCCGACTAGAACTCCTATAAAGGTTGCTAGAGCTGTTGCGGATAACGCAATAGACAACGATGTTCTCGCTCCGTAGGCAAAGCGCAGAAACACATCGCGCCCAGTTCGTGGTTCTACTCCAAACCAATGTTCTGTGGAGATTCCACCAAATTTTCCAAGCGGATTTGTACCAAAAACTGGGTCAAGAGTTTCAGGGTGAAACTGATCGGGGGAAGTATGAAGAATCCAAGTGAAAACCGGAGCAGTTAGGGCGAGAGTTACAAATAAGCCAATGGTAAAAGCAGAAATTTTTGCGGTTCTATCCTTCTTGATGCGATCCCAAGCCATTCGCGCAGGCGAGCGACCTTCAATGGCAGCGCCTACTTCCAAGCCGGTTTTCTTACTCAAGAGATGAGGACCTTCCAGGCAAAATCTGCGTTGGGGAATCAAGCAGGGGTGAATTCTAATTGATTGTGAGTGCGCTGAATACCCACTCTTTCCGCGTGAGTTCGGCCAGGGCTTCTAAGGCTTCAACTAGATATCACTAGCTGCCTTGCCTCGTTTGCTATTCAGAGGGCATGGTCTTATGTGTGGCTTTAGCTCTTTTAACAACTTTGCGAGCCGCAGCTAATGTTTTAACAAACTTACGTGGACGTACGAAAAGATATGGCCTCTCTGCCGAACCGCCTTCGCTTGATACGAGCAGGATTCGTGGGCGAAAAATAAAGTGTGTGACAAATAAGCAATAAATAAAATATGCAATAAAAAGCCAGAATGCTAATTGCATTTGCTGATCATCAGTCGTTGAAGATCGTAGATGAAGTTTCTGTAAAAGAGCGACTGCCTGTGCGTGGGCTGCTGCCGCATCAGAATTTGGAGTCAGTTCTACCAACACTGCCGATTGTAATCGAATAATGAAAGAGAGAAATTCTGCGACCCACCACGCTAAAAGTCCATAAATAATGAGAGGGACAAGCAGGCCATATATCCGAAATGGGTAAGTAACTTTACAAGAGGCCACATCTTTTGCCGGCACTACAAATTCACCAAGCGAGATTTCGGTATCGCTAACTTTTAGTTGAACTTTTTTGGGGCTCCCAGTGGGATTGTGAAGCCAGACCGATCTAGATTTCATGAAGCCAGATTAGTTCCTAGGGAATAAAAGGTATAGAGGCCTGGCATTGAGAACAACTCTTATTCATTAAAACTTAGCCAATATCTCTTTCATTTTAGATATTTCCAACTCCTGCGCGCTTACGATCGACGCGCTTAAATCGGCTACCTCTTTGCTTGCGGGGCACTTACGCACCCGGAAACCAAAAGCGCACCAACAAATATCAGAACTAGTTTTTTCATCTAATCGCCTTTAATTGAAGTTAAATCAACAGCCCTATTTAGTAATCAAGGATGGCTAATAAAGCACTCTAATTCAAGTAATAGCTTTGCCATGAACTCCGACATCGGCAACGTGCCCACCTGAACCTATTATCTGAGCCGCTATCCGAAAGGCACTCGCGTGTTTTTGAATTAATAAGGTACGGTTAACTAAAGAGAGTCTAGGTAGCGTGAAGGATGATCACATTGCAGCGATTAAAAGTTCTTTTGATTTCTGCGCTACTGCTAACTCTCTCTGCCTGTGCTAATAGTGCTCACGAGACAGTCGAGATAAATCTTGCGCCTATTCCTTACGTCTTTGAAGTTCCTGCTGATATCGCAAAGCGCTTAACGATTGAGAATATGGAATTAGGTACTTCAAGCGACTTTACTAAGCAAGCAAAGCAAGCTGGCGCGATCGCACAACTATGGATTAATTACACAGCAGATGACGGTTCAGTTCATGGGTTCGCTGGTGTTTACTACTTTAAAAAAGCTGATTTTGAAACGGCCCAGAACCCTAACGAACCACCTTTATACGGAAGCAAAGTAGTCGAAGAGAATGAAATGGTTTTAGCTATTGCCGGGCCACAAGATTCGATATTTGAACCAACCACGCAAGATGGTGAAAATATATCGGCTCTTTACACACTGGTTTACGATCCAAAATCATTTAAATCTTCTTAGTTTCGAGCCGAGGCCTTTAGATTGCCTAAAAAGGTAAGATAAGCCAATGGAAATAGAGATTCGGGCTATCTCGCAAGAGGAGCATCAGAGCTTTATTTCTAGTTTACCGAACGCCTCTTTTTTACAACTGCCCGAATGGGGCGCCGTTAAGAGTGACTGGAAGAATAAGTCTCTTGGAATTTACGAGGGATCGTCATTTATCGGTGTTGCACTTCTTCTTACACGTGCACTTCCTAAAGTTGGAAAGTCTTTCGGCTATATTCCAGAAGGTCCATTGTTTCGGCCAGAACACAATTTGACCCCAGATATTCTTACGGCCCTAGTTGATTACGCAAAGTCTGCGCAGATTTTCTTGCTACGCGTAGGCCCAGCAATTCCGTTTCGCGATTGGCAGGGCGAAGTTATTAAGAACGCTCTTGCCTCTGATAAAGCGAGCTCTTTGCTCAGCACAAGTTCGAGTACTGAGTATGAAAATGGTCGAACCGCAATTGAAAGTTTTGAGAATGCTGGCTGGCGAGCAGTTGTATCTGAAAGTGGTTTTAGCGAAGGTCAACCTAATTTTGTCTTTCAATTAGATTTACGAAATAAGGATGAAGAATCTCTTTTAGCTGGCTTTAATCAGCTTTGGCGTAGAAACATTAAGAAAGCTGATAAAGAAGGTGTTGAAGTTATTCACGGCAGCCGTGCAGACTTGGCAGATTTTCATAAGGTCTATCTGGAAACGGCAAAGCGTGACAAATTTATTCCAAGACCACTTCGTTATTTTGAGCGAATGTGGGATGAACTAAATCGCACTGAGACTCACCTAAAACTCTTCTTAGCTAATTGGCAAGGACAGACGATTGCTTCAACAATTGCGATTCAAGTAGGCGATCACTATTGGTATTCATATGGCGCATCTTCTGCTTTTGGTCGCGAAGCGCGCGGCAGTAATGCGGTTCAGTGGGTGATGATGAAAGATGCCTTAGCCAGTGGGGCCGCCTGTTATGACTTGCGAGGAATCACACCAACCTTGGATCCAAATGACTCTCATGTCGGGTTGATTCAATTCAAAGTAGGCACGGGTGGCTATGCCCGCCAACTCGTTGGTGAATGGGAGATGCCAATAAGTAAGTTCTGGTCCTTCGCCTTCGCGACATATTTACGAATTCGCAAGTAATCTACGGTTATGCCACTTTCACTACATGTCGATGGGCAGAAATGGCGTTCTCATTTAAATCAGATGTTGAGCGCAAAGCCTGGGCTAGTACCGGTAATTAAGGGCAATGGTTATGGCTTTGGGCTCGAACTTCTAGCCGCCGAATCAACTCGCCTTGGTGTTGAAACAATTGCAGTTGGTCTAGCCAGTGAAGTAGCAAAGGTGCGCACAGCTTTTGCTGGCGAGATTGTGGTTCTTTCGCCTGATCAAGTTACTGGTGATCTAACGGATTCAAAAGTTGTCCAGACTGTTTCTAATTTAGAAGTTCTTCAAAGTATCGATGCGAACACCAATGTAATTGTTGAGCTCCTGACCCCGCTAAACCGTCACGGTATTGAGGTATCAGAGATCAATCACGCATTAACTATTATAAAAGATCGCGGCTTAAAGCTTCGGGGCTTTACGCTGCACCTACCGATTGTAAAGATTGATAGCAAGTGGATTAGCGCAACTCTTAATCTGTTGCCTGAAGGAAGTACAGTCTGGATCTCTCATCTATATGGCGCGGATCGAGTGAAGAAAGAATTCGCAAAACTTATCTTCCGCGAAAGAATTGGAACAGAACTTTGGCTTGGCGCGGATTCAGTCCTTGAAGCAAGAGCGACAGTTCTTGAAAATAGAAAAATTAGTGGCACTGCTGGCTATCAACAACGACCAGCTCGTGGAAATGTGATTGTGGCAAGCGGAGGCACTGCCCAAGGGATTGGCTTATCTGCGCCGCAAAATGATTTCTCACCTCTTGGGCGAATAAAGATTATTGCGCGCGCAATTGAAGTAGCTTTAGGAAAAATGCGTAGCCCGTATCGCCATGCCGGCAAGACGCTAGATTTCTTAGAAGCACCACATATGCAATGTTCACTATTGATCTGTAGTGGTTCTAATCAACCAAAGCCAGGCGATGAGTTAAAGGTGCGCGTTCGTTATACAACTACGACCTTCGATCAGATTATTTTTAGTTAAGTAGCTTTAGAGATATGAGCGAGCAATCAGTTCTTAAATCTTCAGCCATTATGGCTGTCGGAACCATCTTTTCGCGCATAACTGGGCTTGCCCGAAATCTACTTTTAGTGGCCGCGCTTGGCACCGCAATCGTTGGTGACACTTTTCAAGTCGCCAACACCATTCCAACTGTTGTCTACATATTGGTTGCTGGTGGCGCACTTAATGCAGTCTTTGTTCCACAAATTGTGCGAGAGATGAAGAAACCCGATGGTGGCCACGCTTTTGTTTCACAACTAGCTACTGCAACTTTTACAATCTTGGCAATTGCTACCGCTATCGGAGTTATAGCCGCACCACTTGTAGTTCGTCTTTACGCAGCCAAGTTTGGCGGTAGCGGCCTAGAGACCGAATTTGAATTAACGGTTCTCTTTACTCGTTACTGCTTGCCACAAATTCTTTTCTTAGGCCTGTTCACGCTTTTTGGCCAGATCGCAAATGCGCGGGGAAGTTTTGGGCCAATGATGTGGGCGCCAATTCTCAATAACTTAGTTGTAATCGGTGTTCTTATTGGCTTCATTTCTATCGCACCAGGTGCTCAAGACGGTGTTATCAGCACTACTGCCAAAGCACTCTTAGGGCTCGGGACAACTCTCGGCGCCTTTGCCCAAGCGGCAATTCTGATTCCAGTAATCGTAAAGTCTGGAGTACGACTACGTCCGAACTTCCACTGGTCATCGCTAGGTAAATCAGCACACTTAGCAAAATGGACGATGATTTTTGTTCTGATAAATCAAGCTGGTTTTATGGTGATTGTGAATCTAGCAACAGCTGCATCGGTTCGTGCTAAAGAGTCAGGCATTGATGTCGGTGTTGGCTTTACGCCATATCAAAACGCTCACTTTATTTTCTTATTGCCGCATTCGATCATCGCAGTCTCTTTAGTAACAGCGCTTCTGCCACGTATCTCAAGACTTGCGGCAGATACTCAAATTTCAAATGTCCGCGATGAAATTCAGCAAACCCTCTTGAATTTATATTCACTTATAATCCCAGCCGCTTTTGCGATGTTATTTCTCGGCCAGCCAATTGCTCACTTAATTTTTGCTGGTTCAAGCAGTGCTGATGCGGGTCAGATAGGCATGATCCTCTCGGGCTTTGCACTCGGCTTAATCCCATTTTGTAGCTCTTATGTAATGCTTCGCGGCTTCTATGCTTTCGAAGACACCAAGACCCCAGCAGCAATCACCCTGCTAATGAATATCGTGACTATCATCTGCGCAAGTATCAGCTACTTAGTTCTGCCGATTCGCTTGATTACAGTGGGAATAGCAGTTTCATTTGGCATCGGATACCTAGCTAGCTCGCTATTGGCGCGACATCTGCTTAGCAAGCGAATTGGGGTCTTGACTCTCAAGCGAGAGTTAATCTCAATAATGTTTATTTCGGTTATTGCATTTGCCCCGTGCTTATTTATTTATGGGCCGCTAGAAAATCTTCTTAACGCTGGAGAACCAAATCTAGTTACTTCGCTACTGGCTTTGATTATTTCCGGAGTGATCGCGCTACCTATATACGCTGGATTGGGATATCGGCTTAGAGTTAGTTCAATTATCTTTGCGGTAAATTCGCTTAAGCAGAGATGGGCAAAGGGCTAGGTCTTAGCCGGTTTTAAAGCGAATTTTCTTTAGCTCTCAGCCATAATTGCATTGTGAGCATCACCTCTACCGTTTCAATGACCAAAAACTCTAATCCCGCCCTGGTACTGGTTCATGGCTTGGGTTCTGCCGGAACAATTTGGAAAAGCTTGATTCCTGAATTAGAAAAAGACTTCACTGTTTATTCCATTGATCTTCCGGGTCATGGTGAAGCGACTTTAGATAATCATGAAAAATATGATCCTCGTTCACTTGGGGAAATGATTTTGAAGTACATGCAGAACATTCATAACGTTAGAAAAATGCACGTTGCTGGAAACTCTTTAGGCGGTTGGATTTCACTAGAGATGGCTGCTCTGCAACCAGCAAATGTTGCGAGTGTTACAGCTTTGGCCCCAGCAGGACTATGGCAAGAGGCTCCAACTATGAAGATTCCACCGAGTATTGATTCGCGAATCTTGGCAAAGATTTCGCAATTCTTTATGCCAATCGCATTTCATCTACCGCCATTAAAGGCGTTGGGCTATCGCAAGATCACTCACTTATGGCGTGAACTTAGTTACGAGTCCTGCCGAGATTCAGTGATTGCGATGGCTCGCTCTAAAGGATACAAACCTTTATGGCAAGGAATCAGAGGGCAGAAATTTGATTCAGTCGTAAACCCAGAAGTAAAAATTTCGGTGGTCTTTGGCGACTCTGACTTAACTCTGCCTGAAGAATTAGCTCAGGAAAAGTCGCAATTACCCAAACATGCGAAATGGATTCGAGTGCCAAATTGCGCTCATGTCATTATGTGGAACCACCGCGCAATCACAATAAAGCTCATCAAGGAAACCGCTGGAGTATAAAAATGCAGATGCGATTGATTCGCAATTGTGAATTACTTGTGTGTTGTACTGACAATTTGAATTAGTTATCATTTCGCTTGTGCAAAGCCAGGCAGATGATTTAACAAAGCGACGTATCGTCGACTACTGCCGACTCGTAACTATGTGTTGCTAATTAACACCGCCAGATAGCTTTCTAGTTTTTCCAATAACTTTTGTTTATCAACTAAACCATTTCTGAACTAATCAAATAAGGAGAATCATGTTTAAGAAAGTCACGCTCATTTCGCTGGTTGCTGCTCTTTTTTCAACGGCGATCGTTCCATCAGCAACTGCGGTTTCTGAATCAAATCCGACAAAAACTCTAGTTTCAACAACCTGGCTTAAGGAAAATCTCTCAGATTCAAATCTTGTCCTTGTGCATGTTGGCGACAACGATAATTCGGTTTATGCGCGCACACATATTGAAGGAGCACAGTTCATTAACTGGAAAACAGAGCTCGCTAACTCATCTGAATCAAAGTTGAAAAATGGCGTGGTCACACGTGCAAACTTCGATAAGGTTTTAAAGCGACTTGGTGTTACATCTAAATCAACTGTTGTTCTCTATGCCGAAGCAAAATCAGGTCTTAAAGCAACATGGGGAGCCTGGGTGTTCAACCTTTATGGCGTTCCAGATGTTCGCATTCTCGATGGTGGGCTGCCAAAGTGGACTTCAACTGGTGGCGCAACAACATTTGCGGCAACTGCAGCTAAGCCAACCGGAACATTAAACGCAAGCGCTGCGTCATCAAAACTTAGAGCCAAGATCGAAGAAGTTATTACTAATGCTAAACGCGTATCGAATCTTCGAGCTGTAATTGTTGATACTCGTGACACCGCTAGCTATGAAGGTAAGGCTGCTGGAACTGGTCTTGGCACAGCGGCGAAGTCAGGACATATTGCGACCGCAAAGACCGTTCCGACTGCGAGCATCCTTAACGCAGATGGCACTTTCAAATCAGCGGCAGAAATTAAGGCAGCATATGCAGCCGTCGGAGTTAACAAGGACACCAAAGTAATTCTTTACTGCGGTACTGGGCTTCTAGCATCTGCCTCATGGTTCGCATTGACTCAAATCTTGGGAAATAACAATGTTAAGAACTATGACGGATCATGGTTTGAGTTCGCAGCAACGGCGCCAGAGGCGGTTATCGAAACTCCTTCTAGCAAGTGAGTTCAGTAGAAACTAAGTACGAATGGAGTCGCGCAGACTCCATTCGTACCTCTATTGCAGGCGTGATAATTGTTGCGCTCATAGTTCTGTCTCAAGTTCTCGAGAAGAGCGAAACATACGGATCTAAAGCGGCAACTTCGTTATTAATTGGAGTTGCACTTGGTATTGCTTTTGAACGTGGCCGATTCTGTATTTTCTGCATTTTTCGCGATTCATTAAATGAGCGAAAGAATTACGGCTTAATCGCAATCTTTACCTCGCTGGCTGTTGGTGCAATTGGCTACACGGTAATTTTTGGAATCTTCTTACCGGTACCTGGTAAAGAACAACTTCCGCCATCTGCGCATATCGGACCAGTCAGCTTGGCACTTGTCTTAGGTGGCCTTGCCTTTGGTATCGGAATGGCACTTGCTGGAGCATGTATTTCAGGTCAGTTCTTCCGCCTTACACAGGGCTATTTACGAGCTATTCCAGGACTAATCGGTGTCATCATCGGTTTCATTCTTTCTTTCAATTCCTGGAACTTTATCTATCGCAATTTCATTGAAGGTGCTCCGAAGTTGTGGCTGCCTCACTATCTCGGCTATGCGGGCTCACTAGCTCTAACTCTTGGTCTAATTGGAGTTGCTCTTTATTTTTTAATCACTCGCAGTAATCCAGCAGAACGTGAAGTTCATGGAACTGGTGAAATTGAATGGGGGCAAATTCGAAATTCACTGATTAAGAAGCGCTGGAATCCATTTATTACGGGAACCATCGTGGGATTAGTTGGTATAGCTGCCTACCTGCGAATTGAACCGCTCGGAACAACTCGTCAACTTAATACAATTGCGCAATCAATTGGTACGAAGTACAACCTCTATCCAGAATTAATCGGGCTAGACGGTTTATCAGGTTGCATCGGTGCGGCCGTTGAAACAATTACAAATAATGGTTGGCTAGTTATTGGCTTCTTCTTCGCAGCACTGGCCGCGTCAATCTCGGGCAATCGTTTTAAACCACAAATTCCAACTCTTAAAGGAACAGGTTCATCGGTGGTTGGTGGAATCCTGCTCGGTTGGGGTTCATTTACCAGCCTCGGTTGCACGATTGGGAACCTGCTTTCAGGCAGTCAAGCATTTGCAATCTCTGGCTGGACTTTCTTCCTGTTTTCATTCCTTGGTGCCTGGCTTGGCATTAAATTAAAACTAGACAAGATTGAATAGGTAGATATGAATAAGAAACGTTCCCTAGTCTCGCGATTATCAACTCTTTCAGTAATTGCGGGCATGCTTTTATCACCTGTCGCACCCGTTAACGCAGCGACCCAAACCACATTTACCAACAACAAAACGAAGCTAACGTTTACTGCCAAAACCGTGGATGGCAAGAACTTTTCTTCGAAAGTACTGGTTAATAAGAAGCCAACCGTTATCTGGTTCTGGGCACCATGGTGTGCGATATGTATGAACGAATCTGCCTACATAGTTGCTGCGGCTGAGAAATACAAAGGTAGAGTTAATTTTGTTGGCATAGGTGCTCTTGGGTCGACCGAAGAGATGGTTGATTTCGTAAGCCATACCGAGACTTCAATTTTTCCTAACCTAAACGATGCCGAAGGAAAGCTATGGAACCGCTTTGGAATAGTTATTCAACCAACGATTCTCTTTATCGATGCAACCGGAAAGATAACATCCAAAGTCGGCCCAAGTGATGAAGAATTCCTGGCTAAAAAGTTAGTAACGCTGACTAAGAAGAAATGAGTTCAGCGCAAGATTTATCGTTAGTTTTTGCAGCCGGAGTGTTTGCAACCTTTAATCCATGCGGATTTGCAATGCTTCCGGCTTACATGACGATGCTGATCAACTCATCTTCTAAGCAAGCAACCCCAGCGCAATTAGCTTTAAGAGCTGTCCAATTCGCTTCCCTAATGTCCTTAGGCGTTATCTCGGTCTTTGCCGTATTCGCCGCAGTGATATTTCCAATTAGCACTTCAGTTCAAAAGTATCTACCAATTGTCACAATCACAATCGGAGTTCTGTTAATTGCACTTGGCACAGCAACTTTGCTCGGCCGAGCGATATTTCTCAAGAAATTGTGGAGCCCTAATACCGCGCCTTCAGCGCGCGTGAAGAGTCTCTATCTCTACGGCGTTACCTTCGCGTTAGGTTCAGTTAGCTGCACCATTGGGCCGCTATTAGCTGCCACAAGCGCAACGCTAAATCTAGGATTGCTTGCAACGCTTCGAACTTATCTTTTCTACGCCCTTGGAATGTCAATCACAATAATGTTCATCGCTTTAATTGCTTTATTCTCTCAAGCCACCCTTGGCAAAATTAGAAATTCAATTCGTATGATTGAAATTATCTCTTCGGTATTTTTGATAGTTATAGGCTTTTATCTAATCATTTTCGGAATCTATGAGACTCAATACAGCGACAATTTAGGGCCACTTGCCGATTTGATTACTTGGTTTTTTCAGCTACAAGGCAAAGTAGTCAGCGCCGTAAATTCCTTACTCATGGGTCTTGGAATCCTGTAAAGATAAGCTTTTAACGTAGACAAATGATCGGCTAATCGAGAGAATCCGACTATGACATTTAGATCTCCTATCTTCGAACTTAGCCATACTTATATTGATGATGCGGCCGCCCTTAGCCCGATGGATTGCACCTACTTGGGCAATGGGCTTAATCAAGACAAACTTGATGATTTCTCGCTTGCTGGCGCTGCCAAATCTGCCGATCTAACCAAAGCAACCTTGGCCAAGTTGATGGCGCTAAAGCCGATAGATGAGATTGATCGAATTGCGCAGACTGTTATGCAGGAGCGCCTCGAGTCAGGTCTGGCCCTACATGAGAGCCAAGAGTCATTCGTTCTTTGGAACGTGCTGACTTCACCTCCTTCGAATATCCGTTCAATTTTTGAATTGATGCCAAAGGCAAGTGATCAAGATTTCGACAATATTGCCAAGCGTTTAGCTGCAGTCGATGGCGCATTTAAGTCCTGGACCGACACCATCATGGAAGTTGCTAAGAACGGCAAGACAACTGCGCAACGACAAGTGCGCGGAGTCATTGAGCAACTAGAAAGTTATGCCAACGGTGGCTTTAGTGCGATGTGTAAAAATTTCGACGCTGATGGCAAGTATCCAGAAATGCATGCCAATGCAAAGCTTGCTGAAAAAGCTGCTGCCGAAACCGCAGAATTTCTAAAGACGCAATACCTTCCGATTGCTAACCCAAATGACGCAGTTGGCGCAGAACGCTACGCAGTTTGGGCACGTTATTTCACCGGGGCAAAGTTAGATCTGCGCGCGACTTACGAGTGGGGCATGGCAGATCTCAAGGCGATCAATGCGCGTATGTGGGAGATTGCTGAACAAATCAAGCCCGGCGCAAAGACTCTTCGCGAAGTTGCCGATCACTTAGATCACGACCCTAAGTATGTAATCAAAGGCGAAGCTAATGTGATTAAGTTCTTACAAGATTTCACCGATGCCGCGATGGTGCGTATGGATGGCGAGTACTTTGAAATTGATGATCGCATAAAGGTTTGTGAAGCGCGTTTAGCGACAGAAGGCAGCGCATCAGCGCCTTATTACAACCATCCTTCAGAAGATTTATCACGTCCAGGTACTACATGGATTCCGATGCTTGGCAAAGATGAAGTAAGCAGTTGGCATTTGGTTTCAACTTGGTATCACGAAGCCGTTCCTGGACACCACTTGCAATGTGCAACTGTGGCGATTGAGAAAGATCGCCTCTCGCGTTTTCAGATTAATGCGGCATGGATCAGCGGTTATGGCGAAGGCTGGGCGCTTTACGCCGAACGCTTTATGAATGAACTTGGCGCCTTCGATGAACCAGGAATTGAAATGGGTTACCTATCGGCGCAAGCCTTGCGTGCCGCTCGTATCGTCGTCGATATCGGAATGCACCTTGGTTACAAAGATTTTGA